>WNFL01057006.1_pt1 | contig 11108 bp, 19 predicted proteins | sample 5400361 | NCBI WGS metagenome assembly WNFL01 (sample SAMN13153351, study PRJNA577476) | soil metagenome | isolation source: 40 cm soil on Douglas fir-dominated hillslope | place: USA:California | collected 2013-09-17 | reverse complement strand
GATGGCGAAGCAGAAGTACGAGCGGACGAAGCCGCACGTGAACGTGGGGACGATTGGGCACGTGGATCACGGGAAGACGACGTTGACGGCGGCGATCACGATGGTGTTGGCGCAGAAGAATCCGAAGATCGCGGTGCGGGACTACGGGTCGATCGACAACGCTCCTGAAGAGCGGGAGCGGGGGATCACGATCGCGACGGCGCACGTGGAGTACGAGACGGACAAGCGGCACTACGCGCACGTGGATTGCCCTGGGCACGCGGACTACGTGAAGAACATGATCACGGGTGCGGCGCAGATGGACGGGGGGATCCTGGTGGTGTCGGCGGCGGACGGCCCGATGCCTCAGACGCGGGAGCACGTGCTGTTGGCGCGGCAGGTAGGGGTGCCGTACATCGTGGTGTTCATGAACAAGTGCGACATGGTGGACGATCCGGAGCTGTTGGACCTGGTGGAGCTGGAGGTCCGGGAGCTGTTGAAGAAGTACGAGTTCCCTGGAGACGACATTCCGGTGATCCGTGGGTCTGCGAAGCAGGCGATGGACGCCGGGGGTAAGGACGCGAAGGCGAACGAGGCGATCTTGAAGCTGATGGACGCGGTGGACTCGTACATTCCGACGCCGGAGCGCGCGATCGACAAGCCGTTCTTGATGCCGATCGAGGACGTGTTCTCGATCTCGGGGCGAGGGACGGTGGGGACGGGACGGGTGGAGCGGGGGAAGATCAAGGTGGGGGACAAGGTGGAGATCGTCGGGCTCCGGGAGACGCGGGAGTCGGTGGTCACCGGGGTGGAGATGTTCCGGAAGCTACTGGACGAGGCACAGGCCGGTGACAACGTGGGCCTGTTGCTTCGTGGGATCGATAAGGACGATTTGGAGCGAGGGATGGTGCTGGCGGCTCCGAAGAGCGTGACGCCGCACAAGAAGTTCAAGGCGTCGGCGTACGTGCTGACGAAGGAAGAGGGGGGGCGGCACACGCCGTTCTTCAATGGGTACCGGCCGCAGTTTTACTTCCGGACGACGGACGTGACTGGGGTGGCGACGCTTCCGGAGGGACGGGAGATGGTGATGCCGGGATCACGCCGATCGCGATGGAGAAGGAGCTTCGCTTCGCGATTCGCGAGGGAGGCCGCACCGTCGGCGCCGGCGTGGTCGCGGAGATTTCGGAGTAACCGTGGCCGGAACCGCACAGGGACAGCGCATTCGGATCCGCCTCCGGTCGTACGACCACGCGATCCTGGACAAGTCCGCCGGCGAGATCGTCGCCACGGCGAAGAGGACCGGCGCGCGCACGGCCGGGCCCATCCCGTTGCCGACCGCCCGCACGGTGTACACCGTGCTTCGCTCGCCGCACGTGGACAAGAAGTCCCGGGAGCAGTTCGAGATCCGGGTCCACAAGCGGCTCATCGACATCATGAAGCCCACGCCGCAGACGGTCGACGCGTTGCAGAAGCTCGACCTGCCGGCGGGGGGCGACATCGAGATCAAGATCTGAGGCCACGGGGGCCCACGGGTCCCCGCCGCCCAAGGGAACGACCATGATCGGATTGCTCGCGAAAAAAGTGGGAATGACGCAGCTGTACGACGGGCAGGGACGCGTCGTGCCCGTCACGCTGTTCGCGGCCGGCCCGTGCATGGTCGCCCAGGTGAAGACGCCCGAGAAGGACGGCTACGCGGCCATCCAGATCGGTTTCGGCACGCGCCGGGCAAGTCGGATGACCCGCGCGCTCCAGGGGCATCTCAAGAAGCACGGCGGCGCCGAGAGCACCCGCGTCCTCCGGGAGATCCGGGTGGACGACGCGGCGGCGTATCAGCCGGGGCAGCAGCTCACGGTCTCGATCTTCCCGGTCGGGAGCAAGGTGGACGTGATCGGCACCTCCAAGGGACGCGGGTTCGCCGGCGTGGTCCGGCGCCACCACTTCACGGCGGGGCGCGAGACGCACGGCGTCACGACGCACAAGCAGCCCGGCTCCATCGGCGCGTCCGCGTATCCCAGCCGCGTCATCAAGGGGAAGCGGCTGCCGGGGCGCATGGGCGGCGCGCGCATCACGGTGAAGAACCTGGACGTGATCGGGATCGACGCCGAGCAGAATCTCCTCTGGGTGCGGGGCTCGGTGCCCGGCGCTCCGAACGGGACGGTCCTCATTCGCGGCGTCGGCGAAGCCGGCGCCTCCGGGAACGCGTAACGACATGGCAACCGCGCGCAAGTACGGCACCGACGGCAAGGACCTGGGTACGGTCGATCTCCCCGCCGCGATTTTCGACGGCGAGGTGAACGAGCACCTGATCTGGGAGGCCGTGAACATCTACCTCCAGAACCAGCGCCAGGGGAACGCGTCTTCCAAGAATCGCGCTGCGGTCAGCGGCGGCGGGCGGAAGCCGTGGAAGCAGAAGGGGACGGGCCGCGCCCGCGCGGGCTCGAACACCTCCCCGCTCTGGCCGGGAGGCGGCACCGCGTTCGGCCCGCACCCCCGCGACTACACCGTGCGGATGAACCGCACCGCGAAGCGGATTGCCCTGATCGGCGCCCTGACGGTGCGGGCTCGCGAGGGCAGCGTGGTGGTTGCCGAGCCGCCGGCACTGAAAGAGATCAAGACGAAGCCGGTCGCGGAATATCTGAAGACGATCGGGCTTTCGGGGAAAAAGGTGCTGTGGGTGTTCGACCGGACGGGGGAGGCCATGCTCAAGTCGTCGCGCAACATCGCGAAGGTCGCGACCGCCGAGAGCACGTCGCTCCACCCGTACTCGCTCATGAAGTGCGAGACCCTCGTCATCACCGAAGGCGGGTTGAAGAGCCTGGCCGCGCGACTGGGAGAAGGCAAATGATCCGCGAGCCGCGCAGCATCGTTCGCCGCGCCCTGGTGACCGAGAAGGGGACCCGGCTCCGCGAGGGGCAGAACGGGTTCCTGTTCGAGGTGGCGCGCGACGCCAACAAGATCCAGATCAAGCAGGCTGTCGAGGCCATCTTCAGCGTGAAGGTGGCCAACGTCCGAACGCTCCGCGTGCACGGCAAGCCGAAGCGGCTGGGCCGCTACGCGGGGCACCGTCCCGATTGGAAGAAGGCGGTCGTCACGCTGAAGAAGGGCGAGACGATCGAGCTCTTCGAGCAGGTATAACCCATGGCACTCCGTAAATTCAGGCCGCTCACGCCGACGCAGCGATTCCGCACGGTTGCTTCGTTCGACGACGTCACCCGCGACTCGCCCGAGAAGTCGCTGACCCAGCATCTCCCGAAGAAGGGGGGCCGGGACAACCGCGGCCACATTTCGGCCTGGCAGCGCGGCGGCGGGCACAAGCGGCTCTACCGGATCATCGACTTCAAGCGCGACAAGCGCGGGATCCCGGCCAAGGTGGCGCACGTGGAGTACGACCCGAACCGGAACGCGCGCATCGCCCTCCTGAACTACGCGGACGGCGAGAAGCGCTACATCATCGCGCCGCAGCTGCTCCGGGTGGGGGATTCGGTGATGGCGGGGAACGACGCCGAGCCGACCCCGGGGAACGCGATGGAGCTGGGCTTTGTGCCGCTGGGCACGTTCATCTACAACGTGGAGCTGGTGCCCGGAAAGGGCGGGCAGATCTCGCGCAGCGCCGGCACCTTCTGCCAGCTGATGGCGAAGGAAGGGGACTATGCCGCGCTCCGTCTCCCCTCGGGGGAGATGCGGCGGGTGCCGCTGAAGGCCTTCTGCACGATCGGCCAGGTGGGCAACGAGGACCATCAGAACATCGTGGTCGGCAAGGCGGGGAAGACCCGCTGGATGGGACGCCGTCCCAACGTCCGCGGCGTGGCGATGAACCCGGTCGACCACCCGATGGGCGGAGGCGAGGGCAAGTCCTCGGGCGGGCGGCATCCCTGCTCGCCTTGGGGACAGTTGTCCAAGGGAAAGAAGACGCGCAAGACGAAGCTCTCCGACCGCCTGATTCTTCGCCGGCGGAAGGCGAAGGGCTGAGCCCGGGCTTAGGCCCAGGTCCTCGACCAAGGGTATAGAGGAGCGATCGAAAAACCATGAGCCGTTCAGTCAAGAAGGGTCCGTACATCGACCCCAAGCTCAACAAGAAGATCGAGGCGATGAACAAGGTGAATGAGCGCCGCGTCATCAAGACCTGGGCGCGCCGCTCGACCATCTCGCCCGAGTTCGTGGGCCACACGCTGGCGGTCCACAACGGGAACAAGTTCATCCCGGTCTACATCACGGAAAACATGGTCGGTCACAAGCTGGGCGAGTTCGCCGCCACGCGGATCTTCCGCGGACACGGCTCGCACGTGGAGAAGCAGGCGGCCGCGGCCGCGGCGGCTCCGGCGCCGGGCGCGAGCAGCGGCGGCGGGAGATAAGGGGTTCGGACATGCAGGCGAAAGCGATCGCGAGATACGTGCGGGTGACGCCGAGGAAGGCGGACCAGGTGCTGCAAATGATCCGCGGAAAGCGCGTGGATCTGGCCACCGAGATCCTCGACTTCAGCCCGAAGCACGTGGCCCGGGTGATCGGCAAGGTGATGAAGTCGGCCGTGGCGAACGCCGTGGCCATGGAAGGGAAGATCAACGTCGAGCACATGCGCGTGAAGGAAGCCGTGGCGCAGGCGGGGCCAACCTTGAAGCGGTTCCTCCCGCGGGCGCAGGGGCGCGCGACGCCGATCTTGAAGCGGACCAGCCACATCCTGATCGTGGTCGAAGGCGATGCTGTCGAAGCTCCGGCGCCGGCACGGCGTCCGAGGGCAGGCGCTCCGACACCCCCAGGGACCAAGTCGCGGCCGGTCGCGGCGTCCGAGCCCAAGGCGGCGGCCCCGTCGGCCGCGTCCAAGCGGCCCGCGCGCGGCGCGGCAGCTACCAAGGGGCGCGGCGCGGCGGCGGCCAAGAAGAAGAAGACGGGCGGATCCAAGCCCGGTTCCAAGTCGAAGGAGGCGTAACTCGTGGGGCAGAAGACCAATCCGATCGGGATGCGGCTGGGAATCATCCGCACGTGGGATTCGCGGTGGTTCGCGCGTAAGGACTATCCCGCGCTGCTCAAGGAAGACATCGTGGTGCGCCGCTACTTGAAGAAGCGGCTGGCCCAGGCGGGCATCTCGCGGATCATCATCCAGCGAACGGCCTCCAAGGTGACCATCAACATCTCGACCGCGCGTCCGGGTCTGGTGATCGGCCGGCGCGGCCAGCAGGTGGATCAGCTTCGGGACGAGCTCCAGCACCTCACGTCGAAGAAGGAGATTTTCCTGAACATCGACGAGGTGAAGAAGCCCGACACCGACGCCACGCTGGTGGGCGAGCACGTGGCCCGTCAGCTGGAGCAGCGCGTCTCGTTTCGCCGCGCCATGAAGAAGGCCATCGCCTCCAGCATGCGCGCGGGCGCGGGCGGGATCCGCATCGTTTGCTCCGGCCGGCTGGGCGGGGCCGAGATGGCCCGCACCGAGAGCTACCGCGACGGCCGGGTGCCGCTCCACACGCTGCGCGCCGACATCGATTTCGCGCGCGCGACGGCGCGGACGATCTACGGGGCGGTGGGCGTGAAGGTGTGGATCTTCAAGGGCGAGATCCTGGACAAGAAGGAAGCGGCCGAGGGCGCTCCGGCGCCGGCACCGGCCCGCTCCGCGTAGCGAACGATGCTATTACCGAAGCGCGTCAAACATCGGAAACAGATGCGCGGGCGCCGGAAGGGCAAGGCGTACACCGGCGGCACGGTGGCGTTCGGCGAGTACGGTCTGAAGGCGATGGAGGCGGCGTGGATCACCAACCGCCAGATCGAGGCCGCGCGCCGGATCTTCCCGGACAAGCCGGTCACGGTGAAGCCCGCCGAGACCCGGATGGGAAAAGGCAAGGGGTCGCCCGAGTTCTGGGTGGCCGTGGTGAAACCCGGGCGCATCCTCTTCGAGCTGGAAGGCATCGAGGAGAAGCTGGCGCGCGAGGCCATGAAGTTGGGCGCGAGCAAGCTGCCGATCAAGACGAAGTTCGTCGAGCGGCATGCGGGTACGGGGAGCTGACATGCGCGAGTTGAAGATCGAGCGGATCCGTGAGATGACCGAGGACGACATCATCGTCAAGATCCGGGACCTGAAGGAAGAGCTGTTCCACCTGAGATTCCGGAACACGATGCGGCAGCTCCAGAATCCGCTCCTCCTGCGCGAGAAGAGGCGGGACGTGGCGCGCCTGGAGACGATCTTGAACGAGCATTTGAAGGGGATCCGCGCGCTGATCGCCGGACCCGGAACAGCGCCCGCGCCCGGAGCCAAGGCCGCGCCGGCGCGCACCGCGGCCCCGTCGGCAAAGACCACGGCGAAGGCCAAGGCGGCCGCGAAGAAGAAGAGCGGCGCGAAGAGCGCTCCGGCCCGCTCGAAGCCGGCGGCGAAGAGCCGGGCCAAGTCGGCAACCAAGAAGAAGGGGAAGAAGGCGTGATGGAACCGATGGAAGGGACCGCCGAACGCGGGAGACGCAAGTTCATGACCGGCCGCGTCGTCAGCGACGCGATGCAGAAGACGGTGGTCGTCACCATCGAGCGGCTGGTGAAGCACGAGGAATACGGCAAATACGTCCGGCGGCGCAGCCGGTTCAAGGTGCACGACGAGAAGAACGAGTGCAAGGTGGGCGACGTCATCCGATTCATGGAGACGCGGCCGCTGAGCAAAGACAAGCGCTGGCGTCTCGTCGACTTCATTCAGCGCGTCGAGCGCTGAAGGCGGGGAGGAGCCGGAAGGAGCCATGGTACAGCCGCGTAGCATCATCGCCATATCGGACAACTCGGGCGCCAGAGTCGCCAGGGTCGTGAAGGTCCTGGGGGGCACCCGGAAGCGCTACGGCATGCTCGGGGACGTCATCGTGGTTTCCATCCAGGACGCGCTCCCGGGCTCGGCCGTGAAGAAGGGCGACGTGCACAAGGCGGTCCTGATCCGCACCCGGAAAGAAGTGCGGCGCAAGGACGGCAGCTATATCCGATTCGACCAGAATGCGGCCGTGCTGATCGACGACCAGAAAGAGCCCAAGGGGACGCGCATCTTCGGCCCCGTGGCGCGGGAGCTTCGCGAGCGGGAGTTCATGAAGATCGTCTCCCTGGCTCCGGAGGTGATCTGACATGGCGCGGAGAGCGACGGTGAAGACGGTGATCCCGAATTTCAGGAAGAACGACCAGGTGGTGGTGATCTCGGGCGACGACCGGGGCAAGTCGGGCCGCATCCTCAAGGTGCTGCGCGACAAGGGCCGCGTCATCGTCGAGAAGGTGAATTTCATCAAGCGGCATACCAAGCCGCGCGGCACGGGGCGGCAGGGCGGAATTCTCGAGCGCGAGGCTCCGATCCACGTGTCGAACGTCATGCACCTGTGCCCCAAATGCCAGGCCGGGGTACGGGTCACGGTGAAGCCGGGCTCCAGCGGGAAGCGCGAGCGCTTCTGCGGGCGCTGCGGTGAATCCATTGTGAGAACTCAGTGATGGCTGACGACAAGGACAAGGACAAGAAGAAGGACGCCAAGTCGAAGGGCGACGGCGCGGCACCCGGCAAGCCGAAGGGCGACGCCAAGAAGGCCGACGCCAAGCCCGCCGGCGCCGGGAAGAAGAAGGAAAAGAAGGGCAAGGGCGGGGACGGTCCCGTCGCGAGCGTCGGCGAGGCCGAGCCCCCGAAGCGCATCCCCCGGCTGAGGGAGCACTTCGAGAAGAACGTGCTCCCCGAGCTGATGAAGCGCTTCGACTATACGAATCCGATGCAGGTGCCGCGGCTCCGGAAGATCGTCGTGAACATGGGCGTGGGCGACGCGCTCGTGAACATCAAGATGCTCGACGCCGCGGTGGTCGAGCTGGGGCAGATCACGGGACAGCGCCCGTCGATCCGCAAGGCGAAGAAGTCGATCGCCAACTTCAAGCTGCGCGAGGGTCAGCCGATCGGCTGCATGGTCACGCTGCGCGGCGCGAGGATGTACGAGTTCTACGACCGTCTGGTGAACGTGGCGCTGCCGCGAATCCGCGACTTCCGCGGAGTCCCGGCCCGCTCCTTCGACGGCCGCGGAAATTACACGCTGGGCGTGACCGAGCAGATCATCTTTCCGGAGATCAACTACGACAGGGTGGAGAAGGTCCGGGGGATGGACATCACGTTCGTCACGTCCGCGCGGACCGACGAAGAAGGGCAGGAGCTGCTCCGGCTCATGAACATGCCCTTCCGTCAGCGTTAAGGCGCGCGCGCCGGAGGATACGAGTGGCCAAGAAGTCGATCGTCGAGAAATGGAAGCGGGAGCCCAAATTCAAGGTACGGAAGTACAACCGCTGCCACCGCTGCGGCCGTCCCCGGGCCTTCCTTCGGGATTTCGGCATCTGCCGGATCTGCTTCCGGGAGCTGGCCCTGATGGGTCAAATCCCGGGCGTGGTGAAGGCGAGCTGGTGACCCTCGAAGTGAGGAAACCGTTGGATACCCCGCGGCGCGAAGGGAGAACATGTCGGTAACGGATCCGATCGCGGACCTACTCACCTGCATCCGCAACGCCTGCAAGGCGAAGCACAAGAAGGTGGATGTACCGAACTCGAACGTGAAGGCCGAGATCGTGCGGGTGCTCCTGCGCGAGAAGTACATCAACAATTACAAGACGATGGACGACAAGCGGCAGGGGCTCTTGCGCATTTATCTCAAGTACGACGCGAAAGAGCGCCCGGTCATCCAGGGCCTTGCGCGGGTGTCCAAGCCGGGCCGCCGCGTGTACGTCCGCCGTCATCAGATTCCCAAAGTGCAGGGAGGACTCGGCACCGCGCTCATCTCGACGCCCTCCGGGATCATGACCGATCTCGAGGCGCGCGACGAGGGGCTGGGCGGCGAGTATCTCGCCCGCATCTGGTAGGGCAGGAGCCATGAAGGGGAGCCGATCATGCCGTCGCGCGTAGGCAAGAAACCGATCCTGATCCCGAGCGGCGTGGCCGTCTCCAGGGACGGGCGGGTCATCCGGGTGAAGGGCCCGAAGGGAGAGCTGGTGTTCCCGCTGGGCCACGGCGTGGAAGTGGGCCTGGATCCGAAGGAGGTCGTGGTCGAGCAGGTGGGGGGCGGGAAGCAGGCGCTCGCCATGCACGGCACCACGCGCGCGATCCTGGCCAACATGATCCACGGCGTGACGCAGGGCTTCTCCAAGACGCTCGAGATCCAGGGGACCGGCTATCGCGCGCTGATGAGCGGCAAGAAGCTGACGCTGCAGATCGGCTTCAGCCACCCCATCGAGTTCACGCCGCCGGCCGGTATCTCCATCACCGTGGAGACCCCGACCAAGCTGCACGTGAGCGGCTACGACAAGGGGCTGGTGGGGCAGGTGGCGGCGGACATCCGCGGCTACAGGCCGCCGGAGCCGTACAAGGGCAAGGGAATCAGGTACGCGGGCGAGTACGTCCGACGCAAGGCGGGCAAGGCCGCCGGCGGGAAGACGGCGTAAGCCGCCGGGGAGCGCAGAACGATGAAGGGCAAAGCGAGACTGGCAGGACGCAAGCGCCGCCACATGCGAATCCGGCGCAAGGTGACGGGTACGGCCGAGCGGCCGCGCCTCACCGTGTATCGCAGCTTGAATCACATCTATTGCCAGCTGGTGGACGATCTCGCGGGCCGCACGCTGCTCACGGTTTCCTCGCTGGACGGGGAGATCCGGGAGGGCATGAAGACGGCCAAGTGGAAAGTCGGCACCGGCAAGGCCGTCGGGAAGCGCCTCGCGCAAGTGGCCAAGGAAAAGGGCATCCTGCGCGTGTGCTTCGACCGGGGCGGATACCTGTATCACGGCCGCGTCAAAGCGGTCGCAGACGGCGCCCGCGAGGGCGGCCTTAATTTCTGAAGCACTTCTAGGAGAACTATGGCCCATCCAGGAATGCGCGGCCGGGGGCAGTCCCAGACCGATTCCGAGTTCATCGAGCGCGTCATCCACGTGAACCGCGTCGCCAAGGTGGTGAAGGGCGGGCGCCGGTTCAGCTTCAACTCCATCGTGGCCGTGGGCGACGGCAAGGGGAAGGTGGGCGTGGGTCTGGGAAAGGCCAACGAAGTCTCGGACGCGATCCGGAAGGCCGGCGAGGGCGCGAAGAAGCGGATGTTCGAAGTGCCGATGATCCGGACGACGATCCCCCACGAGGTGATCGGGCACTTCGGCGCGGCCCGGGTGCTGATGAAGCCGGCGACCGCGGGAACGGGCGTTATCGCGGGGGGCGCGATCCGCGCCGTGCTCGAGGCGGCCGGGATCGGGGACATCCTCACGAAGTCGCTGGGGTCCGGGAATCCGCACAACGTGGTCCGCGCGACGGTTGAGGGCCTGAAGTCCCTCCGGCGCGCCAGCGAAGTGGCCGCGATGCGTGGAAAGACGGTGGACGAGCTGTTGGGCATTCGACGCAAGGGCGTGGAACCAAATGGCACAGCTTAAGATCACACAGGTGAAAAGCAAGATCCGGTGCCTCGAGCGCCACAAGCGGACGCTCGCGGCGCTGGGGCTTCGGCATCCGCACGACACGGTGATCCACAACGACACGCCGCAGATCCGCGGCATGATCGCGACCGTCGACTACCTCGTGTCCGTGGAGCCCCATCAAGGGGCCGGCGCGACCAAGGGAGGTGCGTGATGCCGGCACGGAGAAGCGTCCGTCGCGGCGAGGCGTCCGCCCACGGCGCCGCGGGGAAGCCCGCGGGCAAGGGCAAGGGCGCGGCGGCGGCGAAGGGCGCGGCAGCCAAGAAGGGCCCGGCGGCTCCGGCGCGTTCCGCGGCCGGCGCGCCCGTCCGCACCATGGGCCTGGGCTCGCTGAAGCCCGCCAAGGGCTCGCGGCGTCCCGCCAAGCGGCGCGGACTGGGCCCCGCATCGGGCCTGGGCGGCACCGCGGGGCGCGGCCACAAGGGGCAGCACGCGCGGTCCGGCGGCAAGGTGTCGCGCTGGTTCGAGGGCGGCCAGATGCCGATCCAGCGGCGGCTGCCGAAGGTGGGGTTCACGAACATCCATCGCGTCCCGCACCAGGTGGTGAACGTGGCGAACCTCGCGCGTTTCGGCGCGGGCGAATCGGTGACCCGCGAGACCCTGAAGGCGAAGCGGCTGATCGACCGGGGCGACCTGCCCGTGAAGATCCTCGGGATGGGCGAGCTGTCGCTGGCGCTCCACGTGTCGGTGGACGCGGTGAACGGGTCGGCCAAGACC
>WNFL01198431.1_pt2 | contig 11111 bp, 10 predicted proteins | sample 5400361 | NCBI WGS metagenome assembly WNFL01 (sample SAMN13153351, study PRJNA577476) | soil metagenome | isolation source: 40 cm soil on Douglas fir-dominated hillslope | place: USA:California | collected 2013-09-17 | reverse complement strand
CGACGTGCTGCCCCAGGCTCTTCGTGTCGTAATATGAATGGGCAAGATCGAATCTATGTCCAAGAATGATTCCGTGCCGCCTGCAAATAATGTCCTAGCGGCCGCGGCTCGCAAGTTTGTTCTCATCGTGCTCATCGCGGGTGCGTTTGCGGGAGTCTGGTATTTGGGCAAGCTACGCGGACGTCAAAGAGTTGATCGCTTCGCGCAATGCCTTTCGGACAAGGGAACCGTGATGTACGGTTTGTTTTGGTGCCCGCATTGCGAGGAGCAGAAAGAAGCTTTTGGCTCCTCGTTTCGCAACATTCACTACGTTGAATGCGGCACCCCTGATCACCATGAGCAGCCGCAATGCTCCGCGGAAGGACTGAAGGATTTTCCAACCTGGCGCTTCGCCGGCGGAGAACGGATTACAGGCGGGATGTCATTCCAAGAATTGGCGGCGAAGACCGGGTGTTCGGCGCAGTGAGGGGGAACCGCTTTTTTGTGTGCATTGCAATCTGGGCGGTAATCGGAGTTCTTGTGTCCGGGTTGGCCTTGCAGCATCACTACCGGCGCGACTCGTCTTCCTTTTGCAACATCAACTCTACCTTTGACTGTGACGTAGTTAACCGAAGCTCGTACTCCAAGATCGCGGGAATTCCGGTGGCTTTGGTTGGATTGCTTTCGTATCTCCTCATGTTGAGCCTGGCGGTGTTCCAACGAGAAAAACCCGAGACGCCAGCGCTCTTGCTCTTTCTCAGCTCGGCCGGATTGGTTTTTTCCTTGTACCTTACCTACGTTGAAGCTGCGGTGCTGCGCACGTGGTGCATCCTTTGCCTTACGTCGTTGCTATCGATCGGGTTAATTACAGTGTTGTCCGGTCTGCGCCTTCGCCGCGATTTGAGAGGAACTGGCCGTTAGTCGCGACACCCTGGTGTTTTTGTTCCTTCATGACCGATTCCAATTCACAATCTTCCAATCTGCCGCCCGATGCGCCGGGCGAATTGCGCCTGCACGCTCTGACCAGCCATTGGTTCGGCAACACACGCCAACTGCGGGTCTGGCTGCCTCCGGGATATGGCTCAGTGCAAAATGAAGGCCGCCGCTATCCGGTGCTTTACCTCAACGATGGTCAAAATCTGTTTGAGCCGGCCACCGCGTTTGCAGGCGTGGATTGGCATGTGGGCGAGAGTCTGGTCCGGTTGATTCGGAATTCGGTGGTACCGCCGATAATTGTCGTCGGTATCGACAATGCCGCGGTCGAGCGCATTCGCGAGTTTCTGCCGTACAAGACGCTCTTCCCCCCGGTGCCCAAGCCCTTGGGCAAACGCTACCCTGATTTTCTCATTCAGGAAATTATGCCTTTCATTCAGCGCACGTACCGGGTTGCCAGGGGCGCCAAGAATACGGGCTTGGGAGGATCGTCGCTGGGGGCGCTGATTGCCCTGTACACAGTCATTGCCCGTCCTGGAATCTTTGGAAGACTCCTGCTGGAAAGCCCGTCATTGTTCGTTTCCAACCGGCAGTTGCTCAAGGACAGCCGCGCCGTCACCAGTTGGCCGCAGCGAATTTTCCTGGGTGTGGGGACGCAGGAGTCAGGCCAGCGCGAGCGCGATCAAAGAATTGTGGATGATGTTCGGTCGCTGGCCCACACCTTGCATTTAGCTGGCCTGCGCGAGAAGCGCCTTCGGGTGGAGATTCAAGAGGGAGCCACCCACTGCGAAGCGGCGTGGGCGGAGCGATTTCCGGAAGCGGCAACTTTCTTGTTTGGTAAATAGCGGATCGCAAGGGCAGAAAAGGTAAGAAGGGCAGCTCTCCCAAGCAGCGGATTAATGAGATGGTGAGAGCGAATAGGTCTCTATGTAGGCAGGTTGATGGATGATGTGGAAACTCTCGAAGAATATCCAAAGAGGATGTGCTGGGTTGGTGAGGCGTCCGGAAGCGAAGGTGTCAGTTTCTGGGCGCAGAAAGCCCTGCCGTCCGCAATGCAGTCCACGGCAGGGTAATGGGTTACGAGACTACTTCGCGGGCTTATCCAAAACACCTTCCGCCACGGAGAGCAGATCCTGGTCCACGCGACGGTTCGACGCCACGGCCTCGGCGAGAGGAATGGACGTAATCTTGTTGCCCTTGAGCGAGACCATCTGACCAAACTTGCCTTCGTGTACCAGATCGATGGCTCCCAATCCGTAACGAGTGCCGAGCACGCGGTCAAAGGCGCTCGGTGTTCCTCCACGCTGAATGTGGCCGAGAATCGCCGCCCGGGTTTCATATCCCGTGCGTTTTTCGATTTCGGATGCCAGTAAATTGCCGATGCCGCCGAGTCGCGCATGTCCGAATTCGTCCACGCCGCCTGCCGCCAGGACGTTGGACTCTCCGGCAGCGCCCGCCGCCACCTTCGCGCCTTCCGCTACCACCACGATGCTATAGAGGCGGCCGCGATCATGTTGCTGCTTAATGGTGCTGGTCACTGCGTCCAGGTTAATGGGTCGTTCGGGGATAAGGATTACATCTGCACCGCCGGCAATACCGGCATACATCGCGATCCAGCCCGCATCGCGGCCCATCACCTCGACCACGATCACGCGATTGTGCGATTCCGCAGTCGTATGTAGGCGGTCAACACATTCGGTGGCAATGCCCACGGCTGTATCGAATCCAAACGTAAAGTCCGTACCCGCTAAGTCGTTGTCGATGGTTTTGGGACAGCCCACGACTTTTACGCCTGCGTCGTTGAGTTTCTTGGCCACGCCCAGCGTGTCGTCGCCGCCGATCGCGATCAGAGCGTCAAGATTTTGCGCCTTCAACGTAGCTTGAATTCGGGCGAGACCATCCGGCTGTTTGGTGGCGTTAGTACGCGAGGTGCGCAGCATAGTTCCGCCAATGGGGAGAATCTTCTCCACCGCCGCCAAGTCCAGCGTAATGGCTTTATTGTCCAGCACGCCGCGCCAACCTTCCAGGAATCCGACGAACTGGTCGCCGTAATAATTGGTACCCTTGCGCACAACGGCGCGAATCACCGCATTCAGTCCGGGACAGTCGCCGCCGCCGGTAAGTAGGCCGATCTTCATCCTGCTCTCCTTCTAGGGTTGATTTCGTACGTGAGTGGGTGGAATTCCGCCGGGATCTGTACCCAACTTCCACGGTGGCCCGGCCACGCAATGCGCGGCGGAAGGCCGAACCTCAGCCAAGTAGATTATCATTACAACGCTCAATTTCTTGATAACGAAGAGCCTGCGTTTCCACGCGATGGGAGTTTCCAAGGCCGATGCCCAAGATTGTCCGAGTTTTAATCTGGATTGCGGTAGCCGCGAGCGGAGCCGTTTCCGTTTCTGTCATCGCCCTGCGCCGGGGCGAATCCATTAATGCCATGTGGCTGGTGGTGGCAGCAGGCTGCTGCTACGCGCTGGGCTACCGCTTTTACAGCAAATTTATCGCGACCAAGGTTTTGGTGCTCGAACCTCTACGCGCCACCCCGGCGGAGCGACTCGAGAACGGGCGCGATTTCGTCCGCACCAACAAGTGGGTGGTCTTTGGCCATCACTTCGCGGCAATTGCGGGTCCGGGTCCACTCGTCGGGCCTGTGCTAGCCGCGCAGTTTGGCTATTTGCCAGGAACGCTTTGGATTTTGGCCGGGGCGGTCTTTGGCGGTTGCGTGCAGGACTTTGTTATTCTCTTGTTTTCCGTGCGCCGCGACGGCAAGTCGCTGACCGAGATGGCGCGGGAGGAAATTGGCCAGGTGGGTGGCTTCATCGCTTACATTTCCATCCTGTGTATCATCGTCATTTTGCTCGGAGTCGCGGCCCTTATCGTGGTGAATGCTTTGAAGGGAAGTCCTTGGGGGGCATTCACCATCGCGATGACCATTCCCATTGCGCTGCTGATGGGCCTGTATCTTCGCCGCATCCGGCCCGGCAAGGTTCTGGAGACCTCCATACTGGGTTTCGCTCTCGTCATGCTGGCAATCGTCGCAGGCCAGTGGGTGTCCCAAAGCCTCACTTGGGGACACTGGTTCACTTTCTCCGCGCCTGCCCTGGCGATCGTAATTATCATTTACGGTTTTGCCGCGTCCTCGCTTCCAGTGTGGCTGCTGCTGGCACCGCGCGACTATCTCAGTACGTTCGTGAAACTGGGCGTGATCGCGCTCCTCGCCGCAGGAATCCTGCTGGTGCGCCCGCAACTCCACATGCCGCCGCTCACGCGCTTTATCGATGGCTCCGGGCCTGTGTTTGCCGGCAACATCTTTCCCTTCGCTTTCATCACCATTGCCTGCGGGGCCATCAGCGGATTTCACTCTCTGATTGCCAGCGGCACCACGCCGAAACTCATCTCCCGAGAACCGGAGACTCGCATGGTCGGATATGGGGCCATGCTGGCAGAGTCACTGGTAGCGATTATGGCGATGATCGCGGCATGTACCATGCAGCCAGGTGTTTATTTTGCGATTAATAGCCCCGCCGGCGTTGTCGGAGCCGCCCCAGAGGCCGCCGCGGCCACGATTTCGAACTGGGGATTTCCCGTGCTCGCTTCCGACATGGCCGCGCTGGCGCACTCCGTAGGTGAGCAGACACTGTACAACCGTACTGGCGGAGCCCCGGCTTTTGCGGTCGGGATGGCGCAAATCTTCTCCCGCAGTTTGGGTGGCGATGCCGTCCTGGCGATCTGGTACCACTTTGCCATCATGTTCGAGGCGCTCTTCATTCTTACAGTGCTCGATGCGGGCACCCGCGTGGGCCGCTTCATGATCCAGGACGCTCTCGGCCATTGGTGGAAGCCCTTGGGCCGTACCAGTTGGTATCCGAGCACCCTGGCTACGAGTGCCCTGATTGTCGGAGCGTGGGGATACTTTCTATGGCAAGGCGTCAAGGATCCGCTCGGCGGCATTAACTCGCTCTGGCCGCTCTTTGGGATAGCGAATCAGCTGCTGGCGACGGTGGCGTTGTGCGTTGCGACTACGATCCTCATCAAGATGGGACGCGCCCGCTATGCCCTGGTCGCGCTGGCTCCGCTGTGCGTGTTGGTGAGCGTCACGTTTACCGCGTCCTGGCACAAGATATTCGACGCGAACCCGCGCATCGGATTTTTAGCCCACGCCCGGCTGTTGACCTCGCAGATGGCGACGTCTCCCAAGCCGGGTGATCTCGTGCGCTACATGTTCAACGACCGCCTGGATGCAGCGGTCGCGGGTTTCCTGGTCTGCCTGGTTTCCCTTATCATGCTGGAGTCAGTTGTGGAATGGGTGCGCGTGCTTTCCGGGCACAAAGCCGCTCGGGTGAAAGAGGCCCCGTTTGTGGCCAGTCGCTTGGCTGCGGAGGAAGCATGAGAGCACGAGCCCATGCGTTCTTGCGGACCCTGATTGCCATGCTGCGCGAGATCTTTGACGAATCCGCCTATGAGCGCTTCTTGAGAAGGCGCGAGATGGCTTCCTCTGCGACGGCATACGCCGAGTTCATTCACGAAACCGAGCATGCTAGCGCACGCAGACATCGCTGTTGCTGAGAAGAGGGAGCGGACTCGCTCATGCTTCGGGATCGGCGACGAATTCGTAGCCGACCCCCCGGACCGTCAGGAGGTGGCGTGGATTCGCGGGATCCGGTTCAACATAGCGCCGCAAACGTACGATGAAGTTGTCAATCGCGCGAGTATCGGTGTCTTCGTGCAGATTCCATACCTTCTCCAAAATGGCTTTACGCGAAACCGGGTGGCCGATGTTCGCGATCAGGAAGCGCAGCAGATCGGCTTCCATCAGCGTCAGCTGAAAACTCTTGTCGCCCACGTGCAAACGCAGATGCTCGAAATCCACGAGCTTGTCACCGAACCGGAACGTCGTGGATGGGTCCGTCGCTGGTGAAGTCTTGGTCGGCGCATCGGAAGTCCCCAGCCACTGCTTGCGCCGCAGCAGGCTCTCAATCCGTGCAATCAGGATGTCGAGGTTGAATGGCTTGGGGAGATAGTCATCCGCGCCCGCTTCAAATCCGATCAGCACATCTTCAGGCCGGCCCCGAGCAGTGAGGATTAGGACCGGAATGTAGTTTTTTGCCTGCCGCAGCTCGCGGACCACGGCGAACCCGTCCTTGCCGGGGAGCATCACGTCTAACACAACGGCCTCGAAGCGCTGTTCCCCGAGGCGCAGCTTCTGAAGCGCTTCTTCACCGTTATCGGTGACCTCCACACTGTGACCTTCCGCTTCCAGATTGAAGCGCAGACCTTCGGCAATGTGCGTCTCATCCTCCACGACCAGGATCTGGCTCATGCGCGATGTACCCTGGGCAGTCGCAGCCGGAATGTACTGCCGGTGCCTGGGCCATCGCTTTCCGCGAAGGCATCGCCCCCGTGCTGGCGGGCCACAGAGCGCACAATGAAAAGGCCAAGGCCCGTGCCTTTGATCTGCTTCGATCCGGCGTGGCTAGGACCGGCGGGATGTGCGCGGTAAAAGCGCTTAAAGATACGGCTCAGTTCGTTACGCGGAATTCCGATGCCACGATCTTGCACGCTCAACGAGATAGTATCGAGATTTGGCGCGCGCAAGCGCACCACTATATCTGGCTTCTCGCCGGAGTACTTGATGGCATTATCGAGGAGATTGGCAACCGCGGTGCGAAGTTGTTCAGGATTTCCACGGACCAGTATTTCCTCCGCTGGCGGTGTGGCAAAACGAAGTACGCCCGCGGGCAGGTGGTTGCGCACAATGGTAGAGGCGATCGCATCGTTGACGATGACGCCAAAATCAACTTCGCGCCACTTGGCCCGTAGCCTGCCGTGGCGCGCCTCTCCCGCCTGCAACACCTGTTCGATTGTGCCGAGCAGGCGTTCCGTGTCGTGCAGCATGATCCCATAAAACTCCCGCCGCTGGGCCTCGTCGAGCTGGCGGCGCTCCAGTGTTTCCAGGTAGAGGCGAATGGAAGCGACTGGCGTCTTTAGTTCGTGGGTGACGGCGTTGAGGAAGCTATCCTGCTGTTCATTGCGGCGAATTTCGCGCACCAGGAAAATTGTGTTCAGGACCAGCCCCGTGATAATCGCTCCAAAGAAAACAATGCCCAGAACGAGAGGAACCACGCGTCGCCAGTTCAGCACAATCCAACCCACGTTGAGACCCACGGCCAGGAGCACGAGGATGGTTCCGAACGTGATGAAAAACGCGATGGCCTTATTGGGGCTGACGATGCGCATTCTGGGCTGCCGCCTAAATCATAGTGGATCGCACGCTACAAGAAAAAACCGCGACCCCCTGGAGGATCGCGGTCCCAAAATACGATCGATTGGTCGCGACTGGCTAGTCGCCCGCGGCAGCCGCAGCCAGCACTTCGACGGGAGGCGCTGCAGCGCCCGTGGTGACCGGGGTATTCTTTACAATCTCCTTGGCCGGAAGCTGTTTCGGCAGCTTAATATCCCAGGCCAGGCCTAGCATGCGCAGAGTCGCGATGCCGTACCAATTGGTGTCAATCTCGTACCAGACCAGACCATGGCGCGCCACCTGCGGAGCGGCGTGGTGATTGTTGTGCCAGCCCTCTCCAAAGGTAAGAATCGCGACCCAAAAGTTATTGGTGGAGTCGTCGCCGGTCAAAAAGCGTTGTGAGCCCCACATGTGTGTCGCAGAATTGACCAGCCATGTGGCGTGCAGTCCGATCACCGTGCGGAGGAAGATACCCCAGAGAACAAACGGTACGCCACCGAGGAAGTAAAGACCCACGCCGAGCACGGCCAGCGGCACCCAATGCCACTCGCTGATCCAGAGGTGGAACTTGTCCTTGCGGAGATCCGGCACATAAGGCAGGAGTTCGTCCGTCTTGGCGTGCATCGCCTTGCCCGTTACGATCCAGCCCATGTGTGCCCAAATACCGCCGTCACGCGGGGAATGCGGATCGCCTTCCTTATCCGTATTCTGGTGATGCTTGCGGTGCGTAGCCACCCAGGCGATCGGTCCGCCCTCGAGCGCCAGCGTCCCGCAGGTGGTGAGGAAGTACTCCATCCACTTGGTCGTCTTGTACCCGCGATGCGTCAGCAGGCGGTGATAGCTCATGCCAATGCCAAGGCTTCCCGCCACCCACCAGAGCACCACAGCGACCGCGAGTGCCTTCCAGGTGAAAAAGAAAAGAGCGGCGATTGCGCCGGCGTGAAACATCAGCATGAAGAGCGTGGTGCTCCAGATAATCGGCTCTTTGAATGTACGATCGCCGAATGTTCGTTCACGGAACGTACGATCGCTTTTGAGAGTGTTCATAATGGCTGGATTCCTCGGTGTTTTCTGTCTCTAACGGCAACGCTAGCAGAGAACAGGAGCGGCTTCTGTAATAGTTATGTAATCCCTGGTTGTGGTCCATTACCAACGTAATGCAGACTTGTTTTGAACGTCAGGAAACGCACAATTTTTGCGAGGAATTTTGACTCCCTCCGGGTTCTCCGATAGCCTTAACAATTCCGCATGAGCACAACCTCTCCAACAGTCTCAGTCGAAGGCCTGAAGAAGTCTTACGGCGATAACGAAGCGGTCAAGGGCATCGACTTCGATATTCAGCCTGGAGAAGTATTCGGTCTGCTAGGACCCAACGGTGCAGGGAAGACCACGACCATCGAGATTCTGGAAGGGCTGCGCCCTCGCTCCGCGGGACGCGTCGAAGTGTTGGGCTACGATCCCGACCGGCAGCGCGACCAGCTCAAAGACCGCATTGGCGTCTGTCTGCAAGCCACGAACCTTCCGGAAAAAATCCGAGTTCGAGAAGCGTTGCAGACTTTCTCGTCCTTTTACACACGCAACGTGGATGCGGCCCAACTCCTGAAGCGCTTGCAACTCACCGAGAAGCGCGACGCCTTCTACGGCACGCTCTCAGGTGGGCAAAAGCAGCGGTTAGCTCTGGCGTTGGCTCTCATCAACGACCCGCAACTGATTTTTCTTGATGAACCCACCACCGGCCTTGACCCGCAAGTCCGCGTCGAAATTCACTCGCTGCTCGAGGAATTAAAGAGCGAGCGCCGCACGATCCTTATGACCACGCATTACATCGAGGAGGCCGAACGCCTCTGCGACCGCGTGGCCATTGTCGACGAAGGGCGTATCATCGCCATCGACACACCGCGCAAGCTACAGGCGCAAAGCCGCACCGCATCTAGCATTGTGGTGACGTGCTCGCGCCCGTTTCCCAAAGAGCGACCGACTTGGGCTGAGGCAACGCTTGCGGAACCAGACGACACCGGCTGCACGCTCACCGTCCATTCGCGCCGCCCCGCTGCCACGCTTGTCGATTTGGTCAAATGGATTGACCAGCAAGGACTTGAACTCACCGACGTTCATCTCAAGCAACCCAGCCTTGAAGATGTATTCATCGAGATGACCGGAAAGAGTCTGCGCGAATGAAAAGCTATATCGCTCTCATTTCGCTGGACTTGCGGTTGGCGGTGCGGCAGAAGTCCGTCATTTTCTTCAACTATCTGTTCCCGCTCGTTTTCTTTTTTGCCTTTGCGCAGTTCTCGCACGCCGAACGTGGCGCAGGGATGACAAACATCCTCGCGCTGGTTACAACGTTTGGTGTCTTGGGCAGCGGGCTGTTTGGCGCTGGCATGCGTGCTGTTCAAGAGCGCGAAGCGAACATTCTGCGCCGGTACAAAGTCACCCCGATTTCGCCACTGCCGCTGCTGGTTGCATCGGTCTTTACGGGCTGGATCTTGTTCATGCCAAGCATCTTGTTGATGCTGGCTTTGGCGCATTTCGTCTATGGAATGCCTTGGCCGCCCGCCCTGTTTTCGTTACTGGCTTTTATTTCTCTCGGCATCGCTGCTTTTCGGTCTATCGGACTTATTCTTGCCTCCGTGGCGAACTCCATGCAGGAGAGCCAGATACTGATCCAGCTGACCTACCTGCCCATGTTGTTCCTAAGTGGCGCGACGTTTCCCACGTCCATGTTCCCGCCCTGGTTGCAGACGATTGCACACTTTATTCCGACCGCGTATCTGGTCACTGGTGTGAAAGCCATTCTGCTGCAGGGGGAGAGCCTCCTGCAAAATTCAGAGTCTGCGCTTGCACTGCTAGTCACCACGGTTGTCGGCCTTTTCATTGCGCTCAAGCTGTTTCGCTGGGAGAAAGATGAAAAGGTGCGTCCCGCTTCGAAGTTGTGGCTGGGCGTGGTCATCCTGCCATTTTTCATTCTGGGAGCATGGGAAGCTCACCATGGCGCTGCCGTTCAAAAAGACAAAATCCTGGCCCGCCAACTTGCCCGTCGTGATACCTACCTGATTCGCGGCGCCCGTATTTTCATTGGCGATGGCAAGGTCATCGAAAACGGCAGCGTCCTGATTCGCGGCGGCAAGATTGCCGGCGTCTATGAAGGGGACGGCCCCGATCCCGAGTCCTTGAAGGCCGAAGTCATGGGAGCCGCCGGCAAAACGATTCTGCCGGGCCTCATCGACGTGCACGTGCATCTGGGCGCAATGGGCGGATTTCCCGCTAGTGAGCCCGCCAGTGAGAAGGATGACGAGAAGGACTACGATCCGCACAAGGTGCTGCTGCACAACCTCGCGGCTTATCTCTACAGCGGCGTGACCACGGTCCGCAGCACCGGGGATATTTTGGACAGCGTCCTCCAGATTCGCTCCACCATGGCCAGCGGCGAAAGTCTGGGCGCGGAAGTCCAGACCTGCGGCCCGCTCTTCACCGCGGCAGGCGGCCACGGTACGGAATACTTCAAGCAGGTACCGGAGGCCGCCCGCGACGCATTGCTGAAGCAGTTCAACCGAATCCCCAAGTCCGCCGAGGAAGCCCGTCAGCAGGTGGATGCGCTCAAAACCGACCGCGTCGCTTGCATCAAGGCGATTCTGGAATCCGGAGCTGCCTCGCGTGTGTTCAACCGCCTCGACACTGCCCTCTTCGCGGCGGTCGCGCAGGAAGCGCACGCACAAGGCCTCCCTCTGGCCGTGCATACCGGCGACGCGCGCGACGTGGCGGACGCAGTGCAAGCCAAAGCGGATTCCATCGAGCACGGCTCTTTCCGGGAAGCCATTCCGGACGCTCTCTTCGAACAAATGAAGACGCAGGGCACCTTCTACGATCCCACTCTCAGCGTCGTCGAGGGGCTACATGACTTTGGCGCGGGAAAGAATGAGCTGCTGAAGCGCTCCCTTGTGCAACAGGTAGCTTCTGC
>WNFL01396221.1_pt2 | contig 11113 bp, 10 predicted proteins | sample 5400361 | NCBI WGS metagenome assembly WNFL01 (sample SAMN13153351, study PRJNA577476) | soil metagenome | isolation source: 40 cm soil on Douglas fir-dominated hillslope | place: USA:California | collected 2013-09-17 | reverse complement strand
ATGGCAAATAAGACCAGGCTTAATGCTAACAACCATTTTGCCGGAGAGAAATTGGTAATTGGTTTCATGTTTTTAAATTGTTTGGTGAACAAATTTGTTTGAGCGATAAAACTAACCGGTGGAAATACCCTTAATATTTTATTTCGGCGACAGACGCACTAAGAATGATAATAAGCTGAACGAAAGAGAAGTATTCAAATGAAAGGCGACGAATGTCATTCGTCGACAAATAGTGGCAACGGTCTTTTTTTCCTTCTTTTAATGAATTGAAGAAATACCTTTAGTTCAGAATCTGCCCAGATGTACAACTATCACCAATCATTTAACCAAAAGTCTCTTTTATGAAAAAGCTCACCATTTTCCTGCTTGGTTTCGCATTATGTGATCAGGCAGCGCAGTCGCAGGGTTGCATTGTTGTCCGCAATATTTCCGGGTTTGGCCAGTATAATCTTACCGACAACGCCTTTTCAACTTCGAGCTGGCAGTTAAATATCAATAACCGGTATTTCAAGTCTTACAGGGATTTCAAAGAAAAAGTTGATCAAAAAACTCCCAGGCAAAATGAAGCGGTTGTTAAATCCTATTCAATGGATCTTTCTTTAAGCAAGTTTTTACGGAATGGATGGTCGCTCGAATTGAGTGTGCCCGTTTCCGCAAATAGCCGTGAAGCGTCAGCCGAACATGGCGGCCCAAACACAAAAAGACATACAACCCGTTCGTTTGGTATAGGCGACCTTCGCCTTATTGCCTACAAATGGTTGCTTCCGCCGACAGTAAAACAAAGAGGTAACATTCAACTGGGCCTGGGACTTAAGCTTCCCACCGGAGATTATAAATACCAGGATTATTTTTACCGGAACGATTCAACAAAGGTTCTTTCCGCTGTTAATCCTTCCATTCAACTAGGCGATGGGGGAACAGGCATCATTACGGAACTGAATTTCTTTTATGTCTTAAACGCTGCAAGAACATTCAGCCTCTACGGTAATTTTTATTACATGATGAATCCAAGGGAACAAAATGGAACGGCCATTACCAATGGCAGAATACCGCCACGGATTGATAGTTTGGCAAACAATATAATAATGAGCGTGGCAGATCAGTTTTCCATACGGGTTGGTGCATATTACAGTTTAAAGAACTGGGCATTTTCTGCAGGCATACGAAATGAAGGATCCCCGGTGGAAGATCTGATAGGGGGGAGCGAAGGTGTCCGGCGCGCAGGTCATAATTTGTCCGTAGAACCCGGTATCATTTACAAAATGAACAGAGCTTCCGTTTATGCGTACGTACCGATTATCGTTGATAGAAAAATAAATCAAAATCTTCCTGATAAATTTAAGACCAGCTATACGGGTACGTACACTGTGAGCCCGGGCTGATCCGGAAATTACCAGGTGTTTGTGGGAGGATTATTTAAATTGTAATTTCTACAAGCCAACCCGCCTGATCAGTCGCACAAACCAATTGGATGACCCTTAATAAATTCATATTTTCCGATCAACTAAAACACCGGCTTGCGAGGCATGTTGTTTTTTGGGTTTTATTTTCTCTTCATTTTGTTATTCAAAACCTCATGATAGGCGGCCCTGGTGAAGCAAAAACATCCAGAACTTTTTTGGAAAGTACTTTTCACTTTTTATATTTTCTTCCTATTTATTTGGCATCAACTTACTTTTTTATTGAAGTATTATTACCCAAATTTTTATTCGGTCAACGGTATACAGTTTTTTCTTTTTCATTCCTGACCTTGTTTATTCTAAATTTCATTGCGGTTTATTATGCCGGAATGGTTTATTTACACAATGCATTCCACCTGCCCTTTAACCAAATTAGTTTTAATACCAATAAGTATCATGCCATAGTGGATGGGTTGTTTGTACCCTTTACCTTGTTTGGAATTGCTGCCGGGATTAAGTTTTCAAAAAAATGGCTTCTGCAGCTGCGTGAAAATGAAAAACTGGCCAAACAAAAACTCGCAACAGAACTTCAACTACTGAAAACTTCTATTCATCCCCGGTTTCTTTTTCATTCATTGCATACAGTAGAAAAACATATAGGTACTTTGTCTGTTGAATCACCTGGATTAATCTTGCAACTTTCTGACATGCTCAGTTATATTTTGTATGAAAATGATAAAGGTTGGGTAGAGCTGGAAAAGGAATTGGAGATCATCCGCGGTTATATCAACCTGGAAGAAAAGGGTAGTCAAAATAAACTCATACTTAAGACCGAATTTCCAAAAAACACGAACGATACCTTCATTGCTCCTTGCATACTGTTGTCTTTTATTGAAAGCAGTTTTGAATATTTTCTTGAAACAAGGCAGGAAGAACCTTTGCTTTCATTGACAATTCGTGTACATGAGAATGTATTGCATTACCAAATGGTTTTTAGCAGATCAGCTGATGAACAAGTCCTGCCAAATGAAAAATTCAGTAAAATTCAAAAACAATTAAAAAATCAGTATCAGGATCTGCACCAACTAATAATATCATCCGGTGAGGATAACATTTCAATTTATTTGAAACTGCCTTTATATTCCGGGGAGTTGATACAGGTAAAAAGGAATATACTTAGTAATGAAGAGCCAGAACTTGTATAATATTATTTATTCAGATAATCGTTCTTTCCGCTGGAAGAGACATTTTCTTTTCTGGACGGCAGTTTTTTTTTATCACCTGTTGCGTATTGGAATTATGATGCCGGCATTAAATTGGAAATCTTTTTTATCAATGTTGGAGTTAGCAATTGTTTGGGGCATCCTTATTAACATGATATTTTCTTATTCTATTGTTTATTTCCTGCTTCCTGCATATTTTATAAAGAAAAAATATGTTCAGTTTACTCTTGGATTAGTATTGCTCTATGCACTGATACAGGTTCTTGTGCTGGTGCATGGATTTATTATTGCCGGTGGATCAATATTTGAAGGTATTGGTTACAATAAACTAATGAAGTTGTCAAGGTTTGTAAGGCCTGGTTTTATCCGCGGATTCGGCAATCCCCCACTCATTTGTTGCTTGTTATTAGCCCTTAAAACATTGAAGAACTGGCATCTTGAACAATTAAAAACCGAATCCCTTGCCAGGGAAAATGCCAATGCCGAGTTACAATTATTAAAAGCCCAGATTCATCCCCACTTTCTTTTTAATACATTAAATAATATTTATTCATTTTCTTTGAGTCAGTCCCCGCAAGCCGGTATGTTGGTAAAAAAATTATCCGGAATGCTGAATTATATGATCCATGAATGCGAGGAGAAAATGGTGCCGCTTGAAAAAGAATTGCAGCTATTACAGGACTATATGGGTTTGGAAAAAGTCCGGTACGGAAAACGGTTGGATATGCAGGTGGAAATAAACGGCGAGTGTGAGAATAAAGGGATAGCTCCTCTATTGATGATTCCGTTTGTAGAGAATAGCTTTAAGCATGGAACCAGCCAGATGTTACGGCATCCCTGGATTAAATTAGAGGTTACAATCTTTGAAAAGCAACTTTTTTTCAGATTGAGTAATAGCAAACCCTCTTTAGTGCTTCCAAAGGGTGAAAGCCAGGGGATTGGACTGATGAATGCAAAAAAGAGATTGCAACTTCTTTATCCCGGAAAACATCAGCTGGACGTCAGTTCAACAGAAGAAACATTTGCGATATTCATGCAAATTATGCTAGAGGAAAAAGCCGTTGGGGAAACCGATGGCACGGGAATGTCAAATGATAAAGCTTTAGTGTATGCCGGATAAAAAAATTACGTGCCTTGCCGTTGATGATGAGCCGCCGGCCCTGGATGTGCTGAAAGAGTATATTTCAAGGGTTCAATCCCTTGAATTGGCCGGAACCTGCGCTGATGCGGTGGAAGCCCTGAATTGTATTCGCCACCATCCCGTTGACCTTATTTTTTTAGATATACAAATGCCACAAATACTAGGGACGGACTTTTTGCGTACGCTTAAGAAACCGCCAAGGGTCATCTTTACGACAGCTTACAGAAAATTTGCGGTAGAGGGATTTGAACTCGATGCCGTTGATTATTTGTTGAAGCCAATTTCCTTTGAACGCTTTCTAAAAGCTGTCAACAAGGTGATGGATGCCTCATTAAACGATGGACTTTCACCTGACACCGGAACGAAAGGTAAAATCGCGGGCGATCAATATGTTTATTTCCGTAGCGACAGAAAAATGATTAAGATAGCCTTGTCGGATATCCTTTTCATAGAAAGTATCAAAGATTACATCAAGGTGGTAACCAGCTCAGGCACAATTATAACCAAACAATCTATTTCATCGGTCGAGGAGACTTTATCAAAAGAAATGTTTATCCGTATCCATCGCTCTTATATTGTCGCGTTAAATAAAATTGAGTCTTATTCTCATGAGTTAGTTTGGATTGCAAAAACAGAATTGCCGATCAGCAGGATGTACAGGCACGAGGTGGATAAAGTATTGAAGCAGAAATGAGCAATCCTTTAGATGCGTCACCGCCTACATCCGGAACACCAATCTGCAATTGTTCCGACGGTAAATCTGTCATCGCGGAAGTAAGTCTTTACTAATTAAAATTATCCAGGTATTTATAACCACTTCCGGTGTTTAACAATAACACTTTTTCTGAGCTGTCAATTTTTTGTGTTCTGTTTAAATGTAATAATGCTTTCCAGGTTGCAGCTCCTTCAGGCGAGACCAGTAAGCCTTCTATCTTCGCAATTTCCCTGACCCCTGCGATTATTTCTTCGTCCTCCACTGCTACTGCGGTTCCACCAGATTCTTTTAATACCTCCAGCATCATATTTATACCGAAGGGATAGGGTACAGCAAGGCCATTGGCAATCGTCGGCCTTGGGGTAAAACTATTCTTCCAGTTAAGTGGATCTTTTAAAGCGTGCAATATCGGAGCACATTCTTTTGATTGCACTGCGATCATTCTGGGTAAGGGTCCGTGTATCCATCCCATTGAAATCATTTCTTTAAAGGCTTTCCAGATACCGATCAATCCTGTCCCTCCTCCTGCCGGATAAATAATAACATCAGGCAACTGCCAGTTTAGTTGTTCAGCAATTTCATAGCCCATTGTTTTTTTCCCTTCCAGCCGATAGGGCTCTTTTAAAGTGGAAAAATCAAAATACAACTTGCCCCTGTTTATTTCAGTTATTTTTTTTGCACAATCATTAATCAGACCATCTATCAGAATTAACTCTGCACCATACAATTCACATTCCTGTTTAAAAATTTCAGGCGTATGACGCGGCATTACAACCGTACATTTTATATCCGCTTTGGCACAATAGGCAGCCAATGCACCACCCGCATTTCCCGCTGTTGGAATAATGCCGTGTGTTATCCCAAATTCTTTTGCCTTAGATACAGCCAGACTCAGCCCTCTTGCTTTAAAGGAACCTGTGGGGTTAAAAGATTCATCTTTCACTAACAAATTTGAAAACCCAAATCTATCAGCAAGTTTATTTAAGGCAAACAATGGGGTCATTCCTTCACCAAGCGTTATGATATTATCTTTTTTTATGACGGGCAGCATTTCTGAATAACGCCACATATTGGTTTGCCGGAATTGAAGTGCTTCTTTTGGAAACTCCGCCGAATAGTCATATTCAACAATTAAAGGCTGATTGCAACATAGGGCATACGTATTGACCGAAGATAAGGGATACTCTTTTTGGCAATTAAAGCATTTAAGAGAAGAGGCGAATGTAAAAGGCCTGGTTAATGTTACCATTAAATAAAAGTACAACTGAAACGATAACCAATACCCGGTAAAAATGTTATAGACTATAACTTTTGGTTATACCTCTTTTTTGCAAAAGCGAATAAATGCTTTGCTAAGTTCATTGTTATCTGTGCCCTGTCGTTGAATAAAAAAGAAGTCGCGGATGATCTGAAATTTTTCAATTTTTAACGCTACTAAATCTCCATCCCGTAATTCTCTTAAGATCGAGCCTTTTGGCAAAAAACCAAGACAATTATCTTCTCTTAAGAAATTTTTTAATGCTTCAGTTCCTGCAAGCCGTACATTTACTTTCAGGCTGGATAATTTGATCCCATTCTTTTCGAGGTTATATTTTAAGGCAGCCAGCGTTCCTGAACCCTGCTCTCTTAACACAATCGGATAGTCCTTAATTTCCTGAATTGTTATTGTTCTTTTTTTTGATATGGGGCTTTTTGAGCTGCAAACAGCCACTACTTCATCTTTTATGAATGGTTGATATAAAATGGCGGAATTTTTCCTCTTCCCTTCCACAATACCAATATCAATATCCTGGTCAATCAACGCTTTTGTTATAGTATCCGTGTTCCTGTTAAGCAAACTAATTTTTACTTCAGGATATTTTTGGTGAAACGCGGATAGGATTTTTGGTATAATGTACAATGCAACGGTCGTACTGGCGCCTAATTTTAACTGGCCGCTGGCCTTTAAATGATCGTTAAGTATGCTAAGTTCAAATTCTAACTGGTTTTGAATTTTCTTAGCTTCTTTCAAACGGTTCAATAATAACTGGCCACCTTTTGTTAAATGTATAGCGTTCCCTTTTCTTTCAAACAGGGTCGTCTTGTAAAAAGATTCTAAAGCTTTCATATGTTTACTGATGGCGGGCTGGCTGATAAACAACACTTCACTGGCTTTAGAAAAACTCAGGTGTGACGCCACTTCTATAAATATCTCATGTCGTGTCGAAAGCATTTAGCAAATTGAGAGGACTACAATTATTTTGTTCGATTTATTTCAGGAAAGACATTTGGGGCAATAAAATTACAATATATTCTAATTATAATATGGCATGGATTCACTCAATCTCGCCTGTCAATTGGCACAAGTTGCGGGTGGCTTACCGTTAATGGCTGGCCATTGGTCTTAGGGACCGGCGCGCTCTTGATTATTTGGTTTCCTGTCTTGACCGAAACAAACTAATTTCCGCTTTTATAAAGTTGTTTTATGAGAAAATCTTTATTAGTTTTTTGTCTGTTGATGACTGCAGATTGCATCTTTGCGCAGGATTTGAAATATTATTTGCCCGACAGTGTTACTTACAACCCTGCGATTCCCAAACCAAAAGATATCATCTATCACGAAGTAGGAGAGTGGCATATCACCCACGATCGATTAGTAAATTATATGAAAGCTGTTGCTGCTGCAGCGCCTGACAGGATTAAGCTGGAAACTATGGGTTTTACGTATGAGAACCGGCCACAGCTATTGTTGATCATCACGTCTCCGAAAAATCATCAGCGGTTGGAAGAAATAAGGCAACAGCATGTTCAACTAACCGATCCATCCAAATCAGCGGCGTTAAACATTGACAACATGCCGATCGTAGTGTATATCGGTCATTCCATTCATGGCAATGAACCCAGCGGGGCAAACGCGGCATTAGTCAGCGCCTATTACCTGGCTGCGGCACAGGGAAAACAAATCGATGAATTGTTGGATAACGTCGTCATCCTGTTCGATCCTTCATTTAACCCCGACGGCTTGCAACGATTTTCAACATGGGCCAACCAGCATAAGAGTAAGAATTTAGTGAGTGATCCTAATTCAAGAGAATTTAATGAAGTATGGCCGGGCGGACGGACTGGTTGCCGGCTGTACATATAGAAAGTCAGAATCGTTTAAAATGGTTCCACGCATGGAAGCCAAATATTCTCACGGATCATCACGAACAGGGAAGCAATGCCACGTTTTTCTTTCAACCCGGCGTTTCCTCAAGAGTAAATCCATTAACGCCGGCGAAGAACCAGGAACTAACGGCAAAACTTGCGAAGTATCATGCCGCGTTTTTAGATCGCATCGGCTCATTGTATTTCACCAAAGAGAATTATGATGATTTTTACTATGGCAAAGGTTCTACCTATCCCGATGTTCAGGGTTGCATCGGTATTTTATTTGAGCAAGCTTCATCAAGAGGTCACCTGCAGCAGACTGCAAATGGATTATTAAGTTTTCCATTTACGATAAAAAATCAGTTCACTACTACGCTTTCTACGCTGGAAGGTGCTAAAGCCTTGCGGAAAGAGTTCTTAGAATACCAGCGTGATTTTTTTAAACAAGCTTCCGCCCGTGCTTCACTTTACCCGGTTAAGGCCATTATTTTTGGCGATAAGAATGACAGGGGGAAAACATTTGAATTTGCCACTATGTTAAAGCGCCACCAGATTGAAATAAACGAATTGCCTGACAGTTGGAACGACAAAGATTTTGAGAAAAGTTCGGCATTTATCGTTTCTCTCAATCAACCACAGCATAGTTTGATCAGGGCGATCTTCGATAAGACATTAGATTATAAGGACAGTATATTCTATGATATCACGGCCTGGACTATGCCGCTCGCGTTCGGTATTCCTTACAAAGAAATGACTGCTAATAACGCCGTTGGTGCAAGGGTCGAATCGCTAAGTTTTCCCCGGGGTGAGATGGTGGACAAGAGGTCCTCCTACGCATACTTGCTTGAGTGGGATGAATTGTATGCACCGGCTGCCGTTTATGAGATGTTAAACGCCGGTTTAGTCGTCAAAGTCGCTACCGCCAGTTTTGAGATTTCGTTAAACAGCGGGAATAAAAAGTTTGATCACGGAACCATATTAATTCCGGTGAAGCAGCAGAAGGACGATGAGGCAGCGCTGTCACTTAAGTTGGCGGCCCTTGCTGAAAAGTACCGGCTAAAGATTTACGCGGTTGCAACGGGCAATGTCAATAGCGGCAGTGATCTTATTGCCGTTACCAAACCATCTGTTGCCATGATGGTGGGGCCCGGTGTCAATGCCACGGACGCTGGCGAAGTATGGCATTTGCTGGATCAACGAATGAATATACCTGCCACCCACCTGGAGATCTCCGTTTTTAACCGCGTTGATTTAAATAAGTACAATACATTGATAATGGTAGGCGGTACTTATCCCGATATGAACAAAGATAGGCTGAAGACATGGGTGCAGGCGGGTGGTACGTTGATATTGACAGAAGAAGCTGTTACCTGGGCGGCACAAAATGGGGTGAGTGATGTAAAATTCAAAAAGGCAAAATCACCGGTGGATAGTATACAACGATTGACGTATACCGACCGGGAGCAGATTGACGGGGCCCAGCAGATCTATGGCGCCATCTTTGGCGCTGAGGCAGACCTGGCTCACCCATTGGCATATGGTTATAACCAAAAAACAGTGAGCCTGTTCAAAGCCAATAAAGTCTTTATGGAAAGGAGCAAGAACCCGTACGCGACTCCTTTTTACTATGGAGCCAAACCGCTGCAAAGTGGATGGGTGAGCAGGGAAAATGCAGAAGCAATCAGGAACTCGGCGGCCGTGGTTGTTAATACAGTCGGGAACGGCCGGGTGATAAATATTGCTGATAATCCCAATTTCCGGGCTTTCTGGCTGGGTGGAAGCAAATTATTTATGAATGCGATATTTTTTGGAAGGATTATTGATGCTGCAAGTGGGAGAACGGATGAATAGCTGGAGTTGCATCCCGGAAATAATACCGCGGCAATTAGCTTCTACTTTATGGAAAGGACTTTATGGGTTTTAGTATAAAAACCTTGTGAAATTTCTGTTTAGGAAATCTTAATATAGTTGGATCTTCATTTGCCGGTATCATAAAAAAATGTTGTAACTCATTTGTTTAATGCTGCGAGTCCATTCGCTCTGTACCTTTTCATCCAATTCAAAAAAAACCGCCGGTTTGATCCATTTTTTACGCTTAAACAACCTAATAACATTCCCGCGAAATGGAAAAATATTTGTTCACTGATGGAACGAATGTGATAAGGGAAGTTGAGTCGAGAGAAGAGTTACAATTATTGATACAATCAACTGCTGAACCTGCAAAGGTCAGAATATGGATTTTTAGTACAAATGAGTGGATCAGTATTGTTGATTTTAATAAGCGGACTTCCGGACAAAATTCTCTGGTTAAAAAGCCTGAACCTGTTGCGGAAGTTAAGGAACCTCCTGCTCCCCGGCTCAAATCTTCCATTCCGGGATATTTGAAAAAAGCTTCAATCGGTGTCGTCAGTGCCGCCGCTATACTCCTCGTTTATAATTTTACCAGGGTGACATGGAGAAAAGCAACTCCGTTAAACATCCTTGCGGAACGACCGGCGAACACACCACCGGTGAATATTGATTCCCTGATCGAAACCGTAGAGACGCTTCGCGGGCAAAAACTCGATAAGATCACGCGGACAAATCTTCGCATCCGTAACACATGGCCTGATCTCATTCAATTGCAATTGATGGCTGACAGGGATATCAGCAGGGATGGTTCGAGATATTACAATGCCGAAATATCAGTCGATAATTCGACCGGTTATAATCTTGACAACGCGGTGGTGAAATTGGATGTGTGGAAAAATAATGAAGTAAGCGGTAGTGACACGATTCAATTCAGCAATATAACGTATGCCGCTCTTGCTAAACGAAAATTGGACCCGGTCTACCGGGGTGATAGTATTTCGGTGTCTTTTATTTCTATTAAGTCAAAGGTGTTCAACTTCTGCTATTCATCGGAAAAGAAAAGTAATTACGGGAATTATAATGACCGGTGGTTTTGCAGAGAATAACAATATAAATAGGCGTCCGGAATTTTTATGGAACCACTCCCGAGCTTTGGGAGTGGTTCGGGTAAATTTGCGGTTGCTTCATCGGGATAGGCAATAAATTTAAATTAATCATTACTATGGCTCTCTATTATTTACCAGTACTCATCCGAAGCGACCGTTATTTTGTAGCCAAGCTGGAAAGCGACGCTATTCCGGGCAACCGGGAACGAACTGAATTCAACTTTGTCGGGTTTGCAGATGACCGGGTGCTTGTTCCCCTGATCTCGATTGAAGATCCGGGTAAAATTGTACTGAATCAGATGGCGCCTTCGGACCGCCAGGATATTCCGTTAAGGGAATGCCGTGTTTCACTGCTAAAGAAGGACGATAGTTTTGAACTGTTGATCCGGAGAAATGATACATTTAAAGTAGACAGTTTTTATGATGAAGCCAGCGGCCTGCGTCTTGACTATTCCCCCAGCCAAAAGAGAATCATACTTGGTTATTACCGGCATAAGGTCAACCTGTCTTCGTTAAACATATGCATCACTCTTTCATTAAGTGAAACG
>WNFL01198209.1_pt1 | contig 11114 bp, 10 predicted proteins | sample 5400361 | NCBI WGS metagenome assembly WNFL01 (sample SAMN13153351, study PRJNA577476) | soil metagenome | isolation source: 40 cm soil on Douglas fir-dominated hillslope | place: USA:California | collected 2013-09-17 | reverse complement strand
GCTGCACAACATGCGCACCCTCGACGCGATGGCCACCGCGCACCGCGAGCGCATCGCCCGCGAAACGCTGGACATCTACGCGCCGATCGCCAATCGGCTGGGCCTGAACGCGCTCTACCAGGAGCTCCAGGAGCTGTCTTTCAAGCACCTCCATCCAGTGCGTTACCGGGTGCTCGCCAGGGCGATCAAGGCAGCGCGCGGCAATCGGCGCGAAGTCATGAATCGGATCATCCAGTCGATTCGGGACGGGCTGAAGCGCGACGGCATCGTGGCGACAGTGAGCGGCCGCGAAAAGACCGCGTACAGCGTATACAAGAAGATGCGCGAGAAGCATTACACGTTCGCGCAGGTGTTCGATATCTATGGCGTTCGTGTGCTGGTCAAGGATACGACGGCGTGCTACGCGGCATTGGGCGTGCTGCACGGGCAATACAAGCCGATTCCCGGCAAGTTCAAGGACTACATCGCGATCCCAAAGGCCAACGGCTATCAGTCGCTGCACACCACCCTTTTCGGACCTTTCGGCACGCCTCTGGAAGCCCAGATCCGCGCGCACGACATGCATCGCATCGCCGAGGCGGGGGTCGCTGCGCACTGGTTGTACAAGGCGGGCGGGCAACTCGATATCGCCGAGGCGCAACAGCAAACGCATCGCTGGCTGCAAAGCCTGCTCGAGATTCAATCGGAATCCCGTGACTCCAAGGAATTCCTCGAGCACATCAAGGGCGACCTCTTCCCCGACGAGATCTACGTGTTCACGCCCAAGGGGAAGATCATGGCGCTGCCTCGCGGCGCAACGGCGGTCGATTTCGCTTATGCGGTGCACACCGACATCGGCCACCACTGCACCGCGGCGCGGATCAACTACGAGCTGATGCCGCTGCGCACGGAACTGAAAAGCGGCGATCAGGTGGAGATCATCACGGCGCCGGCGGCGCGCCCGAATCCGTCATGGCTCAACTTCGTGGCCACCGGCAAGGCGCGTTCGCGCATCCGCCACTTTCTGAAGACGCTGCAGCAGAGAGAATCGGCCGCGTTGGGCGAGCGCATGCTCGAGCAGGCGCTCGCTTCGCTCAAGGCGTCACCGGATTCGATCACCGCGGAGCGCTGGGACGCGCTCATGCGCGACTATGGCGCCAAGACCCGGCTGGATGTTCTGGCGGACATCGGGCTGGGCAAACGGCTGTCGTTCGTCGTTGCCCAGACGCTGACCCGCGCCAACGCTCGAATCCCCGACGATGCGCCTCCGGGGTCGCAGCGTCCTGGCGCATTGCAGCTGCGCGGCGTCGAAGGCGTGGCCATCCAGTACAGCAAGTGCTGCCGTCCGATACCCGGTGACGCCATCGTCGGCCAGTTTCGCCGCGGCCAGGGTCTGTCGGTTCACACCCGCGATTGTCAGACACTGCGCAAGGGCCGCGTCGATACCGATCAGGTGGTCGACGTCGAGTGGGCGCCGGAGGTCACCGGCGTATTCGAGGCCGGTGTGCGATTGCTGGTCGATGACCAGCGCGGACTCCTGGCGCGACTGGCGACCGAGATCGCCGATGCCGGCGCAAACATCGAGTACGTGTCGATGGAGCGCCCCGACGGCGATCAGGTCGTCAATATGTTCTTCAGCGTGCAGGTGCGGGATCGTCGGCATCTTGCTCATGTGATGCGCGCCCTGCGCAGGATCCAGGAAGTCAGGCGCGTGCATCGCGCTCGGACATGAAAAACGGCGGGGATTCCCCGCCGTTCGTCGAAGCTCCGGTACGGTTCAGGCCGCTTGCTTGGCGAGCAGTTGCTGCAGCTCGCCCGACTCGTACATCTCGCGCATGATGTCCGACCCTCCGACGAATTCGCCGCTGACATAAAGCTGGGGAATCGTCGGCCAGTTGGCGTAGTCCTTGATGCCCTGCCTGATCTCCGGATCGGCGAGGACGTCGACCGAGAAGAAGTTGTCGATGCCGCAAGCCTGCAGCATCTGAACCGCCGCCATGGAAAACCCGCATTGCGGCATCTGCGGCGTGCCCTTCATGTACAGCGCGACCGGGTGCGTGGTGACCTGTTCGCGAATCGTGTCCTGGATGGTCATGGGGTTATTCCGTGCTATCGAATATGCTCATTCTAGCGCATCCGCCGCCGCCGCGAAAACCGGAATCCGGGGCAGGCAGCACGCGATGCCGCGGAACGCGTCCCCCCTGCGCGACGCTGCCGGCGCGGGCGATCACGTGGACGCGATGTACTCCTGGTACGCGGGGCGGTCGCACAACCGCGCGTACCACTGCTTCAGGTTCGGCAGATTCGAGCGCCGGATGGGCAGCTTGAACCAGCGGTGCGCGGCGTAGCCGAGCGCGAGATCGCCCACTGTCAGTTCGGGGCCGACAATGTAGTACGAGCGCGCCAACTCGGCGTCGAGGATCGCCAGCGCCGCCCCGGCCTTCCGTTCTGCGTTCTGCATCTCGACGGGCTCGATGGCGTCGGGAGGCGACCTCAACAGGCCGCGGAACAGGATCCCCATTGGCGGACCGAGGGCCGTCTGTTGCCAATCCATCCATCGTTCGGTCTCGGCACGGCGCTGGAGATCGGCCGGATACAGCGCGCCCTTGGCATATTTCGCCGCGAGATAGCGGACGATGACATTCGACTCCCAGAGGATAAAGCCGTCATCGTCGATCGTCGGCACCAGGCCGTTGGGATTGAGCGCGAGATAGTCGGGCGATTTGTTGCCCCCGAACTCGCCGCCGATGTCCTTGCGTTCGAACGCGATGCCGATCTCGCCGCAACACCACAGCACCTTCTGCACGTTGCTCGAGGTCTTCCTTCCCAGAATCTTCAACACGGTCTTCCTCCGTCGCCTCTCAAGGCTTGGGTGGCTCGAGCACACGGATCGGCTTGCCGTCGAGAAACGCGAGCACGTTCTCGACGGTGTGCCGGTAGTATTCCGCGTAGACTTCCAGCGCGCTGTAACCGAAGTGTGGCGTCAGCACCGTGTTGGCAGCGCGAGCGAGCGGATGCGTTGCCGGCAATGGCTCGCGATGGAAAACGTCGAGCGCTGCGATCAACCTCCCGGCCTGGACCGCGTCAACCAGCGCCTTTTCATCGACGAGCGCCGCGCGGGCGGTGTTCACCAGTATGGCGCCATGCTTCATGCGCCCCAGTTCGGCGACGCCCAGAGTGCCGCGCGTGCGCTCGGAGAGCACAAGGTGCAGGCTTACGACGTCAGCCGCGGCCAGCAATTCGTCTTTCGACACACAGGTCGCGCCGGCGCCCCGGGCGGCTTCCGCGGTAAGGTTCTGGCTCCAGGCGAGCACGCGCATGTCGAGCGCGCTGCAATACCGCGCCATCAACGCTCCGATTCGTCCGAGACCGACGATGCCGGCGGTCTTCCCCGACAGCACCGGTCCCGCGCTCGTACCCTGCTGGAAACGCCCGTCGCGCACCGCCGCGTCTCCTGCTGGGATCCGGCGCGCAGCGGCGAGCATCAGCCCCAGCGCCAGCTCCGCGGTAGACGCACCCGAAGGTCCGCCGCCGGTGTAGCAGACCGTGATGCCGCGCTCGATCAGCGCCGCGGCGTCGATGAGCGCCGCACGCGCTCCCGTCATCCCGAACATGCGCAGGTTTGGAAGCCGCTGCACGAGCGAAGCAGGGAAAGGTGTGCGCTCGCGTATCGCCAGCACGATGTCGAAGGGTGCGAGCGCCCGTGCCGCGGCGTCCTCGCGGTCGAAGGGGTCGCGAAAGAATTGCACCTCGGCGCGCGCGAGCACCGGCGACCAATCGGCGCTGGTGCGCGCGACGTTCTGCCAATCGTCGAGGACTGCGATCCTGATCATCGTGGCCGACCTTGCACTGCCGACCTACTCCTTGACCGCCCCGGTCAATCCGGACACGTAGTATTCGACGAAGAAAGAATACAGTGCCGCGACGGGAAGCGAGCCGAACAACGCGCCGGCCATCAGTGATCCCCAATGATAGACGTCGCCTTCGACGAGCTCGGTCACCACGCCGACCGGCACCGTCTTAACTTCCGAGGACGAGACGAAAGTGAGCGCGTAGATGAATTCGTTCCACGACAGCGTGAAGGCAAAAATGCCCGCCGAGATCAGGCCCGGCACCGCCAGCGGCAGGACGATCTTGACCAGGATCTGCAGCCGGCTTGCGCCGTCGATCAAGGCGCACTCCTCCAGCTCGAACGGAATGGTCTTGAAGTATCCCATCAGCAACCAAGTGCAGAACGGGATCAGGAACGTCGGGTAGGTCAGGATCAGCGCGAGCCTCGTGTCGAACAGCTCCAGCTTGTAGACCATCGCCGCCAGCGGGATGAACAGGATCGACGGCGGCACGAGGTAGGCGAGAAAGATGCTGGCCCCGACGTAGCGCGAGCCGCGGTAGCGCAGCCGCTCGATCGCGTAGGCGGCAAGCACGCTGCAGAACAACGAAAGTGCGGTTGAGACGACCGAGACCAGGACGGTGTTCCACAGCCATTCTGGATACGGGGTATCGAAAAGCAGCTTCTTGACGTGCGCCAGCGTCGGGTTGCTGACCCAGAACGGATTGCCCTCGTGCGACAGCAGTTCCTCGTCCGGCTTGAACGTCGTCATCGCCATCCAATAGAACGGGAACAGCAATACGAACAGGAATGCGCCGAGCGGGAGATAAATCGTGACGATGCGACGCGGCAGCGACACCAGGTAATTCATTCCCTGCGAGTCGATCGGTTGATCCGCGGCGGCGTTGACCGTGCTCATTTGTCGGAGCTCCCCTGCTGCCACGCGCGTCGTTGCAATCCGTAATAACTGATCAATATCGCCGCCAGCAGGAAGGGCACCATCGCGGTGGCGATCGCCGCGCCCTCGCCTAGATTGCCGCCGGATATCGCCCGCTGGAACGAAAGCGTCGCCATCAGATGGGTGGCGTTGAGCGGTCCGCCGCGCGTCAACACGTAGATCAGCTGGAAGTCGGTGAACGTCATCAGCACCGAGAACGTCATCACGACGGCGATGATCGGGGTGAGCATCGGCAGCGTTACGTGACGAAACTGCTGCCACGGCGATGCGCCGTCGAGGCTGGCCGCCTCGTAGTACGACGGCGAGATCGTCTGCAGCCCGGCGAGCAGCGTGATGGCCACGAACGGCACCCCGCGCCAGATGTTGGCGGCGATGGTCGCGAAGCGTGCGTTCCACGGGTCGCCGAGAAAATCGATGTAGCGGTGAATCAGGCCCATCTTGATCAGGACCCAGCTGATGACCGAGAACTGGGAATCGTAGATCCACCAGAACGCCAGCGCGGACAGCGCCGTCGGAACGATGAACGGCAGGAGCACCACGGCGCGGAAGAACGCCTTGAACGGCAGACGCTTGTTCAGCAGCAGCGCGAGGTAGAGGCCGAGTCCGAACTTGATCACGCTGGCGGTCGTCGTGTAGAAGATCGTGTTGAACAGCGCCAGCCGAGTCACCGCGTCGCCCCAGAGGAAGACAAAGTTCTCGAGGCCGATCCACTCGCCGGCCCGGCCGATCTTGGTGTCGGTGAAGCCGAGGTAAGTGCCGAGCCCCAGCGGATACGTCAGGAAAAGCAGCAACACCGCGGCCGCGGGCAGCATGAACAGCAGCCCGAGGAGATTGCGGTTGTCGAGGGCGCGCGAGAGTGCGCTGGAGCGTGAAGGCATGCAGGCTCAAACGATTCGCGCGGTCGCCTTTGCGGGTAGGTCTTGCGCGGATTGAGGGGCGTTGCCAGGCGCCCGCTTCAAACCGCGCAGATAGTGCGTCAACTATGCTGATGCGCTATCAGACCTTGTAGTACCGTTCCGCGCGCTTCTGCGCGCGCTCCACCGCTTCCTTCGGAGACTTCGACCCCGAGGCAGCCTCCGCCACCATGTTGACCATGATGAAGTCGGCCATCGTTGCCGCCGATGCGTAGCCCATCTCGCCGGCGTAGCCATTGGGCAGCATGTTCTTCATCAGGTCGCGATACGGCGTGTGCTTCGGGTCCGAGGTCCAGATCGGGTTGGATTCGTACGCCACCAGCGGCTGCGTCACGTAGCCGATCGACGCCTGCTGCCACGGCACGTACTGCTCCTTCTCCATCATGAAACGCAGGTACTCCTTGGCCGCGTTCGGATATTTCGTGTACTTGAAGATCATCATCGGGAACGGCAGGTGGCACTCGGTCGGGCGGCCGACGGGCCCGATCGGGAAGTTGGCGTGCCCGATGTCCTTCGCCATTTCCTGCAGCTTTTCGTCCTTCGACGTCTTGGCGGCGTAATAGATCGAGATGCCGTTGTTGGTGACGCCGATCTGGCCGTCGAGGAACGCCTTGTTGTTGTTCGGGTCGAGCCACGACAGCGTCCCGGGGACGAACGTCTCGTAGAGCTGTTTGGAGTATTCCAGCGCGGCGATCGTCTCCGGGCTGTTGATGACGACGTTGTTCTTTTCGTCGACCATCTTGCCGCCGTGCGTCCACACCACCCAATGGCACCACGTGTTGGCGTCGCCCGTTGCGTTGCCGAGCGCGAACCCTGGCGGCATGCCCTTCGCCTTGAGGGCCTGGCAGAGCTTGAGGAAGCCGGCGGTATCCTTGGGGAAGGTGTCGAACCCGGCGGCTTTCATCGCGCTTTCGCGGTACACCAGGCAGGCACCCGCAGCGCCCATCGGGACGGCGATCCATTTGCCCTTGTTCGTGCAGTACGTCTTGCCGACGGGATACCAGCCGCCGTACTTGCCGCCGAGATAGTTGGCGAGATCGCTGACGTCGACCAGCTTCTCGGGATACTGATGCGCATCCTCGAATGTGCCGATGATGATGTCCGGGCCGCTGCCGACGTTCGCGGCGACCGCGGCCTTCGGGCGCACGTCCTCCCAGCCCTCGGCGTCGATGCGTACATCGATGCCGGTCGCCTGCGTGAATTTCTTGGTGTTTTCCGCCCACATGTCTTCGTCACCCTGGACGAAGCGCTTCCACCGCAGGATGCGTAGCTTGGCGCCCTTCTCGGGTACAACCTTGTACTGCTGGGCCTGTGCCTCGGGGGCGAATAAGCCCGAACCGGTGCCGAGCGCCCCTCCGGCGGCGACGCCAGCGGTGGCTTTCAGGAAATCGCGACGCTTGAACTTTCTCATGGTCTCCTCCTCAGAAGATGTTAGTTTTCGAGTAGCTGCGGTAGTGCGGGCTCGAATCGATGAAACTCATGCGGCCAGCCGTACGCCGCTGGCCGCGTCGAACAGGTGAGCTCGGCTGAGATCGGGCTTCAGATTGATTCGGTCGCCGGCGCGGCAGCTCACCCGGTCACGAGCCAGCGAGGTCAGCTCCTGGCCGCTGAACCGGCAGTAGAGCTGCGTATCCGCTCCGGTGGGCTCGACCACGACGACCTCCGCCGGCAATCCGGCGCCGTCGGCGAGCAGGCAATGCTCGGGCCGCATGCCGTAGAGCACGCTCTGGCCGTCAGCGGCTCGTGCCCCCAGCGGCAGCGGAAGCGTCACGTTCCCGGCGAACTCGACGTGTCCGTTGCCGCCGGTCATTCGTGCCGTGCCGGGGACCATGTTCATCGCCGGCGAGCCGATGAAGCCGGCGACGAACGTGTTGTTGGGATTGTCGTAGAGCGACAGCGGATCGCCGATCTGCTCGACCACGCCGTCGCGCATCACGACGATCTTGTCGGCCATGGTCATCGCTTCGATCTGATCGTGCGTGACGTAGATCGATGTGGTCTTGAGCCGCTGGTGCAGCTCCTTGATCTCGGTGCGCATCTGCACGCGGAGCTTGGCGTCGAGGTTCGACAGCGGCTCGTCGAACAGGAATACCTGCGGATCGCGCACGATCGCGCGCCCCATCGCCACGCGCTGGCGCTGGCCGCCGGAGAGCTGGCGCGGATAGCGGTCGAGCAGGGCCGAGAGCCCGAGGATGCCGGCCGCCTTCGCAACGCGCCCCTCGATCTCGTCCTTCGACTGCTTGGCCAGCATGAGCGCAAAGGACATGTTGTCGCGCACCGTCATGTGCGGGTAGAGCGCGTAATTCTGGAACACCATCGCGATGTCGCGTTCTTTGGGCGGCACGCGGTTCACCACCTTGCCGCCGATCGCGATCTCGCCTTCGGTGATCTCCTCGAGGCCGGCGATCATGCGCAAGAGGGTCGACTTGCCGCAGCCCGACGGTCCGACCAGCACGCAGAATTCGCCGTCGGCAATGTCGACGTCGACGCCGCGGATCACGTGGGTCGTGCCGAAGTGCTTGTGGACCGTCCGTATTGCTACGCCTGCCAAAGCTCCTCCTCCGTCGCTACGCCGGCCGCCTCGTGCCCTGAACCACGATGTAGTCCGGGCGGCCGGTCGCAAGCCAGGTGACGATGTTCTGTGCCGCTTTGCGCCGCAGATCGACTTCCGACTGCACGCTAAAGAACGCGACGTGCGGCGTCAGGATCACCTTCGGGTGGCCGAGCAACGGGTCGCCGGCGGGGATCGGCTCGACCGGCAAGACGTCCAGCCCGGCGCCGGCAAGTATTCCACTATCGAGTGCCGCAAGCAAATCGCCGATCTCGACGACCGCGCCGCGCGCCGTGTTCACCAGATACGATCCTGGACGCATCCGTGCCAGCACGTCAGCGCCGATCATGCCACGGGTTTCGACGTTGAGCGGGACGTGAATGCTCACGACGTCGCTCGCCGCGAACAGTCCGCCGAGATCAGGCGCGCGCTCGACGTAGGCGGGAAAGTCGCCGTCGATGAGGTACGGGTCGAAGGCCGTTACCCGCTTGAACACGTTGCGTGACACGTGCGCCATCCGCTTGCCGATTCGCCCCAGGCCGACGATCCCCAGCGTCATCTCGGCAGCGCGCCGCAGCTTGCCGGACGACAGATAGGACCATTGCCCGGCATGGACGTCGCGGTGATACGCGACGACGTTGCGGATGAGCGACAGCGCGAGCGCCAGCGCATGCGTGGCGACTTCGCCGATGCCGTAGTCGGGCGAATTGGCGACCCAGACCCCGTGGCGCGCGCATGCCGCGGTATCGATGTTGTCGAACCCGGCGCCGATGCGGCTGACGATGCCGAGCCGCGGCGACGCGGCGACGACCTCCTCGGTGACCGGCGCGTATTGCGACAGGATTCCTGCGCAATCCGCGGCGGCGGCGCCCACCTCGGCGGGCGTCCTGCATTGCGCGGTGAGGAGCTCGATCCCGGCGTCCGCGAAAAGCCTGCGCTCGAGGTCGATGTCCGGGTAGTCGAAGTCGGCGTACAGGACTCTGGGCATGCGCAGCTCTCGAGTGGGGCGCAAACGGTACGTGCACCGCGCGCGCCGGTCAAGCGGCCAGCCCGGCGGTGGTTGACAGCTATAATCGCGTCGCCTCTCGTCCAACGCCTGGAGAAACGATGGCCGCGCTGCTACAGACCACGATCGCCGGCAGCCTACCCAAACCGGAATGGCTTAGCCCCCCGGGAGTGCTCTGGGCGCCATGGTTGCTGGAGGGCGAAGCCCTTGCGGAGGGCAAGCGAGACGCCGTGCGTCTGGCGTTGTTCGACCAGGAGCACGCCGGCATCGACATCGTCACCGATGGCGAGCAGACCCGCCGGCACTTCGTCACCACGCTCATCGAAAACCTCGACGGCGTGGACTTCGAACACCGGCAGACGGTGCGGATCCGCAATCGCTATGACGCATCCGTTCCGGTGGTGGTCGGTCCGGTCGCCCGGCGACACCCCGTGTTTGCCGACGATGCGCGCTTCCTGCGCGGCGAGACACAGCGCAAGGTCAAGTACACACTGCCCGGTCCGATGACGATGGTCGACACGCTCTACGACGCGCATTACAAGAGCCGGGAGAAGCTAGCGGCGGTGTTCGCCGAGATCCTCAATCAGGAAGCCCTGGCGATCGAGGCGGCCGGCGTGGACGTGATCCAGTTCGACGAGCCGGCGTTCAACGTCTACTTCGACGAGGTCCGTGACTGGGGCATCGCGGCCCTCGAGCGCGCGGCCCGGGGGCTGAAATGCAAGACCGCGGTGCACATCTGCTACGGCTATGGCATCAAGGCCAACATCGAATGGAAGAAAACGCTGGGCTCGGAGTGGCGGCAGTACGAGCGCACCTTCCCGCTGCTGGCGCGCTCGAAAATCGCCCAGGTATCGCTCGAGTGCGCGAATTCACACGTGCCGCTGGAGTTGATCGGCCTGCCCACGGGCAAGGACGTGCTCGTCGGGGCGATCGACGTCGCTACCGACCGGGTCGAGACCCCGGAAGAGGTCGCCGCCACGATCCGGGCCGCGATGAAGTACGTGCCCGCGGAGAGGGTGTTTCCGTGCACCAACTGCGGCATGGTCCCGCTCGGGCGTGGGGTCGCCCGGGCCAAGCTCACGGCGCTCGGCGCCGGGGCGGCACGGGTTCGCCGAGAGCTCGCCTGACCCGGTCGGATGGGGCAATTCCAGGACGGGAGGCCCCCGGAAGCCCCGGTTTGACCTCCGTCCCGGGCCCGCGTATAGTCCGCTTCGTGTTTTGTTTCAAGTACTAAAGCACGACCTGTCCGGCTCGTTGGCCGTTGCCGAAGCGCCGTACTTTCCTGTCCTTGAGATCGAAACATCGACCGGGTTCGACCCGACTTTTTTCTTTACTTATAGGATTGGAAAATGCCAACAGGAACGGTTAAGTGGTTCAACGACGCCAAGGGCTTCGGTTTCATCACGCCCGATGGGGGTGGCGAAGACCTGTTCGCCCACTTCTCGGCGATCAACATGCCGGGATTCAAGTCGTTGAAGGAAGGACAGAAGGTGAGCTTCGAAGTCACCCAGGGCCCGAAGGGCAAGCAAGCGTCGAACATTCAGACGGTCTGACGCGGCGCCCCCACTCAGAAAAAAAGCCGGGCGATGCCCGGCTTTTTTTCGGTTGGCGGTTGACGCTTCCGATCGGCGCAGAGGTCCTTCGCGTCAGCCGGGGACCGCTTGCGGCGACAATACCGCTTCCGAACCCATCTCTGCCCTACGCCAGACCAACCCCAGCATCGCCCCCAGCAGCGCCCAGAACAGGATCGCGTTGCCGTAGACGGCGAGATCGTTGGTCGAGTTCTTCATCAGCAGCGACAGCACCAGTCCGACCGCGGCAGCGGCCCAGGCCTTCTCGCGATCGCCGCCGGAGCGGGCGCGCTGCCAAGCGAGGCG
>WNFL01024781.1_pt1 | contig 11117 bp, 11 predicted proteins | sample 5400361 | NCBI WGS metagenome assembly WNFL01 (sample SAMN13153351, study PRJNA577476) | soil metagenome | isolation source: 40 cm soil on Douglas fir-dominated hillslope | place: USA:California | collected 2013-09-17 | reverse complement strand
ATTATAGTGACCCTGAACCCTATGAGAGGTCTAAATATTATTCGGAGCGTCACACAGACCCCCGCAAGCGCTCGAATATTGGTTTGGATCAAATATGGTGGCAACAAGAGCCATATGTCAGCAGGAAGATATACCTGTATTCAGTTTCATTACGAGGAAGTGCCCCTGCAGGTCACATTGACCCACTGGACTCAGAGAACGAGCCTGTTTTGGTTTCCTGCTGGGAACTCCACAGTCAGACCGTAATCAACACGACGGGAATGACTAGCGCGCACTGGTACCAATATCGATGAGTTGTGCCGCTTGATTGCCTTACTGCCGACATCTCCTTGATGATCGTCAAGGAACAAATCCCCGCTGCTTTGTTCTTAATCTTGTGGAGCGGTACGCGTCCACAGGGACAAGGCAATCCATTGTTTGTTCTCATAAAATTCATATTATCAGAATCAGCACTTTGCTCAAGCTGGCATCTTCTCCCTTAGTCCTGGATATCGACAACTGGCCACAGCCGGAGGGGCGTACTGGCATAGTGTACTCAGCTGCTTATTCTCCCGACGGCGGCACATTGTCTCCTAATCCGAAGACAAGACCATTTGAATCTGGGATGCCGAGCTTAGAGTCAGCACGCCTCTGAAGGGGCGCAGTTCCTATGTTTATGTCCAAGTCCTAATACACCCGCGGCCCACACGCACTAGCTGTACAAGTACTAGTGAGAGTTCTTGTCCCGACTCAAGGTGATTTTGAGGACAACACGAGCCGTGTGTATGCCAATCACGCCACCTTCATAGTCGATCCTGGGACTCTAATGTCTCCACGAAGTGGTGCAGGAACAGGAGTGACCACAACAACAACTGGGTTGAGCCACCACACAAGGGGGGTGATGGCACCCCAGCCTGAATATGCGTTTCAGTACAAAGGTGCTCGGTTTAGCTTGCTCTGCAACAGTTTGACGACCGCGCTGCTGCTCTACATAGGTTGCCTACATAGGTTTCCATGGGATGGCTCACGATGGGCTGCGATGATGGATTTAAGAGGCAATCTTCGCAGTGAGGATTGTAAATTGTACCGACCTTGTCTACCTCTCAAAGGTTAGTATTGGGCCCTTGAATCGAACTGCGTCTCGGGGTCACAGTACGGCTGAGAGTCGCGGGCGGAGCTGAAGGTATGTAACATCTTTGCATATGCGCTGCGCTGAGACCCATCCCTGATCCGATACCGGCGATATTCATCTCATAGACTTCTTCTTCATGGACCGGGGTTGCGTCCATCGGAGGTGTGATGCAGTGTGCTTCCATCGTAGCTGCAATCGCAGGGGGTATGGCCTTGGAACGGTCACGAAAGAGGCGCGTCCACCAGCGAGGAATTTCGAATGGAGTGTATGTATCAGCGAGAGGACCGCGTTTGTGTTTGAAAAATGGCATTACTGTCATAAGGGTAAATGTATCACGAACTTGCCCAGTTACTTTTATACAATTGACGGAGCGTAGGTCATGGGTGGGGCTGGTGGAGTATCGACATCGAGCTCATTTCTCGCGTCAGGACGATGTGATCCTAGAGTGGGGCAAGTTCGTTGTCTACTGATGCTATTACCCCGTCGCCTTCCGTATGGTTCTCCGAATGGGGAATGTTTATTGGAGTGTTCGGAAAAATGGGGTCAACTTAACATGTCAAGCAAAGTCGGTCAAGCTTGTCCCATTTGCGTAGGGAAGACTAAGAAGCGTGGACTTGTTTTATCTTTCTATTGTTTTAGGAGCACCAGTCGCTCTCCATCTGGGGCATGTTCTTCATAGCCCCGGAGGTAAATACTCAGGGCAGATGTCAGAAGCAGTCAGGAGTAAGTATCGTACTAGTTCATCTCCGCCCGCATCAGTTGTTCATCACAAGAAAGATTAACCGGTTCTCGTAAGATTGAAGCCTATGAGTGACTCCTATTTAGTCCCACAAGTAGAAAAACTAAGGATGATTTCCTATCATTTGGTATATTTAACTACGATAATGGACAGGACGAAACGAGCCACTTTGTGAATGTTAGACTACAACCACCTACGGCAGAAAAAACAATGTCGATACCAGGACCCTCAAATATCTCTATACTTACCCACCAGAACAAGGTATGGTCTGCAAAACGAAAACAGAAACGCGAGCAGGTCAAAGAGATCGTTTTTGACGAAACCGCCCGAAGGTGTGACCGGTCTGAATGCAATATGTCCTGATAGTCTGATTTGCCTCCCGTGATAGAGATTACCTTACAGGTTTTCATAAGCGAAAGCTAGCTCGGACAGAAGCGAGCAAGGCAAAGGCTTTGGAACGCGAAAAGCACGAGCGTACAGAGGCAAGACGAGAAGTCAGTTGCATTTTTTCAGTGCTCCCAGACTTTACCGACGTATTGGTTTGATTTTTGAAGAAACGCAGAGCGCTTGCAGAGCAAGCTACGAAGAATGCAACAGAGGTCGAACGAGCGTATGGCGCGGCGGATTCCGGTTTGTTGAACACTTCTAGCGCCCACCTTCAAACCTTTTCCAACTGTTTCGTTGTTCAGGTGATGAATCCGATCACCGCACTTCACTAGCCAAGGGAAAAGCAATGGCAGACCCAGAAGAGATGGAGTTCTCAAACGAGGAACAACTAGCGACAGTAACAATTGTAGAGGACTTTGACCCTGTTGACCCTACCTCAACGTCTCACCCTGGTGCTCAATTCACTTCAGACGAAGACCAACAATCGCGATCCAAGACACGAAGACCTGTACGACCCGCACAAGGCAAGACAATTGTTAACGCACACAAACCTCCCAAACCGAAATTCACCTACGAGACTAAGGCTGCCCGTACATATGAGAAGAAAAAGCAAGCAGCACGACGAGGCGAAAAGACCAGATTCGCAAAAGGCAGGCGAACCGGCAAGAAGAACGAGAAACGACAATAACCTGTATATTCCCCATTTGTGCAATATTCTTCCGATATATTATAACACAAGATTACATCTGTTATGATAGAAGCACAGAGCGGGTAGTATGTAAACAAGTAGCGACAGATATGTAGTAGCTACATAGTAGTAGCCATGCGGACAGCTGAGTAGCAATGAGAACAATGCGTAAGGGAGAACTAGGTGGGAAGTGGAAAGGGACACAAGGGTCACGGAGAAGAGTCCGAACCTGAAAGAGAGTTGGTCAGGAAACCAAAAATGTATTCAGGAATGGGGATGCGAGGATGCGGGTGTTGTTTGCGGATAAACGGTAAATGCATGTGAAGGGTAATGTTGTGGAAGTGGATTCAACAAGAGCGTCCGTTGTCTGAATCAAGACCAAAAAACGAATTGATGGTGTTTGCATGACATGTGTGTGGGTGTGTACGTGAAAAAAGCGGGCGTTAGCTGCATAAATGAGTCCTGTCTGGCATGGGGGGTCACCCTTCGAGATGAACGGTCTTTCATATTGTCGCGAGCGAAGTGCAAAGCGTTCCTGGCCGGTCTCTACATGACAGGGTCCTTCCCCCCGCTCCGCCTAGGTTGCGCAGGGGGGGTCCATCCAGCAGTCGTGTGACCAAGCAAACCAGAGGGAAACGGCACGGGCATCCCCGTTCCACTGCCCCGACTCCCGGTTTGCTTATGGTTAGCCACGGGTCGCTGAGGTGGTGGCAGCTCAGAGTGGACAGCCCCCTGGTACCGCTGCCACTCCTGTACCTTCCTCTGACTGCTCATCCTCGGCTCTCTCGGGTCTGCCCCTCCACCACCGGCGGCCAGTAAAATCTCGCCGCTCAGGCTCCTCGAGTGTCGTCGCGAATACCCTCCTCCATTGCCGGTCCGTCCCTCTGGCTCGCGACTACTCGCGCGCTTCTCGGCATCACGACGCGCCATCACCTCCCGCTCGACCGCCTTGCTCCTCTCCCAACGTTGCTTCACAGCCGCGAGTTCAGCCTCCTGCTCCATGCCCCTCGTTACAGGTTCTTGAAGCGCACGGATCTTCTCCTTGTGTCGCTCTGTCAACTCTTCAAACGTCCGCACGGGCGGCTGCGGCTGAGGCTGCGGCTGCTTCGGTTGGGGTGGCAGGATAACCGGTGTAGGTTTAGTGGTACGGGACCCAAGACCAAAGTTGCCCATCCCACTGACCGAGCTCATCGACTTCTTGTGTCGGCTCACAGCAGCGAGCGGGATGTCTTCGTCGCTCTCTCTATTTGCCCCAGCGGGAAGGTAGGCCCCCCCGGCGCGTTCCTTCTCAAATTCCAACACTGCGCTCGGTCCCCCCTGGACAAATGCGCTTTCCCGCAGTCGCCTCGCCTCCATCGCCTCCTTCACTGCAGGTGAGACTGTGACTTCATGGGGTCGAGGTTGGGGCGTGATTGGTGTAGTGGGGATGGGGGCAGTAATACCATTGGGTGGCTGGAACAGCTTGCGATTGTTGATATAGTCTTCCCAGTCCTTCTCTGCGATTCCCAGGGGCGTAGATCTTGGTCGCTCGATCGAACTAGGGTGGTTGGCCGCAGGATTCGAAGCACTGAAAGCAGGTGCACCAATCGATGGACCGGAAATGGCAGCGCGGGGAGAGAGCACCGTGCCAATATCGAGTGATCTCGCACGAGTGTGAGAATTGGGTGGATCAGGCGCGAGGAACGAGTTCTTGATACCTGTATCGAGCTTATATCGTGAGTCGAGAGAGACTGCCGCAGACCGCGAAGTGGAAGAGGATGCTACAAGGGCGGAGGCCACGGCAGTCTCCTGCTTGAGAATAGCAATCGAGTTCCTGATATTCTGAATCTCGGAGAGCAGCTCAACTTTCTTCTGGAGTTCTCCATCCTTGGCAAGAGTATTAACATGCATAGACCGAGCAGAAGTAGACCAAGTAGAAGTCGAAACGTCCTTGGCGACGAATTCAGTGGGGATGCTCTCCTCGATCGACTTGCCAAAGTCGAAGGTGAGCAGTGGCGTGTCGTTCTTCTCTTCATGGGGAGCCCTGAATGTTGGTCCTGAAGTTCCACTCGATTGCCCCTGCTTCCTTGTTCCCATAAACGAGAGCTGGGAACTAGGCCGTTCGCTTTCAGGCCCCAGTGTTGGGCTCGCCTCGAGATCCTGCAGCTTGCGGGAAGGGTCCATAGTCCCGAGTAACCTCCCATGTTCCTTTTCCCAATCTTCAATCTCCCCGCCGACATTTGCAAACCGTTCGGCGGCTTTAGCCTCAATCTCTGCATTTTTCTTTTCTTGCTCAGCGGTGATCTCCCGCAGCCGCGCCTGGAGGACAACCAGGATCCGCGCCTGGACGGCCATCCCCATAATTGCCACTGCACCTATCATCCCTAACTCGATTTGCATGGTTTGAGTTACGTTGAACCGAGTGTCTGCGTATTGAGGGAAGAGGGAAACAAAGCCAAGGTTGTAGACGTAGAACTACACACGAATCAATAACGAACTGGGATGCTCTAACTCAATAACCCACCTCTTTCAGGCCAGCGGTGGTGTAGCAATCCACTCCAAGGATAAAGGCGGTTGCTCCAAAGCACGCAGTCGCGGCGAGTAGGACATGATAGTGGATGCTGGGGAGAGTGCACAGAACAAACCCGACAACGGCGGAGCCTAGAATGCGTGTCAGAGGAATAGGGAACGATGAGTGGAGTTCGACTGCCATTCTTCACAATTTTCCGAACCATCTACTGGAGATTTTAGACACATGGCCAACCCTATTCATGGCCCATGTTCGACGGGTCGCTACGCTGTCATGGTTCTTGGACCTTCCGACCATGACAGGGTATGACCGGATGCTTCGAACATTGCATGATTGGTTGCAGTAAAATCTTCTGTGGTGCCCTTGGGGCTCGGGTGTGTGGATACTGCCTGCGCGGGGGACCGGATCCCCGTAGGCTGGCATCGGCTATACAACACAGTGCTCGGGCGGGCTACCACAAACACCGAAAGAACGTGACGTACCCATGTATAGGGCCCACCGCCATCCGAGCGGGTCGATCAGCCCGCCGTCATGGAGGGCCTGGATGAAGAGACCAACAGCGAACCCGCCCCAGCTGCCGATGAAGTATTTTGTTTGTTGCCAGAAGAAGATTGCTACGCCGCCTCCTATAACGCCTGCAACGACACAGGAAAGGACGAAGAGACCGCGAAGGGTTTCTGAAGGTGGGTTGACTGCCTCGAGGACACCGAAGCGGATGATGAGGGCAGCACAAACGAGAGCAAGGGTATAGAAGCCACAGACGAAGTAGGTCGACCTGTTTGAAAGTCGGGAATGAGCAATGACTGAGCTTCTGTGTAGGGTGTGCAGGTTTGTAGAAGTCCTTACGTACCACCTATTTCTGTGTCCCCAGAAGACAGACGGAAGACCGGTGATGATGAGGAGAGCCCCAAGGACACCGAAAGCTGGGCCGATGACCGTGGCGAGCAGAGTCTGATTGAGGGGCGAATTGACGGCCGTCGGAGAGACGGAGGTGATAACTTGCGAGACGACGGTGGTAGCAGTGAATATAGTGCTCGTAGGAACAGCGATAACACTTGTTCCGGACCGGCTGGTGCTTATCGTCGACACGGGCACGGAGGTCGTAAACGTCGTAGTGCTTGTCGAGTTTTGGGCTTGGACTAGGAACGGGAATAGTCCAAGGACAACGCCCAGCATGTGTGAATGGAGCATTGCCATCGTAGAAAACGACGACGAACGAAGAGAAAGCGGGAAGGGGCAGGGGTAGGGATGAGTTCAAGAAAGGCTGTATGTATGAGGCTAGACTCGGGCGTACGGAGGCTGTTCGAGGTCCACATCTGCGCAAAACAGATACTAAAAGCTAATCATCAAGCCCACAGAAGCGCCAGAAGCGCCAAACTAGACGGAGTGGGGCAGCCTCAACGTTCAGCCCAAGTAGCAAATTAACAGAACAGAATGGCAGACGGCAGACGGCGGCTGGTCGAACGAACGACATCCGTTACCTGTTTCTCATCACTCAAATCTTTCGGTTCGGTGGGCGGGGGCGGTGGGAATAGAAGCGGTCATACTAAATGCCGAATTACACGCCGTCCAACCAGCCTAACGATCCAACAATCAGCTCTCTACATCTCATTCACTTTTCCTGTTCTTATTATTACGCGTGTCTCTCATCCCCAGCGGTGCTGGGAAATAGATCGACGCCCTTGGAAAGGGGGGCTTGCCTCATCTAGACGGCCGCAGGGTTGGCGGCATAAATCTTGACTAGTCCCGCACTCGTGACTTCTTCAACGTTCCGCGCGCTTGCATCCACCTGACCGAGCAAAAGCATACTCTCCAACCGACTCGGCTCAGATGGTATCTTGAACAGTCGCGAAATGTCTTCCTCGGGTAGTGGTGGCATCCCTTGCGCCGTCCTCATCGCGTTCTCCTCTTTCCGTCGTGCAAGGTGCGCATCCGCACGCGCCTTCTCACGCGCAATCTGCCGTGACAGGTACGCGACGTTGTTTTCCTCATTTCTGTAGGCCTCAAGCGATTCGACTACTTGTTCAAGGTTCCTGTTCAGCGCGCTGGGCAGGCCAAGGTCGAGATGCGAAAAGTCGGGAGGGAGGGGCACAGACGTAGTTAGGCTAGGGAACAACCTCGAAGGATATGTAGGGGCTTTGAGGATGTTGAGGAATGCAGAGGCGAGAGCGGAGGTATGGATAGTTACAGGGAGCTCTTCGAAGATCGAAGAGAAGGTGAGTTTGTTTTCGATGAGACTGAAAATAGTGATGAGAGGTGCTTATACAATGCGAGGAGTGAATTATTACCTCTGCGTCGTAAACTTTTTTTGTTTGTGTGCAGCGAGGAAATTTTGTGTTAATCGGAAGGCGCGGAAGGATGCGATACCACGGTTGGCTTGCAGGGGGTCTGAATAACAGAGTTAGGATCTCAATCGTATAACATCGCATCACAACTACTCTAAATGACAATAGGACTGTATGCACGAGGAAGCCAAACGCACCATGTACAATCACGATCCCTCCATGTCGCAACTTTTCATAATCCGTAGCTTGTGTCTCCACAAGTGACTGTCGAAGCGGTACAGATGTCGTCTGATAAAACCCAACGATATTCTCATCCCCCTGTACCTCTTTCAGCGCGTGGATCAGACTCCGCTGGTACTTCTCTACCGCACAAACGTTCTCATTAGCAATGTTCTGCGACAAACGATAGCGCGAAAACAAACTCACGTTGCGCAGCACTCTTCGAGCCCCGATCCTCCTCCTCTGAAAAGCCAGGGAGGGGACATGAATTAGACACCTCCATCGTACCGTCGAAGTCAAGCCCTAACAGCGTTCCGGTGCCAAAATGCGCCTCCCGCCCATGCTTGATGATTTTCGTGACGACCTGTAAAGTATTAGCTTCCCTCCATTTACCTTTTCTTGCACATGATGCGAGCACAAGGTGGACGAGGAACGTACAAGAGCGTCAATCTGGACCCTTGTGATGGGAATATCCGCCTCGATGTCGATGACCTTGGACATGCTGGCCGGGATGGCTTCGTACGTCGGCCGCTCGACTACCGGTGCAGCCGCTGTAGGTGCTGGCAGCGAGGCAGCGATCGTCGCTGCCATTGAGGTCGCCATTTCTGTCGGGGTGGGTCAAAGTTTGGTTTTGAAAAAGTTTGATCCTACCACTTACGACCAGACGAAGTATCTTGATGAGTAACTGGCTCGAGGGATGTCTTTCGTTTTCTTCCTGACATTTGCACCATGTCCTTGCCTCCAGACATCTTGGGTGAATGCTTTACGATGGGCCACAACTACCTTTATTTGACCAAACAAAGCTACCACAAGGAACATCACGAACGACTCTCTAATCAACCTCCACAACTCACGTCTTCTGGACCCCATCTTCGAGTAATCTTTATGTCTCGTGCTTGCAAGACATGGTGCACGCGTCCGTGGGTGGAGAGAACTCGACCTCGTTATCTCAAGGGTTAAGTTGGATTTCACATTCAACAGCTCTATTGCACTCGACTTCTCAAAGCATAGTGAGAAGTCGGAAGTAGGGTTTATACAAACTCGATCCGCACACATTGAATCACTCGTCTGTAATAAACTCGTCACAGACCGCATCTAAATTATCAAAAGCAATAGGCTTGGTGCTATCCAGGGCAAGTGACATGGCTTGGCCTGCTACCAGCGTCATCGCACGTTTGAACCATTTGCATCGGGAATCCATTCTTCAGGTTCGTCAGCGAGAGGGTGAGACTCTTCAAACACCATGGCTGCCATAAAACTGGTCAACGACTTTGAGCTTGTACTGAGGGTTCTCGAGTCCTTGCCAGTTCTCTTGATGACGAAGCATAATGGCATAATTAATTTAGGACCCAGATCATCGACTCAAGGTGGTCTCATGGTCCTGGCGCGAAATCGAGCTCAGAGGGGAAGGTCAGTACAGTTTACATTGAATGCGCAAATGACCGAACTGCGAAGATATATTGCCTCTTCAACCCACCGTCGCAGCCCATCGTGAGCCATCCCACGGCAACCTATGTAGAGCAGCAGTGCGGTCGTCAAACCGTTACAGAGCAAGCTAAACCGAGTACCTTTGTACTGAAATGTATATTCGGACTGGGGCGCCATCACCCCCCTGTGCGGTGGCTCAACCTGTTGTTGTTGTTGTGGGCACTCCCGTTCCTGCACCACTTCGTGGAGACATTGGGGCCCCAGGATCGACTATGAGGGTGGCGTGATTGGCGTGCACACGGCCCGTGTTGTCCCCAAAATCACCTTGGGTCGGAACACGAACCCTCTCTAGTACTTGTAGTACTTGCAATATATTGGAGGTCACCATCGGTACTGAGAATATCTAGTAGCCTTGTGATATTGTCTAGTAGTCGATTGGAGAGCGATGTGAATTCGGGAATTGGGCTTTCGTCGGTACCTCTGAGGGTACGTTAGCTACTGCTATTGCACTAGGTCTAATCAAAATGTAATTGGAAGGGTAAATTGCCTATATTCGCATACTTTCCCCGACATGAAAGTAGCAACATTCGCGCACTTAGACATTTTTGACTAGCTAGGTATTCCTGCCGCTCTAGGTAATCTACATGTAATTGGGATGCCACACTGACTATATTTACATACTATGAATAAAATACATTAAGTTCAGTTCGTTCGCGGACTTTATTGCACTCGATTCGACACCTTTGGTAGCCGCCAGTCTGCGGCTGTAGTCGCTACGCGGTCGAGCCAAGTCGACCTGTTGTGGGCAAGGTCCTCAATTTTCAGCACATTCCTTACTAAATGACACATGACACTCACCTCCCAGTATGTTGAATGCCCCGAAAACGTGTCCGTGGAAATGTGGGGGCGGGCAGGCAGCGGCGGCGGGACAGGCGGTGGCGGTGTGGTCCAAGATACAACAAACACGGGAGTGCCGCGCGTCGGGCTATGGGTTGAGTTACACAGCAAAGAAAAATTTAAGATTATCTACATGCCACTGCAAATCCCAAGAATATGCGGTCATTGCCTACAATAAACAAGGAGCCCCTTCGGTCTCGTGATCAACATGTGCGGCCGATACGCGCGCTGACGACATTATCGTATGCGCGTGATTAACTTGACTTGCAAATAATTTATTCTGAATTTTAGGTACAATGGATCAGCGGGGCGGGCGGCGGGAATATTTCACACAGCGACCGACTGGGATGCGAGGCTGGTGAACCAGCCTCGGCCTGTCACGAACCTGCCATACACACGTCACACGTCAGGTGGCTTGTTCTACTTAAGTGGAAGCAGGTTTGGCAGCCGTCAAGCACGTCTCACCCACCCCACATCGCACCTCAAAGTAATCGAATAAATATGGGGGCTCAAGATTCCAAGAAAGAGAATCTGTGAGCACTCTCGACGGTTAGATAGTGCCGCGTACATTCTCACTGATGAAGAATCCAAGCTTGTATCTAGAACGTGCGGCGCTTCACCTCAATTTACATCCATACCGCTCATTTTGGCTAACATACAGAAATCACAATGCAAGTCGTCCCAAATCGGGCGTATACGCTGAGGTTGTATGTAGAAAATGTGGAGAGAGAGGTACGGAGGAAAGACAATCATACCTGGACACCAGCACAACGCCCGTATGTCCCTTATTTCCCCAATACGTACACTCATTGGTGGATGTGCGTGTATAGAGATGTTTCTCCGACATCCCAGAT
>WNFL01404580.1_pt2 | contig 11118 bp, 12 predicted proteins | sample 5400361 | NCBI WGS metagenome assembly WNFL01 (sample SAMN13153351, study PRJNA577476) | soil metagenome | isolation source: 40 cm soil on Douglas fir-dominated hillslope | place: USA:California | collected 2013-09-17 | reverse complement strand
CTCTTACGCATCAGCCTGGGGATCGTATTTTTCTGGTTCGGCGTCCTCAAGTTTTTCCCCGGTCTCAGCCCGGCCCAGGATTTGGCGGCACGGACGATTAGCACGCTGAGCTTCGGCCTTGTACCGCCGACTATCTCGCTGCCCGTACTCGCTGCGTGGGAATGCCTGATCGGGCTTGGCCTCATTACCGGGAAATTTACCCGCATCACCTTGCTGCTGTTGTTCTTGCAGATGTTCGGGACGATCTTGCCGCTGTTCTTCTTTCCGGGCGAATCCTTTGTCCGCTTTCCCTACGCGCCAACGTTGGAAGGCCAATATATTATCAAGAATCTGGTGCTTGTCAGCGCAGGTCTGGTTATCGGGGCAACCGTGCGCGGCGGCGCGGTGATCGCTGATCCGGACGTTGTGCAAAAGGCAAGCTCACTCAACGAGTCGGCAGCGTCTCGCGGCTAACATATTTCTACACAGGTAACGCCGCCGTTGTTCAAATGATAGCCGTGTATCGTGCAGCGCCAGTGTAGATGAGCTACCAGCAACAAAATGTGAAGAAACGCAAAGTGCGACACGACGGCTAGGACGGCGACTGACTCCCGAATCAGGAATTGCCAGACACGTTGGGCGCGACGATAGACATCAAACCAGGATTCGTGCATTGGGGTAGGCACGGCTAGCCAAACATAGCCTTTTAGAAAGTGCCAAAACAGGGCCAGTTCGCGGTCACTTTGTGGTGGTCGACTCGGCATGACCTCGTGCAAGTCTGGCACGATCCTCGGAGTCACGCCCCAGGACTGTCCCAACACGGTTGCTGTAGACAGTGCCCGCGCAAATGGACTCGTATATAGCCGCTCAATCGAGGCACCGGCAAGCACCGAAGCAAGGTGTTGCGCTTGCTGGGAACCTACAGTGCTTAACGGGGCATCCTGGGTAGTGTCGAGGAAAGCATTGAAAGCAGTTTGGCTCAGTCGATAGTCCAATCCACGGGCGTTTTCGATGCTTTGCGCATGACGAATCAGGTAGACTTTCACGCTGCGGGTCCGGTGCGCGTCCGCCGATAATGTTGAAACACGAGAGTGATCCGCCACAGGATAAACGCGCTGATGCCACCGAGCGCATCGCCCTTAAAGGCGTTCATATCCGTGAACGAGAGCATTCTGCCCCCAAAGAGCGCCTGAATCGTTTCCTGCATTAAAGCTGCCAGCACCAGACCAATGAGATACCAATGCAGTTTGTGTCGCAATTGAGGCACATAAGCCAGGATGAGTACGCCAACGATCAGGAAAAAGATGGTGTGCCCGACAAAGTGATCATGATCACTGCGGAACACCTGACGAAAGACCGCGCCAAAAGACGGCCAGACGGTGCTGAGCCAATCGAACGGAAACCACAGAATCGCCAGCAGGGCGAGGACGGGCCAACCATAGCGAAGCAGGAAAAGCGCGTGGCTACGTAGCGTACGAGTGATCATCTTCGGCCCTCTTTCGATTGGGCCACTGTACACTAAAGAGCCGTCAAACACGACTGCTCAGGTGCGAGAGCCTGCGCACTTGAGTGCTTGATCCAAGTTACCGCCGTTACTTTGCTTTAAGTTTAGTAAACTTGCCAATGAGTTTTGCCGTGGCAAGGCTGCTTTGTTCCGCAGTCGCCGTAAAAGTCTCCAACGAAACTTTGTCAGGCAGATCGAGCTTATCCGTTTTCAGAGCGTAAAGCGTAAATTCGTAGTCGTGCGTACCTGATGGCGGAAAAGGCCCCACATAGGCCTTAAGCTGCCTCGATTCAGCGGGCATCCGAGTATTGGCTCCTTCCTCTAGAGACGTAACATCTGCACCAATATCAGTCACCAGCCAATGAATGTAGTTCCGGGCAACGGGATGACGATCCACGACAGCAAGCGCAAATGCCTTCGTTCCCTGTGGTACACCTTCCCATGACAGCGGCGGTGACACGTTTTGCCCTGCCTTTGCATACTTCAAAGGCAGCATTTGTGTATCTTCGAATGCAGACGACTTAAGCAGCATGTCAAACGTTTCCTTTGATGAATTAAGCGCAGCAACCCTCACCTGGTTGGCCTAACTTATCGGTTCAGCAGGCTCGTAGGTCGCGACCACCACGCCGTTGGGCGTCGGCTTGGCGCTGACGAGGCGGAGCGCGGCGAATGCGCCATCATCCGTGAAGAGGCGGCGACCCGATCCCAGAACCAATGGGTGGATCAGGAGCACGAACCGATCAATGAGGTTGTGCTTCATAAGACTCTGTATAAGTTCGCCGCTACCCATCATCACCAGGTCCCCACCCTGCTGCGCTTTGAGCGCGGTCACTGCCTCCGGCAAGTTGCCGCTGAGCAGAGTCGAGTTGATCCACGGCAGCGGTTCTCGCAACGTTGTTGACGCAACGTACTTCTGCATGTTGTTGAGTCTTTCCGTGAAGGGATTGCCGTCGGTTTGTTTGGGCCAGAAATCGTAAAAGACCTCGTAGGTTCGCCGTCCCAGCAGCAGGGCACCGAAACTGGGAATGCTTTCTCCGGCCTCACTGGTCTGCATCGCGCCGTAGGGTGCCGCCCAGCCCCCGTGCTCAAAGCCACCCCGTCGGTCCTCATCGGGTCGTCCCGGTGCCTGTATGACCCCATCCAGCGTCAGATTGTTGAATACAACTACTCTGCTCATTCGCAGTTATGTCCTCAATTTAATTCGATAAGTCGTTGTAGTGTACGGCTGTCACCCGTTTTAATAATTGTAAAAAACCGTCGTCTTTATAGGTACGAAAACACTGCTTGATCGGGGTGGAAATCTTCCAGTTTTTGGGAAAGGATTTTGGGAGTCATACCAGAAAACTCTTTGATATTGCGAATAAAATGAGACTGATCATAGTAGTTCAGGGCAAACGCAATATCCGTAAGTCTATTAAATTGACCAGTCTTAATGAGTCTTATCGCTTCATTAAAACGCGTCACCCGTACATAACTTTGGGGAGAAATCCCGACCGTCTGGGTGAATCTTTTTTCAAACTGACGTTCTGATATATTCAAATGTTCAAGCAGGTACTTTACATTTACGCAAGCAATGTTCTTGTGGATTAGCCATAGGCTTTCTTCTATTAAAGCATCTCGCGTTTTCGCCTGCTTAAGCTTTGCCAATAAAAAGTTGGTTAGTAAAGCGACGCGCACCCGATTGTTGATCGCTTCCATCAGTTGATCGTTAAGATCGTCGGCTGAAAATTCATTGAGTTCCACCAACCCATTTGTCAGTTCCGACGCATCTAAGCCAAAAAGCGTTTTGAGGGCGTGAGGCTTCAAAATCACCTGTATCGTTGTATACGATCCTCTTTTGAAATTCATGACACTTGGCTCTATGCCTGGTCCGTAGAGACATAAGGTAGGCATGGAGAACTTGCGCCCCGAACGGGTAGTGATATTGTCAATGGCAGACCGCCCGTCGCTATGTTGAAAGACAATTCCAGGGATGCCCCGGGGAGACACTTTGATTGCCAATGCTTCGTCGCCGCAATATTCAGCGATGCTGAAGCACTCAACATCATTTTTGAGGATTTTTGGGGCTGGGAGGAGGTCAAATTTAATTGAACTCATGGGAAGGGCTAGGTACCGTTGAACTTTTGCGATTTCAAAGACGGTGTGCCTTCTGCCCCAGCGAGCAGCTTTCTGATCTGACCGACGACTTTCCTGGCCTGACCCTTTTTAAAGCTGAATACCAGTCGGGTCGTTCCGTCCTGGTTCTTGCTGACGCTGCTGTATTGGCTTGGCAAAACACCGGAGATACCCAGAACAAGCCTTCGGATCAAGTTCTGGTCACGCACATCCCAATCTGGGCGGAAAAGGGTGACGTAGCAGGCAGTGGGATGTACAGTCAGGGTAAAGTCTCCCTGCTGAATGGTTTCCTCCCGCGCGGCTGGACGTTCTGCGGCTGCCGCTTTCTTGATAGCTTCCACATCGGAGGCTGTAGTTTGTCCTCGATAGGGCACATACAGCGAACCAATCTCGCGGTATGACTCGGCAAAGCCCCTGAGATTAGCGCCGAGGTAGACCACGGCCCACGGAGCCGTTGTACTTTTACTGCCCGCCAGAAGCCGTATCTCGCGGTGAACGATGCAAATTGGGTAAGCAAACAGCCGCTGCCACCACGGGCTGTCCAGTGCCGCTCGCAAATAAGCGATGCCCTGGCCCACATTGCCAGCTTCGTATTCATCGCACAGCTTGTTCATCCAGTTAGCCGTGGCCCGCCCTGTGGGTGGAGTCAAAAATACACGCCGTCGTTTTGGCCCCCACGAACTCGCCAGGGCATTGGCATCGACTGCGTAATGGACTTTGGCGGGGACAAGCGTGGTCGATTCGTTGACGCAGTATGGATCGAGGTCTATCGCTCCCATCAATTCAATAGCCGCGACAATAATTTCCGCCGGGATGGGTGGCGCTTCTTTTCCACGGGCAGGTTTTGACGGCTGGCTGTCGTCGACTTCGGGTCTAAATAGCGGTAGTTGCTCCATACTGATTACAACTCCAATCTTCCCCGGCTTTTTCCTCCTGGATACGAACCTATTATACTTCGGAGCGGCATTTCTGCTGGCTCGGTTGATCGACCCTGGATCATTCTGCGGCGTGTTGTACAATTCTGCCTACTCAACCAGGAGGCCACGTGAACCAGATCAAGCCACAACTGCCAAAGGGAATGCGCGATTTTCTGCCCGCTAATATGCTGCGGCGGCAGTACGTCATGGATACCGTTGCCGAAGTATTCGAGCTGTACGGTTACGAACCACTGCAAACGCCCGTTATGGAACTGCACGAAACGTTGATGGGCAAATATGGCGAGGACGCCGAAAAACTGATCTTCAACGCGCAGCATCCCGGCGGGAAAGAAGCCCTTGCTTTGCGTTACGATCTGACGGTTCCGCTGGCGCGTGCGTTTGCCATGCACGAATCGGAATTGACGCTGCCCTTCAAGCGCTACCAGGTGGCCCCGGTGTGGCGGGCCGAGCGTCCGCAGCAAGGACGTTTTCGCGAGTTCTACCAGTGCGATGTCGATATCGTTGGCATCGCGGGCATGGAGGCCGACGCCGAAGTGGTGAGTGTTGTTGTCACGGCGCTGCAACGCCTGGGCTTCAACGATTTCCGAGTCAAGATTAACAACCGCAAACTGTTAACCGGGATCGGGCAATATGCGGGGTTGAGCGGCGAAGCTTTGAGCAGCCTGTACCGCAGTATCGACAAATTTGACAAGATTGGCGCGGAAGGCGTCAAGCAGGAGATGATCAAGGGCGGCATTGCGCAGGATGTCGTAGATAAGATTGCGCAACTGCTGTTTGAGTCGCAGTCGTCCGAAGCCTGGGGGTATGAGGCAGATCGCGCTAAGCTGACACGATTCGGCAGCAGGTTAGCAGATATTCCGGCAGCGCAAGATGGCCTCGCGGAGCTAGCCAGCCTGTACGGCTACCTTGAGGCGATGCGCGTCGATGAGCGTTATGTCGAACTCGACTTTGCGATGGTGCGCGGATTGGGCTATTACACAGGGCCGATCTTCGAGACGATGCTATTGAGCGACAATCCAGAGGAGCGCGTCGGGAGCGTTTCCGGCGGCGGGCGCTACGATGACTTGATCGGCCTCTTTCGCAAAGAGTCGCTCCCGACAGTTGGCGTCAGCCTGGGCATCGAGCGCCTGATCACGATCATGGAAAAGCGCAACATGTATCCCGCCAACCTGAAGCGAACCGTGGTGGAAGTGCTGGTCACGGTCTTTGGGCCGGATACACGCGCTCACGCCATGAGGCTGGTTAGTATGCTGCGTCAAGGGGATGTAAAGGCCGAACTGTTTATGCAGGACGCTAAACTCGGCAAACAGATCGGTTATGCTGATAAAAAGGGCATACCGATTGTAGCGATCCTCGGCCCCGATGAAGTTAAGCGGGGCGAAGTAAAATTCAAGCGACTGGCGGATCAGCATGAGGTCATTGCGCCGCTATCGACTGCCGCCGAGGCCGTGACGGCGCTGCTGAACGACTAAAGGCTAACTGTCAGCAGCAGGATAGGTACCAGTGTGCTTGTTGTGCGCCTGCCGTACAAACGTCAGGAACGGGTATGCCAGCGCGTTCGGATCGATGTTGCCTCTTTCCAGCGCTGCCTGGTTAGCATCCTCGAAGTCGCGGTGCATTCGCTCCACGGTGCCAAGCTGCACCGATGATGGTTCGACGGAAAATAGGGCAATCAAAGTCGTCAGGTTGCCGGGCACAAAACACAACCACTGGTCATTTTCCATGACGGTGCTACGCATCCCCGCCTTGAATATCTCGCGGGTGGCGGCGCGATAGCTGCTGAGCATCGGCACGAGCAGCGCGGTATCCACGACAAACTCGCCAATGGTTTCGATGGGCAGACCGCTCTGATTGTTGTAGATGCTGAAGCCCAAAACTTTGGCAGTCAGGCGCTTCTTAATGTGCAATGTATCTTCGCTGCCTTCGCTGGTCACGGAGTTGAAGCGCATGATCTGCGTCATCTGGCGTTGGTAGCGGTCATATAAGCCGTGGAACTGCGTGCGGTTGATCTGGCCCGATGCAAAGTCCTCAACTAACTGGCGCATTTTGCTTTGCAGTGCGTCAATCAGTTCCATGCTTGGATTAATCTTGATAGTATCGGTGATGGACTGGGGAGGCTGGTTGTTTGTCATAGATGAATCCCCTGCTGATCGAGAGAATAATTGGTCTTTTATGGATCATTATAGCGCGAATTGATCCATTATAAATTCAGATTTCATAATAACTTCACGCTATCCTCGCACGAGTTGCCAGTTCTTAAAGTCGCTGGTTAACAAGTAGACTTCGCCATGTGCGCCCTCGACGTAACGGTTGCCAGCGGTATCCAACTGAAAATCTCCCTGGAATGGCATTTCAGGTCCGGTTGCCCAGCCCAAACGATCTCGCACGCCACGTTTCTCGCGCCAGATCAGGCCAAAGCCACGAATAGGCTGAATCATGCCCGACGGCGGTACAAGGCCAGGATCGCTGTCGGGCATTCCATCCTTCCAGGTGTCGGGATATTGCGACCAGCGTGGCGCTTTCTTCGACTCGTAGATGATAAACACTGTATTTTGCGATCCCGCCCAGATCATGATGCCATGCTCGAATTGCTGAAATGCCGAAGGGCTAGAGCCGGGAACTGCCATTGGACAGCCTTGCGGACGGGGCGAGAAAAACCAGTTGATCGCACAGGTAAGCGGAGTCGGAGTCGGTGGCGAGGCGGATGGGGTTATGGTGCGCGTCGGGCGGAGCGTGCGCGTTGGCGAGACATAGGGCGACGGAGTCAGCGTAAATGTTGGCGTATCAGTTGGAATATCAGTGAATCAGTGTCGGACTCGGCGTTTCGGTGGGGATGTCCGTGGGCGTCAGAGTTTCAGTGGGTGTGTCACTCGGCGTAAGCGTGAAGGTCGGCGTTGGCAGCAGCGCCCCTTTGGTGCCAGGGGCAATAGTCACTGCACTGACCAGTTGAGGCGGTTCGGATTTGGCGGCGGGGCCACACGCGCTGATGAGCAACGTTAATACAATGAGCGCACAATATTTGGCTGATCGATCCAAGTTAACGGTTTCCTCTATACGGCGATAACAATAACGTAGTCAAGGATAGTGTTTCCGGCGTAGATTGCCAAATTCAACGGATCAAAGAGTTGACGCAGGGCAATATTTGTTTCTAAGATTAATGAGTGGCTTTATCTAAAGAGAGGTGGAAAAATGCAGTATCGAAGTCTGGGCAGGACAGGGGTTCCGGTCAGCGCGTTGTGCCTCGGCTGTATGAATTTTGGCTCGCCAACGCCCGAAGACGAGTCGCTGCGGATCATTGATTGCGCACTGGACCAGGGTATTAACTTTCTCGACACGGCGAATGTCTATAATCGTGGACGCAGTGAGGAGATCGTCGGTACGGCGCTCAAGCGCAACGGCAAGCGCAATCACATTGTGCTCGCTACAAAAGTTCACGGGCAAATGGCGGATGATGACGTTCTCGCAATGGGCAACAATCGTCGTCACATCATCGAACAGTGCGACGCCTCACTTCAACGGCTCCAAACGGATTACATCGACCTCTATCAAATTCACCGCCCTGAGTCTGGCGTGCCGATTGACGAAACACTGCGTGCGCTGGACGACCTGATCCACGCCGGAAAGGTGCGCTACATCGGCACGAGCAGCTTTGCGGCCTGGCAAGTCCTTGAGTCATTATGGGCGTCGCACGACCTGGGCCTCAACCGTTTTATCTCGGAACAGCCGCCCTATCACCTGCTGGATCGCAGCATCGAGCGGGAACTTATTCCGTTGGCGCAGAGCTACGGATTGGCGATCCTGCCCTGGTCGCCACTGGCGCGCGGTTTTCTATCGGGCAAGTATCGGCGCGGCGAAGACGTTCCCGGTGATTCACGCGTCGCGCGCGATCTACAAGGTCCGTTTGCGGCTCGTACCAGGAAGCATTTAAGCGATCTTTCCTTCGATGTGTTGGAGCAACTTGAAGAAATTGCACAGGAGAAGGGTTGTACCGTATCTCAGTTGGCGCTGGCGTGGTGCATGAATCAACCCGGCATCACCAGCCCGATCATTGGCCCACGGACGATGGACCATCTCCTCGATAATCTGGCTGCCGCTAATGTGACAATCACGGACGAGGATCGAAAGCGGCTCGACGCTATCTCCGAGCCGGAGCAAGTGATTGTGTCGTACTACAATGGCAGAGCGATGGACTTCAAACCGTCGCAATACCGCTGGCAATAAAGAAACCTCACCCCGTCCTTTGGGGTGAGGTAACATTCGCTATTTGATCGCCTTGATCTTGAACGTCAGCTTTCCGGCGGGGGCATCAAAGCTCACTTTATCGCCTACTTTGTGGCCCAACAGCGCCCGTCCCAGCGGACTCTCGTTCGAGATTTTCCCAGCACGTGGATCGGCCTCTGCCGCACCGACAATGATAAAGATTTCCGGCGGTTCGCTCCCTTCTTGCACCGTAACTTCGGTCCCCACGTTAATGACGCTCGCCTTTTTGCCGCTGTTATCGGCAACAATGACTGCGCTGTGCAGCAATCCTTCCAGATAAAGGATTCGTCCTTCCAGAAAGGCTTGCTGCTCCTTGGCAGAGAGATCACCCTGTGAAATTGCTTCTTTAAGTTTGACTGCTAGCTCAGGGCGCTTGACTTTAATCAGTTCTTCTAATTCGCGACGCAGTTCAGCAGCACCCTCTTCTGTAAGGTATTGTTGGTCAGACATGATCTAAACCTTTCTTTGCGGGTAGCCCCATAGATTACAACCTTCGCACTATGTGGTCAAGGACGGGTAAATGGATCAAACAAGCGCTGCCATTCCATGAGCGCGTAGCGGTCTGTCATTCCTGCCAGATAATCGGCAACGGCACGATGCAACCCTCGCGCCGTGACTCGGCGCTGGACCTCCGGCGGCAGTTGTCCTGGTTGACGGATATACGCCTCGAAAAGCTGACGCAGATAGCGCTGCGCTTTTTCGCTCATTCGCACCACGCGATACTGGTAATACATTTCGCTATACAGGAAATTTTTTAGGTCATCATTCATCCGAGAAAAAGTTCCTGTATTACAAATGACATTTTCGGGCAAATGCTGCAAGGCCTGGGCCGATTGGACATCTGTTTCGACTAGTCGGCGATCTGTCGCCTCGATCACATCATTAATCTCCAATCCAATCAACCGCCGAATTAGCTGGTGGCGGACCATATCATCAAAAGTCGTGCCATCCCACCCAATGCTCTCTTTGACCATTTTCCAGATGTCAAGCCCATTGAGTTGGTTGGGAACCAGCAGGCCAGCCCGCAGCCCATCATCCAGGTCGTGTGCGTTATAGGCTAGCTCATCGGAAATGTTGGCAATCTGTGCTTCAAGACTGCCGCGTGTGGCAGGATCGTAGCCCTCACTGGAACTGATATCATAGCGTGATTCGTGCTTGACGATCCCTTCCAGCATTTCGTAGCTCAGGTTCAGACCGGGCCAACCGGGATAGCGTTCCTCAAGCTCGGTTACGATGCGGTAGGTCTGGCGATTGTGATCAAAGCCGCCGTAATCCTCCATCAGTATGTTGAGGATATGCTCTCCCGCGTGACCAAAAGGTGAATGGCCCAGGTCGTGCGAGAGGCAGATGCCCTCGACCAGATCGACGTTTGCGCCGAGCGCTGCCGCAATACTGCGCCCAATCTGCGCCACTTCCAGCGTATGAGTGAGCCGCGTGCGGTAATAATCGCCCTCGTAGTTGACGAAGACCTGCGTTTTATATTCCAGCCGCCGAAATGCTGTCGTGTGCAGGATGCGGTCACGATCTTTTTGAAAGACCGTTCGATAGGGGTCCTCGTCCTCTGGAAACTGGCGACCTCGCGTGTTGGCGCTCTTGACAGCATACGGCGCGAGCATTTGCTGTTCCTGTGCCTCGCGCTGTTGACGCGTAATGACCATAGCGATTGCTCCTCGCATTTAGCCTCACTGGCGGCAGTCATAACGATTTGTGTGCCAATGTATAGCAGTCCGATATTTCGTGCAATACACTTGGAAAAAGCAGAAAACATAGACTAATGTTGAAAGAAAACTTGCTCAGGCGTGGTTTACGCCTGGAATATGCAACTTTGGGCTGGAATGTGATTGGCGTTGTCATCGTCATCGTGGCCGCGATTAACACCGGGTCGGTTGCCCTGGCTGGGTTTGGAATCGATTCGCTGATCGAGATATTTGCCTCGGTGGTCGTGGTATGGCAGCTTATTGGAGTCGAGCAAAATCGTGAACGGCGTGCATTACGTTTAATCAGCATCGCTTTTTTTGCGCTCGCTGCTTATGTAACGGTTCAATCTGGCAACACGTTACTGACACAATCTCGCCCGAACACGTCCCTACCTGGAATTGCATGGCTAGCCGCAACATTCGTCGCGATGCTGCTGCTAGCCTGGGGCAAGCAGCATATCGGACAGACACTGGGTAATGTGGTCTTGCTCACTGAAGCACGGGTAACGCTGGTAGATGCCTATCTCGCCGCCGCAGTCTTAAGCGGCTTAATCGTGAACGCACTGTTTGGCTGGTGGTGGGCCGACCCGTTGGCAGCACTGGTGATTGTCTATTACGGTATTCG
>WNFL01049459.1_pt1 | contig 11119 bp, 7 predicted proteins | sample 5400361 | NCBI WGS metagenome assembly WNFL01 (sample SAMN13153351, study PRJNA577476) | soil metagenome | isolation source: 40 cm soil on Douglas fir-dominated hillslope | place: USA:California | collected 2013-09-17 | reverse complement strand
TGGCTGATCTCGCGCTGAGGCCTCGCATTGAACCGGGGCTCGTGATGAGTCTTATGCCTTCCGGCACAGAGGGCGAATTCTCCATCAGCGATTTGGAGACGGCGTTGGCTGATCTCCTCTATGCCGGATATCTGGATTCTCAAGATGCCGGCCTTAGGCGTCTAAACCAACACGACTCTCTCAACATCCCCTCGAGTTTTTCATTTCGAACCGTCGGCAGTTTATCTCACGAGATTATTGAGCGGCTTGAGCGGGCGCAACCTCAGAGTTTTGGACAAGCGCGGCGCATCCCGGGCATGACTCCTGCCGCCCTGTCTAATCTGCTCGTCTACCTGACTGCTGCTCAGCAAAGCAGGACGTTGACCACCAATCCCGTCCAGGTTTCACGTGAAACATAAGCGCCCCCTGCCCCAGAGATCTCTTAAAATGGGGACACTGATAGCGTCACAGTCCTTCTTATGCTAAGGTGCTGCTCTCCCGTCTGATAGTTCACCGGGCTGATGAATGGCAAAGACAATCGCCATCGCAAATCAGAAGGGCGGCGTTGGCAAGACCACTACCGCCATAAACCTCGCTGCTTCGCTCGCCCGACTAAGCCACCGAATTCTCCTGATAGACATTGATCCGCAGGCTAATGCCACCTCCGGGGTCGGAATAGACCGAAGGGTGTCGCAGCGCTCGACTTATCACGTTCTGGTTTTGCAACAACCGATCGAGAACGCAATCCTTTCTACCGAGTTCCTCTTCGATGTCGTGCCGTCCGACAGGAATCTTGCGGGGGCCGAAGTAGAAATGGTCGATATGGTGGCCCCTGAGACCCTCCTGCGAAACGCAATAGCTCCGATTCGCGACCGCTACGACTACATCATCCTTGACTGTCCGCCCGCCCTTAACTTGCTTACGCTTAATGGGCTGGCTGCTGCTGATTCTCTCCTGGTACCCATTCAGTGTGAGTATTACGCCCTTGAGGGGGTGTCTGAACTCTTCAATACCCTGGCTCGCATTCGGCGGTCGCTGAATCCCCTTCTAAGGATCGAGGGCTTGCTTCTGACTATGTACGACGCAAGCACCAAACTGTCCGGGGCAGTCGCTGCCGACCTTCGAAGCTTTTATAGCAGCCTCGTTTTTGAGACTACCATTCCGCGAAATGTCCGGCTGGCTGAAGCTCCAAGCTATGGCAAACCAATTATTTACTATGATCAGCGATCGCGTGGCGCTGAAGCATATCATCAACTAGCACAGGAGGTTGTGGCCAATGACGAAAAGACCCTTGGGTCGGGGACTGAGCGCTCTGATCTCGACCGACTCGCCGCAAGCGGAAGCTGATGAGATCCGTGAGATTGAGATTGACTTAATCCGTCCCGGTCATCAACAGCCGCGCACAACATTCGCACAAGAGAAGCTTGACGAATTGGCTCAATCCATCCGCACCAGTGGAATCATTCAGCCACTGCTGGTCCGACCGCGCGGCGGATTGTTCGAACTTGTTGCTGGAGAGCGCAGATGGCGCGCCGCGCAGCTGGCTGGCCTGCCGCGCGTTCCGGCAATCATCCGCGAAATCCCGGATGACAAACTTCTTGAGCTTGCTCTCATTGAAAACATCCAGCGGCAAGAGCTCAATCCAATAGAGGAAGCGAATGCCTATAAGAGACTAATTGAATCACTGAACCTCACACAGGAGGAAGTCGCTCAGCGGGTAGGCCGAGATAGAACTTTCGTCACTAATTACCTTCGCATCCTGAAGCTCCCCTCCGAAATCCAGTCACTTCTGGAGTCTGAGAAACTATCTTTTGGTCATGCGCGTGCCCTCCTGGGTTTGGGTGACGTCATCCTCCAGCGTCGCTATGCTCAAAAGATCGTCAAACACAACTGGTCCGTACGCGAGACTGAACGCCGAATCAAGCACGCGCCAGAAACCAAACCGGCTATGTCGAGGCCGATACCCCACCAGGCAGATCCCAACATTCGCGCTGCCGAGGCCAAGCTTCGCAGACACCTCGGAACCCAGGTTCAAATCATTCCAGCCAGAAAAGGTTCAGCGGGTAAGATTGAAATTGAATACTACAGTTCGCTTGATCTCGACCGTTTGTATACCTTTATTATCTCCGCCTCCGACACTGACAGCGCCACTGTCGCGACGGCAACCTCCGCATAGTAGTTCAGATAGTTATACTATCTACAACTGCGGGCGGCGAATAGGCTTGAGAGGAATTTCACTGTCTACTTAAGCCCGCTTCTCAGCGCCCTCAAAGTTTTCTGGCTGTTTTTCTTGCGTCTTTTTGGATCGATATGTTAGCGTCAGCTTTTTCCATGCAGGGCTGGAATTGTTCCCAAGCAAGCTTACTCTGCTTTACATCATAGTCTACGTTATTTCCTTCAATGCTAGCACATGCTGACGATATCGCTTCTCAGGCTTTTTTTGCCGCGCTTGCGCGACGGCTGAGCAAGCAAGCTTTTGAAACCTGGTTTCGACCGCTTCGCATAACCCGATTTCAGTCAGACGGCGTGCTGAGGATTGCCGTGCCTAACCCTGCCGTTCGCGATTGGATAATCGCCAAGTATTCGACGGTTTTGACCGAGTCTTTACTCGAAATGCAAATCGAGGGCTGCCGAATTGAATGGGCTATGCCACAAGGTGACAGAGTCAGCGGCGGAATTGACCTGAAGGCCGAGGACGGCGTCTCAGTTTTAGAAGGGCAACAAAGTATTACAGGCGCAGAACAGATCGAGGCGACGCCCCTACCTGAGATTCCTTCGGCTCCGCTAAACGAGAAATACACGTTCGGTAGTTTTGTAGTCGCGTCGTGCAACCGCTTCGCTCACGCCGCTGCTCTGGCAGTCGCGGAAGCTCCCGGGAAGACCTACAATCCACTTTATTTGTATGGCGGCGTTGGTCTGGGTAAGACCCATCTAATTCAAGCTACAGGGCACGCGATTAAGAAGGCCAACCCCAAGCTGCAGGTATCGTATCTCTCGCTTGAGCGCTTCATGAACGAACTGATCAATGCGATCAGGTATGGATACGCCAAGACTCAAAGTTTTCGGGAGCGATATAGGTCGATAGACGTCCTGCTAATTGATGACGTTCAGTTTATCGCAGGCAAGGAAAGAACTCAGGAAGAATTCTTTCACACCTTCAACGCTTTGTACGATAGCCAAAAGCAGATAGTGCTTACTTCCGATTGCCCACCGAGAGAAATTCCGGAGATCGAGGAGAGACTGCACTCCCGCTTCGAATGGGGATTGATTGCTGACATTGAACCTCCTGACCTGGAAACGAAAGTAGCGATACTTAGACGGAAGGCGGAGATTCAAGGCGTCGATCTGCCTGACGACGTAGCTCTGTTTCTAGCGGGCAACAGCAAACATAACATTCGTGAATTGGAGGGGTCTTTGGTGCGGGTTCTGGCCATGGCGTCTCTGCGAGGTCTGGCCCTGTCGAAGGGACTCGCTCAAGAAGCCATGCGTAGTGTCACGCGCACCAGCGACGAAAACCCAATCTCGATTTCCCGAATTCAAAAAGCCGTTGCTGATTACCACAAGGTGAGTGTCGACGGCCTTCGCAGTCGCTCAAACATGGGCAATGTTCTCGTTCCCAGGCAAATTGCCATGTACCTCTGCAAGCGTTTGACTACGAAGAGCTATCCGGAAATCGCGAGGCAATTTGGTGGCAAACACCACACGACGGTGATTCATTCTGTAGAGAAGATCAATAAGATGGTTGATTCTGATCGAGAAATGGATACGTTGGTTAAGCGGATAATCAGCAGCATAGGAGTGTAGTTCGCTATGGAGTGTTCATGGTTAATCGTTCACTCCACAGAAGGGTTGTGAAAACTCTCCTAACCAACTGTGGACAATTCGATGGCCAGTCAATCCATCCATTCCCATGCGATTCAACGCCAAGTAATCTTCAACGGTATTCAGCTGTTTTCCGCCTGGTTAATTGAGTTCCACAGGTCCACATGCCTTACTACTACTCCTAAATATTCTTAACTTAGATTTTCTTCTTTCGGAATAAGTAGTAAAGAGTATTTGAGAAGGATTTTTTCGAAATTGTGATATATAAGAACAACCAAATTACAGGAGCAGCTAAATGCAATTCGTAATGGCGCGCGGAGCGCTGCAAAAAGAGCTCGCCTTTGTGCAGGGCGTTGTTGAACGGAAGAATACTATTCCGGTTCTGGCTAATATTCTGATTGAGTCAGCCGGTGAAGCAGCTATTCGAATTAGCGGGACTGATTTGGATGTCACTATTCGATGTGATGCCGATGCTGAAGAGATAAAGTCTCAGGGGGCTATCTGCGTTCAGGCTAGAAAACTTTTTGATATTGCACGATTGTTGCCCGACGCTCCCGTGAGTTTTCGAAAAGAGGAAAACGAATGGGTAACGGTGGAGTGTGATCGTTCAAAGTTCCGATTACCGGGCATATCGAAAGATACCTTTCCAGAGTTGCCTGGATTTAAGTCGACGCCGCTTAAATTGCCGGCGGCGCTGCTAAAGTTACTAATCGACCGCACCATTTTCGCAATCACCCAGGAGGAAGGCCGCTACACTCTGTCGGGTGCGAAGTTTGAACTAGATAAGCAGGGTGCCAAAATGGTCACGACAGATGGCCACAGACTGTCCTTTGTGGCAACCAATGAGGTGGGTAAGGAGGCTCCGGATGCGGGCCTCGATGTTTTGATTCCGAGAAAAACACTAGCCGAATTGACCAAGCTGACGGCCGACTTTGATGGCGACATCAATCTTGGATCTGACGAGAATCATGTCTACTTTCAGGTTGGCTCCCGACTCTTGATTTCGAGAATGCTCTCAGGTCAGTTTCCTAACTACGAGATGGTCATGCCGAAGAACAACGATCGGTCGGCCGTTTTCGATACTCTCAGTCTGAATCAGGCAATTCGACGAGTTGCCCTAATGGCTGACGACCGTTCCCACGCAATTCGCTTTCATCTGAGCAAGGAGCAATTGCTCATTAGTTCACAGAACGCCGAAGAAGGCGAAGCGCGTGAAACGCTCTCAACAGATTTCGCAGGTGATGAAACTGAAATTGGTTTCAACGCCCAATACCTGCAAGACTTTCTTAATGTCGTGGGCTCAGAGAAGGTTGCTTTCGAGTTCAAAGACGGAAATTCACAGGCTCAGTTGCGACCGGTTTCTGACGACAAGTATGACTACCGCTACGTCATCATGCCTATGAGGCTCTAAGGGTCTTAAACCAGCCAGACAAAGCGAAAAGGTCGAATCAATCCGGAGCGTCGGAAAACTTCCGGCGCTCGCTGTGTTTTTGTGGCACACTCCCGAAGCCCAGGTCAGGGGCTATGTTAGAATTTCAACTATGTTCCTTAGATCGACCCAGGCTCACAACTTCAGAAACCTGGAAGGCGAAATCCGCTGGGGAACAGGCATTAATGTTATCTACGGCAACAATGGACAAGGAAAAACCAACTGGCTGGAAGCCATCCATCTACTCGCGCATGCAAAATCATTCCGAACCAGGCATCTGCAGGAAGCAATAGCGTTCAGCAAGTCGGCTGCGTCGGTTCAGGGAAGCGTCGCCCAGGGAAACGATATCGAACGAGACCTCCAAGTCGATATTAAAGCAAACACCAGGCAGACCTTCATTAACGGCAAGCGCGAGTCCGTGGCGCACTATGCCGCCCAGTTGCACGCCGTCTGGTTCACCGCCGATGAATTGGAAGTTGTGCGTGGTGGTCCTGAAGCCCGTCGCAGTTTTATCGATCGTGGCGCCATCTCTCTTCATCCCACGTATGCTCAGACGGTCGGGAGTTACAACAAAGTTATTAAGCAAAAGAAGAGTCTGCTGCAGCAGGCTGCCGACGGTCGTTTCAAGTTCGAAGAGGTAGTTGAACTCCTCGAACCCTGGAACGAGCAATTGGTTACTTTGAGCGCAGACATCCACAGGTCACGCACAGCTTATGTGGATCTCCTGAACGACGCACTCGAGCACAGTTTGTTTGGTGACACACTCTCTATCCGCTACGTTTCTTCACTCGAGGGTAAGGGAGATTTGAATAATTACGAAGAGCTGATGGCTGAGCGTCTGCAAATTCGAAAGCAGGCGGAAGTGTTTGCCGGCGCCTGTCTGATCGGTCCTCATCGTGATGATCTGAGTGTGCTTTTCGGCGACCGGAATCTGCGGAGCTTTGGCAGCTCGGGGCAACAGCGTAGTGCGTTGATAACGCTTGATTTAGCGGCGATTTCAGTGTATCATTCGGAGCATCAGGATTATCCAATTTTCCTCATTGATGACGTGGACGCAGAACTCGACGGGATCCGCATTGAACGGCTGCTTGAATACCTGGACGGACGCACTCAAACGTTCGTTACAACGTCAAAGAAAAACCACTTCGAGCGGTTCATACAGCGGGCCCATTTTTACGAGGTCAGCACCGGGCAAGCGAGGGAAGATGTGGCTTTGCGAGCCGCAATTGGGTGAGGTTAAGAGATCATCGAAACGGAAGTGAAAGGTAAGCACGAATTGGCAACCCCATCATCAAATCTGAAGAACAAAAAAGACACTTACGATTCATCATCGATTGCAGTGCTCGAAGGACGCGATGCCGTACGCAAGCGGCCGGCAATGTATATCGGGTCCACCGGGGAAATAGGACTGCATCATCTGGTCTACGAAGTTGTCGACAATTCTATCGACGAAGCCCTGGCCGGATATTGCGACACCGTGGAAGTCAACATACACATTGATAACTCGATCACTGTAATAGACAACGGCCGCGGCATTCCTGTGGACATGATGAAGAAAGAGAAGCGCTCAGCAGCAGAGGTGGTCATGACCAAACTGCATGCCGGCGGAAAGTTCGACTCGAATGCTTATAAAGTTTCCGGTGGTCTGCACGGGGTCGGTGTCTCTTGCGTGAACTTCTTGTCAGAGACGCTGCATCTGGAAATCTGGCGCGACGGTCTGACCTACGAACAAGAGTACGCCCGCGGCATCCCGGTCGCTCCGCTCAAGCAGACCGGCAAGACCCGCAAGCGCGGCACCAAGATCACCTTCAAACCGGATCCGCAGATCTTCGATACGATTGAGTTTGTCTTTGACAAGCTCTCCGAGCGCTTGCGCGAGAAGGCGTTTCTCAATAAAGGGATCCGCATCACTATCAAGGATGAGCGAGAAGAGCCGGAAAAGGGACACGAGTTTTACTATCGCGGCGGTATCGCTGAGTTCGTTAAGCACCTCAACAAAAACAAGAGCGTGCTACATGATAAACCGATTTATTTCGAGCGAGTCAGCGACGTCCTTGCGATCGAAGTGGCCATTCAATACAACGATGGCTATGACGAGAAGGTCTATTCGTTCGCCAACAACATCAACACGGTCGACGGTGGTACACACCTTTCCGGTTTTCGTTCAGCCTTCACCCGCACGATCAATGCTTACGCACAATCGTCCGGTTTGGCGAAGAATTTTAAAACTTCGCTGACCGGCGATGACGTGCGCGAAGGCCTGGTAGCCGTTATCTCGGTTAAGCTGCCACAGCCACAATTCGAAGGACAGACCAAAGGCAAACTCAACTCTGATGTTAAGGGCGCCGTCGAATCGTTTCTCAACGAACGCCTGACAGAGTATCTGGAGCAGAATCCGACCGTGGCCCGGCGGATTGTCGGAAAGTCCCTGGACGCGGCGCGCGCACGCGATGCGGCCCGCAAGGCCCGCGAGATTGTGCGCAAAGGCGCCATGGGCTCAACGATGTTGCCCGGCAAGCTCGCTGATTGTCAGGAGCGCGATCCCGCTCTTTCGGAAATCTATATTGTTGAGGGCGATTCGGCCGGCGGCTCAGCCAAACAGGGTCGTGATCGAAAGAACCAGGCCATCCTTCCTCTCAAAGGCAAGATCCTGAACGTTGAGAAAGCGCGCTTTGACAAGATGCTGGGGCATAGTGAAATCAAGTCGCTGATCACAGCGCTTGGTACCGGCATAGGCAAAGAAGATTTTGACGCGACCAAGCTGCGCTATCACAAGATCATTCTGATGACAGACGCCGACGTAGATGGTTCGCACATCAGAACGCTCCTGCTGACTTTCTTCTACCGGCAAATGGCCGAACTGGTCGAAAAAGGTTATGTGTACATTGCCCAGCCGCCGTTGTTTAAGGTGAAGCGAGGCAAGAAGGAAGAGTACATCAAAGACGAAGGACTGATGACGCGTTACCTGATGCGCATGGCTACCGCGGACATGACGGTCAAGTCGGTCGGAGCGAATCATGACATCGAGGGTAAAGCCCTGGCCCAGTCTCTGGAAAAGCTTGTGGATCTGAAGCGTTACTGCGAGCGCACGGTGCGCCGTCTGGCAGGAGACGCGCGCCTCCTCGACATACTGCTGGAGGCTTTCGCCGGCAAGAAAGGTGTCTGGCGTAAAGAAGGGGCCACCTTGCGCAGCATCTTTCAGGATGGCGACCTGATGGCCAAAGTAGAAAAGGCTCTGGACAAAGCAGGTTTCAAAACCGATCTCTCGACCGACGAAGAGCACGGTTTGTGGGAGGTTGAAGTTACCACGACCTCCGGAGTCAATGTTTCGATCGACTGGAACTTTGCCAGCTATGTTGAGTTTCAAAGAGCGGTGGAACTTTACATGACTTTGGAAGACGAGCTGGCGCCACCGTTTATCACCGGGACCAATGGAACCAGCGAAGAGATTCCCAGCCGCGAGGCGTTGCTCGAAAAGGTGCTCGCGGCGGCGAAGAAGGATCTATCGATTCAGCGTTACAAAGGCCTGGGGGAGATGAATCCCGAGCAGCTTTGGGAAACGACCATGAACCCTGAGAAGCGTACCTTGCTACAAGTCAGAATCGACGACGCCGTAGAAACCGATGGTATCTTTTCGATCTTGATGGGCGATGCCGTCGAACCGCGGCGCAAATTCATCGAAGACAACGCGCTGGATGTACGGAACCTGGATATCTAGCAGCAATGGCACAGACTCCAGTCTGTGATTTTCGGCTAACAGACTCGGAAGTTTGCGCTCTTAAAGCTTTTCCGAATAGCGACTTGCACGAAAGCGCCAGAGCTTGAACGAATCCCCGCCTTGCGCGAAGCGATCTCCACCTGCTGCGCCGCCGTCTCGATCCCTTTAAGATTAGGCAGCAACAAACCTCGGCGCACGCCGTTTTTGTCTTCGACGATCACGCCATAAACCTTCGGGTCGAGTTCTTCGAGTTTGACTGGTTCGGGTTGAGAGAGCACGTCAACTGAATACTTCAACCTTGGCAATTCGTCTTTGCTGATTGGCTTGAAGCGCGGGTCGCGGGTCGCGGCGCTGATCGCGTTGAGAGTTATTTCTTCAGCCAACGTGTCCTTTGACGGTTCGATCGTTCCGATACAGCCGCGCAACTCCCCGGCGAGAGTCTTGATGGAGACAAAACAGCCGGCGCGTTGGCCGAGCAGGTCAGACATCGTCCTGGGCTGGTCAATGACCTCTCCTTTTGAGACAAAGGTCTCAACGACCTGACGCGCGAGAGCCGGTAGTTCTTCCCCGTTTTGTGCGGATTGAGCGCGCTCTGCCGGCTGTGCGGACGGGACGTCTGATGCGCTCCCAGCAGTAGATTGAGCGCGCGGTGCGGACAGGATGTCCGCGCTCCGTGGGCGCGCCAGCAACTGAGCCACCAGATAGCCGACACCGAACGGCGCTTCATAATTGATCACTTCACAGGACGGTTCGAGTTCCTGCGCGACACCAATGGCCACGAGCATCGAACGATAGCCACACTCTCCCGCCATGCGGCGTAGCTCAGGATCGAGATCAACGATGCGCTTGGTGGCGCAACTGCGAATCGCGTCGACCACCTCTTCGTCAAACAAATGCGCTTCCGGGTTATAGCCGGCGGGCGCCTCGAGTTTCAGCCGGTGGCTCAGGTCGCCGCTGGCGATGAATGCGACCGGCCGCGCCAGCTGTTCGATAGCCTGCCTGATGCACTTGCCAAATCGAACATGATCTTTGTTGGGGAGAAAGCTGTAGCCGAAAGCGACGACGCGTCCATTCCAACCATTACGCTGGAGAAAATAGAGCGGAACCGCCGTGCCGTGATCGAGATCGAAACCGCGGATTCTGCTCGTCTTCAGATCCTGTTGAGCCGCAATGCGAATGATCTCATGCAGCAGTTCGTCGTCCAGTTGAGCATGAACGGTTGCGGTAGGGGCGCGAAAGTTGGCAAAGTCGGCATATAACTGTGGGCCATCATAGGCAACAAATGCGTCCGGCTCGAGCGGCGCGTGCGGCGAAATTATCACTACAGTTTCAGCGCCGCTAAGAATCACGCGCTGGGTGAGGTCGGCCATCGCATCGATCGAGCTGCGGACTTCGACGATCGCCTCGCGGCCGACCTCCGGCACCATGATCGGAGGATGCGGTGCGATGCCGGCAAAAACTACTGAACTCATGTTGGCCATAGAATTAAAAGCAGCGGCCGCAGGGCAAAACAAGAATTCTATTTTTGTGAACGGAAGTAATTTTAGCACTCCCGCGAGGTCCACGCGCAACGGCGAAAGTGATTGTGAAAACCTTGTGCGGCTTGCCGCCTGATGTGCGGAAAGCCTCCGGCTTTCCGCAGAGACTGATTTATTGATTTTTAAAAGGCTCTACCTCCGAGCGCGAGGCAATAGCCTCGCTCCGCTCTCAAAGTAAGACCTTATCGGTAAGGCAGAGCCTTTCCGAACATCAGGCGGCAGAGCCGCGTCTCGCGCCGTCGTGAGTCCATCTTTGCTAGTAGGCCCGGAGCAAACTATCATGGCTGCCGCATGAATCACTTCGATGTCTTAATTGTGGGCGCTGGTCCGGCGGGGTCGTTTGCGGCGGATCTCCTCGCGCAGGGCGGCATTCGCGTGGCCCTTTTCGATGGGCGGCCACCGGGCGAGCCGAAGGCCTGCGGTGGCGGCGTGACCTCGAAAGCTCTAAAGGCCTGGCCGCATCTGCTCGAAGCCGTCGGCCGCACAATTGATGAACTCGACATGTACTCGCCCTCGGGCAAGCGTCTGCATTTGAAACTCGACGAGCCCTTTGCCGTCTATTCGCGGATCGCCTTCGATACTTTTTTGCGCGAACGCGCGCGGACTTCAGGCGCGCAAGTCTTTGCGGAAAAG
>WNFL01364725.1_pt2 | contig 11121 bp, 10 predicted proteins | sample 5400361 | NCBI WGS metagenome assembly WNFL01 (sample SAMN13153351, study PRJNA577476) | soil metagenome | isolation source: 40 cm soil on Douglas fir-dominated hillslope | place: USA:California | collected 2013-09-17 | reverse complement strand
ACCTGTCCGGCGTGATAGAAGCCGCCTTTGGCGAGTTTCGGCAGGGTTACGTCCAAGTCCGCGTCTTCGGCCACAATGACCGGCGCTACACCTCCGTGCTCCAGTGCGCAGCGCGCTCCCGGCGCAAGTTGCGAGCGCAGTTTCCAGCCGACGGCCGCGCTGCCGATGAAGCTCAAGAACCCGACCCGCCGATCGGCGACGAGGCGCGTCGCGACTTCGCGGCCGTCGGTCAGCAGCGCCTGACACCACGCATCGGGGAGTCCCGCCTCACGCAGGACGCCGACAAAGCGGAAGCACGACAGCGGCGTAACGGCCGCCGGCTTGACGATCACCGGGCAGCCTGCCGCAATCGCAGGTGCAACCTGGTGCACGATCAGATTCAACGGATGATTGAACGCACTGACAGCAACTACGACGCCGATCGGCTCGCGCTGCGTGAACGCGATCCGGTTCGCCGACGCGGCATTAAGATTCATCGGGATCACATGACCGGCGTGCGAGCGCAGCAGCTCGGCGCAATTCAGCACGCCGTCGATGGCACGCGCGACTTCGACGCGCGAGTCGACCAGCGGCTTGCCACCCTCGCGCGCGGCTTCGAGCGCGAGCGGCTCGGCACGCTGTTCCATCAATTGCGCGGCCTGGGTCAGGATGGCGATCCGCTTCGCCGGCGAGAGCCACGCAGCGCGATTGCGAAACAACTGGTAGGCAGTCGCGAGTGCCTGCTCGACGACTTCCGTGCCGCCGACGTCGACGCTGCCGATCAGCTGCTGGTCAAACGCAGCGTGGACTTCGAGTGGTGCGGCGCTTGGCGCTGCACTGGGAACGAGTAGGGGGAAATGCGCAGTCATTGTCATCGTCTCAAAGCGGCGACTTGAGTTCCTTCATCCACTGGGTCAGTTTCATGTTTTCCGAGTAGTCCACCGGGCAATCGATGATGACCACGGTGTTGTCGGCGAGCGCCTGCTTGAGCGTCGGCAGCAGGTCCTGCGCGCGCTCGACGCGGTAGCCCTTGGCACCGAAGCTTTCGGCGTACTTGACGAAGTCGGGGTTCTTGAACGCGATATGGCTGGGCCGGCCGAAGTAGCGCTGCTGGTGCCAGGTGATCAGGCCGTATTCCGAGTCGTTCCAGATCAGCACCACGAACGCGGTGTTCATCCTGAGCGCGGTCTCGATCTCCTGCGAGTTGAACATGAAGCCGGCGTCGCCGCTGACCGCGACCACTTTCTTGTCGGGATACGCGAGCTTGGCGGCGAGCGCACCCGGCACGGCCAGGCCCATCGAGCAGAAGCCGTTGGAGATGATGCAGGTGTTGGGGCGTTCGGCGCGGTACATGCGGCTCATCCACATCTTGTGCGCGCCGACGTCGGAGATCGCGATGTCTTCCGGGCCGAGCGCTTCGCGCAAGTCCCAGACGATCTTCTGCGGCTTCACCGGGAAGCCGGTGTCCTCGGCATAGCTGGTGCGGTCGGCGATGATCGCCTGGCGTACCGGCTTGAGTTGCGCCAGCGCGGTGGAGGGCTTGGCGCGCAGCGCGATGCCGCGCAGGCTCTCGCCGATGTCGCCGAGTACGCCCACGGCGACGCGATAGCAGCGGTCGACTTCGGCCGGCGACGCGTCGATGTGGACGATGGTCTTGTCGGCCATCGGGTTCCACACCTCGGGGTGGTACTCGACCACGTCGTAGCCAATGCAGATCACCACGTCGGCGCGGTCGAAGGCAAACCACGGGATGTCGCGCGCTTTCAGGCCGATGGTGCCGAGCGACATTTCGTTGGAGAAGGGCATCACGCCCTTGGCCATGAAGGTGTTGGCGACCGGGATGCGCAGCACTTCGGCGAAGCTCACCAGCGAGTCGGCTGCGCCCTGCCGGATGACGCCGTTGCCGGCCAGGATCACCGGGCACCTGGCTTTGGAGATGATTTTCGCGGCCTCGTCGATCTTGCTGTCGGGCGGGGTGCCGATGTAGGCGCTCTGCGGTTCGATCGGTCCCATGTCGCCGGCATCGGCCTCGGCGATGTTTTCCGGATAGTCGATGAAGCAGGCGCCGGGCTTTTCGGTCTGCGCGACCTTGAAGGCCTTGCGCACGATCTCCGAAGTGATCTCGGGCTCGAGGATCTGGCCGCAGTACTTGGTGATCGGCTGGAACAGGTTCATCAGGTCGAGGATCTGGTGGCTTTCCTTGTGCAGCCGGGTGGTCGCGCCCTGCCCGGCGATCGCCACCATCGGGGCGCGGTCCATGTTGCCGTCGGCGACGCCGGTGATCAGGTTGGTCGCGCCCGGTCCGAGCGTGGCCAGGCACACGCCCGCGCGGCCGGTGAGCCGGCCGTACATGTCGGCCATCGCGTCCATCACGTCAACGTTTTCTTCGCCGGGTACGCCGTACATGTACTCCACACCCTCGGCTTCCAAGCACTTCACGAACAGTTCGGCGGATTTCATTGAGTCCTCACGGTGACGATAGAGAGATTCACAACGCCTCGCGATCATGTCCGCCGAACGCAATACAAACGGGGCTGCCGGTGCCGATGAGTTGGTTCGTCGCAGTCAGCTTCCCTGTATCCTGATCGACCCGAAATGCCGTGATGGTGTCGCTAAGTTCATTGGCGGCGAACAGAAATGCACCCGAGGGGTCGAGCGCGAAAAAGCGCGGCCCTTTGCCTCCGGTTGGCTGCCAACCGCGTGCATTCAGCAAACCTGTAGCCGCGTCAACGTCGAACAGTGCGATCGAGTCGTGGCCGCGATTTGATGCGTAGACGTAACGACCCGATGGCGAGAAGACGATCTCGGCGCCGGTATTGTTGCCGGTATAGTCCTGCGGCAGCGACGAGACGATTTGCAGCGGGTGCAGTGTCCCGTGTTGGGCGTCGTACCGATAGGTCGTAACCGTCGAATCAAGTTCGTTGATGACGTAGGCATAGGGCGCACTCGGATGAAAATCCACGTGGCGTGGTGCAGCGCCCTCGCGGGTCTGCACCAACGGCGGGTCATTCGGCTTCAGTTTGCCGCTGCCGCTATCGAGGCGGAACACGAATACTTTGTCCAGGCCCTTGTCCGGTACGACGATGAAGCGACCGGTCCGATCGAACGGGACGTGATGCGGATGGGAACTTTGCTGCTGGACCCTGTGCGGGCCGGGTTCGCCTGGCAACGCGACGAGATCGCACACCGGCGCGAGGGAGCCGTCGGACTTGATCGGCAGAGTGGCCACGGTTCCGGTGGCGTAGTTGGCGATCACGACAAAGCGGTTGCTGGGATCGACGACCAGATGCGCCGGATTCGTGCCTTCGGTCGATTGCCGGTTAAGGAAGGTCAAGTGGCCGGTCTTTCCATCGACGCGAAAGGAACTGACCTCGCTGAAATCGCCATGTACCGTGTAAAGGAAGCGTTGCTCCCGATCCAGCGCGAGAAACGATGGATTGACCAGATCCTTGACGAGCTGAATCGGTGTCCAGTCGCCGGACGCCGGATCCATGCGATAGACACTGATTCCTTCGCCACGGGCATTACGCTCCTTCGTCGTGCGTGAGCCGACATAGACGAACATTGCCGACTTCAATCGATTTTCAGGCCGATCTTCTTCACCAGCTTGCCCCACTTGTCGTTCTCCGCCTGAATGAACGCGGCGAATTCTTCCGGTGAGTTGCCTACCGGCTCGTAAAGCGCGTGGATCTTCATGATGATGTCTTTCGGCGTTCCTTTCGGCACCGCGAGCGCTCGCCAGCCCGTCGCCTCGTAACCCGGCACGCCGCTTTCGGCAATCGTCGGCACGTCGGGCAGAGCCTTGGCGCGCTTAGCGCTCGTCACTGCCAAGGCGCGCAATTTGCCCGACTTGACGTGCGAGATCGCGGATAACGGATCGGCGACGATGGCTGACACCTCGCCGCCGAGGGTTGCGATGACCGCAGGGCCACCACCTTTGTACGGTACATGCGGCAAATCGATGCCGGCCATCGACTTCAGCAGCTCGCCCATCAAGTGATTCTCGCTGCCGTTACCTGCCGTCGCGTAAGTGAGCGTGCCGGGCTTGGCTCTCGCCAGCGCGATGAATTCGGCCATGGTCTTGACCGGCAGCGACGGATTGACGCAAATCAGATTGGTCGTCGCTGCCATGTTGGTCACCGGATCGAAGTCGGCGACCTTGTAGCCGGGCCGCGCATACAGATACGGATTGACGGCCATCGTCGACAGGTTGACGAACACCAGTGTGTAGCCGTCCGGTTGTGCCCTGGCGCCCTCGGTGGTACCGATGTTGCCTCCGGCGCCGGGTTTGTTGTCGATCACCAGGGTTTGGCCGAGCGCTTCCTGCATCTTCGGCTGCAGGGAACGCACCAGCGCATCGGCTCCGCCACCTGGCGCCTGCGGCACGAGAAATCGAATCGGCTTGCTGGGGTAAGCGCTTTGTGCGCGCAGCAAGTCCGGTGCAAGAGCGAGGGCTGGGAGCGCCGCCAGTTTGGCCAGGCTTGCGCGTTTTGCAGTATTCGTCATTTCAGCACTCCGTACGTACTGGCCGTTTACCCAGAATTTTGGGTAAAACAGGCCCTCGCGAGCGCGTAACGCGCTCGCTTTGTTGACGTCTGATTCTTTTGTTTTTAGCTCAGAACGGGAGCCGCGATTCCAGTCCCAGTTCGCGTGCTACCTTCTTCAAGTCCGTGATGGTGTCCTCGGGAAACAGCAAGCCTTCCTTGCGGTTTTTGGCGTCGTTGCGCGCCTCCATTTCGCCGGGATAGAAGACCTCCTCGCAACCCTTGGCGAGCGGTACCGATTTGATTTCGGCGATCAATTGCTCCATGCTGGCGTTGAACTCCTCCAGTGGACGGAAAGCCGCGACGTTCATCGCGACGAACAGATGACCGGCGCCGCTCTTGCGGTCGTATTGATAAGGACCGAACACACCGCTGCCGAAGGCGCTGCCGGACAGCACGCCGGACAGCACATCCATCATCAACGCAATCGCATAGCCCTTGTGGGCGGCCATCGGCAGGATGATGCCGTCGATCGCCTGCTGCGGATCCGTGGTCGGCTCTCGTGCGGCATTGATTGCCCACCCCTCTGGAATGGGCACACCCTTCTGCTTCGCCAGATAAATCTTGCCGCGTGCGACGCCGGTATTGGCGATGTCGAGCATCATCGGCACGTGCTTTCCCGCCGGCGCGCAGATCGACCACGGATTGGTGCCAACGGTCTTCTTGCGGCCGCCCCAGGGCGCCATCGCCGGGCTGGCATTGGTCGACAGGAATGCCACACACCCTTCGCGCGGCGCCATCAGCGTGTAGTACATTGCGGTGCCGAAATGATTCGAGTTGCGCACCGCCACGACACCGACACCGTGCGCTTTCGCGCGCTTGATCGCCTCGCGCGCGGCGAGTGCGGTCAGTACCTGGCCGATGCCGTCGTGGCCGTCGATGACCGCGACCGCGCCCACATCGACGACGAATTCCGGCCGCGTCACCGCTTCCATCACCCCTTTGCGAAACCGCTCTCCGTACCACATCAGGCGCAGCACGCCGTGCGACTGGTGGCCCCACAAGTCCGCCTGCACCAGCGTGTCGGCCATCAGACGCGCATCCGATTCGGGCACGCCGAGTGCCGCATATGCTGCGGCAACGAAATCCACCAGACGCGCGGGATCGACTCGGGGAACGTTCGACACGATGAATTCCTTTCCATTATTGACGGTCAGCGCAAACGGGTGCGTGCGCGCAATTCGGATTGCAGATAGCGCGCAACGATTTCGAAGTCTGCCCCGGCGACATCGAACGGCTTCGCGTTCGCCCCGGTCGAGACGAGCTCGCCGCGCTTGAGCGTGACGCCGCGATCGCGCGCATGGTTTATGAGGTAGCCCAGCGAGGCAATCGCATTCGTCAGATCGTCACCGCCGAGGCCGCGTGCGGTCTCCTTGCCGTCGAGGCTGACGACCACGGTTCGCGCCACGTCATCGATTTGCGCCGGATCGATCGGGTCGCCGACGATCAGCGCTTCGAAGCCGACGCCGTCGGCGGCAAAGCTCGGCCATCCTGCCGCGCGCCGGTTGACGAAGCGCGACAGCACCAGCTCGAACGTCGCGTGCACGCTCGCCACTGCATCCAGGGGTGACGCCAGCGTCGTGCCCGGCGCGATATCGCGCCCAAGCACGAAGCCGATCTCGAACTCGACCGTGATCGGCGCGGCACTCGGCAATTGCACGGTGTCGCCGGAGTGATGGCAATGCGACGCGAGGATTCGTCCGACCAGCGGACGATCGAGACCCGCGCCACGCATCGCCGCCGGGCTGCCCACTCCGAGCTTCCAGCCGGCGAGCGGTTCGTTCATTTGCGCGAATAGCTGATCCTGAACATCGTAGCCCTCGTTTAGGTTGCGTGGTTGAATCTCGACCGGGAGTTCGCTGATCTGCTTGCCGCTACGCCACGCCTCGGCGAGCATTCTTGCCGCTGGTGTGGGATCGAAGTTCGCGCTCATTTGGCTTCCCCGACGAGGAAATCGAGGTCGCATCCCTGCGGCGCCTGCAGCACGGTGTTGCGATACAGCGCGCGGTAGCCGCGCTTGGGCTTGGGCGGCGGCGACCAGGTGGCGAGCCGTCGCTTGATTTCGGCATCATCGACCAGCAGATCGATGCGCTTGTTCGCTACCGACAGCCGGATGCGATCGCCGCTGCGTGCCGCCGCGAGCGGGCCGCCGACACCGGCTTCCGGGGCGACGTGCAGCACGATCGTGCCGTACGCGGTGCCGCTCATGCGTGCATCGGAGATGCGCACCATGTCCTTCACGCCGGCACGCGCCAGCTTGCCAGGGATCGGCAGGTAGCCGGCTTCCGGCATTCCGGCCGCATGCGGCCCGGCATTCTTGAGCACCAGGACGTCGTTCGGATTGACATCGAGGTTGGGGTCGTCGATGCGGGCGCTCAGATCTTCGAGATTCTCGAACACCACTGCGCGTCCCTCGGTTTCGAACAATGCCGGCGTCGCTGCGGCGCGCTTGAAGATCGCACCGTCCGGCGCCAGGCTGCCGCTCAGTACGATCAGGCCGCCAACCGGAGAGATCGGATCATCGAATGGTCGTACCACCTTGCGATCGACCCAGCCGAGCGGCTCGGCGAGGCGTTCACCGAGCGTGATGCCGTCGACGCCGAGGCAGTCGAGATGCAGCAGCGGCTTGAGTTCTCGTAGCACGGCGCCCACGCCGCCAGCGGCGTGCAGGTCTTCCATATAGCCTTCACCGACCGGCTTCAGATCGACCAGCACCGGCGTCTCGTCGGAGATCCGGTTCAGCCGTTCGGGCGAAATGCGAATGCCGAGCCGGCCTGCGACCGCGGTCAGGTGCACGATCGCATTGGTCGATCCGCCCAGGGACATCAGCAGGCGGAAGGCGTTCTCGACCGATTGGGTGGTGATGATCTGGCTCGGCAGGATCGGATTGCGTGCCAGGCGTACCGCCACCTTGCCCGATTCTTCGGCGGCAACCAGCCGCTGCGAATCGACCGCGGGGATCGCGGCGGTGCCTGGCAGCGCCATGCCGAGGGCTTCGGTGATGCACGCCATCGTGCTCGCCGTGCCCATCACCGCGCAGGTGCCGGCGGTGACGGCAAGGCGACCTTCGACTTGGTCGACCTCGGCCTTGTCGACTTCGCCGGCGCGGTACTTGGCCCAGAAGCGGCGGCAGTCAGTGCACGCGCCGAGGCGTTCACCCTTGTGGCGGCCGGTCATCATCGGCCCGGTGACGACCTGGATTGCGGGACGGTCCGCCGACGCAGCACCCATCAATTGCGCTGGGACGGTCTTGTCGCAGCCGCCGATCAGCACCACCGCGTCCATCGGCTGGCCACGGATCATTTCCTCGACGTCCCTCGACATCAGGTTGCGGTACACCATGCTGGTCGGATTGAGGAATACTTCGCCGAGCGAGATCGTCGGGAACTCGCGCGGCAGCCCGCCGGCCGCGAGCACGCCGCGCGCCACCGCTTCGGCGAGTTGCGGCATGTAACGGCGGCTTGGACAGCAGCTCGTTCGAGATGCCCATCGAGCGCGCCATCGAGCGGCGCAGGTAACGCGCGAAGTCGCGATCGCCGTAATTGGTCAGGCCGCGATCGAGGCCGAGGGGTTCGGACATGGCAGGCTCCTCAAAAAGTTTGTTGGCTCAGTCGGGCTGCTTGCGGAACTTGACGCCGAGCAGTTCCTCGAACACGAGGATCATGGCTCCCTTGTCCTTGTCGCCATGGCCTCTGAGCAGCGCATTCTGATAGGTGGCTGTCGCGGCGGCCAGCACCGGCATCGGGATGCACAGCTTGGCGCCCAGTTCGGCGGCGCTGACCAGGTCCTTGTACGCGTGCTTCATCGGGTAGCCGGCCGAAAACCCGTCGTTCAGGATGCGCGGGATGAAGAACTCAGACGCGTAGCTGCGGCCGGTACCGCTGTTGACGACGTCGCCGACTTTCGCGGTGTCGAGACCCATCTTCACCGCCATCGGCAGGATTTCCGCGAGTGCGGCGCAGTTGATGTCGAACAGCAGTTGATTGATCAGCTTGGTGAGTTGGCCGCTGCCGACGCCGCCCATGTAGAGAATGTTGTTGCCCATGCATTCGAGATAGGGCTTGACCGCAGCGAAGGTCTCGCGCTTGCCGCCGCACATCACCGTCAGCGTGCCCTCGATCGCGCGCGCTTCCATTCCCGACACCGGCGCATCGACGAAGGCGATGCCTCTGGCTTCCAGCGCCTGGGCGATCTCCAGCGTGGTAGCGTAGGTGATGGTGCTGGTATCGACGACGATCTGACCGGGCGCGAGCTTGCCGGCGATCCCCTTCTCCCCGAGCAGGAGGTCGCGCACGACCTCGCCATTGGGAAGGCACAGGAGGATGATGTCGGCTCGCGCGACCTCCGCCAGATCGGTAGTCGCCCAAGCGCCGCGCGTCTCGAATTCGGCGAAAGCCCTGGCGCTCGCGGAATTGACGATGAGCTGCGCACCGCTCTTCAGCAGGTTCATCGCCATCGGCTTGCCCATCTGGCCTAAACCAACGAATGCGATCTTCATGGCGTAGCGGTCTCCTCTCGGCGAACGGCACATATCAGCGGGCTGCGGCGATTCCGGCCTCTGGCACACGGGTCTTGTCTTGACTTCGTGAGCGTGAACGCGAATGCTAGTCGCTCTGGTCCGGTTTGTGAAATACCGATTTACTATTCCGAGAATATGATTTGACTATGGATCTGAGGACGCTGCGTTACTGCGAGGCAATCGATCGCCTCGGAAGCATCACTCGCGCGGCCGAGGTGCTGCATGTCGCGCAGCCCGCGCTGAGTGTCGCGATCAAGAAGCTCGAGGACGAGTTGGGCGTTACCTTGTTTGCGCGCCAGCAGAATCGCGGCGTCAACCTGACGCCGGAAGGGCGGATCCTGTTGCGCCGTGCCCAGCGGGTATTCGAGGAACTCGATTCGGCAAGGCGCGAAATCGCCGACGCAGTAGAGCTGCGCAGCGGCGAAGTGAGAATCGGCATGCCGCCGATGTACGGCCTGCGATTTTTCCCACCGTTGATGAAGGGTTTCCACGCGACCTATCCGGCACTCACCGTGCAGGCGATTGAGGGAAGCGCCGGGGAGATCAGCGGCCTGCTGGATAGCGGCGAAATCGATCTCGCCGTGCTGGAATCGCGTCGCGTGCGCTCCGGCTGGGAACATGTGCAAGTCGGCGAGGAGGAATGCGTGCTGTGCGTGCGCCGCGATCATCCGCTTGCGAATCGCAACCATGTGCGTGGCGAGGATCTCGAAGAACTGCCGATGGTGGTGTTCGACGAAAGCTTTATCCAGCGTAATGTGCTCGACCAGCGCTGCCAGAAAGCCGGCGCCCGATACCACATGGTGATGCAGAGCAATTACGTGCCGCTGGTGTGCCAGGCCGCGCTGGACGGGATCGGCGCGGCAACGCTGTTGCGCTCGATGGTCGATGCGGGCGGCGAACTGGTGGCAGTCCCTTTCGATCCTGCGGAAATATTTCGCTTCGAACTGTGCTGGCTCGACGACCGCTATCTGTCGAAGGCCAACAAGGCCTTTGTCGATTTTTCGCTGCGTCGCTACGAGGCGGAAATCGGCCCCTGAGTCCGTCGGATCGGCCGGCAGGCGCATCGCTGCGCGGTGGATAATCCTAGAAACCTTAGTTGAACGCGGCCGAGTGGGTGCCTTGCAGGCTGGCTGGCGAGGCGCGACGAGGCGGCAGGGCTATCCCCTGCAACGAGGAGCAACCAAGCCAGACGGCCTGCAAGGCGCGCAATCGGGCGCGTAGCGGGTTCACCCGGCGGGTGAAGTGCAAAGAACGGCAACACCCAGTACCTGCCGGCTTTCCGATTGCCAAATAGCGATCAACTGAGGTTTCTAGGATAATGCAGGTGTAGCGCCGGCTTCCCGCCGGCATGCCGGCGCTACAGTTCGCACCGTCCGCGCATGTCGTTTGCAAGCCGGCTTTCGCCCCTGCCGGCCGGACGTTTAGCTACTCAATCCGCATAGGCTCCGGCGGCCTTGATGATCGGCCCCCACTTGCCGATTTCGGACTTGAGCAGCACGCGCAAGGCTTCCGGCTGGGCACGCGCTGCGGATGCCGGTTCGGCACCGAGATCCGCGAACCTGGCCTTGACCGTCGGGTCCTTCAAGGGCTCGTTCAGCGCCTGGACCAGCTTGTCCATCACCGGCTTCGGCGTGCCCTTGGGCGCGTAGATGCCGTACCAGATGCTCAGCTCGAAGCCCGGCAGGCCCGATTCGGACACCGTGGGCAGATTCGGCATCGCCGCCGCCTTGGTCTTGCTCGCGACTGCGTAGGCCTTGATCTTGCCCGACTTGACCGGTGAAACGACATTGACGATCTGATCGCACATGATATCCACCTGACCGCCGAGCAGATCGTTCATCGCCGGTCCGGCTCCCTTGTAGGGCACCGTGGTCAGGTCGGTCTGGATCGCGCTCAGAAACAGCAGGCCGCATAGATGCGATGCCGAGCCGATGCCGGCGTTGGCGTAGGTGACCTTATCCTTGTTGGCCTTCACATACGCGAGAAAGTCCTTGAAGTTGCTCGGCGGGAAGTCTTTCTTCGCGACGAATACCATCGGCAGGTCAGCGACCAGTCCGATCGGCTCGAAGTCGTTGATCG
>WNFL01429154.1_pt2 | contig 11122 bp, 11 predicted proteins | sample 5400361 | NCBI WGS metagenome assembly WNFL01 (sample SAMN13153351, study PRJNA577476) | soil metagenome | isolation source: 40 cm soil on Douglas fir-dominated hillslope | place: USA:California | collected 2013-09-17 | reverse complement strand
TGATTAATGGAAAACTCGACATCACAAAGAACCCAATTCATCAAATCGACGGCCCAGGAACTGGGCTTTACTTTTTGCGGTATTTCCAAGGCCGAAATCCTGAACGAAGAAGCCCCCAAGGTAGAAGAATGGCTCAAGCGGGGTTACCAGGGCAAGATGAGTTATTTGGAAAATTACTTTGACAAACGTCTTGACCCTACCCTGCTGGTTCCCGGTGCCAAGTCTGTCATAAGCCTGGTGTACAATTATTATCCTAAGAAAGACCTTGCCCGGAAGGGTCAGTTCAAAATTGCCAAGTACGCGTACGGGGAAGATTATCATTTTGTGATAAAGGAAAAGCTAAACCAATTCATGGATAGCATACACCAACACGTTGGGGATGTCCAGGGCCGGGCGTTTGTTGATTCGGCGCCTGTGATGGAACGCGCCTGGGCGAAGAAGGGTGGCGTGGGGTGGGTAGGCAAAAACAGCCTGTTGCTTAATCGCGAAATGGGCAGCTTCTTTTTTTTGGCGGAACTTATCGTTGACCTGGAACTCGATTACGACGGTCCCGTCAAAGACTATTGTGGCACGTGCACGGCGTGCATGGACGCATGTCCCACCGACGCTATCCCCGAGCCTTATGTGGTCGATGGCAGCAAATGCATTTCCTACTTCACAATAGAATTGAAAGAAGAGATTCCTCGTTCGGTAAAAGGAAAATTCGAAAACTGGATTTTCGGGTGCGATATCTGCCAGGATGTGTGCCCATGGAACAAGTTTTCGAGACCTCATCAGGAATCACGCTTTGAACCTCATCCCGATCTGGAAAAAATGACGTATCAGGATTGGATCGAAATTACCGATTCGGTTTTTCAAAAATTATTTAAGAAATCGGCAGAACAACGAACTAAGCTGGACGGCATTAAAAAGAATATTGTCTTTGTGAATGCTACATGAACTCGAGTTCATGTATCGTGTTCGATTCAGCCAATCCAACCTTCACACCAAAATGAAACGAGCTGTTCGGAGGGATATGAAAAAAACAAACCCCGCCGGGGCGGGGCTTTTTAGCAATTTTTTTTAGATCAAGCCATTGCGAAGCAGCGGTTGAGTACTGCTCCATACTGATTCCCATAATTGGCATAGCACCAACTTCTGAGCTCCTGTACTTCTTCAGCTATCAGCACTTTGATAGCTTTCCTCAGCTCTTTTTCGAAGAGCCGCGCGTCAAAACTCACACGGGTGAGTATTTTTTTGACATAATTGAGCATTTTCATCTCCACTATTTAAAGTACGATTGCAACGTGGTTGCTTTGGTTGGAACCCTTAAAATACAAAATCAGTTAAAGAGTGAAAAGAAGATTCTACTTTTGTTTTGAACGAAATAATGCGTTGGACTGGTATTGTATGAAGAAGTCTTTTTTTCAGGCCGTTTTGGCTGTTTTTTTGTTTCTTTTCTCTATTCCCGTTTTTGGACAAGTCCAGGTAGTTTTGGGGCCCAATGAGATTGGCGAAAATCAGGCCTGGACCATCACCGTTTCTGTCAGCAATGAGAGGTTGAAAAACTACGACAACTTCCCCGATATTGATGGTTTCCGGAAGCGGGGTACTTCATCCTCGTCGCAAACCAGCATCGTCAACGGTCAAATCAGCTCCTCGCAGAGCATCATCATGACCTACATGCCCGTCCAACAGGGCACCTTTACAGTCCCCTCCTTTAAAATGAAGGTTAATGACCAGGTTATTTCTGTGGCAGGGAAGAAAGTCAAAGTTGGCCCTGCCGTCCAATCGCAGTCGAATGACCCTTTCCGAAGCTTTTTTGATCGGGACCCAACGGCCGATATATTTAGCCGGGGTACGACCGAATTTGTCGATGTGAAGGAAGACGCTCTGCTGGCCCTGACGACGAACAAAGACGAGGTGTATGTAGGGGAAGGATTTACGACCACCCTTTCCTTTCTGGTAGCCGACAACAACCGGGCCCCCATGCAATTCTATGAATTGGGCAAACAATTAGCCGATATCCTGAAAAAGGTAAAACCTTCCAATTGCTGGGAAGAGAATTTCAACATTGAAAATATTGAAGGGGAACCCATTGAAATCAATGGCAAAGGGTATACCCGGTACAGGGTCTATCAAGCTGCCTTCTATCCACTTAACAGCAAGCCTATTTTTTTCCCCAGTGTTGGACTGGAAATGATCAAGTTTAAAGTGGCCAAGAACCCGTCTTTCTTTGGGCAAAACCGGCAGGAAGATTTTAAAACATTTTACTCGAAACCAAAGACGGTGAGGGTAAAAGACTTGCCCCCGCACCCCTTGCGCGATGCCGTGGCAGTAGGAAACTATCGGCTGGAGGAAAAGCTTGCCAGGAATGAGCTCGCTACGGGTCAAAGTGTCGGCTACGAGTTCAACATTTATGGTGAAGGAAATATCTCTGCTGTGGAAAAACCCATCATCAAAAAAGACAACAACCTTGAATTTTATGAACCGAATGTTAAGCAAAACATCAATCGGGAAAATTTACGGGTGACGGGAACAAAGTCCTTCAACTATTTCATGATCCCAAAAGAACCGGGTACCTATCGTCTTGGAAATTACCTTCAATGGATTTTTTTCAATCCCAATTCCGAAAAATACGACACCCTTCGCTCCACCCAGATCATCCATGTATCGGGGCCCAGCCAAAAGAACCAGTCTATTGAAAGTAACGACCTGGGCCCCTTTTATGATCGTATTGAAACGGCAGACAACACACTGCACGTTTCTTCGGGAAACGGCGGGGTACAACTTGCGGTGAATATATTTATCTTGCTGATGCTGGGAGGCTCGGCTTACCTGGTGTTCAAGAAATAAGGCGCGTGAGCAATTCCTACGGTACACTTTTCAGGATCAGCACCTTTGGCGAGTCGCACGGTCCCGCCATTGGCGTCATTATCGATGGTTGCCCTGCCGGATTGGAAATGGACGAAGCATTTATTCAGGCGGAGCTTAACCGCAGAAGACCCGGACAGTCCAAAATAACATCGCAACGAAAAGAAGGCGATGTTTTCAAAATTCTTTCCGGGGTTTTTGAGAATGTGACTACTGGCTCGCCCATTGCCCTTGTTATTGAAAACGAGGACCAGCGAAGCAAAGATTACAGCCACCTGTCGGAAACCTTTCGCCCTTCGCATGCCGATTTTACTTACGAAGCAAAATACGGTCACCGCGATTACCGGGGTGGCGGGCGGAGTTCAGCCAGGGAGACCGCCGCCCGGGTCGCCTCCGGCGCCGTTGCCAAACTGTTGTTGAAGAAATACGGAATCGGGATCGTTGGATTTGTTTCTCAAGTCGGGGAAATCAAGGCTCCTCCTTATGGACAACTCGATCTCGGCAAAACGGAAGACAACATCGTGCGTTGTCCGGACGCAGCGACGGCCGAAAAAATGATAGCCTTCATTGATCAGGTGAGATTAAGTCGCGACACCGTTGGAGGCATCGTAACCTGTGTGATCAAAAATACGCCTGTCGGCCTCGGTGAACCCGTGTTTGATAAACTCCATGCCGAACTTGGCAAAGCCATGCTCAGTATCAATGCGGTAAAAGGTTTTGAATACGGCAGCGGTTTTGAAGGAATAAAATTGCGGGGTTCAGAGCACAACGATGAGTTTTACAACGAGGGTGGAAGGATCAGGACAAGAACGAATCACTCGGGCGGCATTCAGGGAGGAATTTCGAACGGAGAAGATATTTATTTCAATGTGGCTTTTAAGCCGGTGGCTACGATCATGCAAGACCAACATAGCGTTGATAAGGAAGGAAAGGAAGTCACCGTTGCCGGAAAAGGACGCCACGATCCTTGTGTTGTGCCCCGGGCTGTACCGATCGTAGAGGCGATGGCGGCGCTGGTGATCGCGGACTTTGTGCTGCGCGCAAGGGCAGCGAAGTTGTAATTATTTTCGCACAGATTTTCCCTCCGCACCCCCTGGGACCGACTAATAAGTACTTGATGAAAAAAATTGGCCAAGTATTCTTTTGATCTCTGCGCCTACTTTGCGCCTTCGCCCCGACTAGTCGGGGGTGAAAAATTCTAAACCGCAGAGATTCAGAGACGCAAACCCCGATAGCTATCGGGGGCGCAGAGGCAAGAGATAATTTGGTTTGACCTTTCAATTAATACCTTTTTGGTCAGCCCTGCGGGAAAGACTTTTGTATTCCATGGAAGAATTGAAAATAAATTGGAGACAACTCGGTTGGCTGGCGTTCTTCAGCATCGCGATGGGCTTCCTGGAAACGGCCGTGGTGGTTTACCTCAGGAAGATTTATTACCCGGAAGGATTTCTATTTCCCTTGACGATGATGGACTCGCAACTGGTGACGATCGAACTACTGCGTGAGGCATCCACGGTGATCATGCTGGCGGGTGCGGGAATCCTGGCCGGCCGGTCGCCACAGCAACGTCTGGCTTTCTTCTTCGCAGCATTCTCTATCTGGGACCTCTTTTATTATATTTTTCTCAAACTGCTGTTGCGCTGGCCGGAATCATTTTTCACCTGGGACATTCTCTTTCTTATTCCGGTGCCCTGGGTCGGGCCGGTACTGGCACCCTGCCTGATCTCACTGACCATGCTCTCGCTCGCAGCCGTACTGTATTGGCGGGACCGGCAACGAAGCGAAGACCGCTTGAACTTGTTGGAATGGACTTTACTTGTGGTGGGTAGCCTGATCGTAATTTTGTCCTGGACGCGGGATTATTTCCGGCTGAGTTCGGCGCCCTATGCTCCAAACGAGGCTCTTATTTTATTTTCCAACTACGTCCCGTCGTCTTACCCCTGGTGGATATTTGCGATAGGCGAAGCCTTTTTGCTCTTTGCTATTTTTCTTTTTTGGCGGAGGACAGCGCCACAAAGAAATCACAAAGTGTCCCGATAAGGAGACACAAAGGATTCTCGGGAAGTGGAATCCCGAAAATCCATTGTTGCATGAAGTCGTTTAAAAGATTTGATCCCATGTTTTCTTTTTCTTATTTAGTGCCTTGGTGGCCAAAGAGTTTCCGAATTGTTGCGAAATGAAAATATTCAAAACAAAATCCGGAGTAGTCATCCTGTCCAAAGGAAGGCACTACTTGCTGCAGGGGAATTGGGATCGTATTGTCAATCGCGATCACCTGTACCATCACGTGTCGGAAGAAATAAAAAATCTTACAGCAAAGGATGATCTTTCTTCCTTGATTGAGCATGAACTTCTGCCTCCCATTGGCAACCAGGAAGTGTGGGCGGCGGGAGTCACCTATTACAGAAGCAGGGAGGCGCGCATGGAGGAGTCAAAAACTTCAGGGGGCGCCAATTTCTATAATGACGTCTACGATGCTGAACGCCCTGAGTTATTCTTTAAGGCCATTGCGCAGCGGGTGGTAGGTCACGGCGATATCGTGCACATTCGCAGAGATTCTACCTGGAGTGTGCCGGAACCCGAGCTCACGTTGTTCATCAACACGCAAGGACGAATAGAAGGCTACACCATCGGCAACGATATGAGTTCACGAAGCATCGAGGGTGAAAACCCGCTCTACCTGCCCCAGGCGAAATCGTACGAGCGCTCTGCCGCGCTGGGTCCGTGTCTTCATCTCACCGAAGGACCGATTTCGGCGGAAACGACCATTTCCATGGAAATCCTGCGGGGTGAAAAGGCCCTGTACAAGGATGCTGTACAAATCAACAAAATGAAACGCACGCATACCGAATTGGCAGCCTACCTGTTCCGAGAATGTGAATTCCCTTTCGGCTGCTATCTCATGACCGGCACCTGCCTGGTGCCGCCAAATGATTTTACCTTACAAGTAAATGATACGGTCCGGATTGCGATCGGAGGAATTGGAATACTATCCAATACGGTCGGTACCAAACTATAATTATAATCTTTAACTTCGGATAACCTCTTCCATAGCCACCATGAAAAAGATCATCGTCACGCTTGCCGTCGTCCTCGTTTCCATGATCATTTCCTTTGCCCAGCAAAATCCTTTTAACGGACTTGGCGTAGGACTTGATAATCTGTATCGTTTGTCAAAGGCCAAAACAAGATCGATCAGCCCCGAAAACCCTACCGGCGAAAAGGGAAAAGGGGGAATGGACAAAGAAGGTGTTGCCTCGAACGCCTCGCGCGATCTCGGGCAGGGGTGGAAAGTAAGTCCTTATGTAATTATAGAACCCGGCAAAACCCAAACGCTGGCGGAGATAACCGGCCCTGGCGCCATTCAGCATATCTGGCTGACCCCTACCGGTGTCTGGCGTTTTTCCATTTTGCGCATGTATTGGGATGATGAAACCACTCCTTCGATCGAAGTGCCCTTGGGTGATTTCTTTTGTACGGGCTGGGGCGAATATGCCCATCTTTCTTCCCTCGCCGTTTGCGTCAATCCGGGGAGCGCTTTTAACAGTTATTGGGTAATGCCCTTCCGGAAAAAATGCAAAGTGACCATTGAAAATATCAACACGGAGAAGAACACGGTTTTTTTTCAGATTGATTATACCCTCACCGATGTCCCCGACGACGCAGCCTACTTTCATGCACAATTCCGGCGGACCAACCCGGTCAAGGTGAAAGACGTGTACACGATCGTCGATCAGATCAAAGGAAGGGGTCAGTACGTGGGCACGTACCTGGCCTGGGGAGTGCACAACAACAACTGGTGGGGAGAAGGAGAAATCAAGTTTTATATGGATGGAGACCAGCAATTTCCAACGATCAATGGGACCGGCACGGAAGATTACTTTTGCGGCTCCTACGACTTTGATACTAGAAAAAAGATTGCAGAAGGGGTCGAGGTGGTTGACTACACTCCGTTTTCCACACCGTATACCGGCCTCCATCAGGTCATCCGTGGAGACGGTCATTACAAAGCGATGCAGCGATTTGGAATGTACCGCTGGCACGTTGTCGACCCCATCCGCTTCGAGCAGGACTTGAAGATTACCATTCAGGATCTGGGGTGGAAACACAACGGGCGGTATTTACCGCAACAGTCCGATATTGCTTCCGTAGCCTATTGGTATCAAACCGAACCTCATGCTCCCTTCCCGAAGCTTCCGACGAAGGATGAGTTGGAGGTTAATTAGTCGCCAATTGGTGAGTCGGTAGGCGGTAAGCAGTAAGCGGTAAGCAGTAAGCAGTAAGCGGTAAGCAGTGATCGGTAAGCAGTAATCGGTCAATCCACCAGAATACCGATTACCGCTTACCGAATACCAAGAAATACTGAATACCAGAATGGATAGCCAATGAGACACTCCTTTTTGTTAATAATACTTTCCCTCTTCACGACGGCCTGCGAGACGAAGAAAACAAATCAAGCCAATCCGGTAAAGGACGATTCCATATCCTTCAGGAAAGGCACGTTTGGCTTCGATCTGGCTTTTTTGAAAAAAAATAAGAAAGTTATTGTATTGGGTTCACCGGCCCGTCCTGCTAAGGTGTTGATTGTGAAAGACTATCAGGGACGGGTCATGACGAGCACTGCCCGAGGCGACGCGGGCAACAGTTATGGCTGGATCAATTATGCACTCATCCGGTCAGACAGCCTGCAGCCACACTTTAATCCATTCGGGGGTGAAGACCGGATTTGGATTGGTCCGGAAGGAGGGCAGTATTCCGTATTCTTTAAAAAAGGAACTTCTTTTGATTTTAAAAATTGGCAGACCCCTTCGGTGATCGATACGGAGCCATTCGACTTGGTTTCTGCCGATTCAGTCCAGGCGACTTTTAAAAAGTCTGTCTCCTTGACCAATTATTCCGGATTTACCTTCCGCTTTGATATTGTCCGGCAGATCATACTTTGGAATGATGAGGATATCCTACGGGAATTTGGCGTTGCTGCAAATGGTTTGCGGGCGGTTGGGTTTGAAAGCAAAAATTCCATCACCAACACAAGCCCGGAGAACTGGAAAAAGAAAAACGGATTGATCTCTATCTGGATCCTGGGAATGTTCACACCCTCCGACAAAACGACCATTGTTCTCCCCTACGAAAAGTCTGCCGGCTACAACCGGAAAATTACAGACGACTATTTCGGGAAAATTCCATCCGACAGGCTGGTCAAATCGGAAAGCCGGCTTTTCTTAAAGGGCGACGGACGCTTCCGCGGAAAAGTCGGGATCTCTCCTTCTATCGCAAGAAATATCGCCGGGAGCTACGACGAGGACAGGCGCATTCTGACCCTGATCAGGTTTGACCTGGAAAAGGATGCCGATTATGTGAATTCAAAATGGGAGTTGCAAAAAGAACCTTACCGGGGCGATGCTGTGAATTCATACAATGATGGTCCACTGGCTACCGGTGGCCAATTAGGTCCTTTTTATGAATTGGAGAGTTCCTCTCCTGCGAAAGAATTGAAAGCAGGCGAAACGTTGACGCACCGGCAAATGACCCTTCATCTCGAAGGCGACGAGTTGTTACTGAATGAAATAGCCTTGAAAATTATCGGCGTTTCTTTGCAAGACATTTCGAAGGCATTTGACGTAAAATAATTTTCCAAAGAGGGTTCGCACTCTTTCCATCACACTATTTCTGAAAACAGGCTAACAAACCTTAACCCATCGAAACTACAACATCAACACATCAACACATCAGCACATTAACCTCAAGCATCACTGTACTCCCCTTCCCACTTGGCCACCACGACCGTTGCCAAACAGTTGCCAATGACGTTGACGGTCGTCCGGCCCATGTCCATCAGGGCATCGACGCCCAGGATCACAAACGCTTTTTGAGGATCGATCCCTAACGAAGCGACCGTACTGACCAAAATCAGGAACGTAGCGCCCCTCACTCCGGCCACGCCTTTGCTCGTCAAAATGAGAATGAGCACCATCTTGATTTGATCGATAAGACTCAAATCAATTCCGGCCATTTGTGCGACAAAGACGGAAGCTAGCGAAAGGTAAAGTGTGCTGCCGTCAAGGTTAAAACTATATCCGGTGGGTAAAACAAACGCAACAACCTTTCTGGGTATTCCCATTTCTTCCAGGTTCTCCATAGCTTTGGGCAAAGCGGCTTCGCTGGTTGCCGTGGAGAACGCGATGGCAACAGGTTCAGAGATAGCGTCTATAAATTTTCTGAAATTCAATTTTATCAGGAACCCGATGGGTACAAGAACCACAATAATAAAAAAGACAAGCGCTCCGTACAGTGTGAGCACCAGCATGAGCAGATTTTTTAACACTCCGAATCCGAGCGAGGCAATCGTGTAGGCCAAGGCTCCTCCGACGGCAAACGGAGCGAAATACATCACCAGGTTAGTGAATTTGAACATCACATTGGAAAGCCCTTCGGCAAAATGAAGCATGGGTTTCTTTTTCTCCTCACTCAACAGGGCAAGGGCAACTCCAAACAAAATGCTGAACACCACGACCTGAAGGACCTGCCCCTCGGCGACCGCTTTGGCTATATTCTCCGGAAAAATGTCGAGGAGCACATCGTGGGATTGTTTTTGCTCCAATAATTTATTGGCGCTGTCCACCTGCGATTGCTGTACTTCGATCACCGTGCCTTCTCCGGCTTTTGTTAAATTAATGGCTGCTAACCCAATGCACAGCGCTACCGAGGTGACGATTTCAAAATAGAGGATTGCCTTTAATCCCATTCGCCCCACTTGCTTGAGATTGGAGTGCGCCGCGATGCCCACCACGAGGGTCGAGAATAAAAGAGGTGCGATGATAGTCTTGATCAGTCGCAGGAAAATGCTGCTCATCACATGCAGTTTGAGGGCGACGAACGGAGCCGAAACCCCGATTTCACACCCCAAAAACATGCTTACCACAATCCAGGTTGTAAGCGATTTTCGTTGTATGGCCAGGAGGATCACGAAAACCCACGTTAGCCACCGGAATCCCGCCAATATCATCCAGGGAATGTAGGCCACGTGATAATAATCAATAAGCTGCAAGAGAATAGCCAGGGTGGCCGAACCACCGATAAGCAGGAGGATTAGTTTTTTTGACAAACGGGATCGGTTTAAAGGCGTGAATATAGAAAATTGGTTCCTGAAGTAGGGCGGAACTTAATTTCCGTAAATTTGTTGCTGAACAGAAGATCGTGCCCTTTATGATAGCAGCGCCTAAAAACATCCATATTTACCTTGAGTCCAATCCTAACCCGAACTCCCTGAAGTTTGTGGTCAACGAAATGCTGGTGCCGGAAGGCATGAGCTTTGATTTTCCTGATGCTGCGAGTACGGGAGAAGCTCCCCTGGCGGAGGAGTTATTTGCCTATCCTTTTGTGGACAGGGTTTTTTATATGAGCAACTTTGTCACGGTAACGAAAAAGGAAGACACGGAATGGCTGGAAATCCAGGACCTGCTGAAAAAGCATATCCAGAGTTTTTTGGAATCCGGAAAGTTGATCCTCAACGGCAAAGCGCCTGCGGCCGCACCGGTCGAGGAAGAAACCGAAACAGTGAAGAAGATCAAAACGATTTTGGATGAATACATCCGGCCTGCCGTGGAACAGGATGGAGGCGCCATTACCTACCATTCTTTCAAAAACAAAAAAGTAACGGTGACCCTTCAGGGCTCGTGCAGCGGCTGCCCCTCCTCTACGATCACTCTCAAAGCAGGTATCGAGAATCTCTTTAAGAAAATGATGCCTGAAGAGGTGGAAGAAGTCGAGGCACTGGGGTAGCAATTCAAAATTTAAGATTTAAAAATTCAAGATTGGGAGTAGTCTACTTCTTTGTCTGCCAGCGGCGAGCCCGCGGATTTGCGATTCGCCAAATAAACTCCTGCAAGGATGCACGCCATTCCTATGAAGTGCCCCAGGAAAAGGTGTTCATTGTCTAGCACACCCCATAAGACGGAGACGATCGGCATGAGGTAAGTAACGGAGCTGGCAAACAAGGGTGTAGAGATCTTAAGAAGCTTGTTGAATAAGAGCGTAGCGACTGCGGTACTCATGAAGGCCAGCAAAACGATCAGTCCGAAGGCCCTCCAGGCGCCCGGAACACCGGCCATCTTGGTCAAAAACTCCGTGAATCCGAATAAATAAATCAGCCCCAATGGTCCGATCAAAGAAAGCGCTACACTCGTGATGGTGAGCGACCCGAGATCAGCAATTTTAAACTTTACCCAATTGAGGTTCGTGCCATAGAATGCACAGGCCAGCACAATTA
>WNFL01028144.1_pt3 | contig 11122 bp, 12 predicted proteins | sample 5400361 | NCBI WGS metagenome assembly WNFL01 (sample SAMN13153351, study PRJNA577476) | soil metagenome | isolation source: 40 cm soil on Douglas fir-dominated hillslope | place: USA:California | collected 2013-09-17 | reverse complement strand
GTCGCCCGCCGGGTCCGACCGCCAAGCGCGCTCGCGGGTGCGGTCATCCGACGGAGGGCTGGAGCTCTTTTTTGGTTCCGAGGCCGTCCTCGCCAAACCGTGCCCGGAAACGGCCTTGCTGTGCGCCGTGCTCGAAGATGCCTTCAATTGTTTTCAGAGCCGCTTTGAGCGTAAGAATCCGGAGGACCAGCGGGCGGGCAGGGAAGCCGAAACATGGTTTTTCAGCAAATCGAGCGACTTATTCTCTTTCGTCGGGGTCTGCGGCGGGCTGGGAATAGAACCGGAATGGATACGGAAAAGGCTCAAGAATTGGCGGCCAGTTCGCCTGGACAGGTTATGCGCGCGGTGAAAGCAAGGTACTCGGAGATAGGCGGCCCCGGTTCATTCAAAACCGGGCCGCTGCCGGCCGAGATGGACGGTCCCAGGTATTAGGTATAAGGTGTAACTCCTTCGGGCGTTGCGACAGGGTAAACGATCATGATTCAACAGACTCCTCAATCCGACCTGTTCAAAAAGCAGCTGGGCGAATCGCTCATCAGCGAGACCCAGAATTCCCACGCCGTCAAAGTCTCACGGCACGCCAACGTCTACACCTGCGGCGATCAGGATGACATGGTCTATTTTATCGAAAGCGGGCAGGTCAAGCTGCTCATGCTCTCTTCCGACGGCAAGGAGTGCCTCCTCGCCATCCACAGCGCGGGGGATATTTTCGGCGAGCTGTGCCTGTCCGGCTTGCCCGGGCGCCTGGAAACGGCGACGGCGATGAAAGCGACGGTCTTGAAGCAAATCCCCCGCGACAAATTCTTCGCCCGCCTGGGCCGCGACTCGCTGTTCGAGGGCTTCGTGCGCTACCTGGCGGTGCGGGTCGCCGATCAGCAGCAGGTCATCGCCAACCTGGTGACGGTCGACAGCGAGCAGCGGCTGGGACAGACGCTCTTGCAGCTCGGCCGCACGATGGGCAAGAAGGACCCCCGCAGCATCCGCATCGAGCTCAAGATATCGCACGAAGAGCTCTCCGAGATGGTGGGCACGACGCGCCCCCGGATCAGCATGTTCATGCAGAGGTTTAAAAACCTCGGGCTCATCGAGTCGAATAAAGAGCGTTTCCTCATCATCAAGGAACACAAGCTCGCCGCTTACATGGCCCAGATCGCCTAGGCGTATCGGCGTCCCTGCGACGTCGGTTCGATACTGGACGGCAATTCATATCCAGTCGAGTATTTAAGAATCGTCCGTGAATAGGAGCACACTTTTCATGAAGATCAACCGTACCATACTTTTTGGAATCGCTCTCATCGTTCTCGGAATAGTGGCCTTTGCCCATGCGGCGGGCGAGAACGTTGCCGACCCCGGCCCGACTCAAGTCAGCGCGGAGAAGCCAAAAACAGAATCGCTCGTGCCGATCTTCGGCGCCCTGGTTCTGGCGGGCGGAATCGTGGTGGTGGCGGCGGAAGCCAGGAAGTTGATGAAGACGAAATAAGCCGGTCGAGAGAAGAGACCATCGGGAGCCGGACCTATAGCGGCAAGCCGCGGCTTCTCACGCCAGACGGTTCCGCTTCCGCCCTTCGGCGAACGCCAGAATATTTTCCGCAACTTCATCGAGCAGACGCGCGCGCGCCTCGCGCGCCGACCAGGCCGTGTGGGGCGTGACCAGCAGGTTGTCGAGCTCTTTGGCCGCCCGGACGATCGGGTGGTCCGCCGGCGGCGGCTCGCGCGAGATCACGTCGAGCGCCGCGCCGCCGAGCTTCTTTTCGCGGAGCGCCGCGATCAGCGCCGCCTCGTCCACGAGCGCGCCGCGCGCCGTGTTGATCAAAAAAGCGCCGGGCTTCATGAGGCCCAGGGCGCGGCGGCCGATCAGTCCCTTGGTCTCCGGCGTGAGCGGGCAGTGGAGCGATAAAAAATCCGATGCCTGGAGTACCGCGTCGAGCGGCAGACGGCCGGCGGGCGGCGGCTCTTTCGCGCCCGGCCGGGCGGAGATCAAAACCTCTATCCCCAATGCGCGCGCCATCTCGCCCACCCGGCGGCCGATGTTGCCGTGGCCGACGAGGCCCAACTTCTTCCCGGACAGCTCGACTATCGGGAAATCGATGCGCGCGTACATCGGGCTTTTCTCCCAGCCGCCGGCGCGCACGAGATCGATATACGACCCGGCGCGGGTCGCCAGCTCTAAAATCAGCGCGATGGTGAACTGCGCGACCGACTGCGCCGCGTAGCCCGGCACGTTCGTGACGGCGACGCCGCGCTCGCGCGCGGCCGCGAGGTCGATGTTGTCCGTGCCGGTCGCCGCTTCGGCGATAAGTCGCAGATTTCCGGCCTCCGGCGCGGTCAACACCGCCCGGTCCAAGACGACTTTATTCGTCACCACGACGGGAAAGCCGGCGATGCGCGGCAAAACTTCGCCCGGCCCGGTGAGCGGGTGGATCGAGCAGTCCCAGGTGCCGGTGAAGCGCTCGAGCGGGACGTCCCCGAACGTCGCGGCGTCGAGAAACACGACGCGGAGCCGCTCGCTCATGGCGCCTTCCGCTCCGCGCGCTTGGCCTCTTCCCAGAAAAGATCCATTTCCTCCAGGCTCGCCTCGGACATATTTTTTCCCTCCTCCCGCACGCGGGCGCGGACGTGGCCGAAGCGCCGGAGAAAGCGCTCGACCGCTCCGGACAGGGAGGCTTCCGCTTCGACGTGCAAAAAGCGCGAGAGATTGACCAGGGACAGGAAGAGGTCGCCCATCTCTTCGGCGGCGCGCCCACGGTCGCCCGACGAGGCGGCCGATTTGAGCTCTTCCAGCTCTTCTTCGACTTTTTTCCACACCGGCTCTACCGCGGGCCAGTCGAAGCCGAAGCCGGAAGCCCACTCGGTGACCCTCTGCGCGCGCGCCAGCGAGGGCAGGGAGGTCGGGAAGGCGGACGATTCTTTTTCAGCCATACACGGATATTAAGCCTTGGGGTGTATGATGTCCAGATTGCCCGCGGTTTCGAGTTTCGAGTTCCGGGTTTCAAGTTGATACGTAACTGATTGCTCTATGCAGGTTGTTCCTTCCGAGCTCGAAACTTTAAACTCGAAACCCGAAACTCTATGGCGCGGGCTTGTTCGTAGGCGGGGGGCCGGGTTACTGTGACTCCCATGCGCCCCGAGATCATCGCGATTATTTCAGCCATGTTTTGGGCGGGCGACGCGGTCCTGGTCAGCATCGGCGCGCGCACCTCCAACATCGTCGCCGCGGCGTTCATGAGCTACGCTTTTTCCACGCTCTCGATGTGGACGTATCTCGTTCTCTACTTCCCGCTCGAGCGGCTCCGGTCGCGCGCGACGATTTATTTTATCTTGAGCGGCTGCCTCCAGCCGCTGCTGGCGCGGATTCTCTACTACGCGGGCATTACGCGCATCGGCGTCGCCCGCGCCGGACCGCTCCGGGGCGCGGAGCCGCTGCTCTCGGTCACGATCGCGATTCTCTTCCTCCACGAGCGCCCGAGCCTCGCCGTCTACGGCGGCGCGGCGCTGATCGTGGCGAGCGTCTGGATCGTGCTGTGGCGGAGCGAAGGCGAAGCGCGGGCGACGCTGTTCGACTACCTCTTGCCGCTCGGCGCCGCGCTGTGCGGCGCGGTCTCGCAGAACCTGCGTAAAAGCGGCCTGCTCATCCTGCCGGACTTCTACGCCGGCACCGCCGTCAGCACCGCCACATCGCTGATCCTGTTCTCCACGTTCCTGCTCGGCACGGGGCGCGCCGGTCTGGCGAAACCGAAGCGCGAAAGCCTGCCCTTTTTCGCCGCCGCCGCGGCGATCTCCACCGCGGCGCAGATATTGAACTACGCCGCGCTCAAAATGGGCGAGGTCTCGGCGATGGTGCCGCTGCTCAACACGACGCCGCTCTTCACGGTGCTGTTCAGCGCGATTTTCCTGAGACGCGTGGAGTCGGTCAGTCTCAGGATCTTTCTCGGCGCGCTCTTGATGTTCGCGGGGGTCCTCGTCATCGCGTTTCGATGATTCCCCGCCTCAGGGAACCTCTGCGCGTCCGACGCATTGCCCTTCGAGAGACCCCCCAGGCGCTGAAGAGCGGGCTCCGCGCGACGGTTGCACGCGCCGGTCGCCGGCTCATTTTATTAAAAAAAACTGAATTTTCTCCTGACAAAAGGTATAGACCGTCAAAATAAAATCTGATAGACAAAGAGAAAATTTTCATAGCCGATTCCGATTCGACAGGAGGCGCCTTATGGACATCACGACCGCCGATCTGCAGCTCGAAACCCCGGACGGGAAGATGGAGACCTACGAGGCCCGGCCCAAGGAAGCCGGAGCGCACCCGGCGGTCATCGTCCTGATGGAGGCCTTCGGGCTCAACGGCCATATTAAAAACGTGACCGAGCGGATCGCCAAGGAAGGCTACGTGGCGATCGCGCCCGACCTCTATCACCGCGAGCCGGAGCGCGTGTTCCCTTACTCCGAGCTGCAAAAGGCGGTTGCGGTCATGAACCGGCTGCAGGACTCCAAGGTCATGGACGACGTCGGCGCGGTGATCTCGCACTTGAAAGGCCAGAGCTACGTCAAGGCCGGATCGATCGGCGTGACCGGTTTCTGCATGGGCGGGCGCTTCACCTATCTCGCCGCCGCGCATCACAATAAAGACGTCAAGGCCGCGGTCGTCTTCTACGGCGGCGGCATCCCGCTCGGCAACCCGAGCCCGCTCTCCCGCACCGGCGAGATCAACTGCCCGATCTATCTTTTCTTCGGCGGAAAGGACCCGCTGATCCCGGCGGAGCACGTCGCCCAGATCAACAAGGCGCTGACGGACCATCACAAGACCTTCATGATGAAGGTGTACCCCGAGGCGACGCACGGCTTTTTCTGCGACGAGCGGCAGAGCTATCATCCCGAGGCGGCCAAGGACGCCTGGGAGAAAACCAAGGCCTTCTTCGCGCAGCATCTTAAAAAGTAGCGTGGGCTTATAGAGTGCCGCGAAAGAACAGCCACAGGCGGGTGACCGTCGGCCTCGTCCAGATGAGCGCGGGCGCGGACGGCAAGCGGAATCTCGCCAGGACCGTGGACGCGGTCGCGTCGGCGGCGAAAAAAGGCGCCGACATCGTCTGCCTCCAGGAGCTGTTCCGCACCCGCTATTTCCCCCAGCAAGAGGACGCCGAAAACTTCAAGCTCGCCGAGACGATCCCCGGCCCGACGACGGACGCCCTCGGCCGCCTGGCGAAGAAGAAAAAGATCGTCATTGTGAGCGCGCTCTTCGAGCGGCGCTCGGCCGGAATTTATCACAACACCGCCGTGGTCCACGGCGCGGACGGATCGATTCTCGGAAAATACCGCAAGATGCACATCCCCGACGACCCGGGTTTTTACGAGAAATTTTATTTCACCCCGGGCGATCTGGGTTTTTTGAGCTTCGACGCCGGGGCCGCCAGGATCGGCGTGCTCATCTGCTGGGACCAGTGGTTTCCCGAGGCGGCCCGGCTGACCGCGCTTTCCGGCGCGGAGATTCTGTTTTATCCGACGGCGATCGGCTGGCTCGCGACCGAGCCCCCCGGGGCGGCCAAGGCCCAGCGCGCCGCCTGGGAGATGATCCAGCGCGGCCACGCGGTGGCGAACGGCGTCTACGTCGCGGTCCCGAACCGCGTCGGGCGCGAAGGCGGGCTCAAGTTCTGGGGCGGCTCGTTCGTCGCCGGGCCTTCGGGCGAAATCATCGCGCAGGCGGGAACGGAGGGGGAGGCGGTCCTGATCGCCCGCTGCGATCTCGACAAGATCGCCGAGGCGCGGCAGAGCTGGCCTTTTCTCCGCGACCGGAGGATCGACGCCTACGGAAATCTAACCGCGCGCTTCCTCGATCAGGACCGGTGAACGGCTAAACAAACAAGTCGGCATTTCCGTTCCGTCGTAGGGGCGGTTCGCGAACCGCCTGATAAGTCCCATGAATCATAAACCATCCCCCAAGCAGCTCGGCTACCGGATGCCGGCGGAGTGGGCGCCGCACGAGGCGACGTGGCTTTCCTGGCCGCACAGCCGCGACACCTGGCCGGATCAGCTCGAAACGGTGCGGGACACCTGGGCGCGGATGGTCCAGAAGATCGCTCAGGGAGAAAAAGTCCGCCTGCTCGTCAACGACGAGAAAGCGAAAGACGAGGCCGCCGGGCGGATCGCCCGCGCCGGCGCGCGCATGGAAAACGTCTCGCTCGTCGCGATTCCCACCGTGGACGTCTGGATGCGGGACTACGGCCCGACGTTCGTCACGCGCGACCATCCCGAGTCTCCGGTCGCCTTCAACGACTGGATTTTCAACGGCTGGGGCAACAAGTACGAGTCTTACACCGAAGACGACGGCGTGGCCAAAGCGCTCGCCGGGCTGCTCGACGTGCCGGTTTTCGCCCACGATGTCGTTCTCGAAGGCGGCTCGATCGAGGTCAACGGGCGCGGCGCCTGCCTCACGACCGAGCAGTGCCTGCTCAACCCGAATCGCAACCCGCATCTCGGCCGGGGCGAGATCGAGACCCTTCTCAAGGAATCCCTCGGCGCCGACCATATCATCTGGCTCGGGGAGGGGATCGTCGGCGACGACACCGACGGCCACATCGACGACATCGCCCGCTTCGTCGACGCGAGGACGATCGTGTGCGCCGTCGAGGACGACCCGAAAGACGAGAACTATAAGGCGCTCAGGGAAAACTACGAGCGACTCCAGGGCGCGAAAGCCGAGGGCGGGCAAAGCCTCACGGTCGTTCCGCTGCCGATGCCGGGCCCGGTCGTCCATAAGGGCGCCCGGCTCCCGGCCAGCTACGCGAATTTTTATATCGCCAACGAGGCGGTCCTGGTCCCGACCTACGACCATCCCAACGACCGCCGGGCGCTCGGCATTCTCGGCGAGCTTTTCCCCGGCCGGGCGGTGTCGGGCCTGCCCTCGGCGCACGTCGTCATCGGCCTCGGTGCGATCCACTGCGTGACCCAGCAGCAGCCGCTCCGCTAAAATCCATTCTGCGCTTGACAAAACCGCTCCAAGGTCCGTAAGCTAGCCGTAATTTATTATGGGGCAGGTGATCCATCTTAAAGAGATCCACCAGGCCCGGCGCCGGCGCACCGAGCAAGTCAGCATGGAAGAGTGCGTCGAGCTGCTCGAGGGAAATCTCAAACGGAGCCTGGACCAATATTTTTCATCTCCGCCCGAGGAGAAGTCGATACGGGCAACCCAAATCCGCAAGCTGAGCGAGATCCTGGAATACGCCCTGCGCCTTCTCTAGCGGCGAAGCGTTGACCCGTGGAATCGCTGAATCCCATTCTCGCCATCGTCGCTCTCCTTTGCGGTTTTGCGGCCCTGGGGTGGATCCTGCTCCGCCGCATGCAGCTTTTGCTGGGGGAGAAAAAAGGCGACTCCTCCTTTCTTCTCATCCAGCAGCAGATCGATCAGCTGCGGGGCCAGATGACGCAGGTCCTCGACGGCAGCACCGCGTCGATCCAGCAGCAGCTGGGGCAGGTGCTGGGCAACGTCAACGACCGGCTCAAGGAAAACTCCGAGATCATGCAAAAGTCCCAGCAGAGCCTGGGCGAGAGGCTCGACAACGCCGCGCGGGTCGTCGGCAGCGTGCAGAAAACGCTCGGCAGCCTGGAAGAGGCGAACCGGAAGATCTACGACGTGGGCAAGGACATCGCCTCGCTCCAGGAGATCCTGCGCGCGCCGAAGCTCCGGGGCGGGCTGGGGGAGTTTTTTCTCGGCGATCTCCTGAGCCAGATCCTGCCGCCCGGCCACTTCACCCTCCAGTACGCCTTTCGCAGCGGCGAGCGCGTCGACGCCGCCATCAAACTGGGCGGCTCGCTCGTGCCCGTCGATTCCAAGTTCCCGCTGGAAAATTTCAAGCGCATGCTGGACGGCGCCACGGACGAGGAAAAGACCAGGGCCAAGAAAATGTTCTCCTCGGATGTGAAGAAGCACATCGACGCGATCGCCGCCAAGTACATCCTGCCCGACGAGGGAACCTACGACTTCGCGCTCATGTATATTCCGGCGGAAAACGTCTATTACGAAACGATCATCAAGGACGACGCCAACGGCAGCGATAAAAGCCTCAGCGTCTACGCCATGGGCAAAAAAGTCATTCCGGTCTCGCCCAACAGCTTTTACGCCTATCTTCAGGCGATCGTGCTGGGGCTGAAGGGGATGAAGATCGAAGAGCGGGCCAAGGAGATCGTTCAGTATTTGAGCCGGCTGGAAAGCGACTTCGCCAAGTTCCGCGAGGAGTTCAACCTCGTGGGCAAGCACCTGGGGCACGCGCAGGCGGGCTACCAGAGCGCCGACAAGCGTCTCGAGCAATTCGGCCAGAAGCTCGTTGCGACGGTGAAGGACAAAGAGGAGCTCCCGGAGCCGATGTAAACCGGCCGGAGGCCCAACCGCGGATTTAGCCCAAATGAAATTCACGCTGTTCTCCCGACTGGTTCTCGGTTATCTCCTGATATTCGTGCTGATGCTGGCCGTCGGTCTCTACGCCGTCTACCAGCTCCGGCGCAGCCAGGAGATCACGCGCACCGTGCTGGAGCGCGACCGCCGCATTCTCGACTTGAGCGAGAAGCTCGGCGAGGCCCTGCTCTCCGAGGTGCGCTACGAGAGAAAGTTTTTGATCACCAAGGACAAGGCGCTCTACGGCCAGTTCCAGCTGTTTCAGAAAGATTTCGACCGGCTGCTCGACCAGGCCGCGCCGCTCGCCGATTCCCGCGGCAAAATTTTGCTGGAAGGCATCCGCTCGGACCACCAGCGCTATCGGGAGCTGTTCGGCGAGGAAATCGGGCTGATCGCGGCGCGCAAGCCCTATTCGGACGTCCGCTACCGGCGGGAGAAAGACGGCGCGGTGGACGGGATCATCGAAGATCTGGAAAAGTTAAAGACGCGCGGGCAACAGAGGAGGGAGGGCAGGCTGACGGGCCTGGCGGCGGCGGGCGCCGACGCGCATCAGATCGCGCTCGGGATCGCCGCGGTGTCGCTGATCCTGATGGTCGCCATCTCCCTGGTCATCACGCGCAGCGTGACCAAGCCGCTCTCCGCCCTCAAAAAAAGAACCAGCGAGATCGCGCGCGGAGAGTTCGACGGCAAGCTGGAATTCTCTTCCCCTCCGGAGGTGGCGGAGCTGGCCCGGGCCTTCAACCTGATGTGCGACCGGCTGAAAGACCTGGACCACATGAAGTCCGATTTCTTTTCCACCATGTCGCACGAGCTCCGGACGCCCTTGACGTCGATCAAGGAGGGCATCGGGCTGCTGCTCGAGGGCGTGGGAGGTTCGGTCACCGAGAAGCAGGGCCGGCTGTTGAAAATACTCGCGGAGGAGAGCGAGCGCCTGATCAGCCTGGTCAATTCCCTGCTGGATCTCTCGAAGATGGATGCGGGGATGATGACCTATCATCTCGAGCCCTCGAGCCTCGCTTCGGTCATCGACCGGGCGGTCACCGAAATCGGCCCGCTCGCCGAGGCGAAAAAAATCAAAATTCAGGCTAAAGTGGGCGAGCCGATGCCGCTGGTCAAAATGGACACCGACAGGATTCTCCAGGCCTTGCGGAATCTCGTCGGCAATGCCGTAAAGTTTACACCCGACGGCGGGCGGGTGATGCTCTCGGCCGTGCAGAAGAACGGCTCGGTCCGGGTGGCGGTCAGCGATACCGGCCCCGGCATCTCGGCGGAGGACCTGCCGACGATTTTCGACAAGTACCGGCAGGGCAGCTCGGCGTCCTACATGCTGCGGGGAACGGGCTTGGGTTTAGCGATCGTAAAGCATATCATTACGTCTCATGGTGGCCAGGTATGGGTAGAAAGCGAAGCAGGACAGGGCAGCTCGTTTGTTTTTGTCTTGCCGAATTGATCCTCGTTTCGGTCCTGGGCTGCGCGTGGCTGCAGGGAATCCGCGAAGGACCCGACGCGGCCCAGGCGCTGCAGCGCGGCCGGCGGCTGCTCGCCCAGCAGGATTACGACGGTGCGGTCAGGGAAAACCAGCGGGCCCTCGCGCTCTCTCACAACAAGCCGCCGGCGGACGAGGCGATTTTTAACCTGGGCCTCGCTGCCGCCCACGCCGGCAACCCGAAGAAGGACAATCGCGCGGCCGTGGGCTATTTCAACCGGGTCATCAAGGAGTACCCGCAGAGCCAGTGGGCCGATCAGGCCAAAGTCTGGATCGGGGTGCTGCAGCTGAACGACAAGCTCAGCGAGACCCTGGAAAAATCCAAGCAGGTCGATATCGAGATCGAGGAGAAGAGGCGGCAGAAATAGTATGGCCATGACGGTGCACGGAAAGATCCTGGTCGTGGACGACGATCGGAACCTGCTGGAGCTGGCGCGCATGCGCCTGGAGTCGGCGCACTACGAAGTGACCACGGCGCTGACCGAGGAGCAGGCCGTCGAGGCCATCAAAGCGCAGACCTTCGACCTCTCCATCGTCGATCTGCAGCTGGCCAAGCAGGACGGCATATCGCTGATGCGGGAGATGCACGCCGTGAACCCGGAGATGCCGGTGATCATTCTGACCGCCTACGGCTCCATCGAGAGCGCGGTCGACGCGATGAAGAAGGGCCCCTACAGCTATCTCACCAAGCCCTTCGAGGCCCGCGAGCTGCTCTTCCAGCTCGAAAAGGCGCTGGAGAACCGCCGGCTCAACTGCGAGGTGAAAAGACTGCGCGGGCTGCTGGAGGAGCGCTACGGCTTCGACAACATCGCCGCCCAGAGCGAAAAGATGAACAAGGTCCTGGAGCTGGTTTCCCGCAGCGCCCAGACGGATTCCACCATCTACCTGCACGGCGAGAGCGGCACGGGGAAGGAATTGATCGCCAAGGCGGTGCACCTGTCGAGCGAGCGGCGCGACCGGCCTTTCGTCGCCATCAACTGCGCCGCCCTCCCCGAGTCTCTGCTGCAGAGCGAGCTTTTCGGCCACGAAAAGGGCGCCTTTACGGGCGCGGTCAGAAAAGCGCCCGGCCTGTTCACCCAGGCGGACGGGGGGACTTTTTTTCTCGACGAGATCGGCGACATGCCGCTCGGCATCCAGGCCAAGCTGCTGCGGGTTCTGGAGGAGAAAAAATTCTATCCGGTGGGCGGCGAAAAGCCGGTCACGATCAACGTCCGGCTGATCGTCGCGACCAACAAAGACCTGGAGAGTGAGGTGCGGCGGGG
>WNFL01334740.1_pt1 | contig 11123 bp, 14 predicted proteins | sample 5400361 | NCBI WGS metagenome assembly WNFL01 (sample SAMN13153351, study PRJNA577476) | soil metagenome | isolation source: 40 cm soil on Douglas fir-dominated hillslope | place: USA:California | collected 2013-09-17 | reverse complement strand
GAGCTCTTCAACGAGCTGCACCGCTGGGTGCGCGGCCGCTGGCGCTCCATCCAGCTCGCGGGCGGCAGCTCGAAGGAAGTGCCGCGCTACTACGGCATCATCCGCGACTTCTTCAAGGCGGCACGGGCCGTGTTCGGCGAGGCCGTCTGGGGCAAGGAGAACTTCATGGTCACGAAGCCGGTGACCATCAAGGCGATGGTGCGCGTGTGCGCCGACCTCGCGCGGGACGACAGCGAGCCCGAAGCCGGGCGCGTGGCGCGCTGGGAGCAGCGCCTGGCGCCTTGGTCGGAAATGGCCAAGCAGTTCCGCGAGGAAGGCTTCTACGAGCGCTTCCCCGCCAAGGGCGAAGTGGAGCGCGTGGCTCGCGTGCATCGCGACCTCGCCCGCGCCGCCAACATCGAGACGGGCCGCGCCCGCCTGTAGTCGGCGGGATCCCTAGATCACGCCCTCGGCCGCGAGGGCTTCGATTTCTTCCGCGCCGTACCCAAGCTCCGCAAGAAGCGCTTGCGTGTGCTCGCCCAGCGCGGGGACCGCACCCATTCTGGGCTCGAATCCCGAGAGGTTGAACGGTGGCCTGAGCGCATCGATCGTGCCCCCGGGCGAGTCCACCTGCGCCCAGCGCGAGCGTGCTTTGAGCTGGGGATGGTCCCAGAACTCCTGCATGTCGTTCAACCTTGCATTGGCGATGTCGGCCGTTTCCAGCCGTTCGACCGCCTGCGCAGCGCTCAGCCGGGAAAACACGCGCTCGATCTCCGCATGCAGCGCCTCGCGATGCGCGAGCCGCGCCGGGCTGCTGGCAAAGCGCGGGTCCGTGGCGAGCGATCGGTTGCCGAGCACGACCTCGCAGAAGCGAGCGAATTCGCGCTCGTTCTGCACGCTCAGGAACACGCTCCCGCCGTCGCCGGTACGGAACGGGCCGTAGGGGGCGATGGTGGCGTGGTGCGCGCCGGAGCGCGGCGGAGCGCTGCCACCGTATGCGGTGAAATACGCCGGGAACCCCATCCATTCGCCGAGAGCCTCGAACATGGTGATATCGAGGGTGGCGCCGTCACCGGTGCGCTGGCGGCGGATCAGCGCCGCCAGGATCGACGAGAACGCATACATGCCGGCGGCAATATCGGCCACGGGGATGCCTGCCTTGCTGGGGGCATCGGGCGTGCCGGTGACCGAAAGCACTCCGGTTTCGCACTGCACGAGGAGGTCGTAGGCTTTTTTCTCCGCATAAGGGCCGCTCGGTCCGTAGCCGGAGATGCCACACCAGATGAGCGCGGGCTGCCGCTCGCGCAATGTGCTTGCGCCAAGGCCGAGGCGATCGGTCGCGCCGGGCGCCAGGTTCTGCAGGAAGACGTCTGCCCGCCTGATCAGTCGCTCGAGGATGGCACCGGCGCGCGGATGCTTCACGTCGAGCGTGATGCTCTCCTTCGAGCGGTTGGTCCACACGAAGTGAGATGAGAGGCCCTTGACCGTGTGGTCATAGGCGCGCGCCGCGTCGCCGGTGCCCGGGCGTTCGATCTTGATGACGCGTGCGCCGAGGTCGGCGAGCTGGCGCGTGGCGAAAGGCCCGGCAATGACCTGCTCGAGCGCGACGACGGTGATGCCCTCGAGCGGTCTCACGTGAACTCGAGGGTGAGCCCCGTGAGCGCGGCGCCGCTGAGCTGCGTGCGCCAGCGCTCGCCCGCCGCCACGGGATGGGCGTCGGTCATGACGCCGGTGGTGATGATCTCGCGCGGGGCGAGCGGCGGCGCGTCGCGCTTCGCCAGCACGCCGATGAGATGCTCCAGAGCGGCGAGGGGGCTGCCGAGCACATTGGCGCCGGTCCCTTTGTCGACGAGCTTGCCCGCGCGAAAAAGCTCGACTTCCACTCGCGCCAAGGCCGATCGCGCATCGGCCGGCAACGGCGTCGGCGTACCGACGATCAAGCGACCATGCAGGCCGTTGTTGGCAGTGGAATCGGGCAGAGTGAGCTTCCAGGCCGGGTGGTGGCACTGCACGATCTCGATCGAATGCGCCATCCATTCGATGCAATCGATGAGCGCATGGCGCTCGGGGGAGGCGCGCAGGCAGAAGCAGATCTCGGGCTCGATGCGCGGATTCACCAGGCCGGCGAGCGGCACGCGCGCGAAGTTGTCGACCGCGCGCAGCAGGGTGCGGTCGTAGACCGTGCCCCAGATCGGCTCGTAGACGCCATAGCGCGGCCAGATATTGCGATTGGTGAAGCCGATCTTGCGGCCGACCGGCCGCCAGCCGCCGGCGATGCGGTGCTCGTGGAGCGCCTGCGCTGCCTGGTAGCCGGCCTCGGCCGTCAGTCCGGGATAGCGCTCGCTGAAGGGTGGCACCTCGTGCGGCGATTCATGCAACGAGATGAGCTCACGCGCGAGCATGCGCAGCTAGGGTATCGCAGATCGCTTGATGTGCCAGCCGACGATGATGCACGCCGCCAAACCTAGCCAGAGGTGCGACTGGGACGCAAAGGCGCGCACGGCATCGCTGCCGGAGTAGTAGAGGAGGTATCCGCTCGCCGCGAGCCAGCCGAGGATGCCGAGCAGAAATCCGCCCGACCAGCGGTTCTTGAGCGTTGCCCAGCCCGCGGGCACGTGATGGACGAGGAGCATTCCCACGAGGATCAGCGCAAGCATGGCAAGGGCGCCGTGGATCTTCATGAGAAACGACGCTGCGGGCCCTGCGTCGAGTGTTTCCCAGGCGACCCCGGTCACCAGCAGGGCGAGCAGCACCACATAAAGCAATACGCGCTGCACGACCGGCAGCCGGTTCATGCGTGAAGCAAGACCCGCGCGCCGACGCGCCGGGCAAGCTCATGCGCGCGGTGCGGCTCGAGGAGGCAGGGCTTAGTCAAGGCATCCGCCGTCATGCAATCCAGAGCCATCACCGTTGCGCCTTGGGCGCCGCACGTCCCGCCCCGCGGATGAACTACGCCCAAGCTCGCCGAGGTCGCGACGGCCACGTCGCGAATCTTCCCTACGCGAACCAGCCGGTCGGGCATGTCCGGCGTGCGCACATGCAGCGATTCGAAGGCTGCGCCGAACACGCGCAGATCGCCGCCGGCGTTGACGACGCCGCACGCCATGCCGGCCTCCAGCAGCCGGTCGACCGCACGGTCGACCGCAAAGCCCTTGGCAATGCCGTCGAGCGAGTAGCCGCAGCACTCGGCATCAAACAGGCCATCCGTCGCCAGCCGAATTTGGTCGGCGCGCTCGAGCACCCGGCGCGTCCACGGGTCGAGCCCGGCCCATCGTCCCGAGCGCAGGCGGGCGATGTCGCTCGTACTTTCCTGGGCGCTCATGGCGCGATGCACGCGCTCGACATCGCGGAACGCGCGCTCGATGGCGGCCTCGGCGCGCGGCCCGCGCACGCGGATCTCGACCAGCGTGCCGAGCAGCGGGCGGGCGCGCCTAGCGCTGTCGCAGGTCGCTTTCATGCATTGCGAGAATGCGCTTCACACCGTCGGTCACGTGGCGGCAGGAAAGCGTGGCGCCGCTGATGTTGCTGATGTCGCGGTCGAGGATGAGCGGATCGTGCGCCGTCTTGCCGGCGAACTGCAGGCGCCATTGCGGATCGCGGATCTCGCCGCCGTGCGACTCGCGGTAGGCGAGGATCTCGACGCCTCGTACGCGGCCCTGGCGATCGAGCGCGACGGCGTAGGTGATGAGCTCGTGCTTGCCAAGCACCTCATCGACCACGAACCAGCCGGCATCGGCGGCGCGCCAGACGCGCTCGCGACGCTTGAGGTCGAGTGACGTGAGCGCCGCGCCGGGGAAAAGGACTTGCTGGGCCTGCTCGACCGTCAGGTAGGTCGTGGCGTGGGCCGCCGGGACCACCACCAGCGGAGCGGCGACGAAGGCGGCCCAGCCTCTCATCAGAAGCTGATACCCACGCGCAGCCTCAGCTCCTGGCGCTCATGGTGCTCGCCGTAGAAGCGTCCGCCGATTATGTCTTCCCGGGCTTCATCGGCGTAAGCCTTGGCGTTGGCGAGCTGCTTGAGGAAAGTGACGGTGAGCCACCAGTCGTTGCGCGCGTAGTGGACCGAGGGTCCGAAGAAGCTCGCCGCGTAGGCGCGCTTTGCGCTGGAGAAGCCGCGACCCTCATAGCCGCGGTGATAGCGATATTCGGCGCCCGCATGCCAGCGGGGAGCGAACTGGTAGGCGAGGCCGGTCGTGAATTCGACTTCGCCCTCGCGTTCCCATTCGCCGTGAAAGCGCTCGCTCTCCGCGGCGGCCGAAAAGTTGGCCGCCCACACCAGCCGATCGTCGAGGAAATTCTTCTGCAGGATGAGCTTGCCTTCCAGCTCGCGCTTGTCGGGACCCCAGCTCGGCTCGATGTACAGGGCGAGTCCGATCACGTCCTTGTAGGGACTGAGGATGCGGTAGATCCATTCGTTGGAAATCGATTCGAAGAACCGCTTCTGGTAGCGCGCCTCGGAGTCGACGTCGTCCGGCACGAAGGCACCCGGTCCGGTCGTGCCGTCCGGGCGGTTGTGGAAGGCGTTGACGCTGCCGTAGTTCAGATACAGCGCGGTCTGCAGGCGATCGGTAACGCCGTACTCGAACTCCGAGCGCAACTGCCAGAGATCGAAGTCGCCTTGCGACTGCCCGTGGCGTTGCGTGATCCACTGCTCGAACTCGCGCTTGCCTTTAGGGTGCGTATCGGTCGTATAGACATAGCCGAACGGCGATTCGCCCGCCGTGGCGGGTGCAGCGACGCAAAGCGCGACGACAAGGAACAACGCTCCGAGAAATGACATCACCAGCCTCCGTTGTTATCTGCTGGCTGGCGGCGCCAGGAGGCACCGTGGCTGGCGTTGAGAAAATCTAGGCGCGAACCGATCGAACTTTGAGGGTGTGCAGCTTGAAGGCGGAGATGGCAAGCCAGGCTGCAGGAATCAGCACCAGCGCGTAGGTCAGCAGCGCGCCGTACTCGCCTTCGGGCCCGTACGGTTCGGTGGCGATGTGCCAATAGGCGTTATCGAGCGGGAGGAGGTTTGCTTCCGTGGCCTCGTGGAACGCGTAAATCAGGAGTTGAGCGGCAAAGAGCAGCAGGAACACCGAGGTCACCCGGAAGAAGAGTCCCAGGTCGACCAGATGTCCGTAGCGCGACCAGGCCCACGCGAGCAGCGCCGCGAGGGACAGGCCGCCCAGCGCACCCCACACGAAATGCGCGGTGTCGGTCTGCCTGAAGAGCGATGCGGTGATGAACGCCGTCTCCATGCCTTCGCGCGTGATCATGAAGACGACGAACAGAAATACGCCGAGCCACGCGGCGCGATCGGCGCGCTGTGCAGCGGCCTCGAGCCGAGCGCCGATGTGGCGGCGCATTTCCTTCGCCGCCTTCAGCATGTAGATCACCATCGAGATGACGAGCACGGCGGCAATGAGCGCGAGCAGGCTCTCCCACTTCGGCGTCACCGCCACTTCCGCGAGCCAGACGCCGAGCACGACGGAAGCGAGCACCGCCGTCGCGGTTCCCCAGGCCACCGCGGGCAGCAGCGCAGCTCGACCGGTCTTGCGCAGGTATGCGGCGGCAATCGCGACGATGAGGAACATCTCGATGCCTTCGCGCAGCGTGACGAGGAGGATTTGGCCCATCAGGCGGTCAGGATCAGCTTGCCGTTTTGCGTCACGCGCAGCCGGTATTCGCGGCCGTTATGCGTGATCACGATCTCTTTGCGCGCTCCGAGCAGCGTTGCGCTCGGCACCTTTACGGGGACCGACTGAGGCTGCAGTGCGTGGGCGGGCTTCATCATGTTTGAGGACGATAATAATTATCAGTGTAATCGTCAATAGTTCTCAAGTAGTGTTTTGACATATATCACATGAAGTTATATGTTAGTGAACGCTAGCATATTGACTGTATTTCGGGTTTCAGGTGATAATAGTTCTCATCCATGTACATCTGTATCTGCAATGCCATTACCGAGAAAGCCGTGCGCGAGTGCGCCAGGCAAGGCGCCTGCTCGGTCGACCAGCTCGCTTCTGAGCTCGGCGTCGGCTCCGGTTGCGGACGCTGCCGCGACTGCGCGAACGAGGTGCTGCGCGAAGTACAGGCGAATCAAGCCCTGACCGTAGCGGCCTAGAATCGCGCTTCCCAAGGAGGCAGCGATGAAGGGTGACGCAAAGGTCGTGCAGCATCTGAACAAGGTGCTGTTCAACGAGCTGACCGCGATCAACCAGTACTTCCTGCACGCCCGCATGTTCGGCAACTGGGGCCTGAAGAAGCTCGAGGAATACGAGAAGAAGGAGTCGATCGACGAGATGAAGCACGCCGATCGGCTGATCGAGCGCATCCTCTTCCTGGAAGGGCTGCCCAACCTGCAGGATCTCGGCAAGCTGTTGATCGGCGAGAACGCCCTCGAGGCATTGAAATGCGACCTCAAGCAGGAGCGCACCGCCCGCCCCGTGCTGCAGGAGGCGATCGCGCATTGCGAGACCGTCAAGGACTACATCTCGCGCGAAATGCTGGAAGACATCCTCGAAGGCGAGGAAGAGCACATCGACTGGCTCGAGACGCAGATCGAGCTCGCCGACACGCTGGGCCTGCAGAACTGGCTGCAGTCGGCAGCCGGCAGTTCTTCCTAGACGCCCGTCCTAGACGATCCTCGTTTTCACCGGCTTGCCGGCGAAGTGCAGGCGCAGGTTCTCGATCTGCAGGTCGCCCATCGCCTTGCGCGTCTCCACCGTGGCGCTGCCGACGTGCGGGAATAGCACGGCGTTCTCGAGCGTGAAGAACTCCGGCGGCACGCGCGGCTCGTCGGCGAAGACGTCCAGCCCGGCGCCCGCGATGCGTTTCTCCTGCAGGTAGCGCAATAGCACCGGCTCGTCGATCACCGAGCCGCGCGCGATGTTGACGAGAAAGCCCTGCGGGCCGAGCGCGTCGAGCACCTTGGCATTGACGAGCTTGGCGGTCTCGGGGCCGCCCGGCGTGACCACCATCAGCACGTCGCTGTTCTTCGCCAGCGCGACCGGGTCAGGGTCGTAGGGGTAGGGCACGTCCTTGCGCCGCCGGTTGTGGTAGCGGATCTGCATGCCGCAGGCGAGCGCGCGCTTGGCGATCGCTTCGCCGATGCGGCCGAGTCCCAGGATGCCGAGCACCTTGCCGCCGGCGTCGGTCGTCAGGGGATAGGGTCCGCGCGAAGCCCAGTTGCCCGCCCGCAGGTACTGCTCCGATTGCGGAAAGCGCCGCACCGTGTTCAGGACCAGCGCGAGGGCGGTGTCGGCCACCGTCTCGTTCAAAACGTCCGGCGTATTGGTGACGATGATGCCTCGCTTCTTCGCATCGTCGAGGTTGATGGCATCCACGCCGACGCCGAAGTTAGAGATGATCTCGAGCTTCGGCAGCGTGTCCATGAATTTGCCGTCGACCGGCATCGGACCGAAGCTCGCCACGCCGCGCACGACAGTGGCGTGCTGCTTGAGGAAGGTGGCGCGGTCGGGCGCATCGGCGAGCAGGTGCGCCGTGAACTCGGATTGCAGCGTCGCCATGGTGCCGGCGTGGCCGCGGGCGGTAATGATGATCTCGGGTTTCATGTTTTCTTGAATTTGGCGGCGAGCGCATCTGCGCCGCGCGCAAGGATACCGACGTCGGCGCCGACCGCAACAAAGAGCGCGCCACAGTCGAGCCAGCGGCGCGCGTCTTCCTCGCTCGGCGTAAGGATGCCGGGCGCTTTGCCCGCTTTGCGGATACGTCGGATGGCGTCGTCGATCAACGGCTTCACCTCGGGGTTGGCGATCTCGCCCGTATGCCCGAGCGAGGCATGCAGGTCCGCCGGTCCAACGAACACGCCGTCGATGCCCTCTATTCCGCAGATCGCTTCAATCTCGTCCAGCGCCGCCTGCGTCTCGACCTGCACCAGAAGGCAGATTTCCTCATGCGCGCGTTTGGCGTAGTCCTTGATGCGCGCGAAGCGCGTGGCACGGGTCGTACCCGCCACGCCTCTTACGCCCTTCGGCGGATAGCGTGTATAGGACACGGCAGCGGCGGCCTCCTGGGCGCTCGCGACATAGGGCACGAGCAACGACTGTGCGCCGACGTCCAGGACGCGCTTCATCGTCACCATGTCGTTCCAGGGCACTCGCACCACAGGGTGCGTGGCATAGGAGGCCGCGGCCTGGAGCTGCGACAGCAGGTTCTCGAGGTCGCTCGGCGAATGCTCCATGTCGAGGAGCAGCCAATCAAAGCCCGCGCCGGCTACGACTTCGACGGTGTAGCTGGAAGAAAGACTCGACCAGAGGCCGATCTGCGTTTTGCCGGCCTTGAGCGCGTGCTTGAAGGCGTTGCGGGGCAGTTCCATGGCTAGTGGATCTCGGGCTCCGGCGTGGCTGCCGTGCCTTCGAGGAAATCGAAGTCGCAGCCCTCGTCCGCCTGCTTGATGTGGCGCGAGAAGATGGCCCCGTAGCCGCGCGCGAATTTCGCAGCCGGAATGCGCCATGCGGCTTTCCGGTGGGCGAGCTCGGCTGCGTCCACCTTGAGGTTGAGCTCGCGCCGCTCAACGTCGAGCTCGATGAGATCGCCGTTTTTCACCAGCGCCAGCGGTCCGCCGACGAACGACTCGGGCGCGACGTGCAATACGCAGGTGCCATAGCTCGTGCCGCTCATGCGCGCATCGGAGATGCGCACCATGTCGCGCACGCCCTGCTTCAGCAGCTTCTTCGGCACCGGCAGCATGCCCCATTCCGGCATGCCGGGTCCGCCGAGCGGCCCGGCGTTGCGCAGCACCAGCACCGAGTCGGCGTCTACGGCGAGGTCATCGCGGTCGATGCGCGCCGCCATGTCGTTGTAATCCTCGAAAACCACTGCTTTGCCGGTGTGCTTGAGCAGGCGCGGTGTCGCGGCCGCCGCCTTGATCACCGCGCCGTTCGGCGCGAGGTTGCCTCTCACGACGACCAGGCCGCCGGCAGCCTTGAGCGGCCGCGAGCGCGGCCGGATGACCTCTTCGTTGTAGATACGCGCGCCGGCGAGGTTCTCGCCGAGCGTTTTTCCGTTCACGGTACGGCAGTCAAGGTCGAGCAGATCCTTCAGCTCGGCGAGCAGCGCGCGCAGTCCGCCGGCGTAGTAGAAGTCCTCCATCAGGTACTTGTCGCCCGAGGGCCGCACGTTGGCGAGGAGCGGCGTCTTCGCCGAGAAGTGGTTGTATCGCTCGAGCGGCAGCTTGATGCCGGCGCGGCCTGCCATGGCGACGAGATGGATGAGCGCATTGGTCGAGCCGCCCATGGCCATCAGCGTGACGATCGCGTTGTCGAACGACTTGGCGGTCAGGATGTCGCGCGGCTTCAAGTCTTCCCACACCATCTCGACCGCCCGCTTGCCGCAGAGCGTCGCCATCTTGGCGTGATTCGAATCGGGCGCCGGAATCGACGACGCGCCGGGCAGGGCAAGTCCCAGCGCCTCGGTGATCGACATCATGGTCGCTGCCGTGCCCATCGTCATGCACGTGCCCGGCGAGCGCGCGATGCCATCCTCGATCTCGTTCCAATCGCGCTCGGTGATGTTGCCCGCGCGCAGTTCAGCCCAGTATTTCCAGGTATCGGAGCCCGAGCCGAGCGTCTGGTCGCGCCAATGGCCGCTCAACATCGGCCCTGCCGGCATGTAGATCGCCGGCAGGTTCATGCTGATCGCGCCCATGACGATCGCCGGCGTGGTCTTGTCGCAGCCGCCCATCAGCACGGCGCCATCGGCCGGATAGGAGCGCAACAGCTCTTCCGTTTCCATGGCGAGGAAGTTGCGATACATCATGGTGGTCGGCTTCTGCATGACCTCGGCGAGCGACATGGCGGGCATCTCGACCGGGAAGCCGCCGGCCTGCCAGACGCCGCGCTTCACTTCCTCGACGCGCTGCTTGAAGTGGGTGTGGCAGGAATTGATGTCCGACCAGGTGTTGATGATGGCGATCACCGGCTTGCCGGCGTAGTCGCTGCGGTCGTAGCCCATCTGCGCGGTACGCGAGCGATGGCCGAACGCACGCAGGTCATGCGCGCCGTACCAGCGGTAGCTCCGCAGGTCCTCGGGTTTCTTGCGCGTCATTCGAACTTTGCGCCCGACTCTTTGACCACCCTTGCCCAGCGCGCCTGCTCGGTGCGCAGCCACTCGCCCAGCGCCTGCGGCGTGCCGGTGCGCACCTCTGTGCCCTGCTTTGCGAAGCGTTCCTTCATGTCCGCGCTATTGAGCACGCGCACGAGCTCAGTGTTGAGCTTTGCCACGATCTCGCCCGCGATGCCGGCCGGGCCGACGACACCCTGGAACGAGCCGGTCTCGAATCCCGGCAAGCCCTGTTCGGCGACCGTCGGCGTATCAGGCGCCGAAGGCACTCGCTGCGCGCTCGAGATCGCGAGCGCCTTGATGCGCCCGCCTTGCACGGTGGGCCAGGTGGCGAGCATGCCGTTGAAAAGCACATCGGCTTGTCCTGCCGCGACCGCGGCCACTGCATCGGAGCCGCCCTTGTACGGGATGTAGGTCCACTGCACGCCCGTGCGCTGCGCGAATTCGATGCCGGCGAGCTGCGGCGCGCCGCCGATGCCGGACACGGCGAAATTCAACTTGCCAGGCTGCGCCTTGGCCTTGGCGATGAGCTCACGCACGTCGTTCACGCCCACCGAAGAATGCACCGCCAGCACGTGCGGCGAATAGGAAACCATCACCACCGGGCTGAAATCCTTCGCCGGATTGAACGGCAGCTGCGGATAGACGCTCGCGCTGATCACGAGGCCGCCCGGGCGCGCTCTTCGCGACGAAATCGGCGCCGACGTTGCCATTCGCGCCGGTCTTGTTCTCGATGACGACGGGCTGGCCCCACGCGTCGGTAAGCTTCGGTCCGATCTGCCTGGCGAGGATGTCCGAGGTGCCGCCGGCGGCATACGGCACGATGAGGCGGATCGGTTTTGAGGGATAGGGTTGTGCGTGCGCGGCGGCGGCAAACCAGGCCGCGAGCAGAAGGAGGGTGCGCATGGTCTTAGTCTAAACTGCCGGCCTCTTTCCGGGAGAATGATGGAGACTCTGTTCAAATCAGCGCCGCTGATGCGCGCCATAGAGGCCGTGGTTGCGGCTGCAGGCAGTGATGCGCGTGAAGCCCGGCTGGTGGCCGAGAATCTGGTCACGGCGAACCTGCTCGGCCACGA
>WNFL01451605.1_pt1 | contig 11125 bp, 11 predicted proteins | sample 5400361 | NCBI WGS metagenome assembly WNFL01 (sample SAMN13153351, study PRJNA577476) | soil metagenome | isolation source: 40 cm soil on Douglas fir-dominated hillslope | place: USA:California | collected 2013-09-17 | reverse complement strand
CCGGCCTCGATGGCCGCGAGCCCCACATCCTCGGGGTCCTGTTTGCCCGCGCCCACTGAGATCGCGCCCTTGCGCTCGAACATCCACCCCACCGCGTTCGACTCGGCCAGGTTGCCGCCGCCCTTGGAGAAGCGGTGGCGGATGGATGCTGACGTTCGGTTGCGGTTGTCGGACAGGGCGTCGACCATGATCGCCACGCCTGCCGGGCCGTAGCCCTCGTAACGGATCTCCTCCAGCCTCTCGCCCGCCAGCTCGCCGGTGCCACGCTTGATCGCTGACTGGATGCGGTCCGTCGGCATGTTGATCTCGCGCGCCTTCTGCATCGCGAGCCTCAGCCGGAAGTTGCCGTCGGGGTTACCGCCGCCCTCCTTGGCAGAGATCGTGATCTCGCGACTCGCGCGAGTGAACGCCTGCCCTCGCTTGGCATCGACGATCGCCTTCTTGTGCTTGATGCCGGCCCACTTCGAATGGCCAGACATGGCTAGACAGAGCCTCCGAACATACTTTCGTCGATTCTATCGTTTCCGGATTCGAACGAAATTTCTCTTCCCCACCTGCACCACGTCTCCGTCCTGCAGCTTCCAATCCAGCCCGATCTTTTCGCCGTTCACACGCACTCCACCCTGCTCGATGAGGCCCCGCGCGCGGCCTCGGCTTGGCGCCAGGCCCGACTCGACGAGGACACCAGGGAGGTCTTCCAGGTTGGCGACTGAACGCTCCGGTATGTCCTGAGGCATCCCTCGGTCGCGGAACCTGTTGTCGAAGTCCGCCTCGGCGCGCGCGGCAGCCTCCTCCCCATGCAGGCGCTCAACGAGCCGGCGCGCAAGAGCGGCCTTGGCGTCGCGCGGCTTCAGCGCGAGCACCTCGTCCGCCTCTTTGCGGCCAAGGCCGGAAGTCAGGCGCAAGTACTTCTCGAGCAGCCGGTCGGGAATGGACATCGTCTTGCCGTAGATCTGCTCCGGCGCCTCGCTCACACCGATGTAGTTGCCGAGCGACTTCGACATCTTCTGCGTGCCGTCGAGACCCTCGAGCAGCGGGAAGACCGCGATGTCCTGCGGCTCCTGACCGTAGGCCTCCTGGATGTCGCGGCCGAACAGCAGGTTGAAGAGCTGATCGGTGCCGCCTATCTCGACGTCGGCCCGCACCGCCACCGAGTCATAGGCCTGGTTGAAGGGATAGAGGATCTCGTGCGCGCCGATTGCCGCGCCCTCCTTGAAACGCTGAGCGAAATCCTCGCGCTGCAAAACCTGCTGGAGCGTCGCCTTGCCGAGCAAGCGGAGTACGTCCGCGGCGCTCAGCTCCGCGAGCCACTCCGCGTTGCCGTGTACCTCCGTCTTATCGCGATCGAGGACCAGGAAGATCTGATCGAAGTAGGTCTTCGCGTTGGCATCGACCTGCTCGCGCGTCAGAATCGGCCGCGTCTCTGAGCGCCCGCTTGGGTCGCCGATCATCGCGGTGAAGTCGCCGACGATGAGGACGACAGTGTGCCCGTGGTCCTGGAACGCACGCAGCACGTCGAGCACGACCAGGTGTCCGATGTGGATGTCCGGTGCGGTCGGATCGAGACCGAGCTTCACGCGCAGCTTGTCGCCTCGCTCGATGCGCGCGCGCAGATGATCCTCGACGTGGATCTCGACGGCGCGCTCGCGCAGTTCCTCGAAGAACGACTGCGTCAAACCGAAAGTCAGCTTACTGGGCCGCGGCTGAAGTACTGGTGCGGGTCGAAGGGAAGGGCTGGCTGGAACACTGCGATTATCGGCCTGCCAATCGAGTTGACAAGCGGCACTGCAAAGCGCGAGCCATCGACGGCGCCCCGGATCACCGCCTGCGTGCCGGCGAGCTGACCGCTCCCGCTCGGGTGGCCCGCCGCCTCGAGCTCATAGACGACGACCACTGAAAGAAGCAGCGCTGTGACGACGCCGATGACCACGCCCGAGACACGGTTCCAAACGATGGCCTCGATCTGGATCTGGCGATGGGCCAGCTGGGCGGCTCCGTCGATCCCGACCAGGACGATGAGAAGCAGCCCGAAGAACCCGTAGATGCGTGCGTCCGGCGTCTCCGTCGCCGACGCCTGCTGGATGATGTTGGCCGCCTGCAGTCCCATCCCCGTCGCCGCGATGAACCCGATGTAGATCGCGAGCAGGCCAATGATCCGTCGCAGGACGCCTGTGAAGAGGCCGAGGGCCCCGTAAATGACGATCAGGGCGATGGGGAGAATGTCGACCCAGGTCACGCCCGCACTCCGGCGCCGTGCTTCTTCTCCAAGCGTTTCCTGATCTCGGACATCGCTTTCTCCACTTCGGCGTCCGTCAGGGTGCGCTCGGGGCTCCGAAAAGTCAAGGTAAAGGCGATGCTCTTGCGCCCCTCGGCGACCTGGTCGCCGCGGTATTCGTCGAAAGCGCGCAGGCTCTCCAGCGAATTTCCGCCGGCGTCCTTGATGGTGCGGTGAAGCTCGCCGGCGGAAACGTTCGGATCGACCACGACCGCGATGTCGCGATGGACCGCAGGATAGCGAGGCAGCTCCGTGGCCTTGCGCTGGCCGCGAGCAGCGATGAGCGCCTCAGCGTCGATATCCAGCGCCACCGCGCGTCCGTCGAGGTCGAAAGCGGCCAGCGTCGACGGATGAAGCTCGCCCACGACGCCGATCTCGCTGCCGCCCACGATGATCGATGCGGTCCGACCCGGGTGATAGAGGTCCGGCGAGGCCCGCAGGTAGCGCACGCTCCCGGCCACAAGGTCCTGCGCGAACCGGTCCATCACGGACTTCAAACGCAAGAACCCGCGCCTCCCTGCATCCCGGCCGGCGTCCACTCGCGCCAGCACGGTCAGGCGGATCTTCTCGTCGGCAAGCCCGTCAGGACGCTTGCCGCGGTAAACGCGCGCCAGCTCGAACACGTCGACCCGCTCCGCCGTCCGGTTCTGGTTGTAGCGGGCCACCGAAAGCAGCGACGGCAGCAGCGAGGTTCTCATCGTGTCCAGCTCATCGCTCATCGGGTTGAACAGCGTCCTTGCACCCTCCGCCAGGCCGAGCCGCTTCAGCAACCGCTGAGGCACGAGGGCCGGCGACACGACCTCATCAAAACCGGCCCCGAGGAGCACTTCGCAGAGGCGTCCGAAGTGGTCGTCCGGGCTCATCACCTCCCAGGTCTTCCGGCGTGAGCCAGGCAGCGTCGCCGGGATGTTTTGGATGCCGTAAATGCGACCGATCTCCTCGATCACGTCCTCCGGAATGGTCACGTCGAGGCGAAAGACCGGCGGCAGGATCTCGTACAACCCCTCCTGTCCGCCATAACCCACCTGAAAGCCCAGGCGCGGCAGGATCTGCTGCTCTATGTCCTGCTCAATCACTTTCGCCCCCAGCAGCGAATCGATCTTTGCCGCCGGGAACACAATGCGGACCGGCGCCTGCGGCCGAGGGTAGACGTCGACCCATTCGGTGTGCACCTGGCCGCCGGCCCAATCGCGCACCAGCGCGGCGGCGCGGCGGGCGGCTGCCATCGCCATCTCGGGGGCGAGGCCTTTCTCGTGGCGCAGCGAGGCGTCGGTCCGCAAACCGAGGGCGCGCGAGGTGGCGCGGATGTTGACGCCGTCCCAGCCTGCCGACTCGATGACCACGTCGGTGGTCGCGTCCGAGACGCCGCTCTCCTCGCCGCCGATGATGCCTCCGATGGCCACCGGTCCGTTGGCGTCGGCGACCACGAGCATGCCCGGACCGAGCTTGCGAGTCTGTCCATCGAGGCACAGCAGCGATTCGCCATCACGCGCCTCGCGCACATGAAGCTGCTTGCCCGCGAGCTTGCCGGCGTCGAATACGTGAGTTGGCTTGGCGTGCTCGAGCATCACGTAAGCGGTGGCGTCGACGACATTGCTGATCGGGCGCACTCCTGCCGCTCGCAGGCGGCGCTGCACCCAATCGGGGCTCGGCCCCACCTTCACTCCTGTAATGGGGACGGCGACGAAGCGGCTGCACAGGTCGGGGACATCGATGGCGATATCGATGAGCTCGCCCGCCGGCGGCTGGACGCCTTCGATGTACGGGGGCATGAAGTTCGCTTTGAAATCGCGGCCTGCCGCCGCTCCGAGCTCGCGTGCGACTCCGATGTGGCCGAGGCAGTCAGGTCGGTTTGGTGTGATCTCGGCCTCGAGGATCGCGTCGGGCGGGATGTACTTCCCCAGCGATTCGCCCGGCTCGCCGCGATCGAGCAGCATGATCTTCGGTTCGCGATCCTCTCCGAGCAGCAGCTCGTCCGCCGAGCACAGCATCCCCTGGCCCGCTTCGCCCGCGATCTTCGCGTCGCGAACGAGCGTACCGCTGGGGACGCGCGTGCCTGGAAGCGCAACCGGCACAAGGGAGCCGGCCACCGCGTTCGGTGCGCCGGCGATGATCTGGACCACCTTTCCGCCGCCGATGTCGACCTGATGGATCCAGAGCGGCTTGTTCGAGCTCGGGTGGTCCTTCTGCTCGAGCACGCGGCCGACGATGATCGCGGACAGGTCGAGGACCTGGACCGATTCGATCTTGGTGCCTGACATCGTGAGGATCTCGGCGGCGTCGTGCGGGGACAGGCCGTTCGTGTCGACGTAATCACCCAGCCACTCGTATGAGATGCGCATCTAGAACTGCCTGTTGAAACGCAAATCGTTTTCGTAGAACAGGCGCAGGTCTTCGACGTCGTACTTGAGCAGCGCCATGCGCTCGATGCCGAAGCCCCACGCGTAGCCCGAGTAGCGCTCGGGGTCGATGCCGCCGTTGCGCAGCACCTGCGGGTGGACCATGCCGCAACCACCTGTCTCGAGCCACCCCTGGCCGCCGCAGCTGCGGCATCCCTTACCCATGCAGCGACCGCACATCGTGTCGAACTCGTAGCTCGGTTCGGTGTAGCCGAAGTGATGGGGCCGCATGCGCACGCTGCGCTCGCTACCGAAGAGCGACTGGACCATGTAGAGCAGCGTGCCTTTCAGGTCGCCGACAGTCAGGCCTTCGTCGACTGCGAGTCCCTCCAGCTGCATGAAGTAAGGAAGGTGAGTCGCGTCGAGGTTGTCGCGGCGGTACACGCGGCCCGGCGCGATGATGTAGATCGGCGGCGTGCCGATGCGCTGCATCCCGCGGATCTGCACGGGCGAGGTGTGGGTGCGCAGCACGACCTCTTCACTCGCGTCGAGGAAGAACGTTTCCTGCACATCGCGTGACGCGTGGCCCTTCGGCAGGTTGAGAGCTTCGAAGTTGTACCAGTCGGTCTCGATCTCCGGCCCTTCCTCCACCGTGTAGCCGATCCGCGCGAAGATCACTTCGAGCTCCCTTCGCACCTGGCTGAGCACGTGCGCGTGGCCGCGCTCGAGCGGAGGCCCAGGGAAAGTGATGTCGATCTCCTCGCTCTCGCCGATATCTGAAAGGCGCGCGGTCTCGTGTTCGGAGCGTCGAGCCGCAAGTGCAGCCTCGACCGCCCTCTTGGCCTCGTTGGCCTCCTGGCCAAGCGTCGCCCGCTGCGATGGATCGAGCTGTGCGATTCCCGACAGCAGCTGGCGGCTGATCTTGCCGTCGCGGCGCCCGAGATATTCGACCTCGATCGCTTCCAGCTCGGCACCATCGTGTGCCTGCGCGATCGCTGCGAGAGCGTTGTCGCGAAGCTTCGTGGCTTCGCTCACGCCGACTTCCTCCGCGCGATCTCGAACAGGATCACCGCGGCCGCGGCCGCCACGTTCAGCGACTCGACGCCACGGCCCAATGGGATCGTGACGAGTTTCATGTCGCCGCGCGAGAGACCGTGAGCCTCGCTGCCGAACACGATCATTCCGGCATTTTCCACGGGTGCGTCGGTCAGCGTCGTCCCGCCGCTCGACGCGGCGCCGTATCCGTCGAGATCCGACAGGTCCGCCCACGCGGCCCGAGCGACGACGAGCTTGAAGATGTTGCCGGCCGACGCGCGCACGGCCTTCGCCCCGAACGGGTCGGCGCATCCGGTCAGAACCGCCAGCGCCGGCGCGCCCGCGGCAGCCGCCGAGCGGCAGATGGCGCCCACGTTGCCAGGGTCTTGCACGCGATCGAGCACGATCAGCGGCCAGCCGGCATTCCGCGCCGCCCGCATCGCCTCGGCTGGAGTGGCCTCGTGCACGCGGACGATCGCCATCACTCCCTGCGGCGTCACAGTCTGGGTCGCGGCCCGATACGCCGCCGGGGTGAGCGTCACCCGCGACTCGGAATGGAACGGCAGCTTGTCGCCGTCGCGGACCGCGATGAGCTCGAAGTCGAGCCCGGCCGCCTTGGCCTCCCTGAGAACGCGCGGACCTTCCAGGAGGGCAAGGCCTGGTTCACGCCGGAGGGCGAGGCGCCGCAGACGGCGGACCACCTCGTTGTCCGGGCTGCTCCACCAGCCGGGCAAAGGAACCGCTGTCGCGCACGGCCAGGTCAGCCAGCACCTTGCGGTCGATCTCCACTCCGGCCTGGCGAAGGCCGTGCATCAGTTTGTTGTAAGGCAGACCCGACTGCCTCGACGCGGCGTTGATCCGCGCTATCCAGAGCTGCCGCATCTCGCGCTTGCGGCGGCGGCGGTCGCGGTATGCGTAGGCAAGGGCGTGCAGGACCGCCTCGTTGGCGGGACGGAAGAGCAGTTTCTTGGAAAGCCGGAAGCCCTTCGCCCGGTCGAGGATCCCCTTGTGGCGGCGATGCGCAGGAACGCCGCGCTTGACTCGTGCCATCTCGGACTAGATCCCCAGCGCCCGGCGGACCGCTTTGCGGTCGCCCTTGAACACGGGCTGCTCGGTGTGGTCCTTGCGCTTGTGCTTCTTCGACTTCTGGTGGAGGCGGTGGCTCATCCAGGAGTTGCGGCGCACAATCTTGCCGTTGCGCGTCACGCGCACGCGCTTGGCGATGCCTTTGCGGGTCTTGAGCTTAGGCACTGGTCGCTGACTCCTTCGGCGCCGCAGCTGCGGCCGCGACCGCGACAGCGCCCTGCCGGCTCGGCGCCAGGATCATGAACAGGTTCTTGCCCTCGAGCAGCGGCTGGCGCTCGACCACCGCGAACATGCGCGCGTCATCGGCGACCCTTTCGAGGATCTTGCGGCCGATGTCTTGATGCACCATCTCGCGGCCCCTGAACATGATCGTCACCTTTACCTTCTCGCCTGCTTCGAGGAACTGCTTCAGCCCTTTGAACTTGGTCTGGAAATCGTGCTCGGCCACCTTCGGCCGCAGCTTCATCTCCTTGAGCTTGATGACGTTCTGCTTGCGGCGCTGGTCCTTCTCGCGCTTGATGGTCTCGAACTTGAATCGTCCGTAGTCCATCAGGCGGCAGACCGGCGGGCTCGCTTGCGGCGCCACCTCGACGAGGTCGCACCTCAGAGCTGCGGATCTGCTCGTTGATCCTTAGCTCCTTAAACGCTATGGGACGCCACCTCGGTCAAGTTCAGGGTTCTGCTATTCCTCCAATCGGTACAGATAAAACAAAACGGACAGCTGAAAGCCGTCCGCACTTTCTGGACCCTTTTGGCTTACGCCTCGGGGTGAGGGGTCGTGCCCTGCTTCAGCCCGAGGATGGTACCGGAAACGTAACGGCAGGTGCAGGCGCGCGTTCGCCTGGTGATGAGCGGCCCATGACGCACACATCCGGGAGGGCTCAAAATACCCGCGGTCCCTTGAAGGTCGTTGCCTACGCTGTAGCCATCCTTCTTGTCGCCGCCTGTGGATCGTCGAGCACAGCGGCAAGACAATCGCCGGGGGCGTCAACGTCAGCGTCGGACAGCACTCCCCCGACCCCTTCCCCCTCTGCGTCTCCCGTCCCTGTTGCGCACTACGGCGTTCTGGTCGCGGTTGGTAGCGGCGATACGTATTCGGTGAGCCTGGTCGACACCACCGGCAAGGTCGTGGCGAGCGCCACGCCCAGTACCCCAGCGCCGGTCACCTGCGGCGACACCGCCGCCGCGTTGCTGCCGCAGCCGGTGAGCACGAGCAGCACCCGCGCCTACTTCCTCGACCAATCGGGCAACGTCAACTTCCTCTCGCCCAATGGCGTCACGGGTGTTTCCACGCACGTGCCCACTGGCGCCTCGATTCGCAGCATGTTCACCGTCAGCCCTGACGATCAGCGAATCGCGGTGGTCGAAAACACCTACAGCGCGGGCGGCGCCACCACCGTCCTGTACCTCGAGGACCTCAACGGGGGCGCAAACCACGTGAAGGTGTTCACCGAGACAGGCGCCTACACGCTGTGGCCCATCGGCTGGCACGGTACTGGCAGCCTCGTGGTAGCGAAAGTTCCCTCGTGCACGCAAGGCGGCGGGCCCACGTGCTGCGGCCCTCAGGAGCTGCACGTGGTGGACCCGGCAACAGCGGGACGCAAGTTCACGCTCGGCGGCAGCTCGTGCATCCCTGTCGGCTCGGCCACCCCCGGCGGGGCGCTGTGCGAGAACAGCGCCTTCAACCAGGTCCACGTCCTGAGCTGGACCGGCGCAACGGTCCAGACATACCCGATCCAGGGCCCGACGCCTGCTTACCTGTCGCCTGACGGCACTCGGGTCGCTCTGATCGTCGACAACGCCACGACGTTCGCGGGCGCCAAGCAGACGCTCGACCTGCTCGCGTGCGGCTGGATCGATGACACTCACGTCCTCGCCGGCGGCGATGCGCAGCTGCAGCCGAGAGTCGGCGACGTGGCGACCGGCAATATCGTGCCGGTCAGCGCCCAGGGCGTTTGCGGAGGCACCGTCCCCGGCGGGCTCTAGGACGAGCCTAGCGCCGGCGGTCGGCGATCTCCTTCGTCACGCGTTCGACAAACGTCTCCACGGTTTCTTCCGTCCTCTCATCCGCGCGGTTGCGCACGGAGATGACGCCCGCCTCCACGTCCCTCGGTCCGATGACCACGATGTAAGGAACTTTCTGGAGCTTGGCGTCGCGCACCTTGCGGTCGACCTTCTGGTTGCGCGCGTCCAGCTCGACTCGGATCTTGGCGCGACGCATCCGGTCGGAGATCTCCCTGGCGGCGTCGTGCTGAGCATCGGTCAGCGGCGCGACCACCACCTGCACCGGGTGCAGCCACGTCGGGAACGCGCCGGCATAGCGCTCGATGAGATAGCTGAACAGCCGTTCCATCGAGCCAGCAGCGCCACGGTGGACCATGACCGGCCGCTGGCGCGATCCGTCTTCGGCGACGTATTCGAGCTGGAATCGCTCAGGGAGCTGGAAGTCGATCTGCACTGTGGAGTTGGTGAACTCGCGGCGATGAGCGTCTTTCACCTGGAAGTCGATCTTCGGGCCGTAGAACGCCGCATCCCCCACGCCGACCTGATAGGTCTGCCCCATCGACGTCAGCGCTTCTGCCAGCGCGTCCTGCGCACGCTTCCACTGCTCCTCGGTCCCGAGCCACTTCTCCTTCATGTCGTCGCGCGTCGAGAGGCGGTATGAGAACTCGTCGATGCCGAGCACGTCTGAGAAGTAGAGCGCGAGCTCGATCGCACCCTTCACCTCGCCCATCAGCTGCTCGGGCGTACAGAAGATATGGGCGTCGTTGAGCGCAAAGGCGCGCACGCGGTTGAGTCCGATGAGAGTCCCCGACCGCTCATAGCGCCAGTTGTTGCCGATCTCCGCGATGCGCATCGGCAGGTCGCGATAGCTGCGCAGGTCGGATTGGTAGATGACGATGTGGTGCGGGCAGTTGACGGGCCGGAGCTCGAGCTCCTCGCCGTCCTCGAACTTCATCGGGGGGTACATGTTCTCGGCATACAGCTGCGCGTGGCCGCTCGTCTTGTAAAGCTCGAGACGCGCGACGTCAGGGGTGCGCACGTGGAGGTATCCGCGCGCCAGCTCTTCGTCGACGATGAAGCGTTCCAGCTCGCGGCGGATCGTGGCGCCGTTGGGCAGCCACAGCGGCAAGCCGGCGCCAACGCGCTCGTCGACGGTGAACAGCCTCAACTCCTTGCCAAGCCGCTTGTGGTCGCGCTTCTCGGCCTCCTCGAGGAACTTCAGGTACTCGTCGAGTTCCCTCTGCGAAGGCCATGACGTGCCGTAGATGCGCGTGAGCTGCGGCTTCTTCTCATCCCCACGCCAGTAGGCGCCGGCGACCCGGAGCAGCTTGAAGGCCTTGATGTCCCGCGTGGTCGCGACGTGTGGGCCTCGGCAGAGGTCGAGGAAGTCCCCGGTGTGGTAAACGCTGACCTCGTCGCCCTCCACCTTGTCGGCGATCAGCTCCAGCTTGTAATCCTGGCCTCGCCTCGCAAACTCTGCGTTCGCTTCGGCGCGAGTAAGCGTCTCCTGTACGAAAGGACGTCCTTCCTGCGCGATGCGGCGCATGCGCGACTCGATTGCCGGAAGCTCGGCCTCGGTCAGTGGCTTCGAGAAGGCGAAGTCGTAGTAGAAGCCGTCTTCGACAGGTGGCCCGATTCCGTACTTCGCGTCGGGATGCAGCTCCATGACTGCAGCGGCGAGGAGATGCGCGGTCGAGTGCCGCAGGATGTGCAGCGGGTCCTGGCTCGATTCGTGTTCCTCGTACTCGCCCATCGGGGAACGCCAGTATATGAACCGCTGTGGACACGACCGCGATCGTCGACGCGCTCGGCTACCCCTCCGCTGGTCTGGGCATCCTGATCGAGAGCGCGGGCGTGCCGTTCCCTGGCGAGCTGCTGCTGCTTGCCGCCGGCGCGTGGGCGGCCGCGCGGCACTACAGCATCGTGTTGGTGATCCTCTTCGGTTTCATCGGTGCGACAGCCGGCGCGGACCTTGGGTACTTCCTCGGTTATCGCGGCGGCCGGCCGTTCATGGAGCGGTTCGGCGCGCTGTTTCGGGTGCGGCCGGAGCACATTGCACGGTCCGAGCTGTTCTTCGCGCGGCACGGCGACAAGGCGATCCTCGCGGCACGCTTTGTGATCGGCCTCCGCACGTGGGGATCGATGCTCGCGGGCATGGCGCACATGCCCTTCTGGCGCTTCCAGATCTTCAGCGCGATCGGCGGCCTCGCGTGGGCGATCGCGATCGGCGCGGCCGGTTACCTGCTGGGCAGCAACCTCGACCTGATCGAGACGATCATCCGCGGCGTCGGCATCGGCGGCCTTGCGATCGTCGCGATCATCATCGTCATTGCGGTGCTCGCGCAGCGTCGCGCGTCCAAGCCATAGCGACCAGCACCCCACCTCC
>WNFL01147535.1_pt1 | contig 11125 bp, 7 predicted proteins | sample 5400361 | NCBI WGS metagenome assembly WNFL01 (sample SAMN13153351, study PRJNA577476) | soil metagenome | isolation source: 40 cm soil on Douglas fir-dominated hillslope | place: USA:California | collected 2013-09-17 | reverse complement strand
TGGACCTCTGCCGCATCCCGAGCATGTCGGCCTCGGGATTCCCGGCGGAGCAGGTCCGCCGCTCCGCCCAGGCGGTGGCCAAGGCGCTGACCGACGCCGGCGTCGAGAACGTCCAGGTGCTCACCATTCCGGGCGTGCATCCCTACGTGTACGGGGACTGGCTGCACCGGCCGGGCGCGCCCACCGTGCTCCTCTACGGGCATCACGACGTCCAGCCGCCGGGCCGCGAGGAAAAGTGGCTCTCGCCCGCCTTCGAGCCCACCGAGCGCAATGGCCGCCTCTACGGCCGTGGCACCTCGGACGACAAGGCCGGGGTGATGGCCCACGTGGCCGCGGTCGCGTCCTACCTCAAGTCCGTGGGCGAGGTCCCCTGCAACGTGAAGTTCATCATCGAGGGGGAGGAGGAGATCGGCTCCGAGAACCTCGGCCGCTTCCTCGAGAAGTACAAGGGCAGGATGGCGGCGGACTTCATCGTGCTCTCCGACACCGCGAACTTCGACACGGGCATTCCCGCCCTCACCTACCAGCTCAGGGGGATCTGCCAGGTCGACGTGGAGGTACAGGCCCTCGGCCAGCCGCGTCACAGCGGAATGTGGGGGGGGCCGGTGCCCGATCCCGTCCAGATCCTCTGCCGGCTCATCGCCGACCTCCAGGGCAAGAACGGCGGGCTGAACATCCCGGGCCTCTACCGGAAGGTGGCGAAGCCGAAGGCGAAGCAGCTCCAGCGCATCCGCAAGCTCCCCTTCAACGAAGCCAAGTTCAAGCGGGAGGCGGGGATGATGCCGGGGATGACCCTGGCCGGCGAGAAGGGCTATTCCGTCTACGAGAAGCTCTGGACGCGGCCCTCCCTGACCGTCATCGCCTTCGAGGCCCGGCCCATACTGGGCTCCTCGAACCAGATCATCGACGCGGCGCGGGCGCGGCTCTCGCTCCGCACCGTCCCCAACATGGAGGCCAGGGAGGCGGGACGCCTCCTCGCGAAGAAGCTCACCTCGAAGCCGCCCTATCGGGCCAAGGTCACGGCGAAGGTCACCGGGGGGACGCCGTGGTGGACCACCGACCCCGAAGGCCCCGCCTTCGAGGCGGCCCGGCGCGCGCTCAAGGCCGGGTTCAAGAAGGAGACGGCCATGATCGGGGCCGGCGGGTCCATCGGGTTCGTGGGGCCCTTCGCCACCCTGCTCGGGGGCGCGCCCTGCCTGCTCATGGGAGTGGAGGACCCGGCGTGCAACGCGCATTCCGAGAACGAGAGCCTGCATCTCGGTGACTGGGTGAAGTGCATGCGCTCGGCCGTCTATCTCTACGATGAGCTCGCGCGGGTACCCGGCGGAGGAAGTAGATGAGCGCGGCTCAGGGAGACCGGACTCCCGAAGCCCTCGTGGGCAGCGCACGCAGGCCCGCGAGGTGTCGGCCGGTGTGGTCCTTCCAGGCGGCCAGCCGCTGTCGCAGGCGTCGGCAACGCTCGGGCTCCTCGGCCGCGCGGTTCTGCTTCTCGTCGGGGTCGCGCGCGAGGTCGTAGAGCTCCTCGCGCCCCCGGGTCGCGTTGTAGATGTACTTCCAATCGCCTTCCCGGACCCCCAGCAGGTAGTCCTCGTTGGCCGCGTAGAAGTAGGTGCGGGGCGGACGCGTGGGGTCGAAAAGGCTGCGGCCCTGCCAGGTGGGCGACGCCGGCCAGCCCATCAGGTCGGTCACCGTCGGGTTGATGTCCACGTGGCCGCCTATCGTGGGGGCCCTTTGGGGCCGCGGGTAGAGCCGCGGATTCGCGATCATGAGCGGCACGCGTATCGCTTCCTGGTAGAGCCGGAAGCCGTGGCCCCAGGTGGGGTGGGGATCGCCGAAGCCCTCACCGTGATCCCCCGTGACCAGCACGAGCGTCTCCTCGAGGAGGCCCCGCTCCCGCAGCCCGTCGAAGAGCCGGCCCAGCTCGTGGTCTACCTGCTGGAGCGTGTTCAAGTGCCGCCCGAGGTCGTAGTCGTCCTCCGGGAGGTTGCCCTTGAAGAAGTCGATGAGGGGCTGCCCGGGTCGCGGCTCGTAGGGGTGGTGGCTCATCGTCGTCCAGGCCATAGCGTAGAACGGCTTCTCCCGGCCCTGGTCGATCCAGTCGAGCAGGCCGTCCACCAGCCTGCGGTCGTCGCCACCCCACGACGCGATCCACTCGTTGCCCAGGTCGCGAATGTCCAGGATCGTGTCGAACCCCCGGTTCTCGAGGAACCGGCGCTGGCCGACGTACGAGAGGTCGCCCGTGTGAAGGAAAGCGGTGCGCAGCCCCTGCTCGTACCGTGTACTCCCGCCAGGTCATGTAGGGGTAGATCGAGAGGCTGATGGCGGCCAGGGAGTTGGCAGTCATCCCGATGTGGCAGTAGAACGCATCGAACACGAGGGCCCGCGAGGACTCGCGGACCAGGCTGGGTGTCGTGTCGTAGCGGCTGCCATAGAGGCTCAGGTACCTCGCCCCGGTCGTCTCCATGACCACGAGCAGCACGTTCCTGGGGCGGGGGCCTCGGGCCCGGCGCGGAGGCCGCGGCGTCACCTCGAAATCGGTCAGGAACTCCTGGGGGAAGGGCTCGTCGATCCGCACCCCGTGGCCTCCCGCCATCTCCACGGCGGCGGAAGCGAGGAAGGCCCAGTGCGGGTTCCTGACGATCAGGAAGTCGTCACGGTCCCTCCACTGCCCCCCTGCCGCCTGCTGCGCGGCGAACAGGCAGGCGGCGATCCCGATCCCCGCCGCCGCCCGCGCCGCCCATCGCCGCGGCGTCGCCGGCGGCCCAGCGTGCCCAGGCGTCCGGCGGCAGAGGACGAGAAAGAGGATGGGGGCCCCGAAAAGACCAACCACGAGGGAAGGGCTCACGAAGCTGCCGATCGAGGAGCGCATGCTCTTCATGTCCCCGGCCACGTACAGCAGCGGGTAGGTGAGGGGCGAGCGCAGGAAGGCGAAGATCTGGATGCTCGCCACCGCGTAGAACACGCAGAAGGCGGCCATGGCCAGGAAGCCCCGCCAGACGACGCGCTGCGCCCGCGGAGAGTGCCTGCTGATTCGAAGGGCCAAGCCCCAGACGAGGCCGAAGGCAATGGCAAACAGCACATCCTGGTGCGCGCTGACTCCGAGATCGGTCACGTACTCGCCAAGGCGCCGGGCCGTCAGCTCCGGCAGGCTCCAGTGCACGGCCTTGGCGAGCACGAGGGCGAGGGCGAGCCAGACGGTCGGCCAGAACGGGGAAGGGGGCGGGCTCATCCCCGGTCAGGCCGCGGGCGGCGTCCAGCCAATCGCCTTGATCGCCTCGGGGAGCTGCCGATAGCCGATCAGCCGGATTCCCTCCTCGCTCAGGATGGCCCGCAGCCGGGGATCGCAGAGGGTTCGAAGCTCGAGCTCCCGGTCGCGGTGGTAGACCATCTCCATGGCCTCGTCGAAGTAGCCGGGGTGGCAGGCCATCTCGTAGATGCCTCCGGTCAGCTCGCTGCGAATCATGCGCTCGATGGCTTCCAGGCTGACCTTCGTGGGGTCGGAAACCCCGTACTCCCACTGCGCGTAGAAGCCGCCCTTGAAGTCGACCGGCGGGTTGTCCCGCAGCGGCAGCCCGTGCTCCGCGGCCAGCTCCTCGAAGGCGGGCAGGCAGGCCGGGCCGCGATGGACGTGCTGATGCGAGTCGAGGTGGGTGGGCTTGTATCCGACCAACTCGAAGAACCGGTCGAACTGGCGGCGCAGCTCGTCCCGAGCCACCACCGGGTCGTCGAGCTCGATGAGCCGCTGGGCTTCGTTCGTGAAGTTCACGTGCAGGCCCACCGACAGGTCGGGCATCTCCGCGGCCAGCCGGACCGCCTCGTCGGTGGCCTGGCCGTTCACGATCAGGCTGGCCGAGGTCACCACCCCGTCCCGGTGGGCCTCCACGATCCCGCGGTTGACCCCCCGGGTGTAGCCGAAGTCGTCGGCGTTGAAGATCACGAACTTCAAAGCCCGATGTCCTCCAGGAAGCGCCGGCAGACCTTCGTCGCCTCGAGGTGCTCCTCGGCCACGGCCCGGGCGGCCCGGCAGGCCCGCTCGTAGTCCGATTCGATCCGATCGACCGAAGAAAGTACGTCGTCCAGGGTCCGGAAGGCGAACAGCCCCTCGCCGGTGGGCAGCACCCTCTCGAAGCCGGTGGACTGGGCGATCACCGGCTTTCCACTGGCCAGGTAGCAGGCGTCACGCTCGCTGAACCAGCCGCTCTGCAGGCGAACGTTCTGGTCCTTGGCCACCGTCCATTCGGCGCGCGAGCGCCGGAAGAAGTCCTGGTAGCCCCAGGGGTCGAGGGACAGCTTCAGGGGGCTCGACAGGGCGAAGCCTTTCGAAAGCAGGAGAGTGCGATCCGCCTCCTCGTCCACGTTCAAACACAGGTCGAAGCGGACATTCGGGCGGCGGCTCGGCAGATCGAGGAACTTCAGGAACTCGTGGTGCTTGCTCCAACGGTAGGTCTCGCCGTTCCATTCCACGTCGTGGCCCTTCTGCTTCCAGTTGCCGATCGTGGTGTAGGCCGCGCAAGCCGGGTCGAACGCCCTCGGCCACAGGTCGAGATCGACGGGCTGCCGGGTCTTCAGGTAGTGGAAGGGGCCCACGAGGGGCACCGCGCAACCGGGCTCGCCGTAGTTCTCGCCGTAGGTCACGATGGTGTCGTGCGCGGCCAGCACGTCGAAGGTCTTCTTCTTTCCGTTCGCCAGCTCGAGCTGGTTCGTCACCGGATCGGTCTCCACGTAGACCCGCCGCGAGGCGCGCAGGTGGTCTTCGTTGAGCACGGTGGCCCCGCAGACGTTGAGGAGGGCGTCGCAGTCGCGGTAGAGATCGCGCAGGGCGGGAGCCTCGAGGCCGTAGCAGGCGTCCGGGCCGCGGTACAGGGCGCGATAAGCCCAGCGCCTACCGAGGCCGATCCGCTCCATCACGCCGCGGACGTGCGCGACGGCATGGGAGGGATCGTCGATGATGGTGTCCGCTCGCGGGTCGTAGGGCCAGGTGGCGTCGTCCTCGACGTACCAGACCTCGTGGCCGAGGCGGGAGAGGCCGCGCAGCCAGTTCAGGTAGAGCCAGGTCTGCCCGCCGAAAGGGCAGCGGCCCATCATGCCGAGGACGACGAGCCGCTTCCGCCCGGCCAGGGTCAGCTCTCCTTCGTGAAGATGAGGTCGCTCTCGGTGAGGTCGGCCCCCGCGCTGTGTCGCGCCCAGAGCCGCGCGTAGGCCCCGCCCTTGCGCACCAGCTCGTCGTGGGTGCCGACCTCGAGGATGCGCCCGTCGCCCATGACCACGATGCGGTGGGCCTGGCGCGCGGTGGAGAGGCGGTGGGCGATCACCAGCGAGGTCTTGTCACGGAGCAGCTCCTCGACGTTCTTCCAGACGAGGGCCTCCGTGCCGAGGTCGAGGGAGCTCGTGGGCTCGTCGAGGATCACGATGGGCGCCTCGCGGAGGAGAGCGCGGGCCAGGGCCAGGCGCTGGCGCTGCCCGCCCGAGAGATCGGCTCCGTCCTCCCCGAGGACGGTGTCGTAGCCGAGGGGCAGGGCGAGGATGAAGGGCTCGGCCTCCGCGCGCCGGGCCGCCTCCTGGATCTTCTCGAACGGCACGTCGGCCCCGAAGGCGATGTTCTCGGTGACGGTGGTGTGGAAGAGGATCGGGTCCTGGAGCATGAGGGTGATCTGGAGGCGGAGCGACGCCAGGGTGACCTGCCGCAGGTCGTGGCCGTCGATGGTGACCCGGCCCGCCTGGGGATCGAAGAAACGGAGCACCAGGCTCGCCAGCGTGCTCTTGCCGGCTCCGGTCTGCCCCACGAGGGCGACGCGCTCCCCGGCCCGGATGTGCAGGCTCACGTCCTTCAGCACCGGCCGGCCCTCGTCGTATGCGAAGGTGACGTCCTCCAGCCGGACGTCGCCCCGCACCGGTGGCAGGGGCGCCGCCCCCGGCGCGTCCTGGATGTCGGGCTGCACGTCGAGGACCGAGAAGACGCGGTCGAGCCCCGCCCGGGCCGAGCTGAGCTCGGCAAAGTTCTGGCTCATCGTCTGGATCGGGGCGTACATCTCCTTCAGGTAGGCCAGGAAGACCGTCAGCTCGCCTATGGAGAGCCGGCCGGAGAGGACGTGCTGGGCTCCCAGGAAGACGAGCACCGCGGTCCCCACCGCCAGCACCGAGTCCACCACCAGCATGAAGAGCGTCTCCGTGCTGTAGAGGCGCAAGGAAAGGGCCAGGCTCTTCTCGCTTCCCCTCCGGAAGTCGGCGGCCGAGCGCTCCTCGCGCCCGTAGGCCTGCACCAGCTTCACCGCGCCGATGGCGGTGGCCGCCTTCGAGTACAGGTCGCTCTCCGCCTGCTTGGAGGCGGCGGCCTGGCCGTGGATCCTCGAGCTCAGGCGGGTGATGGTGAGGTAGAGCGGCGGGCAGACCAGGAGGGCGACGAGGGCCAGGGGCCAGTCGTAACGGAACATCACCACGAACATGCCCACCAGCATCAGGCTCGAGCGGGCGAGGGGCAGCAGGCCGTTCATCACCATCCCCTGGATCGAGAAGGTGTCGGCCATCACCCGGAACAGCAGGTCGCCGGTCTGCTGCTTGTTGTGGAACTTGAGGGAGAGCTTCTGCATGTGGACGTAGAGCGCGTTGCGCAGGTCGTTCACCATGCGCTGGCCCACGTCGATGGTCAGGTAGTTCGAGCCCACCGTGGCCACTCCGATCGCGATCGTGATGACCACGATCGCGGCGGCGCAGAGCGCGAGCAGGGGGGTCGTGGAGAACCCGTGGAGCCAGGGGACGAGGTTCGGATGCAGGGGCCGCTCGCCGAGGATCGTGTCCAGGATGATGGCGAGGGGCAGCGGCCTCAGCAGCTCGAGGCCGATACCGAGGAGGGTGAGGCCGAGGCCCCCCGCGAAGCGCCAGCGGTGCGGGCGGAGGTAGCCGAGCACCCGCGACAGCGTCGTGGACTTCAGGGCGGGCTGGTCGGCGTTCATCGGGTCGACGCTGCGATTATGGCCGACCGGCCTCGGCCCTGTCGAACCCCCCGCCCGCGCCTTGCCGTCCTTCCACCCAGAGGCGCCGTTCGGGCTATCCTCGTGGGATGAGCAAGACGCTTCCCGCCCTCATCGCCGCCGCCCTCATCGCCGCATCCCCCGTCCTCGCGAACACCAAGGAGGATCGCCGGCTCGAAGCCTGCCGCGACGTGCTCGAGGAGTTCCTGAGGATGAACGAAGCCATCCCCCGGAGCCTCATCGACAGGGCCGAATGCGTGGCCGTCTTGCCGAGCGTGAAGAAGTTCGCCCTCGGCTTCGGAGGGCGCTTCGGAAAGGGCGCCGTGTCCTGCCGCACCGACGAGGGGAAGGGGGCCTGGGGCCCGCCGCTCATGATCAGCCTGGGGGGTGGGAGCTTCGGCCTCCAGATCGGGGGTCAGGCCGCCGACCTCGTCTTCCTGGTCATGAACCCCAAGGGGATCGACTACCTGATCAAGAGCGAGTTCACCCTCGGGGCCGACGCGAGCGTCGCCGCCGGGCCCGTGGGCCGGACCGGCGAGGCCGGCACCGATCTCCGCATGCGGGCCGAGATCCTCTCCTACTCGCGAACGCGGGGCCTCTTCGCCGGCCTGTCCCTCGAAGGGGCGGTGGTCAAGCAGGACAAGGACGGCAATCGGAACCTGTACGGCGAGGACGTGAACCCGAGGGAGCTGCTGCTCCTCTGGAGCCAGCCGCTGCCTCCGGCAGCCCGCGCGTTCGTGAACCTGCTTCAGGAGCTGTCGCCACGCCAGGGAGCCGGCCAGTAGCTACTTCCCGAAGGCTGCCGGCAGGGCCAGGGACAGCCAGGGCACGTAGGAGATCAGCAGCACGGCCAGCCCCGTGATCAGCAGGAACGGCAGGGTGTGGCGGGTCACTTCGGTCAGGGGTTTCTCGAAGCGGGAGGCGGCGAGGAACAGGTTGAGGCCGAAGGGCGGCATCAGGAAGCCCAGCTCCAGGTTCGCCAGGAAGATCACTCCCAGATGCAAAGGGTGCAAGCCGAAGGCCGCCCCCAGGGGGACGATGAGGGGCGCCAGGGCTACGATGGCGGCGAACATCTCGACCAACGACCCCACGACAAGGAGCAGCGCGTTGAGGGTCAGAAGGAAGACGAACCGCGAGTCGATGTGGGTGGTCACCCAATGGACGAGGTGGTCGGGTATCTGCGCGTCCACGATGTAGCTCGTGATACTCATGGCGGCGCTGAGAAGGATGAGGATCGCGCCGGTGAGGACCGCCGAACGGGCCAGGGTAGCGGGGAGCCCTCGGGTCGGGTGAATGTCGCGAGTCACGAAGCACTCCACCACCACCACGTAGGCGAGGGCTGCGGCCGCGGTTTCCACGATCGAGGCGGCGCCGCTCGCGAACAGGCCGATCATGAAGACCGGCAGGAGCAGCTCCCACCTGGCCGCGGAAGCCGCGGCGAGCACCTCGGGGCCGGCGAAGGCCTGTCGCTGGCCGCAGCCGCGGCCCACCTGCACCGCGTAGGCGGCCACGGCGCCGAGCAGGAGCAGGCCCGGGAGGAACCCGGCCAGGTACAGTGAGCCGACGGGCACGCTGTGCTCGCGGGTGCCCACCACGACGCTGTAGAGGATCACCGGCAGGCTCGGTGGGAAGAGCAGGCCCTGGCTGCCCGCCGAGGTCACGAGGCCGAGCGAGAAGCCCTCGGGGTAGCCGTCCTTGCGGAGCATCGGGTAGACGAGGCCGCCCACCGCGATGATCGTCACCCCGGACCCGACGATGGTGAACAGCGCACAGACCAGGGTCACGATCACGGCGAGGCCCCCCGGCATGGAGCCCAGCAGCGAGCGCAGGAAGCGCAGCAGCCGGACGGAGGCCCCGCTCTCCGCGAGCACGTAGCCACAGGCCGTGAGGAGGGGGATCGCGGGAAGGGTGGGGGACGAGATCAGCCGATAGACCTCGGCGGTGACCGCGGACACCGGGACGCCGTCCTGGAAAAAAAAGAACAGCGAGAAGGCGCCCATGGCGACGAACACCGGAGCGCCCAGCAGCAGCGCGACCAGGATCAGGACCGCGACCGGCCAGGAGAGCGCCGCCGCCTGCTCCGAGAAGAGGCCGAAGGCGAAGGCGGCGGGGATGGACAGGAAGGCGATCACCCGCCCCGCGCGGTGGGTGGACGCGGTCCAGGCGAAGCGCAACGCCATGAGGCCGAGGGCGACCGGCATCACGGATTCGCTGACCCAGACGGGGAGGCCGCCGCTCAGGAGCTTCGCTTCCTCGCGGTTGGCCCGCACGACGTCCACCGCGGCGTAGGCGAGGATGGCCACGGTGCCTGCGGACAGGGCCGCGGCCATCACGTGCCCGAAGCGCCGCACTCGTCCCTCGCCGAACAGCTCCGCGGTGGAGAGGGTCAGGTGCTTCTGCTCGCGGGTGGCCAGCAGGCCGCCCAGGAAGGCGAGCCAGAGCACGACCTGCTGCAGCCAGTCAGCGCCGCCCGGAATGTAGTGGCCGCCGAGGGCCCGCCCAACCATGTCGGAAAGCGGCAGGAACGCCGCCGCCAGCAGGGCCACGATGACGAGACCCTGCTCGAGGCGGTGGAGGACGGGGATCGGAGTCAAGATGCGGCCCGTGCCCGAGAGCGGCGCTTCCGGACCGGACTGGCTCATCGCCCGCCGGCGTTCTGCTTGCGGTACTCGTCGCGGTAGCGCAGCGCCTCATCGAACGCGTCCGCGGGGACGATCCTTCCGCGGATGCTCGGGTAGAGCTTCTCGGTCAGCTTCTGCCACTCGGCCCGCTGCCGGGCGCTGACCGCGACCACGTTCAAGCCGCGCTTCTTCATGGCGTCGATGTCTTTCTGCTCGGCGTCCTTGACCTCCCGCTGCAATCGCTGTCCGGCCTCGCGGCTCGCCTCCAGGAGAGCCGGCCGCAGGTCGGCTGGGATCTTCTCCCAGGTCGACTTCGTGATGAGGGTCGCCCCCAGCAGGACCTGCCAGCGCAGGTCCGTCATGTTCTTCGCGTTGTTGAAGAACTGGGAGATCACCGCCACCTGCGGCGGCGAGCCCAGGGCGTTCACGAGGCCGGTCTGCAGCGCGGTCGCGATCTCCGTGGACGGAAGAGGCACCGGGTTGAAGCCGGCGGAACGCCACACCGAGACCGAGTCCGCGTCCCCGGCCCAGGTGAAGAGCTTGAGCGCCCGCAGGTCGTCCGGCAGCGCCACCGGCTTCTGGGTGAAGAAGTGCACCCAGCCCACGTCGGCCCAGTTGAGGACCACGAAGCCCTTGGCCTCGATGCTGGCTTCGAGCCGCGGCCGCATCTTCTCGAGGACGTAATACACCTCCTCGGAGGAGTCGTACATGAGGGGGACCCCGAGGGCGTACACCGACTTGTCGATCTCGGCCACCCCCACCGAGGTGAGGACGCCCGCGTTCAGCGTCCCCAGGCGCATCTTGCGCACGACGTCGGGGTCGTCTCCCGCCACCCCGCCCGGGAACAGTCGCACCGTCACCCGCCCGCCGGAGGCGGCCTTCCACTTCTCGCCCAGCTCCTTGAGGATCAGGTACCACGACGACCCGTCGGGCACGAGGGTGGCCGTGCGCACGATCAGCGGGGCCTGGGCGAAGGCGGCGGGGAACGAGGCCAGGAGCGTCCCCAGCAGGAGCGCCAGCACGACCGAGGTCCGCGGGACGCGGGCGCGGCCGGGACTCACGGCTCGATCGAAAGAGAGCATGAAACCCTCGGGTTGCCGAATGATTGAGCGGCTATTCGACGAACAGCTCGTCCGTCCGCGAAAGGAGCCAGCGCGCCCGCTTCTGGGCCAGCACGTTCGCCAGGCGGTAGTCGGAGGGCCGGCTCACGTCGACCGCCAGCGCTTGCTCGAGCAGGGCCTTGAACTCCTGCTTGTTCTGCCGGCTCACGCTCGCGCTCTCCGCGAAGCTCACGTAGGGGAAGGCCCGGCGCCCGCCGGCGATCTGTAGCGCCCGGTCGAAGTGTCCCCGTGCCTTCTCGATCGATCCGCCCACCGAGGACCGTCCGGCCTCGTAGGCGATGAAGAAATCGTGGATCGCCCCCGCGCCGTAGGTCTCGTCCAGGGCCAGGGCCCGGCGGACCAGCGCCTCCGCCAGCCTCTGGTCGGCCGAGAGCTCGGAGTCGTTGATCTTCAGGGCCATGGCCGCCCCCCAGGC
>WNFL01311530.1_pt1 | contig 11126 bp, 11 predicted proteins | sample 5400361 | NCBI WGS metagenome assembly WNFL01 (sample SAMN13153351, study PRJNA577476) | soil metagenome | isolation source: 40 cm soil on Douglas fir-dominated hillslope | place: USA:California | collected 2013-09-17 | reverse complement strand
AGCACGCTCGACGCCGACCGCCAGTGCCTGCGGCAGCGGGGCGATCCGCCGATCACCGTCGCCGGCCACACCGACGAGCGCGGGACCACCGAGTACAACCTTGCCCTCGGCCAACGGCGCGCGGAGTCGGTGCGCAAGTACCTGAGCGGCCTCGGGGCCGACGCGAGCCGCATCAAGGTGGTGAGCCACGGCAAGGAGCGCCCCGCCGACCCGGGCCATGACGAGTCGGCCTGGGCGAAGAACCGCCGCGCGGAGATCACCGCAGGAGGTTCGCGGTGAGGCGGCTCCTTCCGCTCTGCCTGGCGTTCTGCGCCGCCTGCGTCACGACCAAGCAGGAAGGCGACGAGATGCGCAAGCGCATCGACGCCCTGGAGAAGGACGCCAAGGCGCAGAAGGAAGCGACCGCCGCCGATCGGCAGAAGCTCCAGGCCGAGCAGGCCGCGAAATTGAAGGAAGTGCAGGACGCGATGGACGCGTTGAACCGCGCGGCGCGGAAGAGCGGCGCCGACCTGGCGGTCGACCTCGAGAAGGCGCAGAACGACCTGGCGCAGATCCGCGGGATGCTGGAAGTGTCGCAGCACCGCCTCGACCAGATCGACCAGGCCAACGCGGAGCGGGAGCGGAGGCTCGACGAGACTTCCCGGTTCGTCGCCACCCGCCAGAAGGAGCTGGAGCACCCGACCGACAAGGCCGGCCTGTACGCGGCGGCGCGCAAGAAGCTCGACGCGGGCGAAACCGGCGCCGCGCGCCAGTTCCTCACCGAGTTCCTCGCCAAGTACGGCAAGGACGAGCTGGCCGGCAACGCGCAATACTGGCTGGGCGAGACGTACTATGCGGAGAAGCGCTGGAACGACGCCATCGTCGAGTTCCAGAAGGTCTTGAAGGACCACCGCGGGAGCGAGAAGACGCCCGACGCGCTCCTCAAGATCGGCATGGCGTTCCAGAACCAGAAGGACTGCAAGAACGCGATGCTCTTCTTCGACGAGGTCCAGCAGGCGTACAAGTCCGCGCCCGCGGCGAAGATGGCCCGCGAGCAGGAAGCGCAGTGCAAGAACCCCAAGCGCAAGGCGGCCGGCAAGCAGTCGCGCTGAGCGAGCTCGCTCAGGGCATCGTGACCACGGTCAGGTCGCGGAGCGGGACGCACTGGCAGGCGAGCCGCTTTCCGCCCTTGAACTGCCGGCGGTGCAGGAACTTCTCCTTCCAGGTGGGCGGGCTCACCGCGGCCGGATCCCGACCGCGCAGGAAGATGGCGCAGGCCGTACCCGGGCAGCGCCCGTTGCCATTGCAGGGATGGATGGCCGCGAAACCGCGCTGCAGGACGATGCCCGCCTGCGAGGCCGCGTGGTGGACGGTCGACCCTTGCGGGACGTCGACCGTGACCGACTCCATCTCGAACGTGATCTTGGGCACGGGCCTGTCGGTTTACAGGCGGAAGCGGTTCCCTTGCAACAACCTGTCCTCGACCTTCTCCAGAAGCCCGACCAGATCGCGCCGCACGAACTTGCCCTGGGCGAGATCCTGGAAGGCGAGCGCCGCGTCCACCAGGTACTGGGTGACGAAGTGGCTGGTGTTCTCCTCCAACTCGTCCGGGAGCAGCTCGCGGTGGGCCCCGCTGCGCCAGAAGCGGTCGATGAGATCGTAGTCGCGCAGGAGCTCGCGCCGGGCGATCTCGCAGGCCACCCGCAGCGTCGGAAGGCCGGGCGCCGAAGGCCGCTCGAACGCGGGGCGGAAGCGGCGCCGGGCGGAATCGTCCAGCCATTCGTCGAGCGCGGGCGGCCAGGCCCGCAGCTCGGCGGCGATCCGGTCGGCGACCTGGCCCAAGACGTAGTCTTTCAGCTCCTGCGGCTTGCGATCGACGAGGTGATCCCAGCGGCCCATCACGGCGCTCCCGGCAGACCAGGCCGAGCATAGACGACGATCTGGGGCGTCTCGTCCAGATACAACCCGGTCGCCGGGGTCTTGGTGCCGAACGCGTTCCAGGTCTCGGGCTCGCGGTCGCGGAACTCCCGGTGCCATTGCAGGGCGGCGTACTGCGCGTCCCAAGGTCCCGCTGCGTACTGGATGTCGGCGCGGAGCATCCCCGCCTGCTGGTAGGCGCGGTAGCTCTCCGGATTCACCTCGTGGAAGAAGACGCGGGCCCCGCGCGGGGCGTGGGCGTTGAGCCAGGGCAGCACCGCGGTCACGTTGTTGGACCAGTACTGCCGCTGGATTCCGAGGCTGGCCGCGCCAGGGATGCCGCCCGCCAGCTCGCCGTAGGCGCTGGTCCCGTAGGGATGGACGTGCGCGATCTGCCACCAGCCAGGAAGGAGCGCAGCCGCCGCCGCGATGGCCAAGGCGCGCGCGCGGGGCAGCCCCACGTGCGAGGCCAGGCCCGCGGCGCGGTCGAGCAGGTGGCCAGCCTCCGGCGCGAGCAGCGCGATGAAGGCGAGCCAGTGCTTGATGCCGCCGAAGATGGGGGTGGTCCGGATCATGAAGGGCAGGATGGCGGCGCCGGCCAACCCCAATTCGAGCAGCCGGAGCGGCGAGAGCGAGCGGTGGGCGAAGTCCCAGAGGAGCTTCGCGCCGGCGGCGGCGAAGAGCGCCACCTGGGTCACGGGGAGCACCAGGGCGAGCAGCACCAGCGGATAGAAGATCGGGAAGGGTGGACCGCGCAGCTCGCGGCCCAGGTAGTACCAGGCGTAGTGCACGTGGTGGGTGTGGAACGAGACCCAGTCGCCGAGGTGGCGGACCGGGTCGTGCCACAAAAGCGGCCAGGCGACGAAGAGGACGGCCGGACCGACGAGCAGCCAGGGCAGGGTCCGCAGGGCGCGCCCCCGGAGCGCGGCGGGGAGCAGCAGTGCGTGGACGAGGAGGACGGGCGGGAGGAGCCAGGCGTTGTGCTTCACAGCCAGGCCGCTGCCGAAGAGAAAACCGAGCAAGACGCCGTTTCGAACGGCGGGCGGCGGCAGCTCCCAGGTCCGGGGCCGAAAAAAAAATAATTTTTTTTTCGGCGGGGAGGAAGAGGAGGAGGGAGGGGAAGGCGGGGATGGCGACGGGTCGAGAATGCCGATCGCCCGGGCCCAGGCGACGCCCACGCCGGCGGTGAGCGCGCAGATCGGGATGTCCAAGCAGGCCAGGTGACCGTGAAAGAACGTCCCCTCGGCCCCCCAGAACAGCGCCGGACCGAAGACGGCGGCGGCGCGCGAGCGCTGCGCTCCGAGCACGGCCAGCCAGTACGTGAGGAGGGCGCCGAACGCGAACGCCGGCAGGCGGAACGCCAGCGCATCGGGCAACCACCGCAGCCAGGTGGTGAAGACCAGGTGGGACAGGGCAAAGAGCAGCTTGGCCAGGCCGGGATGCTCGAAATTGGCGCTCCAGTAACGCCCGGTGTCCCGCAGCGCGGCTGCAGGCGCGCGGAGCAGCAGCAGCACCCACTGCTCGTAGCTGCGGGCTGCCTCGAAGTAGTAGCCCTCGTCCCGCACGAACCCCACGCCGGACTGGGTGGCGAAGAGCGCGGCGAACGTCAGCGCCCCGAGCGCGAGCGGCAGGCGGCGGCTCATGGAGCGGTCGTCCAGGCCGAAAGGCAGAAGGGCCGATCCGGATCGCGGGCGCTGACCAGGAAGGCGAATGCGCGCTCGCCGGCGGGCACGGCGGCGTCCAGCCGCCGCCAGCCAGGCGCCGGGGGGACGGTGGGCGGCACGTTCAGCGTGGCGACCGGTGCGCCGTCGACCTGCACCTCGATGCGCACAGGTCCCCGGGCGACCTGGTACGCGCGCTCGCCGACGACTCCGGCGCGCACGTGCAGGACGCCACCCTGGCCGCGTGCCTGCAGCCGCCCGGGGTCGGCGGGCCGTCCGATGCGCACCTGCACGCACTGCCGCGGCACGTAATCGACTTCGTGCTCCTCGAGCGGGTCGGTGAGGAACGAGAGCACGCGCGGCCCCCGCAAGTCCCAGGGCTGTAGCGAGAGGGCTCCGAAGCGCAGCTCCTCGCCCGCGACCGCGCCTCGCTGACGGAGCGCTGCGCGCGCTCCCGACAGCTTCGCCAGCGGCACGCGGGGCAGCGCCAGGAGCCACAGCCGGTCGACCCCCGGATAGTCGGCCGCGCGCAGGTCCTCCTCGACGCGAACCGGCAAGGACCGGACGAACATGCGGGCGCGGTCGGCCCAGGAGGGCCAGACCTGGACCGCGTCGCGGGGGCCCGCCTGGACGCGCAACGCCGCAGCTGCCTCGGCGTAATCCCCGTCGCCGGGCAGCCGCAGCGGGTCCGTGAGGTCGAAGATCAGCGCGGAGACGCCCAGCGCGGCGATGGCCAGGAGCGGAACGGCACGCGCGCGGTCGCTCCGGCGCCGGGCCGGCGCCGCTTCGTCGTCCACTACGACTGTCCGAGCTTGATCTTCCGCTCGCTCTTCTCCCGGTCGTACAGGCAGAGCGCCACCTCGGGGTACTGCGTGAACCCCGGCGACCACTCCGGGTGCATGGCGCAGCGGGGGTCGAAGCAGTGGTGCAGCTCCCACAGGTGGCCGACGTGGTGCGCCGCGCGCTTGGCGAGCCCCACGTCGAGGGGCAATTCGCCCTTGCCGCCCAAGCCGTGGCTGCTGACCACCGCCCGCCCGCCGCCGAACTGCGGGAACCCGGTCATCGGCCCCTTGCCCATCGGCCCTTCCGGCGCCGTGAGCGGTGCGCTGGTCAAGTAGACGATCTTGTCGTCGGCGTAGAGCTGCGTGTCGTCGTCGATCTCGTCGAGCAGCTTCGGCGCGTCGTAGGTCTCCTGGTCGTCCGAGAGCGCCGCGTCCGGCAACTCGGCCTCGCCCTCGATCTCGCAGCCCATCCCGTAGGCGGCGTGGAGTCGCCGTGCCACGTGCTCCAGCACCTCCGAGGGGAACTCGCCCAGCGTGACCAGCCGGATCATCGCTTGCCCTTTCCGGCCGGCTTCTTCGCGGCTGGCTTCTTGGCGGGTTTCTTCGCCGCCGGCTTCCTGGCCACGGGCTTCGCCTTGGCCGCCGGCTTCGCCGCCTTGCGGACAGGGGCCGCTTTGGCCTTGGGTGGCGCAGGTCTGTCCGGCGCCTTCGGGGCGGATCTTTGCGGCACGAGCACCTTGGCGGCGACCTCCAGCGCCTTGGCCGCGACCGAGCGGGCGATGCCCGGCCCGTCCGCGGCCGCCGACGGCGGCGTGCGCTTGGGCTCGGCGCCGGCGGGCGGGGAGCCGCGCCTGGCCTGTGGCTTGGTGGTGCCGGGAGGCGCGTGCAGCTTGGCGCTGGGCTCCGCCGCCACGTCCTCGTGGGTGGCCTCGAGCGCGTTCGCGGCAAGCTCGTCGAGCGCCTCCGGCTCCTCCTCCTCGGCGGTGACGCGCATCGCCCGTTGCCGGATGAGGTCCTTGGTCTCGTCGGGATCGGCGATGTCCGACTCTTCCGCGTCGGCAACCTTGACGGCCTTCGGCTCGCCGCTGGCTTCCACGTCGACCTCGCCGAAATCCACCTCGTCGTCCAGCTCCTCGTCGCCCGCGCGCGAGGCCGGCCGCGCGACGCCGACGCTCAACCCGGGCTGCGCGAGCGCGGCGGGCTGCAGCGGCCGCCCTTTGCGCTTCATGCCCGGAGGCGGCCACAAGGCATAGTCGAGGTTGTCCTCGGCGACGTGGAGCGGAAGGTTCATGGCGGCCGCGATCTCGCCGACCAGCAGGTGCCGCGCGCTGTCGTACAGCTCGCGCTCCTTTTGCGGGAGGGGACGCACGCGGCTGAGCGCGTGAAGTCCCTTCAGCACGTCGAGGGTCCCCTGCAGCCCGCCGCCCGTCATCCGGTCCGCGTTCTCGCGGTGTCGCACCTTCCAGTCGAGCTGCGGATCGTCCCCCGGCGCGGCGAGCTGGTCGAACATGTCGTCGATGGCCGCGACGCTCGCCACCTTCCGGAGCCCGATTCCCATCACCTTCGCGCGCGGCACCATCACCGTGGCGCCGTCCTCCTCGCGGGAGAGGGTGACCACCTCCCAGTCGCGGCCGGCGATCTGCTTTACCTCCACTCCGGTGATCCGGCAGATGCCCTGGTTCGGGTACACGACGCGGTCGCCGACATGGAGGCTCCCGTCGCCGATCTGGATCTCGGTGCTCTTGTTCGCCATCGCGACCGATTCGGTACACCGCGCGACGCGAGTGGTCAACGCGTCTTGGGCCTGCTGGCGCTTCCCTCCCGCGGAGGTACTGGAGGAACATCCGCCGGAGCTCCGGCTCGAGTTTCGCGTTCGCGATCGCGAACATCTCCAGCGCGTGCGCCCTGTTTTCCTCGACCCGCTTGCGGAACGCAGGGTTGGGATGCTGGACCGAGTGGGCGGCCCCTCCCTGCTCCTGTGCAGGCAGCCAGTTGCGCGGCGCGTCCAGAGGCACTACGTTTCTGTATGACGCCCAGCGTCATTCCTCTGTAGTGGCGTCGGGAGCGTACATGGCGGAGCAAGTCGAGGATCTCCCCACCCGAGCCGAGGAATCGCGCGGCGGGGACTTCCTCTTCGCGCCGGTCGGGTCGTCGCCGTTCATGACCCCCGAGCGCTTCACCGAAGAGCAGCGCCAGTTCTTCGCCACCGGCAAAGGCTTCGTGGACGGCGACATCCTGCCCGCTGCCGACCGCATCGAGCAGAAGGACAACGGGCTCCTCCGCCAGTTGCTCGCCAAGGCGGGCGAGCTGGGCCTCCTCGGCGTCGACGTCCCCGAAGAGCTGGGCGGTCTGGGCCTTTCCAAGACCACCTCCATGCTCGTCGCCGAGTCGCAGGCCGGGTACGGCTCGTGGGCCACGACGTTTGGCGCGCACACCGGCATCGGCACCCTGCCGATCGTGTTCTTCGGCACGCCGGAGCAGAAGGCGAAGTACCTCCCGGATCTGGCCAGCGGGCGCAAGGTGGCGGCGTACGCGCTCTCGGAGGCGGGCAGCGGCTCCGACGCTCTGGGCGCGAAGACGGTGGCGCGCCTCTCGGCCGACGGCAAGCACTACGTCGTGAACGGCGGGAAGATGTGGATCACCAACGGCGGGTTCGCCGACGTGTACGTGGTGTTCCTCAAGATCGACGGCACCAGGTTCACCGCGATGATCGTCGAGCGCGACACCCCGGGGTTCACCCAGGGGCGCGAGGAGCACAAGCTCGGCATCCGCGGCAGCTCGACCACCCCGCTCATCTTCGAGGACTGCAAGGTCCCGGTGGGGAACGTCCTGGGCGAGATCGGCAAGGGCCACAAGATCGCCTTCAACATCTTGAACGTCGGCCGCCTCAAGCTCGCCGCCTTTGGAATCGGCGGCATGAAGCACGTGCTCCAGACGGGCGTCGAGTACGCGGCGCAGCGCAAGCAATTCGGCCGGGCGATCGCGGAGTTCGGCCTGATCCGCGAGAAGCTCGGCCGCGCCGCGGCGCACATCTACGCCGCCGAGGCGATGACCTACCGCGCCTCCGGCGCCATCGACGCCGCCATCGCACAGTCGGACGGCTCGCCGGCCAGCGTGATGGAGGCGATCGAGGAGTACGCGATCGAAGCCTCGATCATGAAGGTGACCGGCTCGGAGTGGCTGTTCCAGATCGTCGACGAGGTGCTGCAGATCCACGGAGGCAACGGATTCGTGGAGGATTACGCGATCGAGCGCGCCTACCGCGACAACCGGGTGAACCGGATCTTCGAGGGCACCAACGAGATCAACCGGCTGCTGATCCCCGGCATGATCTTCAAGCGCGCCGTGAAAGGCGCCATGCCGCTCATGGCCGCGGTCCAGCAGCTCGACGAAGAGCTCACCGATCCGCGTCACTTGCCTCCGTCTGCCTCCGCCTTCGGCTCCGGCCCGGGTGCCGGCAAAGCCGTCACCCTCCTTCCAGTGGGCCGCCTCGCCGCGGAGCGCCGGGGGGCGGAGATGGCCAAGCGTCAGTTCATCTTCGCGGCCAAGTGGGCCGCGTCGCTGGGCACCGCGCTGGAGGAGCGGCAGGAAGTCCTCGCCGCGCTGGCCGACGTGGCCATCGAGGTGTACGCGATGGATTCCCTGCTGGGCCGCACGCTTGCCACCCAGCGGGAGCCGCAGCTGCGCGACGCGCTCTGCCGGTTCTATTGCATGGAGGCCCGCGAGCGCGCCGTAGGTCGTGCCCGCACGGCGCTCGCGGCGGTGGTGCCGCCCGAGGAGCTGGAGGGGCAGCTCGATCAGCTCGCCCGCCTCCACAAGTACACACCAGTGAACAGCGCCGAGGTGAGGGAGTGCATCGTTCCTTCCCTCTTCGAGGCCGGCGGATATTCATTGTCGTACTGAGTCGCCTCTTACCTCCTCCGACATCCGTGCGCAGATTCGCGCCGGGGGCAGCAACGAGGGCGAGGGGGGCGTGTGCGAAATTCAGAGCCGGGACGGACAGGAGCGGTCAGGCCGCTGTGGTCGGAGGCGGATAGCCTGCGGGAGCGGGTAGCGGACGCGCCTGCCCTGTTCGGGTTCTTTTCCTTCGAGGCAGCGCTGGCGCAGCGCGCCTCGCACGGGCATTTGCGCACCAATCCGGCCGCGCGCGCCGCGCTCATCCGGTTGTGTGCGGCGCCGAACACTCGCGGAGCGGTCCTGTCGGGCCGGCGGGTGGAGACGCTGCAGCGCCGGCTCCGGCTGCACCGCCTGGGCTACGTGGGAGTGCACGGCGCCGAAGTGCAGAACTTCGGGCTGCGGCTCGTGACCGAGCCCGATCTGGAGCTGGCGGAGCAGGCGATCGCCCGGCTGCGCAAGTCCTGCGAGCGGATCCCCGCGTTCGAGGCGCCGGGCATCGCGCTCGAGGATCGCGTCTGGTCCTTGGTGCTGCACCTGCGCCTGGGGGCCAACGCCGACCAGATCGCGGCTGCGGAGCACTTCGGGAGGCTCGCCGCCGCCGAGGGCCTGGGGCTGCGCCGCGGGAACGAGGCCATCGAGGCGTGCGCGCAGGGAACGGGCCTGGGGCGCGCGGCGCTGGGGCTCCTCGCGGGGCTCCGGGCGGCGCTGCCTGTCTACGTCGGCGCCGGAGACGCCGACGAAGAAGGCTTCGCAGCCGTCCATCGCTTCGGCGGCATCACCGTGCACGTCGGGCCGCCCCCGCGGGCCGGCACCGCCGCCCGCTGGCACGTCGCCGACTGCGGCGAGGTCATCCGGCTGATCCACTGGCTCGCCGACGCGCGCCGCCGCGCCCCGCGGTAGCGCGCCGCCGCCAGCGAGGGCCGTGGTAGAGAACGCCCGTGGCGCGCCTGGATCCGCATAGCTACGCAGATTCCGAGCAGCCCGTCACCGAGCGCATCGACCTCCAGCTCAAGGTCGATTTCGCCCGGCAGGTGCTCTCGGGCGAAGTGCTTCTCACGTTGCGAGACCCGTCCGCGGGACCCCTCGATCTGGATACGCGCGATCTGCGCATTGCCGCCGTAGAGACGGCGGACGGGGCGCCCTTGCGGCACGAGCTGGGTCCACCCGAGCGCATCCTGGGAGCGCGGATGCGGGTGCACCTTCCGCCCGCGACTCGCGCCATCCGGGTCCGGTACTCGACCTCTCCCCAGGCGTCGGCTCTGCAGTGGCTCGCGCCCTCGCAGACCGCCGGCGGGCAGCACCCGTACCTGTACAGCCAGTGCCAGCCCATCCATGCGCGGTCGCTGGCGCCGCTACAAGATACGGCGCGCATCCGCGTGCGCGCCGGGGCGAGGTTCACCGTGCCGGCGCACCTGCGCGCGCTGATGGCCGCGGCGCCGCTCGGCCGCGAGACGGGGGGCGACGGCGAGGTGGTCGATCTGTTCGAGATGCCGCAGCCGATCCCGCCCTACCTGCTCGCTTTCGCGGTCGGGGACCTCTCGCCGCGGCAGCTCTCGCAGCGCTCGGCCGTGTGGGCCGAACGCAGCGTGGCGGACGCGGCGGCCTGGGAGCTGGACGGCGTCGAGACGATGCTGCATGTGGCGGAGGACCTGTTCGGCCCGTACGAGTGGGAGCGCTACGACGTGCTGGTGATGCCGCCCTCGTTCCCGTTCGGCGGCATGGAGAACCCGCGGCTGACCTTCGCCACGCCCTCGCTGCTCGCCGGAGATCGATCTCTCGTCAACGTCATCGCCCACGAGCTGGCGCACGCCTGGACCGGAAACCTCGTCTCCAACGCCACCCTGGAGCACTTCTGGCTCAACGAGGGCTTCACCGTCTATGCCGAGCGGCGCATCCTCGAGGCGCTGGAGGGCGCCGAGGCGGCCGAGCTGCACGCGGCGGTCGGGCTGCACGAGCTGGAGGTCTCGCTGCAGCGGTTCGCCCAACGGCCGGAGCTGACCCGGCTGCGCACCGAGATGGCGGGGGTCGATCCGGACGAGGCGTACTCCACCGTCCCCTACGAGAAGGGTTACCTCTTCCTGCGCAGGCTGGAAGAGCTGACCGGCCGCGATCGGTGGGACCGGTTCTTGCGCGCGTACCTGGATCGGTTCCGCTTCCAGTCCATCGCCACCGACGACTTCCTCCGGTTCCTCGACGAGCGGCTTCCCGGCGTATCGGGGCGGGCCGGGGCGCAGCGTTGGATCGACGGGCCGGGCCTGCCGCCCGACGCGCCCCGGCCGCAGTCGCGAAGGCTCGAGGAGCTGCGCGAGCTGGCGCGGCGGACGGGGCAGGGTGTGCTGCCCGACGAGAACACGGCGGTCCGCATGCAGCCCACCGAGCTGCTCGTCTTCCTCCAGTCGCTGCCGGAGCTGCCCGGGGAGGTGTGCGGGCAGCTCGACGCGCTGCTCGGCCTCTCGCGCCGCCGCAGCCTGGAGCTGCGGCACACCTTCGTGCTGGTGCAGCTCCGCGCGGGAGTGGAGGCGGGCCGCGAGGCGGCGCGCCGGGTCCTGCGCGAGACGGGCCGGATGAAGTACCTGCGGCCGCTCTATACCGAGCTGGGGAGGCGGCCGCAGACGCGCGCGCTGGCGCGGGAGATCTACGAGGAGGCGCGCGCCTCGTACCACCCGATCGCCCGCACCGTGGTCGAGTCGATCCTCGGCTAGAGGACCAGCGCGAAGCGCTGATCTTTTCGTCAGTGGTGCTCGGCCGCGTGGTCGGCGCCGGCCAGGCGCGTGAGGTACGCGATGCGCGCGCCGGCCTTGCGCAGCCTTCGGACCAGCTCGCGGTTGATGTTCTGCAGCACCAGGACGTACGCCTTCAGGTCCTGCTTGTAGAGCCGGTAGAGGTCCCG
>WNFL01338703.1_pt2 | contig 11128 bp, 11 predicted proteins | sample 5400361 | NCBI WGS metagenome assembly WNFL01 (sample SAMN13153351, study PRJNA577476) | soil metagenome | isolation source: 40 cm soil on Douglas fir-dominated hillslope | place: USA:California | collected 2013-09-17 | reverse complement strand
TCAGGAGCGCGGGCGATAGTAGGTGGCGCTGAACTGCCGGTTGTGAAAACGTTCGTTTTTACGAGTTCCTTCGGCATCTTCGGAGGTGGTATATCGATGACCGGGCGCTTTGAGGCCACCTGGATCTTGGGCGCGTTAACTTCCTCTTCGATCTTTGGCTTGGGCAGGATCGGCGCCGGCACCTTGAGCGTAGTCTTGATTTCCTCCAGCGGCGGAAGGGGCGGCGGCGTCAACTTTCGGATCGGCTGAGGCTCGTGGTTGACCGGAGGCGGATTATCCACCAAGGTGATGGACGTGATGAACTTCTTTGCAGTCACATTCCCCACCGGGCTGATCAGCACAAGAAACGCGATGATCAAAACAATTGCCACTTCCGCTCCCAAGCTGAAAAGCACTTTCCACCAAGAGCGGGTCTCGAGAAACTGGAGGCATAATTGTTCTCAGATGACGAAGATGAAGGTGGTGATGCCTTTTCGAGGCTTAACCCAACACTCACTCGGGCCAGCAGGCGTCCACAACACAGCTAAGGCAACCCAGCAAGGCCCCTACAGGATGTTAGATGCACGATTACGGCCAATCGCTCTTGTGAAAACCAAGCTTAAACTACTGATTTCAGAGTGGTTGGAGCCGTATATCTACAATGGTACCAAAGCTCGTCGCGCGAAACGCAAAATTTTCACACTAGTTGGTCTGCAAACCGCTTTGGTGCGGGTTTGGTAGGATGACGATTAGAGGAAAGCGGAGCTACAGCGTATTGTTCAGGATCCGCCGAGACTCTCTATCGAAATGACGATGAACGCGCTGGCGGAGACCGTGATGCACCGTGATGCCAAGGATGAGTTTGTCCGGCAAGAGACCGGAAGATTGGCTGCGGCCAGCGCTAGCAGCGCACGATCTTCGGCGACTTGATGCCCTTGGTCGCGTTACGCGTATCCACCACTAACTGCGATTCGTCGACAATCTTCTTGTAGTCGTAGTCGCTGTGGTCGGTCACGATCAAAGCGCAATCGTACTGTCCCAGGTTGGTCAGCGGCGTGGACTTCATTTGCAGATCGTACTTCCGGCCGCGGCCTACGGTAGGAAAGTAGGGATCGTTGTAGCAGACATCCGCCCCTTCTTTTTGCAGCAGCTCGATGATAGTGAGCGCGGGAGATTCGCGCAGATCGTCAATGTCCTTTTTGTAGGCCATGCCGAGCATCAGGATTTTGGAGCCGTTCAGCGCCTTCTTTTTCTGGTTCAGCGCATTCGCTACCGAGGCAATTACGTGGTACGGCATCCCCACGTTAATTTCGCCCGCCAGTTCAATAAACTTGGTGCGGAAATCGAACTCCTTGGCTTTCCAGGAGAGATAGAACGGATCCACCGGAATGCAGTGCCCGCCGAGTCCTGGCCCGGGATAGAAGGGATGGAAGCCGAAAGGTTTGGTCGCGGCCGCGTCGATGACTTCCCAAATGTCGATTCCCATGCGCATGCTGAGCTGCTTAAGTTCGTTCACCAGCGCGATGTTCACGCAGCGGTAGATGTTCTCCAGAAGCTTGGTCATTTCCGCCGCAGCAGGGGTGGAAACCCGCACCACGCGCCGAAAGATGGCGTTGTACATGGCCCCTGCCAGTTCACTGGCTTGCGCATCCAAGCCGCCCACGACCTTGGGAATGTCTTTGCGGGCCACGCTGGTGTTGCCGGGATCTTCGCGTTCCGGCGAAAACGTGAGGAAAAAGACTTTGCCATTGCTGACCCCGTCCCGGGCCGCCCTAAGACCAAACTTATTGCCCTTCTCGAGAATGGGCAGCAGCACTTCCTCGGTTGTTCCAGGGTAGGTCGTGCTCTCCAGGACCACCAAATGATTCGCCTGCAGGTTCGGAGCGATGGCATTGCCGGTGGCAGTGATGTAGCTCAAATCCGGCTCGTGGTACTCGTTCAGCGGCGTGGGCACGGCGATGATGACCGCGTCTACTTCCTTCAGCCGCGTATAGTCCGAAGTCGCCGAAAAACCCTTCTCCCGGGGGTTTTGAATTTCTGCGGGCAGAATCCGGTGAATATAGGAATTGCCGCTATTGAGAGCATTGACTTTATTGGCGTCGATGTCGAACCCCAGCACCTGGAACTTCTCTTCGCTAAACAGAAGGCCCAGCGGCAAACCGACGTAGCCCAGCCCGATAATCCCGATCTTGGCCTGGCGAGACTGAATCTTGGCGAGAATTTCAGAGACAGGTGTAACCTGTTGCGTTGGCATGATGATTTTTCTTCCGTGAAAGGCAAATTTTAGCACACAGGGGAGGCTCGAACTTTTGCCCCGCGTAACGCAAGTAACTCTTTTAGAATCAGGAGACTTGGATGCTAAAATCGCGGAGCCACGGCCTCCGCTGGCTGCTCTTGCTGTTGGTCTTGACCGGCGTTTTGCTCGCCCGCCAGGCCGGATCGTGGCTGGTAGTGGATAGCCCCCAGCCTGCCGACGCCATCGTCATTCTGGCAGGTGAGACCGAACAACGCCCCGCCAAAGGCCTCCAAATGCTCGCCCAGGGCTTCGCTCCCCGGATGGTGCTCGATGCCCCTGCCAACACTCACATCTACCGCTGGAGCCAACTGGAGCTTGCCCAGCAGTACCTCGGAAGACTTCCGGCGGCTCTCCAGCTTTCTGCTTGCCCTATCGCAGGCCTCTCCACTCGGGATGAAGCGCGGGACGTGGCCAAATGCCTGGCGGCCAGCGGAACGGCTAACGGAAACCAGATCCACCGCGTCCTGCTCGTCACCTCAGACTTCCACACTCGCCGCTCCCTGGCCATTTTCCGGCACGAGATCCCCAGCGTCCAGTTCAGCGCCGCCGCCGCCTACGATCCAGCTCAGTATGGCACCCAATGGTGGCAGCACCGTCAATGGGCGAAAACCTTCTTCGACGAGTGTGTCCGGCTAGTCTGGTGGTACGCGGTGGATGGTTGGCGGAAATAGATTGCCTGGACGGAGCTATGATCTTGTAAATTCTTGCGTCCTATCGGGCCTGGATCAAGGGGACGTGGGGCGCCGCCGTCGTCGGCGCATCGCCAGTAAGCCGCGGGTCGTCCGCCACTTCAATCGCCCGCATATAGGGGACAAAGCCCGCCTTCAGATAGAACGGCAGAGCCCGCGGATGGTCCAGAGTACACGTATGTACCCATACCCGCTCCGGAGCATAGGCCCACGCCGCGGCCAGCCCTTGCTCCATCAAATACTGGCCCGCGCCTTGCCCAATAAGATCCGCACTCAGGCCGAAATAGGCGATTTCCACGCCTGACCCGCGGCGGCGATCCAACTCCAGCAGGCCCTTATCATCTTTGCCTGCGGACAGCGCGTACACATCCACCTGCGTATTATGAATTATCCCCGCCAGTTCCTGATCGCCCATCCGCAGCCGGCTGAACCACAGCCAGTCTTGCCCCACGGCGCGATAGAGTTTTCGATACCAATCGAGGTCCGGTTTCGACACTTTACGGACAGAGAGGCTTAAGGGCGGCGCAGGGGTGGGCAAAGTGCGTGGCCGCTCCCGCATTTCGAGATACGTCACCACCGACGCAATCTTGCCCGGCGGAAGATCGGTATAGCCGTCGGAGAATGTCATGGGTTCAAGCCGCAGCCCGCTTCGGTGCCTCGCCAAGATGCTAAAATCCTATCGCACTCGACGATCTCGCACCCACGATTTCACGCCAATGACCTATGCCTGTCTCTCGAAGCCTGTAGTTTGTGACGGGCAACTCTCTTTAACCGCCGTGCAGCCGGAACATATTGAGGCCATTCGCCGTTGCCGCAATGCTCAGATGGATGTGCTGCGCCAGTCCGCGCCTATTACCTCCGAAGACCAAATGGCATATTACGCGGCCAGCATCTGGCCCGACATGCCCCGTCCGCGCCCGAAGAACATCCTTTTCGCCTACCTCGAGAATGGCAACTTCATTGGCTACGGTGGCCTGGTGCATATCGCCTGGGAGCATCGGCGCGCCGAAGTTTCGTTCTTGCTGGAGCCCGCGCTGGCGCAAGTTAACGACACCTACGCGTACTATTTCTCCACTTTTCTGCACCTCATCCAGACCGTCGCCTTCGATGACCTCCAACTCCATCGCCTCTTTACCGAGACCTATGCTACTCGCTCACATCACATATCAGTTTTGGAATCTTGCGGGTTTCACCGCGAGGGCACACTGAAAGATCACGTGCGTATTCAGGATCAGCCCGTTGACTCGCTCATTCATGGCTGCGTTCATGGCCGCTTCCGATCCCAGGAAGCTTCTGGATGAAGAGCCGGCGAGTCTTCGTCAGCGGCGGGGCCGGCGTCATTGGCCGGGAGATGATCCCGCGCCTCATGGATCGCGGCGCCACCGTGCTCGTTGGCGATCTCAAACCGCGGCCAAGACAGTTTCCCGCCGCCGTCCACTATCGCCAAGGCGATCTCAACACCCTCGCCCAAAGCGAGCTCGAAGCTTTTGCACCGGAGATTTTCATTCATCTCGCCGCCACCTTCGAGCGCTCCACCGAATCCTACTCGTTCTGGGAAGAGAACTTCTGGCATAACGTCCGCCTCAGCCATCATCTGATGACGATCGCGAAAGATTCACCCAGCCTCAAGCGCGTCGTCTTTGCCTCCAGCTATCTGATATACGACCCTGCCCTTTATCAATTCGCAACCCAGCAGCCGCAGCCAGTTGCTCTGAAAGAATCCGATCCCATCCTTCCCCGCAACCTCACGGGTATGGCCAAGCTTGCCCATGAAATCGAGCTGCGTTTCCTGGACGGCTTTCGCGGAGAGGCCTTTACCACGGCCTGCGCCCGTATTTTCCGCGGCTACGGATGTAATTCGCGTGATGTAATTTCACGCTGGGTCAGGGCGTTGCTCGCCGGGGAATCCATCACCGTCTACCGCCCCGAGGGCATGTTCGACTACGTCTATGCCGTGGACTCGGCGGAGGGTCTCATCCGCCTCGCTCACTCCTCTGTTACCGGCGTCATCAATCTGGGTACCGGCCGCGCCCGCCGAGTGCAGGAAGTCGTCGACGTCCTGCGTACACATTTTCCGGATCTGCGAACGGAAGAGGCCACCTCGGAAATCCCCTTCGAAGCATCACAAGCTGACGTATCCGCCTATCGCGCCGCCGTCGGCTGGACGCCCGAATACGATCTTGAACACGCCATCCCGGAAATCATCGCTTACGAAAGATCAAAGCAAGCGGAGCAAGAGCAACCCCTGCCAGTTGGCCACGTTCTGGTCACCAGCGCATCCAAGAAAGTCCCGATGGTCCGCGCCCTACAAGAGGCAGCCCGGAAGTTGGATCCCGGCAGTAAGGTGATTGCAGGTGACATCGACGACAATGCCCTAGCTTGTCACGTTGCCGACGATTTCTGGAAAATGCCTCGGACGGAAACCATCGAACCCAACGGCATCCTCGCCGCCTGCCATGAGCGCGGCGTCCGCACCATCTTTCCCTCCCGAGATGGCGAGCTCATGTTCTGGTCGGAGAATCGCCGCCGTTTTGCCCAAGAGGGGATCGATGTTGTTGTTTCCGATCTCGACACCGTCCGCACCTGCCTGGATAAGCTCGCATTCGCTCAATTTGGCATCGCGCACAACCTTCCGTTCATCCCCGCCGCTCAACACCTCGATGAACTCTACGCCGGTCCCTACGTTGTCAAAGAGCGCTTCGGAGCAGGCAGCCGTAAGGTCGGCCTCAATTTGGACCGCCACGCAGCTCTCGAACACGGCAGCCAACTTGACAATCCAATTTACCAGCCATTTATTCCAGGAAGGGAAATCAGCATTGACGCCTGGGCCGACCGCTCGCACCACATCAAGGCACTGGTCCTCCGTACCCGCGACCTCGTAGTCGACGGCGAGTCCCAGATCACCACCACGTTCCGCAACCCAGCTATCGAGGCCGCAGCCCTGCAGGTTCTGCAAGCCTTCCAACTGCGTGGCCCCGTTGTCCTGCAGGCGATCGTCAGCAACCGCTGCCTTCACATCATCGAATGCAATACCCGCTTTGGCGGCGCTTCCACCGTCTCCATCGCTGCCGGTCTCGATAGTTTCTACTGGAGCTTGCTGGAATCCCACGGCGCGGACTCGTCCGAATATCCGCTCAACCGCGTTCCCGGCGAAATCCGCCAGGTCCGCGTCCTCAGTGATACCTACCTCTATGGTTCCAATTTCTAAATGGTCTTAATCTTCGACCTCGACGACACGCTCTACTCAGAGCGCACCTACGTGGAAAGTGGCTTCCGCGCCGTCGCCCAATTCGGTCAGGAGACTTTCGGCTGGGATCGCCAAGCCTCCTTCCGCTTCATGCTGAACGCGCTCGACCGCCACGGCCGCGGCTCCATCTTCAATCAATGGCTCGCCTCCCATGGTCACAGTCAAAAGAGTCTCATCGAAAGATGCATCCACATCTACCGTCATCACACGCCCCACCTCTGCCTCAATCCCGGCGTACTGAAGCTGTTGTCCAGCCTGAAGAAGTATCCTTTGTATGTGGTGACGGACGGACACAAGATCGTGCAACAAAAAAAGGCAGAGGCTCTGCATCTGCATCGCTGGTTCCGCAAAGTCCTGCTCACCCATCGCTACGGACTAAAGCACGCCAAGCCTTCCACCTATTGTTTTGATCGTATCCGCCTGCAAGAGTTCTGCAACTGGACCGACATGGCGTACATTGCTGATAACCCTGCGAAGGATTTTGTAAACTTAAACCAGCTCGGCGTCGCCACGGTTCGCGTTCTCACAGGCATGCACAAGAATGTCCGCGCGAAGAAAGGCTTCAACGCGCGCCATACCATTCCGAATCTCAGCCATCTCACGAAACTATTTTCCCTATGATCGAGGAGCCCGTACGCGCCATGTCGAGTAGCAGCCGAGAGCAGCAGCCGTTCCAGTGGCAGGCGGTCGACACCTTCGACCAGAATTTCTATTCTCCCAAAACCGCTGAAGATCGCCCCTGTCCCGTCTGCTCCTCCCCGCGCTACCGCACGTTCCAGACACTGAAGGACTTGCAGTACTATTGCGATTCCGCCGATCTGCCCAAGCGTTTCCATCTCAGCGAAGCGCAGTGTCTCGATTGCTTCTGCATGTTCCAAAATCCATCTTACTCGGCCTATGGCTTCCGGGTCGTTCTGGCCGAAGCCGGTTGCTCCTACGGCGCTTCCGTGGGCCGGGACGATGAAACCATCGCGTGGCTGCATCGTCACAATCTCTTGCGCAACGGCACCGTTCTGCTCGACGCCGGATGCTACGACGGCCGCTTCCTAGGCAAGCTCCCTGCCGATCTACAGAAAATCGGCGTCGACATTGATGAGCCAGCTCTGACCAAAGCCCGCCAGACCCATGCCGGGCAGAACACCGAGTACATTCTCGGCGAATTCGAAACCTTCCAGTGCGCCAAGCCGCCCGACGTTGTCCTCATGCTGCATGTCCTCGAGCACCTGGGACGTCCTGCCGCTGCTCTGCAAAATCTGCGCAAAATCTCCCACCCCAAAACGCAACTCGTACTGGAAGTACCGGTTATGGAACTCGGCTTCACCAACGACATCAACGGCTCCTTCCCGCCGCTTCACCTAACCCACTTCACCCGCGCCAGCCTGCACAACTGCATGACAGCAGGCGGATGGCAAATTCAGGAAGCCGACGAACTTGAGGAATACAACGGCTATCGCGTTGTTGCCAAGCCCATCCCAGAAGGCCACTCCACGCCCGCATTGGAAAAAGACGCCGCGGCCTACCAACTCCTCGCCGCACACCTGGAGCGCTGGTATCGAGCTCAAGCCGAGGTGGAAAAGCGTCTCAGTCAATTCAGTGCCTTCCCCAATTATGTTCTCTGGGGCAGCGGCTTTCACACCGAGATGCTTTACCAGCTCACGTCCCTCTTTTGCCACAAGCAGCACCGCTTCCTGCTCGTCGATCTTGATCCTCTAAAACAGAACAAGACCTGGCGCGGTATCGCCATCCACACGCCGGACGCACTCAAGGGAGTCGATTGGACTGAAGCTTGCTTCATTCCCTCCAGCTACCAGCACCACGAAGCCATGCGCGCCTCCGCCATGTCCCTCGGCGTGCCTTCGGGCCGCATCATACAGCTGTACGATAATGTCCGCATCCGCTGAATTCAACTAACGCCGCGACCGCTTCCGTGCTGCTTTCTTCGGCAGTTTCGCCGTCACCAATTCGTACGATGTTGCAATCAACTCTTTCAGTTCCCGTACCCCTAACGTATCCAGCGACTCCAGCCCTACCCACTGATACCGCCCCACATATGGAGCCGGGGCCATCCCCTCCCGCTCAATCAATTCCGCAAACGTCTCTGGCGAACACTTAAAGCACAGCCTCGGCCTCGCCTCAATCTCCAGTGCTGCCACCACAAACATCTTCCCCATCACTTTGAAACAGAGATCGTGACCCCACTGAATCTTCTCCGTGGCCTTGGGAAACGAAAGGCAATAAGCTCGAAGCAACTCGATGTTCATAGGACTAAGTCTGTCTTAAGATTCGACCTGGAAATCGCCTATAGGGTTAACTTCCTTAAGGTCCTCGAAACTATTTTGAAGTGGCACGGCTGCGGCCGTGCCGAAAGCCAATAGAAATGGGGGCTTCAGCTACCGTGGGAGAAGCCCGCCGCCTGCTCATACGCCGCTGCCAAACCCAGCACCGTTGCCTCTGCTCCAGCCGGACCGCTAATCTGCAAGCCAACCGGCAATCCCTCACTCGTCCTCCCACAGGGCACAGAAATCGTCGGCCAGCCCAATACATTGAACGGCCGCGTATTGCGCAAAGTAAGTTGTTCCTTATGCCTCAGCGTCTCGGGATCGGAAAGCAGCTCCGCAATCTTGAACGGGGGCACCGGAACCGTCGGCGTCACCAGCAAATCCACCGTTTCAAATATTCGAGCGGCTGAGCGCCGCACCTCCTCCAAATCCCGCAAGGTCTTGCTGTACTCTTCCGTTCCAACCGCCGCTCCTGCGCGGATTCTCCTTAGCGTATCCGCCTGATAAAGCTCGGGCGTCGCTGCCACATGCTCCCGGTGGTAGGCATAGGCCTCGGTCTTGGTCAGAAGGTTGGATAAGTTATTGATCATGTAGAGGCTGACCTCGAACTCCACCCTTAACCTCAGGGTGTAGCGATTCGTAAAAATGCGCCCTCGGTATTCCGATTCGCAAGGACGTTGTTTCAACCACCGCCGCATAGTCCGGCGCCCCGTCAGGAGCCATCGCCTGCAGCAGCAGCGCCGCATCCCGCGCGGTGCGCGCCATCGGACCCACGTGGTCGAGAGATGTGGACAAAGGCACCACGCCCAGCGCGCTCACTAAGCCGTATGTCGGCTTCAGCCCTACAATGCCGCAAAACGCCGCGGGCTGCCGGATCGACCCTCCCGTATCCGTGCCCACCGCAGCAAAGCAAAGCCCGGCCGCCACTGCCGCAGCCGATCCGGAAGAAGAACCACCTGCGGAATATTCGGTTGCCCACGGATTCCGCACCGGACCAAACGCACCCACCACCGAACTCGCCCCGTAGGCAAATTCATGCAGGTTGAGCTTACCCAGAAACACCGCGCCCGCCGATTTTAGGCGCCACACCACCTCGGCGTCCACCAGTGGCAAGCGATTCCGGAACAGGTTGCTGCCAGCCGTGGTGCGGACGTCCGCGGTATCCACCAGATCTTTGAGAGCGATCGGGATGCCATGCAGCGGCCCCAGCCAAAGCCCTTGTTGGATGTGCGCTTCCGCTGCGCGTGCCTCGTCCATGGCGAGGTCCGAGGTCACGGTAATGAAAGCGTTCAGCTCGGGATTACGCTGCTCAATCCGACGCAAACAAGCTTCCGTTAGCTCGACCGGCGACACCTTCTTAGTACGAACGAGCTGGGACGCCTCGGCGAGCGTGAGAGCCGTCAGGGTCGAACTGCCGCCGCTTACAACATTCTCCATCGCGGCAATTATGACATGGCCTAGAGCGCGGGGAAGAGCGGCGAAAGCGCTTGAGCGTATTTCCGCTCCCGCGTATCATTCCCGTTACGTTAACCGCCTCGGCGGAGACACGACCATGGCCTCAAACGAACCCAGCGTTCAAGAAATCCTCAATTCGTACAACGACCGCGCCTCGCTGGCCGAAGCGTTTACCATTCCCGCGTCCTGGTACATCGACGATCGTATTGCCGCGCTCGAGCGCAAAACCGTCTTCAGCCGCACCTGGCAGGTTGTCGGACGGACGGATCAAGTCGGCAAGCCCGGCGACTATCTCACCGCCAATGTTGCGGGTGAACCCATAGTCGTTGTCAGAGGCCAGGACAACCAGTTGCGAGCCTTCTTCAATGTCTGCCGCCATCACGCCGCTGCTGTCATGACCGAGCCCTGCGGACACGCGACGATTCTCCGCTGCCCTTATCACGGATGGAGCTATGGTCTCGACGGGACGCTCAAAGGTGTTCCTGAGTTTGCCGGGGTGCAGAATTTTGATCCCGCCAAGAACGGCCTAATGCCCGTAACGGTCGACACATGGGAAAGTTTTGTCTTCGTCCATCTCGACCCGCACGCCGTTCCGCTGCGGGAATTTCTTGGGCCCATCGTGCCGCGTCTTGCGCCGCTCGAGGTTTCCAAACTCGGCTTCTTCCAGCGCAAGAGCTACTCGCTCAATTGCAACTGGAAAGTCTATGTGGACAACTACCTCGACGGCGGCTACCACGTCCCGCATTTGCACAAGGGTCTCAGCAGCGTTCTCGACTACACGCAGTACACCATCGAAAACGATGGACGCTACTGCCTGCAATCCAGCCCTATGGTCGCCTCCACGGAGGACGCTGCCACCTCTGCGACCCGCACCGGCGACCGCGCTTACTACTATTGGCTTTACCCCAATTTCATGATCAATTGCTATGCCGGATACATGGACACGAATCTCGTGCTGCCCATCGATACCGATCATTGCCAGGTGATCTTCGACTTCTACTTCTCCGACGTGAGCGACGCCGCGAAGGCCTACAACACCGAGAGCATGAACGTCAGCAATCGCGTGCAGGACGAAGATGAAGGCATCTGTGCGTCCGTTCAGCGGGGTCTGAAATCCCGTGCCTACGGCGCGGGCCGCCTGTCTGTCCGCAGAGAGAGCGGAGAGTATCTCTTCCACCGCCTT
>WNFL01421433.1_pt3 | contig 11129 bp, 7 predicted proteins | sample 5400361 | NCBI WGS metagenome assembly WNFL01 (sample SAMN13153351, study PRJNA577476) | soil metagenome | isolation source: 40 cm soil on Douglas fir-dominated hillslope | place: USA:California | collected 2013-09-17 | reverse complement strand
CTTCGCGGACCTGCAGCGCGACACGACCTGGCTCACCACGGTCGGGCTGCTCGCCGACGTCGCCGCGTTTCTCGGCGACGCGCCGCGCGCGCGGCTGCTCAGCGCCCTGCTCGCGCCCTATGCGGACCGCGCGATCGTCGTCGGTCCCTCCCTCTCCGTCCCGAGCTCGGTCGCGCGGCCGGCGGCGCGGGCGCTCGCCACGTGTGGCGACTTCGCCGGCGCAGAGCGGCACTTCGAGCAGGCCCTGGTCACCGAGCAGCGGCTCGGCGCGCGCTGTCTCCTGACCCGCACCCGCCACCAGTACGCGGCGATGCTCGCGGAGCGCGGTCGCGCGGGCGACCAGGATCGGGCGCGAGCGCTCGCCGCGCAGGCGCTCTCCGCGGCGGAGTCGATCGGCATGAAGTCCGTCGCCACCCGGGCCCGCGCCCAGGTCGAGGAGCTCGCGGGGGTGATTCCGATCCGCCGCGGGCGCCGGAAGGACGCTTGAAGGGCGGGCTGAGGTGCGGCCGAGCGAATCCTGAGGAAACTCTGAGCCAGCGCTGAGGACTCCTCGGGCTGCCCGCCGTAGCCTCGCGGCATGACACGCTACTCACTCCTCGCGGTCACGTCGCTTTGGCTCCTCACTCTGCCGGCGTTCGCCGACACACCCGCGGGCAAGGCCCCGCCAGGCGTCTCGCAAACCTGGCTCGGCGCCGTGAAGCGCGACATCGAGGCGCGCGAGTATCACTTCTCGCCCACGGACGATGGCGCGCTCTCCGCGCCCAATCGAGCGCGGGATCTGCGCAGCCGCGTGGGCGCTGCAGGCGTCGAAGTGGTCTCGCGCACGAAGGGCGAGCAGGCCTTCAAGCTCGAGCTTCGCCTGGCGCGCATCGGCCGCGAGGGGGCGCTCGCCGACGTGCCCGCGGGCGAAGTGAAGCTGCGCGGCGAGCGCGCCGAGATTCACCGCGTAGGGCTGCAGCTCGTGGAGTGGTACGCGAACGACGAGCGCGGCCTCGAGCAGGGCTGGACGATTGCGGCGCGGCCGGCGGAGGACGTGGCCAACGGCCGCCCTTTCGTCCTCGAGCTCGCCTCCACTGGCTCGTTGCGACCGATCCGACGCCCGCAAGACGGCCGCATCGTGTTCGTCGACGGCACCGGCGCGGGCCGGCTCTTCTACGGCGAGCTGGTCGCGAGCGACGCGAACGGCGCGCAGCTCGAGTCACGGCTCGCGGTCGCGGGTGGCCGCGTGCAGATCCTCGTCTCCGATGAGGGCGCGGCCTATCCACTCACGATCGATCCGGTGATCCAGCCGGCGAGCTGGAGCGTCGAGTCGAACGTCGCGAGCGCGTTCCTCGGGTTCTCGATCGCGACCGCCGGCGACGTGAACGGGGACGGCTACAGCGACGTCATCGTGGGCTCGCCGGGTGAGGTGGGGAACCGGGGCAAGGCGTATCTGTATCTCGGCGGCCCCGGCGGCCTGGCGCTGAGTCCCATCTGGACGGGGCAGGGCGTTGCCGCGAACGACTCCTACGGGTCGTCCGTCGCCGCCGCAGGCGACGTGAACAGCGACGGCTTCGGCGACGTCGTGATCGGCGCGCCCGGCAGCAACTCGGGCGCGGGCTACATCGTCGTGTACCTCGGCTCGGCCACCGGCCAGCTCGTGAGCCCGGTCACCGTGAGCGCGACGCAGTGCTTCACCAGCTTCGTCGCGAACTCCCACTTCGGCGCCTCGGTCGCGACCGCCGGGGACGTGAACGGCGACGGCTTCGACGACGTGGTCGCCGGCGAGCCGGGACTCACGATCGACGCCAATCGCTCGGGCGCGGTGTGCATCTACCGCGGCTCGGCAACGGGAGTGTCGGCGGCCGCGCGGTACACCATCTCCGCGTACACCAGCGGTGGGGCGAATCCCGACGACGTCATCCAGTCGCTGGCCTTCGGACAGTCGGTGTCGACCGCGGGCGACGTGAACGCCGACGGCTTCGCCGACGTGATCGTCGGCGCCCCAGCGGCGCACACCGTCTCGAGCCTCGCCGCGGCGGTGGGGGCTGCGTACGTCTTCCTGGGATCCGCCAGCGGCCCGCAAGTTCCCGCGGTTTGGACCCAGCCGGGCGACGACCTCGCCGACGGGGCCGATATCGGCATTTGGGGCTTCGGCTTCTCCGTCGCCAACGCCGGTGACGTGAACGGCGACGGCTTCGCCGACGTCGTGGTGGGCGAGCCCGGCGACGACAGCGCCGCAAACAACGCCGGCGCGGTGTTCATCTTCCACGGATCGGCTTCGGGGATCTCCGTCCCGGCGAGTGACTGCGATCCGTCGAACTTCTTCACCAGCGTGCCCGCGAAGTACTGCGAATTCGGCGTCGCCGCGAACGCGCGCTTCGGCTGGTCCGTGGCGACCGCGGGTGACTTGAACGGAGATGGCTACGCGGACGTCGTCTTCGGCATGCCGGGCTGGGCGAACCCGCTGGGTGGCACGGGAGCCGTGGAATTCCTCTACGGACGCGCAGACGGGAGCTACGTCATCAGCGTTCCGGAACAGATCATGACCAGCGAGCCGGGCGCGACCTATTTCGAGCTCGGCACCGCCGTCGCTACGGCCGGCGACACGGACGGCGACGGCTTCAGCGAGGTCCTGGCCGGCGTCGCCGGTCACACCAACGGGCAGACCAACGAGGGACTCGCGTCGCTCTACCGCGGTACGGGCAATCCGCCGCAGGGCTCGACCCCCTGGAACTTCATACCCGGCAACGCGGCGCGCGCGGGTGACTCGATCGCCACGGCCGACGTCAACGGCGATGCGCGCGCTGACATCATCATCGGCGCTCCCGGCTTCGACAACGGCTTCACGGACCAGGGCGCGGTGTTCGTGTTCAACACCCCGCAGTCCGTGCTCTTCTCCGCGCCGCCTCCGACCACGGCGAACGCCAGCCGCAGTTACTTCGGCAGCACGACCGGCGCCCAGCTCGGGCAATCGGTGGCGCGCGCCGGGGACATCAACGACGACGGCTTCGAAGACGTGATCGCCGGTGCGCCGGGGATCGGCCACGCGTATCTGTTCAATGGCAGCTTCGGCGGCCTGCCCGCCGGGGCGACCCAGGATCTGACCGGTCCCGGCAGCGGGACGCGCTTCGGACAGTCCGTCACGAGCGCCGGAGACGTGAACGGCGACGGACTGGCGGACGTGGTGATCGGCGCGCCCCTGGACGAGACCTCCGGTGCGCTGGCCGACGAAGGCGTCGCGCGCTTGTATCTCGGCAGTGGCGGCGGCCAGCTCGTTCCCTCGGCCTGGTCGGCGCACTCCGGCCAGTCGACCGCGGAGCTCGGCGCCGTCGTATCCGGCGTCGGAGACGTGAACCGGGACGGCTACTCGGACGTGCTCGTCAGCGCCCCGCAGTACTTCGCCACCGCCGGCTCGTTCAGCTACTGGATCGGTCTGGTCGAGCTGTTCCGCGGCGGCCCCGGCGGCCTGGCTTCGACGCCGGTCTGGATCGCCACGGGGGGAGGATCACTCCTCAACCACAACACGATCGGCGCGGACCTCGGATACGTCGGAGACGTCGACGCGGACGGATTCAGTGACTTCTGGATCTCGTCGAGCACCTTTGGACGCTTCTCGTCGTCGAACGACATCCTTGTGTACCGCGGTCAGTCGTCGGACGCTCCGGCGTTCCTCACCAGCTTCACGGGACTCACCGCCGCCGGCGGCGACGTGAACGGCGACGGCTTCTCGGATCTCATCGTGGGGAACTCCGGAGCGCTGACGGCGACGGCGTTTGCGGGGCCGCTGTCTTCGGCCACGCCCATCTGGACGGTGAGCGGACCGGCAAACAGCGAGTTCGGCGGCCGGGTCGCGACCGGAGACGTGAACGGCGACGGCGTCTCGGACGTGCTCGTCGGCGCGCCCGCGTTCGACGCCGCATTCACGGACGCGGGACGCGTGTCACTCTATCTGGGCAACCTGGGGCTGTACGACGACGGACTGACGATACAGCCGGTGCAGGTGGATGGAGCGTGTTTCTTCTGCATCATCCGCACGATCTCCCTGCTGGGGCGGCCGACCTCGTCGCCGCAGGCATTCTTCCTGGAGGCGAACGCGCACAGCCCGGCGGGCTCGGCGAAGATGCGACTCCAGTGGGAGGTGAAGCCGCTCGGGTCCGTGTTCGACGGACTGAGCACCGGCGCGCCCGCCCCCCAGGCGATCTTCGGGAACACCACGATGGCCAGCAGCAACCTGCCGCTCGCGGCCGGGGCCCCGCGGCACTGGCGCCTGCGCTTCACCAGCAACAGTCCCTTCTTCCCGCGCTCGCGCTGGATCTCGCTGGCCGGAAACGGCCCGAACGAGGCTGACTTGCGGGCGACCGCGGATCAGGACGGCGACGGCCTGCAGGACGCGGCCGACAACTGCCCGACGGTGTCGAACGCAAATCAGTCGGATGTCGACCTGGACGGCGTCGGCGACGTCTGCGACAACTGCGTGAACCTCGCGAACCCGCGAGTCACTCCGGACTCGGTGAGCTTCCTGTCCGCGAATTCCTGGGCCACGCTCACGGGCGGCCAGCGCGACGACGACCACGACGGGTACGGAAACAGGTGCGACGCGAAGTTCCCGGGCACGACGGGGACGCTCGTCGGCGCCCAGGACCTCCTGCAGTTCCGCAGCGCCAACAACAAGAGCCGCACGCTCGACACCTGCGGGACGGTCGGCACGCACCCCTGCGCGATCTTCGACCTGAACGAGCTGGACGCACTCATCGGCGCTCCGGACCTCACCGTGTTCCGCAGCCTGAACAGCAAGGCGCCCGGGCCGAAGTGCGCCGCCTGTCCGCTGCCCTGCGAGGCCGGTACGAGCGGAACCTGCGGGACGATTCCGTAGCGGGGACGCTCAGCGCAGCAGGCGCGCGGCGCGGCGGCCGAGCTTGAGGAACACGGCGTCCTGCGGGCCGTGCGGCGCCGCGGCGGCGCCGTCTTCGCGGAGCAGCTGGGCGGTGGTCATGTCGACGGCCTTGCGGCCGAGCTTCACGGCGTGAGTCGTCCCGTCCGGGCGCTCGACGACGAGCTGCAGGCCGTCCTGGTCCGCGACGCGGCGCGTGTGCGAGAGACTCGACGAGAAGCCGAGCTCGATCAGGAGCTCGCCGACGCTGCGCGCGTCGTCGAGCGAGGTGACCGGCACGTCGGCGGCGTCGGACAGGCGCTTGGACTTGAAGCGCGCGAGGAACGATTTGCGGGCTTCGATCGCGGCGTCGAGGCCGTGCGCGGTGTCGACCAGCGTCGCGGCCAGCAGGTGCTTCGCGTCGCGCGGGCCGAGGCGCTCCTGGACGCGCTCGATCTCCGCGTCCGTCAGCTCGGTGAGCGCGCGGAGATACTCCGGGATCAGCCGATCCGGGATCGACATGAGCTTGCCGTAGATCTCGGTCGCGGGATCCGTCATGGCGACGTAGTTGCCGCGGCTCTTGCTCATCTTCTGGCCCGAGCCGTCGGTGCCCTCGATCAGCGGCACGGTGCACACGATCTCGGGCTTCTGCCCGGACAAGGACATGACCGTGCGGCACATCTGCATGTTCAGCAGCTGGTCCAGGCCCCCGACCTCGACGTCGCACTCGAGCTCCACGGAGTCGAGCGCCATCACCACGGAGTAGAGCTGCTCGGCCATCGTGAGTGACTCACCCGACGACAGGCGGCTGCGGAAGTCGTCGCGCTGCATCGACTGCGCCACCGGGATCTTGGCCAGCAGCGGCAGCAGGTCGGTCAGCCGGTAGTCGGCGAGCCACTCGCTGTTGTTGCGCCGCCGCGCCTTCGCGAAGTCGAAGAACGGCGCGACCTGACTCTGGTAGGTCGCGAGATTCGCGGCGATCTCCGCGCGCGACAGCGCGGGCCGCTCTCCGCTCTGTCCCGACGGGTCCCCGATCGAGGCGGTGACGTCGCATCAGGATCATCGGGACGGCGTGGCCGATGTGCACGTTCGGCGAAGTGGGGTCGATGCCGAACTTCACGTGCAGCGCGGCGCCCTTCCGGGCGCGAGCTTGGATGCGCTCGCACAGGTCGTCGGTCGATGGCAGCAGATCGACCGAGCGCGAGGCGATCAGGTCGGCCTGCTCGCGCGGCGACAGGAACGAGAGGTCCAGCGCGCGCCGCTCGCGCAGCAGGCGCAGCGCCTCGGCCACGGTCGAGTCAGACGCGAAGTCACCCGCGTCGACGCGCCGCGCGAATTCCTGCTCTGCGCGCTCCAGTGCGTTCAACGGGCAGCTACGCTAGCAGCGCGCCCCTTCGGAGGCGACCCTCTACTCCCAGTGTGCCCAGAAGTCCGCGGTGGCCTTGTTCACGAGCCGCGAAATCAGGCGCTGGCGCGCGTCATCAGAGGAGGTGCTTCCGGCGCTCGCGATGCCGCGATCGCTGATCTCGACCCCGGCGATCTCCGCGCGCGCCTTCGCGGCGGTGCTCCACACCGTGGCTCCGGTGCGGGTGTCGAGGATGCGCGCGTCGAGCGCGCCGTCGAGCTCGGCGGACGCGGTCGCGAACGACACGGTCGAATCGAAGGCGATCCGCGGCGAGACGCGCTGTGAGTCGAGCGCGCCGACGATCAGCGCGTCGACGCGGTACTTCGCGCCCAGCGCGCGAACCGCTTCGCTGTCGAGCGCCGGCCGGCCGAGCTCGGCGAGCAGCCGGCGCTCGTCGCCCAGCTCGAGCACCGGCGTCCCGGGCTGCGCGGACTGCAGCGCCGCGAGGAATTCGCGCGCCCCGCGCGCGCCCAATCCGTCGTCCCCGGGCGACGCGAAGTTGACCAGGCCCAGCGTGCCCAGGCGCGAGAGATCCATGCGCGGAGGCACGCGGACTTGCTCCTTCGCAGGGCGGTGCGAGCAGCCGGCAGAGAGCGCGGCGCCGAGACTCAGAAACAGGAAAGCGATGTGCAGCTTGCGGGGGGTGAACATCCGCCGAGATCGGCCGCGCGCAGCTGTCTCTTGAGCGGCGCCGCATTTTCCGACGCTGTCGAGCGTCGAAGGGACGCAGGAGGAACGCGGGGGGCGGAGGTTGCGCGATGCGCAGATCAGCTCTCGGGATCCTCGGCTTGGTGACCTGTCTCCTTCTGCTTCCCGCCAACGCGCGTGCTCAGCATGGTGGCGGCGGCCCAGGAGGCGGTGGCCACGGCGGCGGCGGCGGCTGGCACGGCGGCGACGGCTGGCACGGCGGCGGCGGCGACGGACACGGTGGCGACGGGCACGGCGGCGACCGCGACGGGCACGGCGGCGATCGGCACGATGGCGGCGGACGCGTGTTCTTCGGCGGCCCCGGCTGGGGCTGGGGCCCCGGCTGGTGGTACGGACCGGATTACTACTACGGACCGCAGGTCGTAGTGGGGCCGCCGGTGTACGCAGAGCAGCCGAGTGAAGCGCCGTCGGGTTACTGGTACTACTGCCCGAGCGCGAGTGACTACTATCCCCGCGTCGCGACTTGCCCGGAGCCCTGGGTCCAGGTCGCGCCGGCGCCGCAGTAGGTCCGGCCATGACTCGCTCACGGCGAACGTCTCTCGTTGCTGCGCTGGCGCTCGCGCTGGTCCTGGCCGCGTGCGCCAGCCTGCCCACCGGTCCATCCATCATGGCGCTGCCGGGAACCGGCAAGAGCTTCGCGGACTTCCAGAGAGACGACGAGAACTGTCGCGGCTGGGCCGAACGACAGATCGGCGCGAGCCCCGCGCAGGCGCAGACCCAGGGCGCGCTCGGCGGAGCCGCGATCGGCACCGGCGTCGGTGCGGCCGCGGGAACACTGATTGGTGTCGCAGCGCGCGATCCCGGCGCCGGCGCCGCGATCGGCGCCGGAACCGGCCTGGTCGTCGGCTCCGCTGCGGGCGCGTCGCAGGGCGAGCGCGCGCGCGGCTCGCTGCAGCGCCGCTACGACATGGCCTACACGCAGTGCATGTACGCGAACGGCGAGAAGGTGCCGCTCGCGCGCGCGCCCTCGCCGAGGTACGCGCCGCGCAGGAGACCGGCCACGACCTGGTGCTGCCCGAGTCACTCGAGAGCGAGAAGTTCGGGATCTGGAGCGCGACCCTCGGCTACGTGTACGACTTCGAACCCCTGTGGTCGGTGGTGCCCGGCGTCGGCGGGGCGTTCGAATTCGCCCTCTTCGACCCCGACCTCGAGCCCTTCTACGGTCACCGCTCCGGCTACGGGTTCCAGCTGTTCTTCCGCCTCTCGGCGCCGCGCAGGTAGCCCGCGGCGCGCTCCAACCCGGCCTCACTGCAGACAAATTCGGCGAGATGGATCAGACTCCGGCCGGCTGCGATGAGGGACCGCCGCGAGATTCTCCGCATGACTGCCGTCGTCGCCGCGCTGGCGTTGCTCGGCGTCGGCGCGGCGCGCGATCCGGGTGTGCGCGTGCGCCTCGACCTCGAGCGCTTCGAGCTGGTCGCGGTCGACTCACGCCGCCCCGCGGAGCCGCTGGTGCTGCCCATTGCGACGGGCTCCCCCGGCCACCCGAGCCCCGTCGGGCGCTACTCGCCGCACGTGGTCGTGCGCAATCCCGGCTGGCAGCCCGGCGTGCAGGCGCGAGCATGGGGCGCCGAGTCCATGGAGCCGTCGGACCACACCCCGATGGGCGTCGCGAAGATCCCGCTTTCGAGCGATGGCTTCGCGCTGCACGGCGGCGCGAACCCGATCCTGGTCGGGAAGCCCGTGTCGCTCGGCTGCGTCCGGCTCTCCGACTCGGACATGCTGGTCTTCCTCGACTGGCTCGAGCGCGCCGGCGCCTTGGCCAGAGCGCAGCCCGCAGCGAACGGGGAGATCCTGCAACCGCTTCGCCGCCCGGTTGCCTTCGAAGTGCGCTGAAGTGAATGATGGCGCTGACTTACGCGATCTCCAGCCGCGCCACCGAAGACCGGCGCCGCGCCACTATCGGGCGCAGGCGTGCCGGATTTTTCGGGAACTTGGAGGGGCGAGCGAGATGAGACTGCGAGCTTGGATCGAGCCGCGAGCGCTGGCGATCGCCGCGGCGCTGCTGCTGGCCAGTCCCGCGCTCGCCTTCCCGGTGGTGTTCAACGGGCCCTCCGGCTTCGGTGTCTCGAGCGCGACCGCGACCTCGGTCAGCGCCGCGGGCTTTCCGATCATCGAAGGCGCGCCGGTCTACCCCGCCAACGACTTCGATCTCGTGATTCCCGCTCCCGATGTCCTCTCGGCCCACATCCAGGCGCACCCGTCGGTCTCGAATCCGACCACCGCGCAGTCGAGCTGGACCGTGACGAACGGCGGCGTGGGCAACCTGAACGACGCGTGGCTCGTGTTCTTCACGCCGCTGACTTACACGAAGGACAAGGTCGGCATCGATCTGCAGCCGGGGGGTCGCTGGGCGCTGGTCGACGTGCAGGTGGGCAAGAGCAACTACTTCTACCCGGCTGTGTTTCTCGGCGACGTCGACGCCGCCGCAGCGGCCACGTTCCTGATGAATCACATCGTCGGTGAGGCGCTGACGCAGCAGGGCTCGACGCTCGTGCTGCCGCAATATCAGGTCGGCCTGCTGCAGGGTGTCCCGCTTCCGGAGGCCTCCACGTTCGCGCTTCTCGCGACGGGCCTCGGGCTCGGCGCCGTGCTCCGCCGCAGAAAGGGCTAGCCCCATGCGCCGATGGACCGTTCTCTTCGCGCTGGTCGTCTGTCCGCTGCTCGCCCGCGCCTCGGACGAGAGCGACGTGTTGCGCGCGCGCGGCGCGCTGCTCGCCGCGCAGGGCAAGTGCGACGAGGCGATTCCGCTGTTCGAGCGCGCGCTCGCCGCCGACCCGAGGGAGGCGCGCGCCGCGCTGCTCGAGGGCCGCTGCCAGATCGCCGCGAAGCAGTACGCAGCAGCCGAGCAGTCACTCGCCGAAGCGACGCGCCGCGACTCGGAGCTCCCGGAGGTTCCGCTCGAAGTCGCGATCGCGCGCTATCACCAGGAGAACTACGCGGGCGCGCGCCAGGCGCTCGAGGCCGGGCGCGCCAGCTCGTCCGGCGACGCCCGCTTCCAGCTCTACGATGGCCTCGTGCTCCTGCAAGAGGGGAAGCGCGAGGAGGGCATCGCCGCCTTGGAACGCGCGCGCAAGCTCGACCCGAAGCTGGTCGAGCCGACGGCCTCCTACTTCGAAGGCCTGGCGCTCGAGAACCAGGGCGACCGCCGCGAGGCGCGGGAGGCGCTGGACCGGGTCGTCACCGCCGACCCGAGCGGCCGCTGGGGCAGCGCCGCGCGCAATCGCCTCGACCGCTGGGCGCGCACGCGCCCGAGAGACTACTGGGCCGAGCTCACCGTCGGCGTCGAGGGCGACAGCAACGTGGTGCTCCAGGGCGACGGCGTCGCCCTGCCGAGCAACATCAGCGGCAAGTCGGACGGGCGCGCGATCTGGCAGGCGAACGCCGGCTGGCAGTTCCTGCGCACCAGGGACTGGGGCGCGGGGGCGATGCTGACCTACACCGGAACGGCTCAGTTCGAGCTGTCGGAGTTCAACTATCACTACCCGGTCGCGACCGCCTGGGTGAGTCGGCGCATCAGCGACAACCTCACCGCGAACCTGCAGGGCGACTACGCCTACGGCTGGGTCGACGCGCAGCCGTTCGTGAGCGAAGTCAGCACCACGCCGTCGCTGCTCTACACCTGGGCACGCGACGCGTACACGCGGCTCTTCGGGCGCTTCTCGTGGACGAACTACTACTTCGACGCGGACGGGAGCGCGGTGTGGAATCCGAGCCGGGACACGCTGATCGAGTCACAGACCAAGGACGACCGCAACCGCGACGGGCGCGCCGAGCAGGTCGGGCTCGAGCAGGGCCTGCCAATCGACGTGATCAACACGCAGCTCACGGGCACCGTGCTGTTCACGCGCTACCACGCGCAGGGCACGGAGTACTCGTTCCGCGGCACGGGCGCATATCTGCAGAGCGAGACGAACCTGCCGTTCAAGTTCTCGCTCCTGCTCGGCGCCGGCTACACGTATCGCGGCTACTTGAACCGCACGACGTTCGAGAACGAGCCGCCGTCCACCAGCGACATCCGCCACGACCACGTCGTCGACACCGAGGTCGGCCTCGAGCGCCCGATCTTCTACGACTGGCTGATCGCGTCGGCGCGCTGGCACTACACGAACAACGCATCGAACGTCCCGGTGTTCGACTACGACCGCAGCATCATCGGCGGTT
>WNFL01350727.1_pt1 | contig 11131 bp, 8 predicted proteins | sample 5400361 | NCBI WGS metagenome assembly WNFL01 (sample SAMN13153351, study PRJNA577476) | soil metagenome | isolation source: 40 cm soil on Douglas fir-dominated hillslope | place: USA:California | collected 2013-09-17 | reverse complement strand
TTGCTCCAGTCAAAGGCGGCGGTCTTTCGCGTGGGGTCCTTGAACAGTTCATCGACTCGCGCGCGTTCCGGTAAGCGCCAATCGGGCCGCAGCGTGGATAGAATGGCCATCGGAATCACGATCCCGCGCGTCCAGGAAGACATCTCGTAAATATTGAAATAAAACCATTGCGGCAGAAGCATCAGCTCCGGCGGAATCGAGGGAACAAGCTCCCAACCAACCGCGCCTATCAGCGCCAAGTAGAACCGCACATAGGAGTTCGTGTGCTCCAGGCCACCAAGACGATGGATGGTTTCGCGCGCCTGCACCATATGACGCGCTTCCGTGGAATCGCCCGCTAGCTTCAGGGCAAAATACGCTTTGCAGGTCGCGTTTAGCTCTGAAGGCCCCCCAGGATAAATCGACCAGCCGCCATCGGCGAGTTGCCGGCGGCGCACATAATTCGCCAGCTTGGCAATGCGCTCCGGGTCGGCCTTTCCCAGAACGTGAAGATAATAGATGTAGTCGGACTCGAGCGTGGTGTCCGCTTCGAGCTCGCCCTGCCAGTATCCTTCCTCTGCTTGAACGGAAAGGAGTTGATTCGCGCCGCGCTCGATGGTTTTTTCCAGACGCGCGGCCCAGTCCTGTTCCTGCCAAGGCAGCGGCGCGGGCGCGACGGAGACTTCTTCACCCATTCTGGCGAATGAGGCCATCAGTGCTCCCCCAGAGCGGAACTTCAAGCTGGCATAGCCGGCAGGCTTGTCCAGCGAACATTAAGATCAACTTAACTGCCGTGCTGCGCATCGCTTTCCCACAAGAACAGCGCGGCGGCTAAAACGCGAGTAACATGGATACTATTAAATTATCGCCGCCTTCCCCGTGACGGTCAACGGCTAAGATACGGCAGATGCACCTCTGCGTTGTCAAATGGAAACACTTGCAGGCCCTTCCAGCATTCGCTGAACGAGCACGTGCAGAGGCTCCGGCAGGGGCTCTCCTTCGCGCTGCGTAACGGAGGGTTTTTCCCTAAGAAGGCGCGCAGGAAGCCTGGTCCAGGATGGTCCTTCCGCGGCGGGAAAAGCGCCGGAAGTTCCGCGCAGCACCAGGGCATCGGCGCGATCCAATGCAGCGCGTGCCGAATCCTTAAAATCTTCCTTCGCGGGATCGACGACCGCGAAATACAGGCTGGGCTTCAGGAACTGCAGCAGGGAGTTGCTTTCCATAATCAGAGGCGGCAAATCGCCCTTGGGATCCGAGCGCGTTTCCAGCAATGCAGTCCTTAAAAGCGGCAAGCCCTCCGCGAGAAACCCTTGCTTCGTGCGCAGCCAGAACGAGCGCCGCGCTCCCGCAGCCAGAAAGCGCGAGCTGTCCGTCCCCGTATCCGCTTGCGTTTCCCAGTTGATGGCACACACATGCTCATCCGGGGCGCAATCGCAATTTTCGCCGTTCTGGGCGCAGACGCCGTGGCCATACTGCGTGATTTTGCCGGCGATCCAGTTGGCGCGCGGAAACGCAGAGAGCACGTCGCACACCAGCTGCGTCTTTCCAATGCTACGGGTGTGCCCGCCAACGACAACCAGGCGCCAGCGGGGCGCTCCATTCGTGTCACTTGCCGCCAATTTTTCCCTCAAGCTCTTTGATGCGCGCAGCCAGTTCGGGGAGCCGTGCGAACCAGGCGTAGAGTTCCTTGAATTTTCCCAGCGGCCGGGCTGGCGTCCCCCAAACGGCCTCCCCGCTGCGAATGGTTTTCCCGCCAAGCACGCCACTTTGTCCCNNNNCCGACCCATCCTCCAGTTTACAGCGCTCGCCAAAGCCCGCCTGTCCGCCCACAACCACGCGCTTCCCGAAAACGCACGATCCAGACAGCCCTGCTTGCGCCGCAATCACCGTGTGCGCACCGATCTGACAGTTGTGCCCCACGTGGACTAGATTGTCCAGCTTTGCGCCTTCCGCGATGCGCGTGTCGTCTAGGGAACCGCGATCGATGGTGCTGTTCGCCCCGATTTCCACGTCATCGCCAATCTCCACAATTCCCGCTTGGGGGAATTTCCAGTACTTCCCTTCACCGAGCGCATAGCCGAAACCGTCCGCTCCAACCACTGCTCCGGAATGAATCTCCACGCGATTTCCCAGGCGCGCGCCTCCGTACAAGGTAACGCGCGGATGAATCCGGCAATTCTCGCCGACCCAGCAGCCTGCGCCGATCACCGAGTGCGCACCAATCTGCGTGCCGGCGCCGACGTGCGCATCTTCGCCGATGACCGCATATGGACCGATGCCCACTCCCGGCGCAACGCGCGCGAGCGGCGCGACAATCGCCGTGGGATGAATTCCCGAAGCGATCGGGGCGCGCCCGAGCAGCAACTCCGCCGCTTGCGAGAACGCCACCTTGGGTTGTCCGCTCCGGAGTACCGTCTTACCCGCTAACATTATTCCCTCAGCCGCGATAGCACAGGCCGCGGCCGAAGCCGAGGCCCGCTGCGCATGCTTCGCGGACTCCACATAGATCAAATCGCGTGTTCCGGCGCGCTCCGGCGCTGCAACTCCGCTTATTTCGGCCGCGCCGTCGCCTTCCAGCCGCGCGCCGATCGCTTCTGCTAATTCCCTGGCAGTTCGTCTCATCATCAACCTCACGAGAAATCCTGCGGCCTGGTGTTCCACCGCCCATGTACCCAAACCCATTGCTCCGGATACTTGCGGACAATCTCTTCGATCACTTTCGTAAATTTTTGCGTATTCTCCAAAACGTCCCACTCCGTATCGCCCGTTCGAGTCAACTCGATGGGTGGCTCAAAGCGCAACCGGTATTTTCGGCTCGGTTCATCCCAAACGGCGTACCCCGGCACGACAGCTGCGTCCGTATGCAGCGCGACGCGCGCGATTCCCGTGGTCGTGCTAGCCTTCTTCCCGAAGAAATCAACGAACACAGCTTCTCCCGGCATGGTGTTCTGGTCCGCCAGAATCCCGACCGTTCCGGCCTCTTGCAAAACCTTCAACATCACGCGGGCCGATTCGTTTTTGAAAATCGGACGATTCCCGGGCAAGCACCGGTAACTGTTTACGAGCGTGTCGATTCTCTGGTTGTCGATTCGGCGGGCCATATAGTGCAGGGGAAATCCGTAGAGCGCATGCGCAAAGGAGGACAGTTCCCACGCGCCGATATGCCCCGTCAGATAGAGCACGCCTTTCCCGCGCCGCTGCCCCTCCAGGAAGTTTTCATGGCCATCCAGCACGACCATTTGCTCGATATTCTCTTTCGAATATTTCGGAAACCGGGCAAATTCCGCCGCCATCCAAGCCAGATTCCGCAGCATCCCGCGAACGACTGTCTCGCGCTGCGCGTCGGTCCAATCGGGAAAGGCAATGCGCAGATTCACCTCGGCGGTTCTCCTTAATCCAGGCAGTAGCGCATAGAAAATGCGCGTTACTCCCACGGCAAGGCTCCTCGCCATCGGGCGCGGCAACACACCCAGCCCCTTCAAAATCACCCACACCGCCGCGTACTCAATCCATTCCTTCATGCGTGTTCAGATTCGCTTGAGTTTTCCTGCCGGGCGACAGTATGCAAGAGGTCCATCGCTGGAAGATAGTGGTTCGATGTTAGACTCAGCTTTCCGTGACCGAAATAACCTCTCCCATCGCCGAGAGCCCACGCGCCAGCACTGCCGCAAGAGTCGGTTGGGCCATTTTCATCGTAGCGACTCTCTACGTCTGCTACTTCAGCCATCTTGGCGCTATCGGCTTCGTCGGGCCTGACGAACCGCGCTACGCATGGATCGCCCGCGACATGGCCGAGACTGGCGACTGGGTCACGCCGCGCCTCTATGGAAAACCCTGGTTTGAGAAGCCGCCGCTTCTGTACTGGGGTGCTGCGCTTTGCTTCAAACTCTTCGGCGTGAGCGAAACTGCCGCGCGGCTGCCGAGCGCAATCTCCGCGCTGCTCGCCACGCTTGCGCTAGCCTGGCTGGCGCTGCGTCTTTACGGTGCGGAAACGGCTCGCTGGCTACTGCTATTGCTTCCAACCACGGTCGGCATGATCGGCTTTTCTCACGCCGCCTCCACCGACATGCCCTTTAGCGCGATGCTCACGATCGCCATGGTCTGCGCCGCGGTCGTCCTGGGCCTCACTCGCAACGAAAACACGCCGATCCTTCCTCGAACGCCCTGGCTTGCTCTCATCCTTTTCGGTTTCTTCCTCGGCCTCGCTGTCCTGGCGAAAGGCCCTGCGGCCATTATTCTCTGCGGCGGCGCCATCTTTTTCTGGGCGCTCTTCACCAAGCGCTGGCGCGACGCCTTCCGCCTCCTTCATCCCGCCGCCATCGCGTCCTTCTGCCTCACCGCTCTTCCCTGGTACATCCTCTGCGCCCGCCGCAATCCGGATTTCTTCCGCATCTTCATCATCGAGCACAATTTCAAACGCTACCTCACTCCCGAATTCCAGCACATCCAGCCCTTCTGGTATTACGTCCCCATCCTTCTGGTCGCTGTCCTTCCCTGGATTGGAATTTTCCTGGTTTCGATGGTTAAGGGCATCGTCAGTTCTTGGCGCGCGCGACGCACCCCGGAATGCACTCTTTTGCTCATCTGCTGGGCCGGATTCTGTGTGGTCTTTTTTTCTGTGTCGCAATCGAAACTACCCGGCTACATCCTCCCTGCTTTTCCAGCGATTGGTCTCCTGATGACCCGGGAATTCACACCGTTAGTGCAGATTCACGGGAAGTACTTTAGACCAGCGCTCTTCGTATCGGCATTACTCCTAGGCGTGCTATTTGCCTTAGTTGGCGTGGCGACGCGGCGTTTCTCTCAGGGGAACGAGAAATTTGGGATTGCCCTTGGCCTTGTATTTGCTGCAATGGGTGCAGCTAGCTTGCTGTTAGGAATCTTCTTCTCGCGGCCCAAATTGAGCCCATCCCTCCAAGTCACTGCAGTGTTTTGCGTTTTACCAGTTCTTCTTGCAGTTTCTCTGTCGGACAAGCTCTTGCCATCATTTTTCCTCTCAGATCCATCTGGGCGATCCGTCGCAAGAGAGCTGCGATTGCGCAATATTCCCGCTGAAAAACTCGCCCTGACTTCCATGAATCGCGGTATGAAATACAGCCTCAATTTCTATATGCACATGGAGATCAGATACTGGGACGAGAACCATACCACTGAAGACTATATTCTGAGCCGATCGAGAAGTTGCAAGCGCTTCGCGCCGCCGCCTTTCGTCTGCGAAGAGGTTCCCATTGACTACGAATCAACTGGAATGTATCTCTATCGAGTGAGATCGATCAGTTCAGCGGGCAGGCTTCACGAAAGCGGGCAGCCTCACTAGAAAGAACGACACAACGCGGTTTTCGTACGCGCGCTTCTCTTCGTCGCCCAGACTCACAAAATTTCCATGCGCAATAATCGCCTGCTCGCGCGGCTCCGGCGCCTTCAGAAACATCTGCCGCGTGGTCTCTGCGAGTTCCGGATCATCCATCGCCTGGATAAAGAGCGTCGGCACGCCGGCGAGCGTAATCAATTTCCTGGAGAGCGGCGGGTCATCGCGGTGATCGTAGTTCAAGTAGCCGAAACTCAACTCTGCCGCGCGCACCATCAACGGAAATCCGCCCAGCCCGTTGCGCTCCACGCCCACCTTGACCATCTGCTTCGGCTCGTCGTACACCGAATCTAGCACCAGCGCGCGAATCCGCTTGTCGTTTTCCGCCTCCCGCAACGCCGCGTAAGCGCCCAAGTTGTAGCCCCACAGGCCGAACCGCGTGGCATCCAAATCAGGCCGCGCGGCCAGAAGATCGACTGCTGAGCGCACTTCGTCTGCTTCGTGATAGCCGAGCGTGCTGATTCCGGTGTTCGCCCCATGCGCCGAAAAATCAAAAATAAAGACGTTGTACTGGTGATCCTGCAACCCTGATTCCAGCGTCAGCAGCTCTCCGCGGCTGGACTCGTACCCGTGGCACAGAATAATGGTCGGCCCGCCTCGAAGCCCGGGAAAAAACCATCCCTCGCGCTTTCCGATTCCGCCCGGCACCACAAACTCCAGCACTTCCGGCCGTCCGGGGAAACTCGCCATGCTGATTTCGCTGCTGGTGCGCTGGGGTTTCACGATGCGATAGACGAGAAAACCCGCAATGGCCATCGTGGCCAGCACGGCAAAAAAGGCCAGCGCTAACAAAGCCATCAGTATCTTGGTAGACCAGCGGGTTGGATAGCGGAGCTCGTGAAGGATCTGCATGCGTTGTCTGCCCAACTGGGCTGGCGGCAAACGCCGCGTCTTTCTACCTCACAATACAAATGCGATGATTGGCATCGTAGCACATCTTTTCCAGTGCTTCGCGTGGCCCCGCGTTTCCGTGTGTCTCCTCTCTTACCTCCTTCTCTTCCTCTATCTCCTTCACTTCCTTTATGATGGGATGGCGTGGCAGGGGCCGCGTGCATTCCTCTCCTTCATGAATATCATCGATTTGCGACAGACCACCGTCCGCCAGATTGAGCCGCTCCTCGAAGAAGAAGCGCGGCATTGGCGCGACGAATTGCATTGGGATTACCGCGGCGCGCTCGAGCTCATCAAACGCTTCCTGGACGCGCACGCTCTGGCCGGCTGCGTCGCCTTCGAAAATGGCGTGGCCGCCGGGTATTCCTTCTATGTGCTCGAGGAACAGAAAGGGCTGATCGGCGGCTTGTACGTCTCCTCCAAATTCCCACAAGACTCCATCGGCAGGCGCCTTCTGGAAGAAATGCTGTTCTCCATGCGCGGCATCCCGCACCTCGCGCGCATTGAGGCGCAGTTGATGCCCTTCAGCGGCCCGGTTGACACACCGCTGCTCGACCAGGGCTTTCACCTCTACACGCGCCAGTTTATGCTGCTCGATCTGCACAAGCAGCACGATGCAAAGTCCGGCGCCTCCGCGGGCATGCGCCTTAACCGCTGGAACGACCGGTACTTCGAGCCTTGCGCCAAGCTGATCTACCTGGCCTATGCGAATCACGTTGATGGCGAGATCAACGACCAATACCGCAGCCGCTCCGGCGCGCTGAAATTTCTCAAGAACATTATTCTGCTTCCCGGTTGCGGGCAGTTCGTGCCGGCCGCATCTTTCGTGCTTCACGAACCCGGCAGCGAGGAACTTGTTGCCGCCGTTCTCACCAGCGAAGTCTCCCCCGGTGTCGGGCACACCACGCAAATCTGCGTCCTGCCCGGCTACCAAGGGCACGGCCTCGGCCGCATGCTCATGCAAACTTCCGCCGAAGCCCTTCATTCCATGAAATTCAGGGAATTAACGCTGACTGTAACGTCGGATAACCGTGCCGCCGTCCAACTCTACGAAAACCTCGGCTTCCACACTATCAAGTCCTTTACCGCCGGCGTCTGGCCTCGCTGACGGCGACATAGAAAGACGGCGAACGGCACAAAAAAACAAAGTCGCAATCAGTTTCTCTCGTAGAGATTGCCTTGGATTGATAGATGCTTCAGCCAACCGGCGAATCGCGCACGGTCTTCTTGCTGCATCGCTACAATCTTCACCCCCATGCCTTTTTTGGCCTGGCTTCTTTGCACCACCGCGCGCGCCCGTACCTCCCCGGCTGGTACGTCCAATAACAACTGGATGTAAGTTCCCGCCGGCGGCGGCTCAACAGTGCGAATATACAAGCCGCCCAATCCAAGATTAGCCACGCCTGAGACTTTTTTCACTCCGGCATTCTGCCAGGCTAAAATCGTTCCTTTTGGAGTGGACAGTCGAACGTACTGGCGGGAGTCGTTCATCATCGCCGCGGATACAGCAGAAAAGGACGATACTCCTTTTCCGCCCCCAATTGAAGAACCCATTTCAGTAAGCTGCAAAGCAGCCTGTATCGGCTTTCTCGCGGAACCTCTGGCATTCCTCCGCCGCTGCTACGGATTTGAATCCTGCAAAAAAGGCGCCGGAGTGGAAGTCCTCCAGCGCCAGTTTTGGCCGTGCCCGCAAATCGAGGGCTAGAAGTTCAGCTTCATGCCAAGCTGCATAATGCGGGGATCGCGGGTCGAACTGATCTTGTTGAACGAGCCGGAGATCGTGCTTTGCGAAGTGCAGCAGATGGGGTTGGTGTGGTTGAAGGTGTTGAACGTTTCCCAGCGCAACTGGCCAGTCAGACGTTCGTTGAACTTGATGTTCTTGAACAGGGAAAGGTCGGTGCGCCAGAAGCCCGGGCCGCGAACGGAGCCGGGACGGCTAGTGCCGACCGTGGTTTGCGTGGCACCGGGATTGGCGAAGGCGCTCGCGTTGAACCAAGAATTGAAAGTATGCGGAGCGCCAGCGTTGGGATCGCCGACAAGATTCGGGCGGCAACCCACAGGTGAAGCGCCGAGCAGGCAACCAGTGCCAGCAGGATCATTGCAGCGAGCAGCGCTTCCCAGGCCCGAACAAATGCCGTTGCCCATGACCGGGGTCAACGGAAGACCAGTCTGGAAAGTCTGAACGCCGGAGAATTGCCAGCCGCCGAGAATGTGGCCGACGACGCCTTGTTGCGACCGCATCCAAGGGAGTTCGTAGACGAAGTTGGCGGTCAGGACATGACGACGATCGGCGACAGTAGGACCGTAGTTGTTGCGAAAGTCGCCGCTGACTTGGGGAATGGCAGAGCCACCGGTGCTGCGATCAGCAGGGTCGGTCGTCAGGCCGTGAGACCAGGTGTAGGCGACGCTGACAAACGAGTTCCCAGAGAACTTCTTCTGGGCTTGAGTTTGCAGCGAGTGATAGTTCGACGTGAAGAGGTCCACGAAGAATAGGCCCGGGCCGTAGCCGGTGTATGGGCGGAGGACGGCCAGCTGATTCGACGGCGTGGTGTTGTTGATCGGCGCAGTGATGGCGACATTGTTCGTCGAGCCCGGACCAGCGTGGCAAGGAGTTGCGGTTGTGCAATTCAAGTACGAAGCGACAGGAGCCTGGTTTAAATCCTCGAAGCCGGGCAAGTGGATGCCGTTCGAGCCGTAGTAGCCGATGTCAAAGAGCCAAGAGTTCCCGACCTGGCGTTGGACGTCCAAACTCCACTGCTGAGAGTAGGGCGACTTGTAGTCGACAGGCATCCTAGACTGAATAGTGAAGGGCGCGATATTCGCTCCGGCGGTCGTGCCGGCGGCGGGATTTGATAGCGTGGTCAGATTGACAGTAAGGTTCGTGAGGAAGCCCTGACTGAGGCCGACGTTGAGCTCGGGGTTGCCGAATTCAAGGCCGTTGTCGAAGAACATGCCGTATCCAGCGCGGATCGAAGTTTTGCCGTCGCCGAACGGATCCCACGCGATGCCGAGGCGCGGGGCAATAGCCTTGTTGAATTCCTTCCCGACCTTGCTGCCGAATGGCGACTTTGTTCCCGGAAAGCCGTTAAAGGTTGGCGGATCGGCAAAGATAAGGCCGTTGAGGGGACTGTAATTGGGATTGCAGGTGCTGGCGGTCGGAACACCATTTTTGGTGGAGACATCCGTGGAACCACTGGACCCGATACAGGGCGCCTTCGCCGGATCATAAAGAGCCGGGTCGAAGTTGACGAGACGGCTGCTGCCGCCTGAGCCACTGGCGTCCGTGGGCTGCCGGAAGAAGGAGTGGCGAATTCCATAAGTGATGGTCAGGTTCGGCCTGATGCGCCAGGTGTCCTGCCCGTAGTATTCGAACTGGTTGTCAAAGATGTTTGCGGTGACGTCGAGCGAGGCCTGCTGAAAGGAGCTCAACTGGCCAAGCAGGAAGTTTGCGAAGGACTGCTCAAAGTTGAAAGGACAGGCAGGCAATCCTGTCGTGCCGCAAACGGTAGGGTTGGCAGTCGCCGTGGGAATGTTGGTTGTATCGAACGAGTACAAGCCGTTGTTGAAGCCGGTTAACTGGTTCTCGTGTTTATTGTAGTGGTAATAGATGGCACCGAATTTGAGGGTGTGGCGGCCGAGAACCTTGGTGACGTCGCCGTGGACGGTGTGATTGACGTTGAAATCGCGGTAGGGACCGAATGCGTCGATGGAGGAGCCGCCCGCATTGGTGAATGTACCGCCGGTAAACGTCAGGCTAGGAACACGGCCAACAACGTTGGCGAACGGCAGTGTGCTGCCGATAGCCGATTGGATATGGGGAGACTGCGAAAAGTTCACAGCCCCAATGACGTCGCTGAGGATCGCACCGTAGGAATAGCGATACCCACCGTCGATGATGAGCGTCGGCGTCGGTGTGTAGATAGCGCTAATGCTGTACTGGTGTCCGGGAGAATTTGTAGAAGTCGTCAAAATTCCCGGAATCGAAAGGGTTCTGAAGAGACCGCCCTGTTCGAGAGTGGGATTGCTGTCATGCAGAAACTTTCCGTTTAGCGCGAGCTTGGGACCGAAGGTGTGGTCAATCTTGATCATGTCTTCGCGGAAGTTGAAGACGTTTCCAAGAGTTCCGATGAACCCGAAAGGATTGGAAGCCGTAACCGCATTGGGCGGACGGAACTTCGAGAAGATGTCCTGAACGTACGCTTGGGCGATTGAACTAATGTCCGCAGGATTGATCGTCGTGCCGTAGGTCTGGCAGGCTCCGGCGACGCCATTGGCGTTGACCCATTTCGTGCAAACCGGGCGCTGGAATTGGCCACTGGTCATGCCCGGGTAAGGGACGGTAGCAGTAGGCGGATTGGTGTAGGTGACGATGCGGCGAGCTTCTTCTGAAAAGAAAAAGAAGGTTTTGTTGCGCCGCGGGTAGATCTTGGGAATGTAGACAGGGCCGCCGATAGTGCCTCCGAAATTGTTGTAGCGAAGAGGTGGGCGCTTGATGTTATTCGCGTTATTGAAAAATGCGTTGGCATTGAGATCATCATTGCGGAAGAACTCGTAGAGGCCGCCGTGGAGATCGCTCGTGCCGGAGCGGGTGATGACATTGATCTGCGCACCGGCGGAACGGCCAGACTCCGCGTCGTACACGCCTCGGACGACACGAAACTCGCTGATCGCGTCAATGCTCGGGAAAGAGAGCAGCGTGAGGTTGGAACCTCGGTCGACGTTGTCAGCGCCGTCCACCTGCCAATTGTTCTCCTCGCGCCGGTTGCCGTTGATCTGGAAGGTCATTAGATTGGTGCCGAGCGGAGCAGTGGCTCCAGGGAAAATCTGGTCGGCGTTGCCGGAATCGGAAGCTCCGGGCACCAAAAGCACAAGCTGCGCGTAGTTGCGGCTGTT
>WNFL01197211.1_pt3 | contig 11131 bp, 9 predicted proteins | sample 5400361 | NCBI WGS metagenome assembly WNFL01 (sample SAMN13153351, study PRJNA577476) | soil metagenome | isolation source: 40 cm soil on Douglas fir-dominated hillslope | place: USA:California | collected 2013-09-17 | reverse complement strand
CTGTTCGACTTCGCAGTCGCCAGGGGTGAGGAGTTTTGGCGTACCGCCATTGGCGGAGAGTGCGTAGAGATGTTGCCAGCCGTCGGCTTCGCTGGCCATGACGATGGTGTCGTTCGCGGCCCAGTTGATGACGCCGCCGCCGGTATCGTCCGCCATATAGGGGAACGAATCGTTGAAATTTTTGCCGCTATGCCACACTTCTTTAGCGCTGCCCGCAGTTGCATCACCGACCCAAATGGACCACGGATGCGGGCGGTCGGGTTCGATGAAGTAGCCTTCGGGCGTATCGCGCGGCTGAGCAGGCCGGCGCACAAACGCGATGCGTTTTCCATCGAGCGACCATTGCGGCGCGGAGTCCGAGTCGACGCTGGGCGCAAGAAATTTTATGGATTTTTGCTGCGCGTCATAGACGGCGACGAAGCTGTGATCGCCGCGGGTAGAGGTAAACGCGAGAGATTTGCCGTCGGGCGACCATCGCTGCTCGTCGTTTTGGCCGCGGGCGACGATTTGCAGAGGCTTTGCGGTACCGTCGAGCGGCGCGAGCCAAAGCTGGCCGTCGCGCGCATAGGCGACAATCCCGTTCGCGGAAATTGTCGGTGCATGACCGGCGTCGATCTTCTTGGGTTCGCCACCTCCCCAGACGACGGACCAGACGGCCTGTTCGACGCCCACAGGGTTGCTCGTGGGATTCGGAAATTGACCCGCGGGATTTTTGCTGCCGCCGCGCGTGTAAACCAGTGTATTTCCATCGGCGGAAAACGAGAGCGAAGAGATTTCCTGGCCGTCGTCTTCGAGGTAGGAAGTCAGGCACCGCGACTTGAAGTACGGGCCTTCGGCGACCCAGACGTTGCGCTTGCCTTGTTCGTCCAGCACCCACGCAATGCGGTTGCCGGTCTTCGACGCGGTCAAATCCGACGGAAACGGCGCGCTCATGACTTGCTCGAGCGTGAAGCTCTGCGGCCCCTGCGCGTGAACGCAAGAGACGACGAGTAGAACCAGAAGCGGAATCGCCACGAGCGAGCGTTTCATTTGAAACTCCTTGGCTGAGAAAAATTCCTGCAAAAAATCGTTTCAGTCACCCGGCTGTTGCGGAGCGACGGTTTGAATGGCAACTCGAGGCGCCTCAAGCGGCCCGCTAATTTGCATGATGCGGTCCGGCCGCGGCGTTTTTGTTTTGCCCGATACAGTGCTGTCGAGAGTCAAGTCCGCTTCCCGGCCAAAGCTGACGCTTCCCTTAAGGCTGACCGATTCCTGCTGGCCGCGCAGATGCATATTATTCACCTCAATGCTGCGCGCGCTGACATGAAATACTCCCTCGCCATCGGGCCACCGGCTGGCACCCGCGTGCGGCGCGCCAGAGGCGAAGCTAGCCGGCAGGTCCCAGCCGCGAAATTCGATTTTCTTCAGCTGGATGCGGCCCTCACCGGAGAGTTTGTCCAACAGCGCTTCGCGGCCGATGCCTTCTGTCTTCAATTCCAACGTTCCGTCGAGCGAGCCAGCGACGCGATCGGCAACTTTCCCCGCGAGCGGCACCTGGGCGAGGGCAATGGCGCTGGCGCGAAGCTTCAATTCGTACGCCGGCTTCGCCTCAAATGAAGCCACAACGCTTCCTTGCAGCGTTCCGCCAGCCCACTGAGCCTGGCACTTCTCTACCAACAGGCGCAAACGTCGCAGCGATGCGTGGGCGTGGAGTTGCTTCAGTTTGAGCTTTTCCAATGAAAATTCGTCGATGTTCAGTTCCCCTTCCGCGTTAACTCGGCGCAACAGGTCGCCGGCATCCGGCGCCTGCCCGGTGCTGCCGCCGAGCATCGCGGGCAAGAGCCGTTGAAGCCAGCCCGGCCGGGCGCGCGGGCCCATCCAACGGTCCATGTCCGCCGCGGCCAGAGCGGTGCCGTGCAACTGGAAACGCCAATGCGGAGCGGAGTCCGCATCGGGTGTTGGCGCGGGATTCTCGGAGATTTCGCCATCCCATTCGCCGCCGAATGCTTCGGCGCTTTGCAACGCCACTGTCCTGGCATTCCTCTGCCAGCGAAGAGTCGCGGATTTAACTTCAACAGGCCGATTGAGACCAGCGATTTGCAACTCGCCTTTGCTGAATTCCATTCGTCCATTCCAGCCAACCATCGAAGAATTTCCCCAGCTTCTTTGAAGATTCGCGCTCGTCTGACCGGTCCATTCCCAACCGCGGTTCAGCTGCTTGCCAAAGGTAGCAGCCGCGGTCAGAACGTCGTCAGTCTTTTCCGATTTTCCCGCGAGCGAAATGGTTCCTTCGTTGGAATCGAAATCGTAACGCAAACCGAAAGACATCGATGTGGAAGGAGCGCCGGCGGCCGAAGCCGGAAGCTTTCCCTTCGGGGAGTCGGAGTTCCTGGCAGGACTTCCATTCTCTGCGGAATTTTCTTTCCAGGTGAGCGCGACAGGATCAATCACAAACACATTTTTTTCCATGCCGCCGCGCGCGGCACCGACTCGAATTGCTGAAGCGCCGCCAGCGGCAAGCGAAATGTTTCCGCCCTGACTAGAAAACGCCGCCGCTTCCAAACGAATGGGCCAGCCACGGAACGCCACGCCGCCCGTGAAGTATTGATTGATGGAAACGCCTTCGGCCACTCCCGGAGCGAAAGCCCGGTACCAGGCGAGGAGATCCGACGCTTGAACCCCGGCTGAATCCACATGAACGGCGAAGTTTGTTTGCGGAACTGTGGTGAAGGACGCAGTTCCGCGCAAATTCGATTTCGGCATCGCGACGATCATTTCATCGAGATGGATGCTGCCGTCCGCGGGAAACCAGCGTCCCTTACTGCTCAGCGCAAGCTTCGGATTGTCTTGCCGTTGCGTCAAATCCCAGCGATGGATTTCCGACGCGCGAGCATCGAGAGAAAAGTTCCACTCGCCGGGCCGCGCGGTGGCCGGACTTTCGGCCGTACCGCTTTCGGCCATCGCCTCGAGGTCGAAAATGCCTCGGACCCCTTCGTCTTGCCCGCGCACGAGCCGCACCAGGTCTGCGAGCGAAGCCTGCGTCCAGCGAATCTGCAAGCGGGCCGGCCGCAAACGCACGGACGTCCCGGCAACTTCTCCACGAACTTGAATCGTGCCGGTGGTTTGAAGTTGGACGCCGCTGCGCCACGGCTGGGCTTCCAGATTAATTTGCCAGCGGCCGAGCGCGGTCTGTTCGACGCTGCCGGTGACAGCGGCGAACGCAAACGGCTTTTTGTCGTCACCGAGCTTGAAGTTTACGCGGCCCTCGCTCACTTCAATTTTTGCAAGACGATTCGTTGCAGCATCGGCCGAAGCCGTTGCGCGCGGTCTAGCCGGAGATACTCCATCCGGGGGCAACGAGGGTGGGAGCCAACGCTCCAGGTTCCAGCGGCCATCGGCACTTTTGACGAGAATCAAACTGGGCCGGTCGAGCGACAATGTGCCAAATTCAAAGCGCCCAGCGAGAAGGCCGAGCAATCGCAAACGTGCGGACAAACGGTCCGCGCGCAGAAAATATTCATTTCCGAACGCGGGATCTTCGCCGACGGAAATTCCGTCGGCATCGAGGCTAGGCAGCGGCAAGAGCGACGCAGAGAATGAGCGAACTTCGACGCGTCGGCCGAAGGTCCGTTCGAGATGACCGATCATCGCTTGGCGAACGCGATGCGTGCGTAACACGAGATTCACGCTGAATTGCAGCGCGAACACGACGAGAACTAGGGTTACGCCCCACTTCCAATGTTTTCGGAATCTGACCAAACGTTGCCGTCGCTTTCGCGGGAAATGCCGTCAAAAAGTTTCGCAGAGTCGGACGCAAAAAGGTAGGGGCAGGCCAAAAGTGGCGACGGAATTTTCTAGTGAACGGTGTGTAGCATGCGATTCCACCGCGTGCGAGCCGGAAGATGACGAAGCGTGTCCAGAACACTGGCGAGCCGCTCCAGAAAAGTGTTCTGTGCGTAGTCCTTGGTCGTGGCATCGACGGACCAATAAATTACGAACGGCCGGCCCATGATGGCGTCGCGGTCGACAAAGCCCCAGTAACGGCTGTCTGAACTGTTATCGCGATTGTCTCCCATCGCGAAGAATTTGTCGGTCGGCACCACAATTTCGTCGCCTCGCACGTATTTGCGAATTTCCGCAATCCATTCGGGCCGGGCATGGGAACCGAGAAAATGATTGCCGGGCGGAGGAAATTGATAATTCAGGATGTCGTACCCGGACATCGGATTTGGATCGTGCACAACGTAAGGTTCGACCAGTTTCTTTCCATTGATGTAGACATCTTGATCGACCAGCTTCAAACGATCGCCAGGCAATCCGATAACGCGTTTCACGAAATGCTGGTGATCGTCGTACGGATATTTGAAAACGATGATGTCGCCGCGCTGCAGCGGGCGGTAAGGCAGAAGCTTTTCGTACCACGCGTCACCGCGGCCGCCGAATACAAATTTGTTGACGAGGAGGTGATCGCCGACGAGCAGAGTCTTTTCCATCGACGGCGACGGAATTTTGAAAGCCTGCACGATAAAACTCGTTCCGAACAGCGCAAGAATCACGGTAACGAGCAGCGATTCAAGATATTCGGAGACCGTCGTTTTTTCGCGGTGCGATTCCGCCGCGTGGGTAGCAGATCCTGGTTGCGGAGCTTCTTCCGTCATGGAGCGTCAGTCCTTGGGATGCATCGCTTCCCATTGTAGCAGCGCGCTGCGGGCGGCCTGTTGCTCGGCTTCCTTTTTTGTTTTGCCTTCTCCGCCGCCAAGGCAACTTCCGTCGGCCCAAACCTCGACAAGAAATAGCTTTCGATGATCGGGGCCGGTCTCACGCACAAGCCGGTACTCCGCTGGCGGCCGACCGTTCTGCTGCAATCTTTCCTGCAGCGCCGATTTCCGGTCCGAGTCCGCAATGCGGTCGCCGCGCTCCTTCAGCGCGTCGTCGAACAGCACTCGCTTGAGAAAATCTCCGGCAGTCTGCAATCCGGCATCGAGAAAAACGGCGGCTACGACCGCCTCGAATCCGTCGGCGAGCAGCGCGGGTTTATCGCGGCCGCCGGTTTTTTCCTCGCCGCGCCCGAGCCGCAAGTGTTCGCCGAGCCCGAGTGCGCGCGCCGCCCGCTCCAGCGAACGTGCATTCACCAGCCGCGCGCGGCTTTTTGAGAGCTGGCCTTCGGTCCAATCGGGAAAAGTTTCCAGCAAATATTCGCTTGCCAGCAAATCGAGAACGGCATCGCCCAAGAATTCCAACCGCTCGTTATTTCCGGCCGTAACGGCGGCGCCGGAATTTTCGCGCTGGCCTACGCGCAGATCCGGGACGGCGGAACTGTGCGTGAGAGCGAGATCGAGAAGCGAACGATTCTTAAAACGGATACCAAGCTTCGTTTCGAGCCGCTCATCGTCAGTCTGGTTCATGAAGTCGAGCCGACTTTCCGGGCAAAGGCTTCACTTGGGGGCACTTAGTTTTGTGGCCGCGAGTTTCTTGGCTTCGTCAGTTTTTGTTTTGCAGGTGCCTTGCAAAGAGCCCGCGATTGCCGCGCAATGCGAATAGGCCGCTGCAGCCGCGTCAAAGTGCGACGTATTTTGATTGACGACGCCGAGAATCAGCCAGTTGACGGGGTCAGCGACCGTGTCCAGCTTTACGGATTGTTCCAGCTCTGGAATCGCGTCGGCAAATTTGCCGCGGCGCCAATCCACAAGACCGAGTCCGCCGTGGGCCATCGCGAGCGTTTGGTTTTTTGTACTCACAAAAACTTCATCGGTCATGCCTTCCGGCTTGGGGAGCGTTGGTACCACTTCCACCGCGCGCTTTCCGAGCGATTCGGCCTTGTCGAGTTTTTTAGCGGCGTCCGGCGCGCTCAAGTTGATCACGCGAGGAATGGTCTGGCTGATGATGGCCATGGTCGCTACGTCATTCGGGTTCAGGTCGAGTTCTTTATCGCCAAATTCCAAAGCCTTGTCCGGTTTGCCGGCCTGCGCGTAACCGATAGTGAGGAATCCATACGCCATCGAGCGATAGCGGCTTTGCGGATACTTTTGCAGGAACCCCTCCACGGCTTCGAGTTTGGCCTGTAGATTTGCAGCGGACCCTTCCGGCATTGCCTGGAGGGTCCTCATCGCGGTGTCCTCTTCCGAGGATGCCGGCGGATTCGCTGGCGTATCGAGCGAAAGCGTGGTGGTCGCTGGTTGCTGAGCCGGCTGTTTGTCCTTGTTCAACGTGGGCCGATCTTGCGCATCCAGCGCGACCGCGCCTGAACCGCTACTCAGGATTACCATTGCGATTGCGCCGAGTCCGATCAAAAAAAGTTTCGGCTTTTTCATTGCACTGCTCCTTGTAAAACGTGGCGAGTTAAGGGCGTTCCACCGTTTTTGTCGTTTCGATTGCTGCAAGACCTCTGTTGGCCGCTTGACGCGCCTGTTCCGGGCCGCCATCGACGGCGAGAGCTGCCTGATATTCGGCTTTTGCGCGCTCGCGGTCTCCTTCACGGTCCAAAACTTGGGCGAGATAGACGTGCGACCACGCCAGAACCATCGGATCCTTGCCGGCAACACTCTCGGTGTCCGTCAGCCGGCCAAACACTTCCTTCGCGCGCCGAGCGTCGTGATCGAGCAAGGCGACGAGTCCGAGTCCATACAAAGCTCGAGGTTGATCTGGATATTTCACCAGCACTCGCTGGAAGGACGCTTCGGCAGCGCGCGGATTTCTCTCGGCGATGCGGCGCTCGCCTTCGGTCAACGCCGCGATCGCTTCTTTGTCATTCGGAATTGTCGTCGGTGCGGCGCGGCGGCGTGCGACGGCTTCGGTCTCCGTCACGTCGGTTTCCGCGGCACGAACGGGTTCCGCAAATTTGATGGCCGCGACGCGCTTTTGTTCTGCGGGTGCGTCGATGGACCGGACAAGCTCAGGAAAATAGAGGCGGATGCCCGGTTCGGATTGCTCGAATTTCGCGAGCGCGGTGACAAGCGGGCGCACGAAGACCAGACCGCCCGCGTCATCCATGTCCAAGGCCGTTTCGCGTTCGCCGGGCGACATGCGTTTCAACTTCAATTCCACAGCGCGGACCATGCACTCGGCGAAGTAAGACGAAAAATCGTCCTTTAATTCCGCGGGAAGGCGAGGCGCTTTTGCGGCCACATCGTAAACCGGCCGCTTCACGGCAACGACGTGCGGATACATCAACGGAAGCGGGTCCAGCAGAAAATGCAGAAAAGCGTGACGCACAACGTCGGCGGGCAAGGCATCCGAGCCGCTCAGAACAAGCGAGTAGTGGTCGCCAAAGTTGCGCACGTTGGTGATGCGGCCGACGAGCGGTTCGACGATGATCGTGAACGTGCGCGGATTGGTTGGCTCGAGAATCTCGCGCAGATAACCCGTTGCAACGAACGTGATGTCGGAAATCGGGTCGTGCAGCTTCTCGATTTCGCGATTGTAAATCGGTTGCACTTGCCGCCACAGCTCGCCGATCTTCTGCTCCTTGTAATAGGCGGCGAGAATTTCCTGGAAGCCTTCGAGCGCAATCACTTCGGGCGGCAGTTCATCGCGGCGAAGATTGGGCTTGAAGTCCGGCGCAGGGCCGCTGACGAGCCCGAACCAGATGTATCGCGAAAGCATCGCGCCCGGATCGGCTAATTCGTGCTGCTGATAAAAATTGCGGAGCACCTCGACGGCCGGGCCTTGCTGGTGCTGCAAGCGGTCGCGCAACTGCGCGCGCATGGGCGACCATTTTTCCGCGCTCACGTTCGCTTCGTAGCCGGCAGCAAGCAGCGCACACATCGTCGTAAACATTGCTTCGCTGCCGTCTACGGTCACGCGCGTTTCGGGAACTTTTTCCCACTTCATCGGTGGCGGAGGCGCAGTTTTCTGTGCGGACGCCGCCAGGGGCAGTGCCGTACTCACGCACAGGAGCGCCACCGACTTTATAAAATTGCTCATCACTTTTGGCCTTATGTCCTACCTGGACCTTCCCTGCGGCGACTCAGCGGTCCTCTTAATGTGTTCACTTCGCAGACTCTTGCGGCTCACCACTGCACAATTTCGCTTTCTGCCAATTTACAAGCGCGTCGGGTTTGAGTCAAGAAAGGCTGCCCGAGGGTGCCGAATCCAACTCTTGCTTACATGGGATGCATCTGCTTAAGTGAGGATGCGCCCGATGCGTCCGAGGATGGCTCGACCTATGCCCCGCTCGACTCGAATTTTCGTCCACCTCTTCACGGCGTTTTCGTTGCTGTTAATTCTCTGCTGTCGGTCCGTGGGAGCGCAACTCGTTGGCGATCAGGGGCCGCCGCCGGCGACGCAGGTGGATTCTTCTAACCCTCAGGTTCCAACGCAGGTTCACGCCGGTAAAAAGCGCCTTGCGAAAGACTTCACGATCAAAGGCGATTCGCAATGGACCGATACGAGCATAGATGTGCAAGCCGGCGAGCACGTGCTTATCACGGCGACGGGCACGTTGCGCTATCTTGACGCGAAAGAAGAAAACGGCCCGGAGGGAGTGCCGCGCGGATTCAAGGATTTGCTGAGGATTCTTCCCTTCAACGGCGCCGGCCGTGGCGCGCTGATTGGACGTATCGGCGATGCCGACACCGCTGAAACGTTTTTGATTGGGGCGCATCGCGATGTGCCTGCACCAGTAGCAGGCAGGCTTGCGGTCGGACTGAACCAGGCAAAGACCGACTCGGCGGACGGCTCGTACTCGGTACGCATTGAAGTGTACGCGCCGGAGGCAGGGGCGGCGGGAACACCACGCGTCGTCGCGCAACAAGTGAAATCGCTCCCGGGAATTGACAACGCTTTGTTTGCACAAATTCCACGACGCATCGGCGACAAAGACGGCAATCCCGGCGACATGGTGAATTTTCTGATTCTTGCCTCGGAGAGCGGCATGCAACGCGCCTTTACGACGGCGGCTTGGGTAAAAGTTGACGCCGACGTAAAAAGCACGGTGCTGCACGGCATCATTGGCAGCCTTTCGAAGGAAGCCTACCTGACGATGCCGATGAGCCCGCTTTATCTTTTCGGGAGAGCCCAGGATTACGGCTGGGCGCACGCGGAGCCTATTTCCGTCGTCGCGTCGCGCAACCATCTGCGCGTATGGAAGGCTCCGTTTACGATAAACGGCGGCACCGTCTGGGTCGGCGCTGCGACGCACGACATCGGATTCGAACGCGATCAGCGCAACAACGGCATTACGCACAAAATCGATCCGAACATCGACGCCGAACGCGATTACGTTGGGAAAACTCTTTCCAGCACGGGCCTCGTTGGACAAATGATGCATTTTCTTCCGGACAACCCGATGAAGGAAGCCAAGACCGCGACCGGCGGCTCGTTTCACTCGAACGGAGAAGTGCTCATCCTCAAGCTCGGCGAAAACGAGAAAGATTTGTCCACCTCGAAATGATTTTCCACGTAAACTTTCTGCCTTGACCGCAAAAGTCCAACGCATCGGTCTAATCTCTGACACCCACGGGCTTTTGCGCCCTGAAGCGCTGGACGCGTTGCGCGGCTCCGATCTGATTCTTCACGCCGGCGACGTCGGCAAGCCGGAAATTCTGGACGAGTTGCGAAGACTTGCTCCGGCGGTAGCAATTCGCGGCAATGTGGATACATCTCCATGGGCCAAAAAGCTAAAGGAGACCGAACTCGTCGAAACCGCTGCGGCCACCTTCTACCTTATCCATAACATCAACGATCTCAACCTCACCCCTTCCGCCGCCGGTATTCACGTTGTCCTCTTCGGCCATTCCCATCAACCCGCTCAATACGAAAAAGACGGCGTACTCTACATAAACCCCGGCAGTGCTGGCCCGCGCCGATTCAACCCCCCCATTTCTCTCGCGCGTCTCGCCTTGGCCACTAAGCCATGGTCTGTTGATTTCATCCCACTGAAGACTGCCGACTGAACCCGCCTCAAAACAAAACGGACGGTAGCGTTTCCGCCACCGCCCGTTCGAGTACAAATCATGTTCTAAATTCAGCCGAAGTTATTTGTGCACCGTCGTGGTGACTTTCGCCAACGTGTCGCGGTGCCCGTTTTCGGAAACCAGCGACCGGAACGCCGCAAGCGACGCCGGATTGTTCTTCCCCATGTCATCCACGGCGGCATTGAACTTGTCTAGGCCTTCCGGGCCATTTGTGACGATCACAACGAAAAATGCGCTTGCGTCGGTGGTGTGAATGATTTCGCGGTCGAGCGAGTACGCGTGCAACGCGCCGTCGGCCATCAATTTTTCCAGCAGCGCCACCATGCTCGCTTTTTCGACCCTTCCGCCCGGATCATTCGCGCCTTCGCGGCCGATCCACGTCGCTACCCGCAAATAGCCGTTCGTAAATGTGCCGGAGTGAGCTGCGTAATCCCGGCTCGAAAGCACGTAGTCCCAATGTTTCGATGCTGAGACGACCGGCGACGTAGATGTCGGCGACGCACGAAGCACATCAAGTACTTTCATCAAATTCGCGATGGAACTGGACGTCATCCAGGTTCCATGATTCGCTGCACCCTCCTGATGCGACACCGTGGAAAACATTCCGTAGCTGATCAGCGTTCCTTCGTCGACGCTCTTCTTCAACGTTTCGCTGGTCGTGGCCATCTGCTTGTCGTAATCGCCCCACATCGCGCGAGGCACGTCCCATTCCATTACAAACGTATAGACCACCGGCTTTTCCGCGGCCATCTGTGCGGAAGCCTTTTGTTCACTCAGCCCGATTACCAATGCCATACAAAAACAAACGACCACACCAAGACCTATTACTCGCCTGCGCATGCTCTTTCCTCCGAACGCGAAATTCCCCGACCGTCGGGGTTAAATGATTCAACTTGGCCTGTGTTTCAACAAAGGAAGGGACGAACTGCGGTGAGACTATTCGCTGTCGTCGTCTAAGTCAAGGCGCGATGTGCATCGCGCGTTCGAGAATATCCTTTTGAATATTCATTCCAGTAATAAGCGCCACGGCATTTTCGCCGTTTCCGGATTTTCGTTGCAGTAGCCGTCGCCGCCGCTCCGGCTGGCTCCGCAATAAGCTGTTCTTGCGCCGACAAGAACGCAATCGCACGCAACATCTCGTCATCGCTTACGAGAACCACGTCATCCACAAGCTCGCGAATCGCGCGAACGTTCTTGGCGTCTGGCGTCCGCGTCGCGAGCCCGTCCGCAATCGTGTT
>WNFL01044582.1_pt2 | contig 11132 bp, 9 predicted proteins | sample 5400361 | NCBI WGS metagenome assembly WNFL01 (sample SAMN13153351, study PRJNA577476) | soil metagenome | isolation source: 40 cm soil on Douglas fir-dominated hillslope | place: USA:California | collected 2013-09-17 | reverse complement strand
AACCGCTCTCGCACGCTCGTGGCCGTCGCCGCGCTCGGTACCCAAACCGCCGCGGCATGCGCCGCGACGTAGTGGAGGCGACTATAAAACCCGCGCCGGGCCGCATAACGGCGGCCCAGGCGGGGGAGCCGGACGTAGCGACCCGCCACCCGCCACACCCAGTCATGACGGCCACGCCCGAGCCACCAGGGCGGCAGGTCCCACACGTAGTGAATGAGCGGACAGCGGTGCCGGGCGGCGTAGCGGCATGCCTCCGCCGCGACCTGGGCGTCCATCGCGATCGCGAGGCGCGCCGGCCGGTCTCCGTCCAAAGCGATCTCGAGCCCACGTTCGCGCAGCCGCGGGACGACGAGGGTGCAGAATCGATTCGGCGCGAACCAGCGGACGTCATCCATCACGTGGCGGGAACAGTGGGCTAGGAAACGACCTCGGATTCGATGGCTCGGAGGTCCCGGACGACGCGGTCCCAGTTAAAGTGCGTCTCGACCGCGCGCCGCCCGTTCTGTCCTAGCTGAGTCGCGAGCCCGCGGTCGCCGAGCAACCGGCAGACCGCATTCGCGAGCGCTGCCGGATCCTCCGGCGGCACGAGAATGCCCGTCTCGCCGTCGCGCACTGCGTCGGGGATGCCCCCCGAGTTTCCCGCTACCACCGGCAGCCCGCAGGCCGACGCCTCCACCAGCGAGATCCCGAAGCCCTCCACGTCCATCCGCCCCACACGCCGCGACATGCCGAGGTACACCGATCCCAGGTTGTAGACCGCCGGCAAATCCTGGTCGCCGACGAGGCCAAGAAACCGCACGCGATCCGCGACCCCGAGCTTGTGCGCCAGCTTCTCCAGCCGCTCCCGATCGGGCCCGCGACCGGCGATCACGTAGCCGACGTCGGGCTCCCGTTCGAGAATCGCCGGGAGTGCCTGAATCACGGTGTCGATCCCCTTGATCTGCTCGAGCCGCGCGACGGTCACCAGCCAGCGAGTGCCGCCGTCCGGCAGGTCCGCGCGCTTGCGGAGCGCGGCGGTCTCTACGCCGGGGCGGAACTGCGTGGGATCGGTGCCCATGTTCACCACGCGCAGGCGCTGACTGTGCGCGTCCAGTCCCAGCTCGCCGAGCACCGAGAGCGTGAGGTCCCGCGTCCAGTTGCTGATCGCTACGAGGACGGCCGCCCCGCCGAAGATCACCCGCGCGGTGCGACGCTTGAACCGCGACTGGCGGATCTTGTGCTGCTCGCTCAGGAGATCGCCGCCGTACAGGATCAAGCCGTACGGCACGCGCAACCGCTCGTACACCCAGCGCGCCGGATAACCGGCGGGCTTGACGTTACCGCAATACACGAAGCGCACGCGGTGCTTGCGGGCGAGGCTCGCGGCTCGGCGCGACCAGAACAGCAACCCCGGGAGCGTCTTGGTACTGCGCGCGGAGATCGGGAGTCGATCGATCACGGCGGGAAAGGCGCCGTCCACATCGGAAGCGTCGCGATTCGCCGGAGTCGAGACGATGAGCTCGCCCGGAGGAAAGCGCCGGGCGAGCTCGTCATGCAGGCGCGCGATCCCCCCGCCCATGGGAGGGAAGTCCTGCGCCAACAGCATGGTCGTCATCGTGAGGGTCCCGCGGAAGGCTGGTGCATGGGCGTGCCCAATCCTAACGGGAAGCATCCTCCCGGAGCAATCGGCGTCAGTGCCTGCGAAACTCCTGGTCGATGCGGATCAGGTCGGCCGCGACCCGATCCCAGTTGTAGTGGGATTCCACCGCCGCTCGCCCGGCGGCACCCATGCGTCGCCGCAGCGCGTCGTCGCCCAGCAGGCGAATGGCTGTGGCCGCGATCGCCGCGGGATCGTCGGGATCCACGAGGAACCCGGTCTCGCCCTCTCGTACCGCTTCGGGGATCCCCCCCGAGCGGCTGGCGATGACCGGGAGCCCGCTCGCGGACGCTTCCACGATAGCGATCCCGAATCCTTCGACGAGCAGATCGTATCGACGGGACGCCAGCACGAACAGATCGGCCGCGTTGTACAGCGAGGGGAGGTCATCGTCCGGCACGAAGCCGAGCAGTCGCACGGCGTCGGCCAGCCCCAGCTCGCTGACCAGCGCCTCGAGCGCGCCGCGCCGGCTTCCGCTCCCCGCGACGGCATAGCGCGCGGACGGAAAAGCGGCGCGGATGGCGGGCAGGGAGCGGATTACGGTGTCGATTCCTTTGTGAAAGTCGAGGCGGGCCACGGTGAGGAGCCAGGGGCCGCCATCGAGACCGTACTTCCGCCGCACCGGCCCGGCGTCGACGCCGGCGTGAAAGCGACCGGGCGTCGTGCCGAGTGGCACGGTGCGGACATCGGCCGCCAGGGCGTGGCAGCCCAGTGAGCTGAGCACCGATCGGGCGAGATCCCCCGTCCAACCGCTGTTCGCCACCACAACCGAGCAGCGCCCGACCGCCGGATCTTTGCCTCGAGCAGCAAGAAGTCGGCGCCGTGCGCGATCACGCCGAACGGCGGGCCGCGCCGGGCGTGCAGCCACGCCGCCGGGTAGCCCGCCGGCTTGATCTCGTCGCACCAGACGAACCCCGGTCGGGTCCGGTGAACCAGCGAAGCAGCGCGCCAGGTCCACAGGCACAGACCGTTCAGCGTCCGCAGCCGCTTGGTGCCGATGGGCACGCGGTCAATCGTCTGGGGGAAGCTCGGGTCGCTGGCCGCGCTGCCGGGCCAGGTCCCCGTCGAGACCACGAGACTGTGCGCAGGGTAGCGCAGCGCCACCTCGCCCATCATGCGAGCGATCCCGCCGCCGAACGGCGGGAAATTGAGGGCCAGGAGCAGCGTCGTGCTCAACGCGTGTGCGATCGATCGCCGTCGAGCGAGCGGCGCCGCTCGAGGGCTTCCCGGTACTCCGCTTCGGTCCGCTCGGCCGTGCGCTGCAGCGTGAATTCCTTCCGGACGAGCTCGCGGCCCTGCCGTGCGATCCGCCCGGCGAACTCCCGATCGCCCAGCACGCGCGCCAGGGCCTGCGCCCAGGCCGCGGGGTCGAGCGGCGGCACGAGCACGCCGGTTTCGCCCGAGGTGATCAGGTCGGGGTTTCCACCGGCATCCGATGCGACGACCGGCAGCCCCAGCGCCATCGTCTCGAGCAGCGCGATTGAAAGCCCCTCGATGCGCGACGGCAGCGCCGAGACCGCCGCCAGACGACAAAACGCGAGTGGACGGTCCGTGAACGGCACGTACACCACGCGATGACGCCCTGGAAGGGAGCGCTCGATGCTTCGCAGCTCGGGATCGGCTTCAATTCCGACGCAGGCAACGACCACGGGCCGCTCGAGGGCGGCGAGTCCCCGCAGCAGCACGTGCTGGTCCTTGCGACGCGCCAGCACCAGGATGACGGGTCGGCGCGCCAGGTCGCCCAGGGCGGCGCGCGCGGCCGCCATGTCTTCCTCGGACGGCGCGGCGTCCACGAGCGCGAGCTCGATCCCGTTCGGGACGACGCCCAGGCGCCCGGCGGGATACAGGCGGCGGCGCAGCGCGCGGGCCACCGCATGGCTCACCGCAATGGTGCGGTCGGCGGAGAGTCCCACGGCGACCAGCTCGGCGGGAGAGGTGAGCGGCATCGTGTGTCGAGTCACGACAAACGGCCGTCCCAGGCGCCTGCGCCACCGCAGCCAGGTAAGCGCCCGGCGGTCGCCTGTTCCATGGCTGTTCACGAGATCGACGCGCTCGCGCGTCATCAGGGCGTCCAAGTCCCGGGCCAGCGGGGCCAGTCGACCGAACTCGAGCGGCACATGTTGAAGCCCCGCGGCCGCTACCATCGTGGCGAGCACGCTGCCGGCACGGCATCCCACCAGCACACGATGACCACGCCCGGCGAGCTGCCGGCTCAGGCTCGCGATCATCATCGTCGACCCGGCCCCGTGTCCTTCATGTGTGAGTTGCAAGATGGTGAGCGGCCGGTCTGGCATGGCCCAAAGGTAGTTATACTATTTCGGCCATGCACATCGCCGTCGCGTGCCAGCAACTGCTCCCGGCGAAGGGTTACGGCGGCCCGCAACGCGTCGTCGTGGCGCTGGTGCGCGGGCTTGCGGCGCTCGGCCACCGCATCACGTTGCTCGCACCACCAGGCACGCGGGTCCCCGAGGCAGCCGTGGTGGCCGTGCCTCCCCGCAAGCTCGCCGACCCCGCGACGCTCGCGCCGTACATCCCCCGCGACGTCGAGATCGTGCACGCGCACTTCCCGCTAGCTCGCGGACCGGGCGCGTTCCCCTTCGTGCAGACGATCCACCGCAACTTGAAGCCCGGCACTGCCCCGTTTCCCAACAGCATTTTTCTCTCGCGCGACCACGCGCGGCGCCACAACAGCGACGTCTTCGTCCATAACGGCCTCGACCCCGCGGACTACGTCTTCCGGCGCTTTCCCAGGCGCGCGTCGCAGTACGATCTGTTCCTGGGAGCGCTGCACAGCGCCAAGGGCTATCACTGGGCGGTGGAGGCCGCGAAGCGCACCGGTCATCGTCTGATTGTCGCGGGCGGCTGGCGGCCCAGTTTCACTGGGTCGATCAAGTTCGTGGGTGAAGTCGACGGCAGCACGAAAGCGGCATTGCTCGCGCGTGCGCGCTGCCTGTGGAACCCGGCCGCGTGGGACGAGCCGTTCGGCTTGGTGACGATCGAGGCGCTGCTCTCGGGCACACCGGTGCTCGGAACCCATCGCGGCGCGCTCCCCGAGCTCATCACGCCGGAAGTGGGCACCCTGTGCGATACCGTGGACGAGATGATCACCGCGGCCGAGTCGATTCATACACGCAGCCCGGCGGCGTGCCGGGCGCACGCCGAGCGCCACTTCACCCACGTGACGATGGCCGAGGGCTACCTGCGCGAGTATCGGCGGGTGCTGGAGGCGGGCGCCCCGCCCTCGGATCGGCCGAAGGCCTAGGGGACGGGCACACCGCCGCTCGGAAATGCACATCGTCCAATTCCACCACGTGCGGCTACCCGTGCCGAAGTACGGCGGCGCGGAGCGCATCGTCGCGTGGCTGAGTCAGGGTCTTACCGAGCTGGGTCATCAGGTCACGCTGCTCGCCCCCAAGGGAAGTCGCGTTGCGGGGGTGCGGGTGGTAGAGGTGTCGCCAGAGGAAGTACTGTCGCCGGGGTTCGATCTGCGGCGTCACGTCGCCGAGCCGGTCGACATCATGCACTATCACTGCCCGATCCGTTACGCGCCGCCGAGCGTGCCGTCCGTGTGGACGTTGCACGGCAATCTGGGCGACGGACATCGGGCCGATTCACGAACGATCTGCGTGAGCCAGGACCACGCGCGCCGCCACGGGACCCACGCGTTCGTGCGCAACGGCGTCCGCCTGGACGAGTACGAATTCAGGACCGAGAAGAGCGACTTCGACCTGTTCCTAGCGCGTTTACACAGCATCAAAGGATGGCGGGTCGCCATCGCCGCCGCGAAGCAGTGTCGCGTACGGCTCACGCTGGCAGGCGGTTGGCGGCCCAGCCTGTCGCGCTACGTGAAATTCGTCGGTCAGGTCGGCGGCGTGCGGAAGCGCGAGCTGCTCGCGGCAGCCCGCTGCCTCTGGATGCCCGTGCGATGGGAGGACCCGTGCCCGGTGAACATCCTCGAGGCGCTGGCCAGCGGCACCCCGGTCATCGGATCACCGCGCGGCTCTCTGCCGGAGCTGATCTCCCCGGACACGGGCGGACTCGGGACGACTCTGGAGGAGCTGGTGGCGCTGCGCGGTCGTCTGGCCGATTGGGATCCGCGCGCCTGCCGGGCGCGCGCCGAGCGGAGCTTTTCGCACCTCGTTATGGCGAACGAATACGTCCGCATGTACCGCGCGGTGCTCGAGACCGGCACCTTGCCGCCGGGGCGGCCGACGGCCTGACGCACGCCGCTACCGCAGCGTGACGGTCAGGAGCTCCTCCATTCGGTGGCGCCACGTGTGCTCCCGCAGCGCTCGCTCCCGCGCGGCGGCGGCGAGTTGGCGCCGCCGAGCGTCGTCCGCGAGCAATGCACGGGCGCGATCCACGAGCTCGGCCAAGCTGCGGTACAACACGATCTCACGGTCGGGCGTGAAGTGGCGGGCGATGTCGGCCTTCGCGTCCGAGAGCTGCGGCGTGCCCACGGCGGCGAGCTCGAACACCCGCATGTTCGCGCCCGTGCCGTAGCGCGCGGGGTCGCCCCGCTCCCCGAACTGTTGATGGACGTTCACCCCGACCCTGGCACCCGCCAGGGCCCTCACGAAGTTTGCGCCGTACAGTGGCCCGCGCGGCCAGCCGGGCCCCCATGCCACGAGGCCGGCGCCGGCGAGCGCTTGCAGCACGGGCTCGCGCACGTCGTCTCGGGAGCCGACAAACACGAGCGGCGCCGCCCAGTGGGCATCCCGGCGCCCGGGCGGCGGCGCCTGCAAGTACTCGGGGTCGCAGCCGAACGCGAGATAATGGGGCCGGGCACCGGCCGCGTGGTGGCGCGCCAGGCTCGAGCTGTCGTGGGTAAAGAAGCAGTCGTACGCGGGGGCCAGTCGCGTTGACAGATCGACTTGGTGGGGGTCGTCGGGAAACCAGTTGACCCAGCGGCCGCCGAACCGACCGCGCAGCTCGCCCACGTCGGCCGGTGCGAGGCTCGCGCCCTTGAAGACGAGCACGACGTCCGCGGGCTGGTCTCGCAGTAAAACGGCGAGTCGGGGAGTGAGCGAACGTCGCAGGATAGCATTCCAGCCGCGCCGCCGCTCCTCGCAGCGGCGCACCTCGCATCCCAGCGCGGCGAGCGCCGCGGCGAGGGCCAGTCCACTCCGGTGATAGCGACGATTGAATGCCGCTACCAGCACGACGCGCAGACCCGCAAACGGGGCGGGGCGCGCCGTCATACTTCGACGTAGTTCCGATACTCGAACAGGCGCGCGCCGGTCAGCCGCTCGATCCAGTCGGACAGGTAGAGTCGGAGGTGCGCCAGCTTGAAGCGTCGCGGCCCCACCGCGGCCCTCCCCGTCCCCGCCGCCCGCGCCGCGACCCACGCTTGCGCAACGCGCGGATGCGAGCCCCCGAACGGACGGAGCAGGGGCGTCCAATAGAGCGCCTCGAGCTCGGCGTGCGCTTCCAGCTGGTCCGCGCGTTCGTGGAATACTTCTTTCGACGCGACGAACTTCTGGCGCATGGACTGCGGCGGGCGCGCCCAGCCATAGTGAAACATCGGCGCGCCCGTCACGCGCGCCCGCACGCGTCGCTCGCCGGGGCCGACCCGAAAGCCCTGGGCGTCCTGAAAGGAGCGGATCTCCTGACCGAGCCGCACCACGCGCACCTCGCGGCGATACCAGTGCCGGTCCGTGGCCAGTGTGTCGAAGGCACCGTAGAAGTGCAGGTAATCCACGAGCAGTCCTTCGACCCGGGCATCCCCGTCCCAGCGGCGCAGCGCCTCGCGCACAGCCACGACGCCGGTTTCATGCAGCACTTCATCCGCCTGGATGTAAACGCCCCAGGCGCCGCGACAGGCGTCCATCGCGCGGTTCGTCTCGAACGCGAGCGTCCCGCCGCCGCGCGAAAAGTCCCACACCGTGTCGAGCACACGAATCCGCGGATCGCCGATCGCGACGACCACGTCGCGGGTCTCGTCCTCTGAGGCTCCAACGTTCACGACGACTTCGTCGCACAGGTCGAGGATCGAGCGGATGGCCGGCACGATCGGATAGTCGAGCTTGACCGCGTTCCGGACGATGGTGAAGCCGGAGATCACGTCAGGTGCGGAATTGCATGTCGTGCAGCCGGCGGTACAGCCCGCCCGCGGCGTACAGCGTCGCGTGGGTTCCCCGCTCCACGATCCGCCCCTCGGCCAGCACCACGATCAGATCGGCGTGTTGCACGGTGGCGAGGCGGTGCGCGATCACGAACGTCGTGCGCCGCGCCATCAGCCGGTCGATGGCTTCCTGCACCAGCCGCTCGGACTCCATGTCGAGCGCGCTGGTCGCCTCGTCCAGGATCAGGATGGGTGGATCGCGCTCGCCCCCGCTGAGCCGCGTGCCGCGCTCGCCCAGCACGGTGTTATATCCCTCGGGGAGCTGGGAGACGAAGTCGTGGGCGTTGGCGGCGCGCGCGGCCGCCTGCACCTGCTCCAGCGTGAAGTCGCTCCGCCCGTAGGAGATGTTCGCGAGCACGCTGTCGTTCAGCAGGATGGTCTCCTGCGACACGATGCCCATGAGGCCGCGCAGGCTGGTACGGGTGAACCGCGTGATGGGAACGCCGTCCATCAGAATGGCACCGCACTTCGGCTCGTAAAACCGCGGCAGCAGGTCCACCAGCGTCGTCTTGCCGGCGCCGGACGGGCCCACCACGGCCACCACCTGCCCACGCCGCACCTCGAAGTCCACGCCCTCGAGCACCGGCGCCTGACCGTTGTACGAGAACGACACCCCCTGGTACTCGATGCGCTGCTCGAACCGCGCCGGCACCTCGCCCGGCCGGTCGCCCTCTTCGGAAGCGAGATCGAGCACTTCGAACACCCGATCCGCCGCCGCGAGGGCCCCCGCCATCGCCGTGGGGTAATTGGCGACCGACTTCACGGGCGACATCAGCCGCAGCGCCACCGCGATGAACGCAATCAACACTTCGGGCGACAGCGTGCTGGCCTGTCCGAGGGCGAGCCGCGTGCCGACCGCGAAGATCGCGACGATCACCGCGCCCGCGAACACCTCGCTCACCGGACTCGTCAGCAGCGCGTAGCGCTGCGCCCGCAAGACCCCCTTGCGGTAGCGGTTGGCGAGCTGGCGGAAGCGATCGGCCTCGAAGGCTTCCGCCACGTACGCCCGGACCAGCTTGATCGATCCCACCAGCTCGCTCACCAAGCTCGTGAGCTCACCGCGTTGGTCGGCCTGCTCGCGCGAGCGCCAGCGCACCCGCCCCACGAGCGGGCGCACGATGAACACCAGCACCGGCGCGCACACCAGGGCCACCAGCGTCAGGCGCCAGGACAGGCCCACCAGGATCGCCACATACACTACGATGAGGCTGACGTTCTGGACCAGCGATGCGAGCGCGGCGGTGACCACCGTCTTCACCCCGTCCGTGTCGTTGATGACCCGCGACAGCAGCTGACCACCACGGGTCCGCTGGAAGAAGTCGAGTGGCAGCGTCTGCAGGTGTCCGAACAATCGCACGCGCAGGTCCCGCACCACGTTTTCCTGGATCGCGACGCTCCACAGCGCCGCCAGGTACGCGAGGATGTTTTTCACCACCATCGCACCGACCAGCACCAGGACGACGTTCCGCAACGCTGCACCCGGCGACCCGGCCGCGAGCAGGGGCCCGACGACGACGGCGAGCATCCGTTCGACGGCCGACCCGCCGGCCACAGGAAGGGGATCGTGCCCGAACACGGTCCGCAGGAAGGGGATCAGCAGCACGAACGTGGCGCCGTCCATCACGGAGGCCACGAACGTGGCCACGAGATTGGCGCCGAAGAGGAATGCGTAGGGACGGAGCAGCAGGAAGAGCCGGCCGCTACGACCCATTCAGCGCGCCCCCCCCTTCCCCGCCGGGCTGCCGCCCGCGCGCCGGGGCGTGAGCAGGGCGACGGGGAGAATCACTTCTTCCGGCGTGACGCCCCCGTGCAGGAACGAGCCGCGATAGCGGGCCTGATACTCGCGCAGCTTCGTCGGATAGACGAAGAAGCGGTCCGCGGTCGCGAGCAACAGCCGGACGCCGAGCCCCATACCCGGGAGGCCAAAGCCCTTCAGGTCCTCGACCAGAATGGCGGCCTCGGGGTCCTCGCTCTTGAGATCTTCGCCGAACTTGTAGCGCAGGTTCGCGGTCGCGTCGCGCTTGGCGTAGACCGTCGCCGGGGTCTCGCAGTGAATGGAGCCGTGGTCGGTGGTGAGCAACACCGTCACGCCCCGCCGCTCGGCCTCCTGAAGCGCGGCGAGCACCGGCGAGCGCTCGAACCACGTACGGGTGAGGCTGCGCAACGCCGCCTCGTCCCGCGCCACCTCGTACAGGATGGCGCTCTCCGACCGGCCGTGCGTGAGCTGATCCACGAAGTTGAACACCAGCGCCGTGACGCCGTCCTGCGCCAGGTGGGCGGGCAGCCGCCGGACCAGGTCGCCCTCACCCGAGCTGAACACTTTCTCGTAGCGCACGGGGACGGGCCGGCCGACCAGCTCCTGCAGCTGCTCCGTCAGGAGCTCACCCTCGTGGGCGTTGAGGCTCTCCTCGTCCGATGGCTGACCCCACCAGTCGGGGTGTCGCGCCGCGATCTCCATGGGGAAGAGCCCCGAAAAGATCGCGTTGCGCGAGAACGGCGTCGCCGTGGGCAGGATGCTGTAATAGTGCGATTCCTCCACGTCGAACAGCGGCGTGATGAGGTCCCGCAGCACCTCCCACTGATCGAGCCGCAGGCAGTCGATGACCACGAACAGCACTCGTCCCGTGGAGCGCAGCACCGGGACGAGAAACTCGGCGCCTACATCCACGGAGAGCGGCGGCCGGTCGCCCTCGGGACCGGCGAGCCAGCGCGGGTACTGCCGGGCGACGTACTCGGCGAAGTCTTTGCGCAGCGAGCGCTGCAGGCTGCGGAGGGCGTCCGAGAGTCCGGGCTCGTTGGCGGCGCCCAGACGGACCTCCCAGCGCGCCAGCTCCGCGACCAGCTCGATCCACTCGCGCCACGCGAGGCTCCCACCCCGACGCCCCTCGAGCTCGCGGAAGCGGGTGACGAAATCGCGAGCCAGGCGCTGCTGGCGGATGCGGTCGCCCTCGAGCAGGCGCGTGATCACCGAGAGGATCTGGCGCGGCTGCACCGGCTTCACGAGGTAGTCGTCCACCTCGATCCCGATCGCCTCGCGCAAGGTGCCCTCGTCCTCACTTTGCGTGACCATCACGACGGGCATGGCGGGGTCGAGCGCGCGGATCTCGCCGATCAGCTCGAGTCCGCGTCGCCCCGGCATCTGCTCGTCCAGCAGCACGATGCTGTAGGCCTGGCGCCGCAGCAGCGCGAGCGCGTCGTCGCCGTGGGCCGCGGCGGCCACCGTGAACCCCTGGTCCTCGAGGAAGCGCCGGTGCGCGGCGAGTCCCTCGACTTCGTCATCCACCCAGAGGATGGTTTTCGGCCGCACCATAGGCCAAAGCTAATGGCGACTGGCGAAGCCGGGCAACGCAGGACTTATTTCGCGACGTGCTG
>WNFL01406033.1_pt1 | contig 11133 bp, 14 predicted proteins | sample 5400361 | NCBI WGS metagenome assembly WNFL01 (sample SAMN13153351, study PRJNA577476) | soil metagenome | isolation source: 40 cm soil on Douglas fir-dominated hillslope | place: USA:California | collected 2013-09-17 | reverse complement strand
CCGCAGAAAGACGCCGAAGTGTACGCGGACGGTTATTTCGTCGGGAACGTTGACGACTTCGACGGCCCGCTTCAGCGCTTGAACCTCGAGGCAGGGCCTCATCGGATCGAAATTCGTGTCGCGGGCGAACAGCCGATTTCGTTCGACGTGAACGTCGAGCCGGGACGGACAATCACGTACAGAACTGCCTCAAGAGCGCCGCAACCTTAGCGGATCTCGTGATCGGGTAATCTCGTAATCGGGTAATTGGATTGCTAGATTTCCCGATTGACCCGCGCCTCCGGCCACCTGCCGGTTCGGAGGGCTGTCAAGATCCGACCCCGATTCTCACTCCCCGATGTCTTCATTCCACAGTTCCGGATGCTCGGTGATGAATTGTTTCATCAGCCGGATACAGCGCGAATCCTGAACGACCTGAACTTCGACGCCCCGCGCTCGCAGCAGGTCTTCCTCGCCCATGAACGTCCGGTTCTCGCCGACGATGACGCGCGGGATTCCGTATAGGAGGATTGCGCCCGTGCACATCGCACAGGGCGAGAGCGTCGTATACATGGTGCTCGTGCGATAAACCGATGCGCGCTGGCGGCCCGCGCGCTCGAGCGCATCCATTTCCCCGTGAAGCGTCGGACTGCCCTGCTGCACGCGCCGGTTCCGGCCGCGGCCGAGGACACGGCCGTTATGGACGAGTACCGCGCCGATCGGAATGCCCCCTTCCGCAAACCCATGCTCGGCTTCCTCAATCGCGAGGCTCAAAAAGTCGGTCATCCGGAGATTATGGTCCGGCTGAGCGCGTGCCGAAATTGCCGGAGTTGGCCAGAGCTCGAGGGCGAAAGCCGGACGTTACGTCCGATACGGCATGGGTTTGGCTTCACTGAGCCGCCGGAGGGAACCTGTCATGCTTCACATGGCGCTCACGTTCCTGGTCATCGGGCTGCTCGCGGCGCTTCTCGGCTTTACGACCATCGCCGGCGCGTCGTTCGCGATCGCGAAGTTCCTGGCCGGGCTCTTCCTGGTGTTGTTTCTCGTTTTCCTGATCATCGCGCTGACGGCTGCGCGCCGAGTGATCTAGCGGTTCGGCACGTCGTACAATGGAGCCCTGAGCCTTTCACGATTTTTTTCCGCGGCCGCGGTTCTCGGTCTGCTTCTGCTGGGCGCCGGGCTCTCCGGACAGGGTGGCCCGACGCCCCTGACGCTCGTTTCGAAAGACGCGCGCCGGACGATTCCGATCTCGCTCGTCAACAATCGGGAGTTTGTCTCACTCGACGACCTCGCCGCCGTCTTCCAACTCGCCGTCCGGGAAGAGGCGGGCGCCATCACGGTCTCCTACAAAGGCCGGACGATCGTCCTGACGCCCGATCAGGCGCTGGCGTCGGCGGCCGGCCGCCTCATCTCGCTTCCCGCCGCGCCCATTCGCATCGCGAATCGCTGGCTGGTGCCGATCGAGTTCATCAGCCGCGCGCTCGCACCGTTTTACGATGTGCGGCTCGACCTGCGCGCCAGCTCTCGCCTGCTCGTGATCGGGGATCTTCGCGTCCCCCGCGTCGTGATTCGGTACGAGGCGCTCGGCAACGCGGCGCGCCTCACCATCGACGCGATACCGCAAACGACCAGCTCGGTCACTCAGGACGCGGCCCGCCTCTCGATCAAGTTCGACGCCGATGCGCTCGACGCACCGCTGCCCAATATCTCGGGCCAAGGCCTGGTGCCGCTGATTCAAGCCATTCGGTTCGCCGATCCGGTGACGGTCGTCATCGACCTCGGCCCGCGCTTCTCCGCATTCCGCGCCTCCACGCAGGCGCTCGACGCCAACACGACGCGACTCGTCATCGACATCGTCGCCGTTCAGCCGGAAACGGCTGTGCCGCCCCCGGCCGCGCCGCCGCCCGATCTGCCGGTCTTCGGTTCATCGGGGGCGACCATCCGCACCGTGGTGATCGACCCGGGTCATGGCGGGGAGGATCAGGGCGTGAAGGGCGGCGACGGCACCCTCGAAAAGGAGCTGACTCTGGCAGTGGCGCGGCGCGCGAGAGCGGTGCTCGAAAGTCGTCTCGGGATCCGCGTCCTCCTCACGCGAGACGATGACCGCCGCGTGGCGCTCGAGGAACGTACCGCCGTCGCCAACAACAACAAGGCGGATCTGTTCGTCAGCCTGCACGCCAACGGATCGCTGCGGAACACGACCAACGGCGCCTCGATTTACGTCGCCGCATTTTCCGATGGTGACCGGACGCAGGCCGCCCTCGCGCCCGTGCGGGTGCCCATATTCGGAGGCGGACTGCGCGACATCGAGATCGTGCCGTGGGACCTCGCGCAAATCCGCCACGTCGATCAGTCGGCGGAGCTCGCGCGCATGATCGAGCGCGAGCTGGAGAATCACATCCCACTCGACGAGCGGCCGGTCGATCGTGCGCCGTTCCGCGTCCTCGAGTCCGCGAATATGCCGGCCGTGCTGGTCGAGATCGGCTATCTCACGAACGCGCAGCAGGAACGGCAACTCGGGACCGCCGAATTCCAGAACGCGTTCGTCATGGCTTTGTCGGACGCCGTGGCGCATTTTCGCGATTTTCTGTCGGGGACGGTAGGCGACCGATGACGCTCCGCCGGGCCGCCGTCACGGCAGGGTTCACCGTTATCGCGGCTGTCGTCGGCTGGACGCTCTTCGTTGCGGTTCCGCGGTGGGCCGGTCCTCGAGGCGCGCGGCCCAGCGCGATCGCGCCGCCGGCCCCGGCGCCCGAACCCGGACGGAAGATCAAGGCCCGTCTCTTTTATGTGGCGGACAGCGGGACCAGGTTGACGAGCATAGAGCGGGACGTCCCCTACGGCGAGGGCCCGATCGAACAGGCCAAGGCGATCGTCGAAGCGCAGATCGCGCCGGTCGCTTCGCCGTGGATTTCCCCAGTGCCACCGGGCACCAGGCTGCGTGCGCTCTTCGTCACGACGAAGGGTGAGGCGTACGTGGATCTCAGTGGAGAGCTGGCATCCGCCCATCCAGGTGGCTCGCTCAACGAAATGCTGACGGTGTACGCGCTCGTGGACGCGCTGACCGTGAATCTGCCGGCTGTGTCCACCGTGCAGGTGCTCGTTGACGGCAAGGAAGTGGACACGCTCGCCGGGCACGTGGATCTCCGGCGGCCCCTCGTGAAGAATCTGACATGGGTCGAGCAGACGGAAGCCCCCTAACCATAATGCGTACTGATCAACGCGCCCCCAACCAGCTCCGCGAGACGATGCTGACGCCGAACTATCTGCCGCACGCAGAGGGATCGGTGTTCATCGAAGCCGGCCGCACCAAAGTCATCTGCACGGCGAGCGTCGAAGACCGCGTACCGCCGTTTCTGCGTAACACGGGCAAGGGCTGGGTGACGGCGGAGTACGGCATGCTGCCGCGCGCGACCAACACCCGCATGACGCGCGAAGCGACCACCGGAAAAGTGGGCGGCCGCACGCAGGAGATCCAGCGGCTCATCGGCCGGTCGCTGCGATCGGTCGCGAACCTGCAGGCGTTCGGCGAGCGGACGATCTGGATCGACTGTGACGTCATCCAGGCCGACGGCGGCACGCGCACGGCGTCGATCACCGGCGCGTTCGTCGCCATGGCGCTGGCGCTCGAGAAGATGCGCGAGCGCGATCAGATCCGGACGATCCCCATCTCCGACTATGTGGCTGCGACGAGCGTCGGCATCGTAGACGGCGAGCCGCTGCTCGATCTCGCGTACGACGACGATTCGCGCGCGGATGTGGACATGAACGTCGTGAAGACAGGCGACGGCCGGTTCATCGAAGTGCAGGGTACGGCCGAGGCGATGCCGTTCGGGCGCGACGCGCTGAACACGCTGCTCGATCTTGCCGATTACGGCATCCGGCAACTCGTCGAAAAGCAACGCGTCATCGTGGGACATCTCATCAAGCGATCGAGCGCGTAGGGGCGGAGCTTGCTCCGACCTCACTTATGAAACTCTGTCGCTCACCAATCGAAACCCCTCTTGGTCCGATGCTCGCGTTCGCGTCCGACGCCGGACTCTGCGCTCTGGAGTTCTCGTCGAACACTCGTCTGTCGCGGCTGAACGGGCGGCTCGATCGCTGGTTCGCCCCGTACGAGGTCGAAGACGGTTCGAATCGGATCGTCGATCGCGCGGAGCGCTGGCTCGACGAGTATTTCAGCGGCGCAGGCGCCGAGGTCAACGGTCTGCCGCTCGACACCCGAGGCGCGCTGTTCGAGCAACGTGTCTGGCAAGCGCTCCTGCGCATCCCGCCCGGCCAGACGTCCACCTACGGCGCCATCGCCAGGCAGCTGGGATCGGCGGGCGCCTCACGCGCCGTGGGTCTCGCCAACGGGGCGAATCCCGTGGCGATCATCGTCCCGTGTCACCGCGTGATTGGATCGAACGGCACGCTGACCGGCTACGGCGGTGGACTCGACCGGAAGCAGTGGCTGCTCGATCACGAAAAACGCTGGGCGAAGAATCAGCTTTTCTAGCGGAGCCGGTTCAAGAACTCCCGAAGCGCGCGAAACGCCTGGCCGCGGTGGCTGACCGATGACTTCCGGTCGCCCGCTTGCGCCAGCGTGCAGCCAAACGGCGGGTAGAAGAAGATCGGGTCGTAGCCGAACCCGCCCTCACCCTTCGGCGCCGGCGCGATCGATCCCTCCACGGTTCCACGCGCTTCGAACACGATCCGATCGTTGTCGGCGACGGCCACCGCGCAGACGAAGCGCGCCGCGCTCGCGCTGACGCCTTTCGCGCCCAGCGCGTCATAAATCAGGCGGAATTTTTCTGGATACGGGGCGTCCACGCCGCCGTACCGGGCCGCCTGGACCCCCGGCGCGCCGCCAAGGGCATCGATCTCGAGCCCCGAGTCTTCCGCCACGGTCAGCAACCCCGTCTTGGCCGCGTAGTATCGCGCTTTCGCCCGCGCATTCTCCTCGAAGGTCGACCCCGTTTCGTCCGGCGCGACGATCGCCGGAAATCTTTCGAGCGTCACGAGCTCGACCACCAGTCCCGAAAGGAGCGGCTCGATTTCGCGCAATTTGCCAGGGTTGGTGGAAGCGAGAAGAAGTTTACAGTTCACAGTTCACAGTCGACAGGGAGTCGACAGTTCTGTCAACCGTTGACTGTCGACTGTTGACGGTCGACTGTCGACTGTCGACTTCTGTTAACTGTCAACTGTGAACTGTGAACCCTCTTGAGCAATCTGGCCGCGGGCGGCGACCCGAAGGTCGGCCGCCCGGGTGGTCTGGGAGGGCGAGTGGGCCGGCTGGCTGACGGCTCAAGGTATGACTTAGGTCCAGCCGACTGGCGGGCGTTCCTCGTGAGAGGAAAGCGATGGACCGCGACTTACGCCGCCGCGATCGTCGAGCGCGAAGGAAGAGTCGCCTTCACGGGTATGGCGTGCTCGACCCGCATGAAGGCACCGTCGCGCGTCTTGAACAAGAACTTGGAATCGATCAGCGCGCCCAGAAGCGCCGCGCACGACGCGGCATCCAGTCCCCAAAGTCGACGGGCCTGCGGTTCCGTCAACCGCAACCCCGGCATTTCAAGGAACTCCCCCTGGACCCGCCGGAGCACATCGTCGCTCAACAATGGCTCGGGCATCACGTTCTCCTTTCGGTCCTGCGGGCTGGTCGGGTATTTCATGCTGTTGTCGAGCAACCGATATGCCACGGGACAATTTGGACACTTGGCCGGAACGGCTGTGCGCGAATCGGCGAAAACACGCCCGATCTGGACTTGTGACCGACAGCGGCACACGCGAAACCGTGTCAAGTGTGTTTGATGCGGTGACGCGTCGTGTAGGGATTCCCGTCAGCCCACCTCGGCCGTCGCGCGGCCCCGAAATTTGCATGGCTCTCGCGCCATGACCGAACACGATTTCTCGGCTCGAGAACTGAATCTGACCACGCACCGGCAGTCCGCGAGCGTCTGGGACCGCGGCGGATGGGACGGCACGCGCGAGCGTCTGGCCATGACGCGGATACTCGTCGGCGTCGGCGGCGGCGCGCTCGCCGTTCAGGCGCTGCGAGGCCGTACCTGGACCAGCCGCGCGCTGGCCGCGCTTGGCGGCTCGCTCGCGTGGTGGGCGCTGACCGGCGAAGGTGACCTCACCGAAGCACGTCGATGGTTCGCGAGCGCGCTCGAACGCGCACCCTGGCAGCACCACGATCCTGTGCACGAAGCGTCGGCCGACTCGTTTCCCGCGAGCGATCCGCCCGCGTGGACGGCGGCGGTCGGGACCGGGCTGCGCCGCCAGCCACCGCGCCCGAAGCAGTGATGCTCAAAGCGCTGCGCGTCCAGATCGGCTGGAAGGCGCTCGTCAAGCGGACACTCAATGAAGTCGTCGAAGACAACTGTCTCGGGCTTGCCGCCGAGCTCGCCTACTACTTTTTTCTGGCGCTTTTCCCGGCGCTGCTTTTTCTCGTCGCGATCATCAGCTTCATTCCCGTCTCGGGATTGCTGGACGCGATCACGAATACGCTCAGCCGCGTGGCGCCAAGCGAAGTGATCACGATCGTTCAAGATCAGATTCTCAAAATCGCGCACGAAAGGAACGGCGGCCTGCTCACGCTGGGCATGATTGGCACCATCTGGAGCAGCTCGGCGGGTCTGACCGCGATCATCGACACGTGATGGTTTTGATGTTGTGGTTCTACGTGTCGGGCCTGGCGGTGCTCGTCGGCGCCGAGCTCAATGCGGAGATCGAGCATGCGTCGATCGACGGCAAGGCGCCTGGCGAGCGGGTCCCGGGAGAGAAAGTGCCCCTCGCCCAAAAACGCCCGGACTCGGGTATAGAATGAGCCCAAGTCCATGCGCTCCCTATTCGAATTTCTGTTCAAGTACCCGACGTACGTATTTGACCAGGGCGACTTCACGTTTGCCGCATCGCGTTCCATGATGCTCGCGATCGCGGCAGTCGCCGTGATCGCCATCGGCGCGCTCGTCACGTATCGCGGCATTACGACTCAAGGGGCACGTCGCGACCGCATCCTGCTCGTCGCCCTGCGCCTGGCGGTGGTCGCGCTGCTGGCGTTCTGCCTGTTCCGGCCATCGCTGATTCTCAAGGCCGCCGTCCCGCAGCAGAACTTTCTCGGCATCCTTGTGGACGACTCGCGCAGCATGCTGATCGCCGATCACAACGGCGAGCCGCGTACCGACTTCGTGAAGCAGCAGCTCAGTGACCCGAAGAGCCCGTTGCTCGACGCGCTCTCACAGCGCTTCGTCGTCCGCTTCTTCCGCTTTTCGGCAACGGCCGATCGGCTGAACAACCCCGCCGACATGAAATACGACGGCACGTCCACTCGACTCGGCCAGGCGCTCGAGCGCGCGCGCGACGAGCTCGCGGGCCTCCCGCTCGCCGGTCTGGTGCTCGTGACCGATGGCTCCTGTCTTCCCCGTGGGCGTCGGCCAGGATCATTTTGCGCGCGACATTCAGATCAGCCGCGTCGAAACGCCGCGCTCGACGCTCAAAGGGACGTCCCTCTCGGTAGACGTCGTCCTCACCCAGACCGGGTACGCCGGTCAGTCGGTGCCGCTGCAGGTCGAAGACGAAGGACGGATCGTCAGCTCCCAAAAGGTGACGATGCCCCCCGACGGGCAATCGGCGACGGTGCGCGTGACATTCACGGCGTCGGATGCCGGCGCGCGCTTGTACCGGTTCAAAGTCGCGCCGCAGGACGGCGAGCAGGTCACGCAGAACAACACGCGTGACGCGCTGGTCGAGGTCGCCGATCGCAAGGAAAAAGTTCTGTACATGGAAGGCGAGCCGCGCTACGAGGTGAAGTTCATCCGCCGCGCGTTGGAAGACGATCAGAATCTTCAGGTCGTGATCCTCCAGCGGACCGCCGAGGACAAGTACCTGCGCCTCGACGTCGGCAGCCCCGACGAGCTGATCGGCGGGTTCCCAAAAACGCGCGAAGAGCTCTTCGCATACCGCGCGTTTATTCTCGGCAGCGTGGAAGCCGCGTCGTTCTCGCCCGACCAGTTGCGGATGCTGGCCGATTTCGTCAGCAAGCGCGGCGGCAGTCTCCTGATGATCGGCGGGCGCCGTTCGTTTGCGGAAGGCGGCTGGGCCGGAACGCCGGTGGCCGAAGTACTCCCGGTCGAGCTCGAAGGGGCGGCGCGCACCGGCGGGCCCGAAGAGGCGACGTGGCTCTCGATTCACCCGACGCGCGCCGGCGCGACCTACCCGGTCACGCAGCTCGCGGACACCGAGCAGGCGTCGAACGCGAAATACAACGACATGCCGCAGCTCACCGCGGTGAATGAGGTCCGGACCCCGAAGCCCGGCGCAACCGTGTTGCTGACGGGCACCGACGATCGCCGGCAGGATCACATCGCGCTCGCCTTTCAACGGTACGGCCGCGGGAAGTCGATGGTATTCCCCATCCAGGATTCGTATCTCTGGAAGATGGACGCGACGATTCCGGTGACCGACACCACGCACTCGATGTTCTGGCGCCGGCTGGTGCGGTGGCTCGTGGACGGGGTGCCGAGCCCGGTGTCGATCAACACGTCGATCGATCGCGTCGAGCCCGGCGAGCCGATGAAGCTCACGGCGGAAATCGAGGATCCGGCGTTCGTCGAGGTCAACGACGCGCAAGTCATCGCCACCGTGACCGCGCCGTCCGGCAAAACGACCGAAGTCCCGCTGCAGTGGACCGTCACGCGCGACGGTGAATACGGCAGATCGTTCGTGCCCGATGAGCCCGGTAAATACCAGGTGAAGGCGACGGCGACGCGAGGTCAGAAGGATCTCGGATCGAATACGACTTACGCGCGCGCGTCGGCCGGCGACAGCGAATACTTCGACGCGGCAATGCGATCGTCGCTGCTCAACCGGATTGCCGAAGAGACCGGCGGTCATTTCTTCACGCCGGCGGACGCGGCAAAGTTGCCCGAGGCGATCAGCTACAGCGGGCGCGGCGTCACGGTCGTCGAGGAACGCGACCTGTGGGACATGCCGGCCGTCCTCATGCTGCTGCTCGGCCTCATCGCGGCCGAATGGGGATTCAGGAGAAAACGAGGGCTCGCGTGAGCAAGCACCGCTGCGGCTATGCCAGCGGGGGCGAGCGCAACGTGCGAGGCGCACCCGAGGCATCGGCGAGCGGGTCTGGGACCCCGCGAGAAATAGGGAATGGTCCTCACTGTCGTTGGTCCTTAGTTCTCGGGTTGGCGCTGTTGCTGTCGGCTGTCCCACGCCTCGCCTCCGCACAGGACACCCACCTGCTCGTGATCGTCGGCGTCGGCGGCGACGAGGAGCACGTCACCGAGTTTGCGAAGTGGGCGGGCGCGGTGGTCGATTCCGCCAAGAAACGCGGCGTCTCCGAGGCCAACATCGTTTACCTCGGCGAGAAACCCGAGTCCGACAAACGGATGCGCGCGCGCTCCACGAAGGAGAACGTCACCAAGGCGTTCGAGGACACGGCACGCGCCGCCAAGCCTGCCGATGACGTGTTCGTGCTGCTCATCGGCCACGGAGGCTTCGATGGCCGCACCGGCGCCTTCAACCTGCCGGGTCCCGATTTGAGCATCGGCGACTACAGCGTGCTGCTCGGCCTGTTCAAGACGCAGCACATCACGTTCGTCAACACGGCGAGCTCGAGCGGCGCATTCACGGCCGCGCTCGTCGGTCCCAACCGTACGATCGTCACCGCGACGAAAACAGGCGGCGAGCGCAACGAAACCCGGTTCCCTGGCTATTTCGTCGAAGCGCTCGACACCGAGGAGGCCGACCGCGACCGCAACGGCCGTGTGTCGGTGCTCGAGGCCTTCGAGTACGCGCAAACGAAAGTGAAAGAAGCGTACGAGAAAGAAGGCCACATCCTCACCGAGCACGCCGTCCTCGACGATGGGAATGAAGGCAAGTTCGCAGCGATGCAGTATCTCGCGCCGCGCGGGTCGCGCGCGTCGGCGGGCGCAACGGCCGACCCCGCGATCCGCGCGCTGCTCGAACAGCGCGACGCGCTCGAGGAGCAGGTCGCACAGCTCCGCCTCAAGAAGAACACGATGGACGCGACAAGCTACGAGCAGCAACTCGAGAAGCTGCTGACCGACCTGGCGCTCAAGACGAAAGCGATTCGGGATCTCGAGGCGAAAAAATGACGCGGGCGTTCGTCGCGGTGGCGCTGATTGTGGGCGCCGCGACCACGCCGTTCACCGTCGTAGGAGCCGACCCTGGCCGGCCCCATGTGCACGCAAACGGCCGCGCCGCGCAAGGCAGGCGTTTCGGCCGTGGGCAACCTGTGTTCCCGAACCCCGACTACGATGGGCAGTTCACCTTTGTGCGGCTGCGGTACGGTCCGCCCGTCGCCGAGGTGTACCAAAGCATTCCGTGGTCGCACGACTACCCGACGGGCGAGCGGAATTTCATGCGTATGCTGAACGAGGTCACGTACCTCCGGCCAAAAACCGACGAGACGAGCATTATCGGGCTCGATCAGGCCGACTTGTTCCGTTACCCGGTCGTCTATATGGCTGAACCGGGGTACTGGGTCATGTCCGACGGCGAAGCGGCGGCGTTCCGCGCCTACCTCCTCAAGGGCGGCTTTGTGATCTTCGACGATTTTGCCGAGTCGCGAGGCGGCTGGGCCCATTTCGAGCAGACATTCCGTCAGGCGCTGCCCGATGTCCGGTTCTACGACCTCGATCCGTCGCAGCAGATTTTTCATTCGTTCTTTGAAATCCCATCCTTTGATATCCTGCCGCAGCATTACGATATCGGCCGGCCGGTGCTGCGAGGGGTCTTCGAGGGGAACGATCCCACCCGGCGCCTGATGGCGATGATCAACTTCAACACCGACATCTCGGAATACTGGGAGGATGCCGGCCTGGGGTGGAAGCCGGTGTGGGAGACGAACGAGGCGTATAAGTTCGGTGTGAATTACGTCATGTACGGAATGACGCACTAGCCCGGCGCCAAAGAGTACGACAGCGCCCTGCGGCCATGCCGAGCCGAGGACGAGCAACTCCGAGGCGAGGCATCTGCGTAAGCACGCGCTGGGGGTGGTGCCCCAGCGCCAGTGGAAAACGTTGGATACGACCGAGCGCTACGGCGCGAGGGAGTTACGCGTGGGCGTGGGGCCCACGCTAAAGGCGCCCGGGTAGGGCCCCGCGAGCGGTACGTGCGCGGCCCGCAGGGCCG
>WNFL01412642.1_pt1 | contig 11134 bp, 8 predicted proteins | sample 5400361 | NCBI WGS metagenome assembly WNFL01 (sample SAMN13153351, study PRJNA577476) | soil metagenome | isolation source: 40 cm soil on Douglas fir-dominated hillslope | place: USA:California | collected 2013-09-17 | reverse complement strand
ATCAGGCGCGAGTGGCGCAGCCGCCTCGTCGACCACGACGGCGATGCAGCCGGCGCAGGCGGCATCGCGCGCTGGCTCAAGCTCACCGACGGTCTTGGGCTCGACCGCGACTACGTCACATCGCTTGCGGGCCTGCTTCCGGCAACGCGCTTTGCGGTTGAAGCCTATGTGCATTTCGTTGCCGAAAAGACGCTGCTTGAGGCCATCGCCTCGTCGCTCACCGAAATGTTTTCGCCCCTCATCATCGGCGAGCGCATCGAGGGCATGCTCAAACACTACGATTTCGTCACCACCGAGACGCTCGCGTATTTCTCCGCCCGGCCGCCCCAGGCGCGCCGCGACAGCGACTTTGCACTCGCCTATGTGAGGCAGAACGCCAAAACGCCGGAGCAACAGGCGCTCGTTCTCAAGGCGCTCGAATTCAAATGCGACGTGCTGTGGGTGATGCTCGACGCGCTCCACCACGCTTACGTGATGCCCAAGCACATTTCGCCCGGCGCGTTTGTGCCGGAGGAGTAACTTCTTATTCTCCTCCCCCGCTTGCGGGGGAGGATTAGGGAGGCATGGACTCGCTGCGAGGCCCCTCCCCAGCCCTCCTCCGCAAGCGGGGGAGGGAGAAGAAAAAAGGAGACGACCAGGTGAATACGCCCCCCGCGGCGCCATCGATCTTGCCGGACGCCCGTCCCCGCCTGCCGCGCGGCGTGCGGCTCGTCCATAACGAGGCCCAGGGCGGCTGGGTGTTGCTGGCGCCGGAGCGCGTGTTCAAGGCCGATCAGATCGCCGCCGAGGTCGTCAAGCGCTGCACCGGCGAGGCGAGCTTCGCGGCCATCGTGGATGATCTCGCGGCCACCTTCGCGGCGCCGCGCGAGCGCGTCGAGGCCGATGTCGCCACGCTCCTGCGGGGGCTCGCAGACAAGAAGCTGTTGGAACTGTGATGCCATGACCACCGACAGTCGCCCCAACGGACATGCCGGCGGCAGCGGCCAGCCGCCGAAGCCGCTCCACAATCCGCTCGGCCTCCTCGCCGAACTCACCCATCGCTGTCCGCTCGGCTGTCCGTACTGCTCGAATCCGCTCGAGATGGACAAGCGCGAAAGCGAGCTCGACACCGCCACCTGGGCGCGGGTGTTTCGCGAGGCGGCGGGCCTCGGTGTGCTGCAGGTGCATCTCTCCGGCGGCGAGCCGGCGTCGCGGCGCGACCTCGCCGACATCATGGCGGCGGCGCGCGATGCCGGCCTTTACACCAATCTCATCACCTCGGGTGTCGGCGTCACCGGGCAGCGGCTCCGCCAGCTTGCCGATGCGGGGCTCGACCATGTGCAGATCTCGATCCAGGACAGCGAGCCGAAATCCGCCGACCTTATCGCCGGATACGAGGGCGCCTATGTCCGCAAGCGCGCGCTGGCGATCGACGTGGTGGCCCTCAAGCTGCCGCTCACCGTCAACATCGTGATCCACCGCGCCAATATCTCCCGTGTCGATGAACTCGTCGCCATGGCGCTCGACATGGGCGCATCGCGGGTCGAGATCGCGCACGTCCAGTATTACGGCTGGGCGCTGAAGAACCGTGCCGTCCTGATGCCGACGCGCCAACAGGTGGAGGAGGCCGTCGGCCGCATCGAGCCGCTGCGCAAGCAGCATCACGGCCGCATCGTCATCGACGCCGTTGTGCCCGACTATTACGCCCGCTTCCCCAAGCCGTGCGTCGGCGGTTGGGGCCGCCGCTCGCTCAACGTGACGCCGGCCGGCCGCGTCTTGCCGTGCCACGCGGCCGAGTCGATCCCGGGCCTCGAATTCTGGTCGGTGAAAGACCATTCTTTGCGCGAGATCTGGGAACACAACCCCGCCTTCAACGCCTTCCGCGGCACGAGCTTCCTGCCGGAGCCGTGCCAGAGCTGCGAGCGCCGCGACATCGATTTCGGCGGCTGCCGCTGCCAGGCCTTCGCACTCACCGGCGACGCCCGCGCCACCGATCCGGTCTGCCACCTCTCCCCGCATCACCATGTGGTCGAAGAGCAGGCGGCGATCCGGGAGGATGCGGCGTATGTTTATCGAAGACTGGACCGGGTAGGGTGACCAGATAGATCCCGGCCGCCACCGGCAGAATACCCAGGAGATTGCGCACTTTCACATATTCGGCAAGCAACGCTTAGTCGCCGAACATGCCGCGCGGCAGCATAGACGATGGCTAGAGTTCCTGCGTAATCGATCGCGGCCCCCGCGGGGCAAAGTTCACCTCGATGCCCTTGGACCCTGCTGACCCTAGCCACACGGAGCTAACGTATCGCTGACACCGACAAATTCATGCCGTTCGAATATCTTTCGCACTGCTATGCTTGGTGGTATCGTTTCGCTACAGCAACCATGAAACCGGTTGATGAAGTAGCGGGGGACGCTATGTCGCTTCTAGTCACCGCAGGTCGCAAATTACGCTCCGTGTCACTGGCCGCAGCCCGCATCACTGCAACTGTTGCCCTATTGGCGGGCTTCGAGAGTGCTGTCGCCCAAGACCAGTCAGCTGAAATCGCGTTTCTGATTGACTTGAACCAACTTTCGAGGCTCGTTAACTGTCGCAATCCGCATCTATCGGTGCTGGTGACATTCTCGAATACGCTGTTGGAAAAAGATCGAATTAGATCTTTAGCCTTAACGGCTGACGATACAGTGTGTACCTTGGCATCCGTTGACAATATGCCCAACTCTCCCATTACCATCGGGAAAGGCGGCACCCTGAGCAAAGACGGTGCCGCTATCTCTTACAACAGAGCAAACATAAGAGTTGCATATGCCGAAGCAAGTGGAACGGAGCAGATTGAGATCGACGATAATGGTATCGCCCGAATATCGCAGATACGTGTACCATGGGGCCAATACAGAATAAAATACCACCTTACACGGAAAACATTTCGGAGCGAGACCGACTCTCCATATTATGCCGGGGAGCAAACCATTCTAGCTTATTCGAACCAAGTACAGGACGTTATTATAAGAAAACCATCTTTTATAGAATCTATTTCAGATATCGTAATAACGAAGGAGGGCGGAATTACAGCAGCGTTTCTTTCTCTCATAACTGCGCTTCTTGCCGCGCTTCGGAAGCACTTCGACAAAGGCGCGCTGTGGGTCCTAGATATATTGGGCCGATACGGAACCTGGTCTCTTGCAAGGAGACGATTCGAGCGAATTTACAGGGAGTATATGATTTCCAACCACAAGTATTTGCGACTGATCGGGTTCAACGTAAGCGGAATTCCGCGGCCGTTGCTTGAAGACGTTTACATCTCGCTCAAGGTCAGTTCATATGGTATGCAGTTTGGCGTTCAGCCTACTAAAGCATCAGAGGCTGACAGCGTCTCTTTTGCCGAAGCCGTACGCAAATTTCCGCGTCTTGTAATTTTAGGTGCTCCTGGCGCCGGAAAGACAACCACATTAAGCTTCATATTGCTGCAGTTTGCAAAAGGAAACGGTCAGAGGAGCTTTGGGATAAGAGAGCGACTTTACCCGATATATATTCCCCTTAGGCGCCTCTCAGTCGAAGATTCAACAATCGTTAACGACCTTCTCGACCCGCGGACGCAGATTTTATCGCAGGAAATCATAAGTGAATATCCTAAAACCTATTTCGAGCATAAATTAGATAGAGGAGAGTGTGTTGTTTTATTTGATGGACTTGACGAGGTGACTAGCGAGTCCGTGCACCAATCTGTCGCAAAGCGAATCAACGATTTTGTATCAAGGTATCATAAAAATCGCTTTATAGTGACGTGCCGCGTGGCGGGGTGGCGAAACCTCTTGCCGGATTTTGCCGTACTGGAGGCGGAGGATTTAAGCCGAGATGAGATTCATCGCTTTATACGGGGGTGGCACACGGCCGTAATTGGGCTTCAAGAACGCAACCGCATGGAGCAAGAAAGGTCAGTCGGCGAGATCAGGGCGGAAAATGTTCGAGAACACGCATCTAGGGTTAAGCTTGCAATCGATGATTATTCGAGACGTTTAATTAACGCTATCGACGGGAACGCACGTATCTTGTCAGTCGCCACCAACCCCATGCTTCTTTCCCTTATCTGCCTGGTGCATTTGAACAGAAATATTTTGCCACGCGGTAGGGCCATATTGTACGGCCAGTGCGTAGAATTTTTGGTTGACGCATGGGAGCGCAGCAAAGGAGTTATTGTTTCTCAGTCAAAAATTACGCTATTACAGAAAGAAGTTATTCTGAGGCAGCTCGCATATGAACTTCAGATGTCTGGCAAAGGTGAGCTGAAAAGATGAAGCATCGAGGAATTAATTGAACGCATTGCCGTCAGAAATGCGATTTCTATCCCACCAAGGGAGCTGTTGGAGGACATCGAACGAAGAAGTGGCCTACTGGTGGAGCGATCAATAGACGTATTAGGCTTCTCCCATCTAACTCTTCAAGAATACTTGGTTGCCAAGCACGTCCAGTTGAATCCGTCGCTTTTGTCAACATTGTTGATGCATTTGGACGATCCAGAGTGGAGGGAAGTCGTTCTTCTTTACGCAGGGTTAGTCGATGACCCTTCGGAGTTGGCGGCGCGGATTATCAAAGATGGTAGACGCGAGCGGTTCCTACTGGCGGGCCACGCGATAGGGGAGGGGCAAAGAACAGATCAAGATGTGGCGCGCCGCGTAATTGCGCCTCTTCTTGAAATGCTGAAGGAAGATGAGCAACTACAAAATATCGAGGCGGCGATCTCGGCACTTGCGTCCATGGCGACTGATTTTGGCAGCGAGGGTCCTAACACGTTGGAGCAGGGGCTTTCGAACACGCTCGTCGGATGGGTGTCAAATAATGATCACCGCTCGTCAGCTGCGATTGTGATTTTGGGCCGGGCACGGATCACGAGGGCATTACCGCTGCTTGTGGACTTGATGCTGAAAGACAACGAATTACGAGAGCCTTGCATTAGGTCCGTTGTTTTGTTTGGGAATTTGGCGTTGGAGACAATCGATAACGCCGTAAGAAAGGTAGGCGGGCGCGAAGTTCCTGTTGAATTTTTCTTGGAGCCACTCGTTGCGATCAATACAGGATTGTCCGCGCTATCAATGATTAAGCTATATCAGCAATACATTGAGGTCGATGATCGAAGAATGATCTCTTTAGCTCTGTCAAACGTGATTGAGCGCTCAATAGTTCTTGCGGAGTTAATCGACATTACAGGTGACGAGTTGGCCGGGATTTCGATGAGAGAGCCAGTAGCTCGGGAGTTTATAAGGAGTGCGGGTGTTGAAAGGAAACCTAGCGATGCGTTTTTGCGTCTATATGACATAATGGTGGCTGACATGGCCCGCGTCATAGGGTCGATGTCGACAGGACACAAGTGGACGCAGCGTGTAGCAGCAAAGCCGCCGGCGTTTCTGGTGACTTTTCCAGCCCTGGTCGAATCGATTCATGGTTCCGACTTATCGATTAGCGATGAGACGTTTGAGGTGTTGGGATTTGACGTCGCAAGACTGCGAAATGGCGGAGGTAGCACGGAGAATCTTTGTCGCGCCGTGAGAAAAGAGAGCTTTAATTTGCAGACTATGATAAGGAGCATAAGTCGAAGCGTACTGACGACCACCGGTTCATTTAGAGGTGGCATGACACATAACGTATTAAAGAATAGTATAACGTCTGCGATCACCGTCGTGTATTATCTTAATGTTGTCACGTGCGCCTATTTCGGGTGGGAGATATGGGATAATAATAATGCTGAATCCTTTGAAGTAGAGGCGATTCCGATCGTAGTGATGTTGTTAGGCGGAGTGCTCTTGTATTGTATGTTGTTGGGCGCTAGTTTACTAAACTATCGACAAAGTCTTGGAGTTAAAACGATATTTCATGCGACATTAGCGCCAGTGCAAAGCGTTTTACAAAAAATAACGTATTTGATGCAATTGAGCCCGTTATTGGTATTTAGCATGTTTATGTTGATATTGCTTATATTTTCATTTCCCGGAGCGGTGGTGTATGTAATGTTGTTTTTGGATGGGATAAAAATGGAAACAATAAACGTAATTGGGGTCGGAGGAGGGGTGGTATTTATAATGCTGTGTGCGCTGTATTATTGGGGGTACCTGCTTAAGTTGAGTGCCACGACGTTATTGCTTCTGCTTCATCCGCGTGGCGTAGAGTTTCTGGAGTCATTAAGTGATTGAGTAGATTGCATGATTTGGATTTGGTCGGTCCGTGTTTGTACAATCCGGCTCAGGTTTTTATTGTCGTTGAACCCGTCCCGCCGGTGGCTAACCGAACCGCTGCGGCAGTAGCTTTCGTTCAGTCAAGAGACAAGACTCTCGACCCGCTCCGCCACCGTCACCGCCGGATGCCGCTCGCACCACCCTGTCGCCTCGCAATAGGCGTGCGCGACCCGATAGACCGTCGGCTCCGCGAATGCACGCCCCACGATCTGCATCGCGGTCGGCAGGCCCGCCGCCGTGAAGCCGGTCGGCACCGCGATGGCCGGGGTGCCGGTGACGTTGAACGGCATGCGAATTTGCCGCTCATAGGTTTTGGCGATGGTCTCGGCATCGTCGATGCGGCATGACATGTCGAGGCTCGACAGCGTGATGGCGGCGTCGAAGTCGCGCATGGCGGCGGCGAATTCTGCGCACAGCGCGGCGCGCAATTGCTGCGCCTTGACGTAGTCGGCGGCCGGGATGAAGGCGCCGGGCAGCAGTTTGCGGCGGGTGATCTCGGCATAATCCTGCGGGCGTTCTTGCAGGTCGCGCTCATGCACCGCGTAGGCTTCGGCGATGTGGATGGTGCGGCCACACGCCGTGTAGCGCTGCAGCGACGACAAACGGATCGGCTTCACCTCGGCGCCGAGCCGGCGCAGCACCTCGGCGGCGGCGGCGATTGCGGCGCTCTGCTCGGGCGCAGCAACCATATCCTCCTCGTAGAAATGCGCGATGAGGCCGACCCGCAGGCCTTTGACGCCGGCATTGAGATCAGCGGTGAAGTCAGCGGGCGGTCGCCGCACGCTCGCCGGGTCGGCCGGGTCATGGCCGGCGATGGCCTGGAGCATGATGGCGTTGTCCTCGACCGTGCGGGTCAGAGGCCCGACATGGTCGAGCGAAAAGGAGAGCGGGAACACGCCGGCGCGGCTCACGGTGCCGTAGGTCGGCTTCATGCCGACAACGCCGCAGCAGGTGGCGGGATTGCGCACGGAGCCGCCGGTGTCGGTGCCGAGCGCACCCGGCGCGGTTCCGATCGCGACCGCAACGCCGGAGCCGCTCGACGAGCCGCCCGGATGAAGATCGAGATTCCACGGGTTGCAGGCGGCCGGCCACGGCAACTCGCGCGTCGGCCCGCCGGTCGCGAACTCGTGCAGCGCCAGTTTGCCGAGCAGCACTGCGCCGGCCTCGCGCAGCTTGACGATCGCGGTTGCGTCGAAGGCAGCGCGATGACCGACACGCAGCTTGGAATGGCAGGTGGTCGGCATCCCGGCGACATCGAAAATGTCCTTGGTGGCGTAAGGCACGCCGTGCATCGGGGAGCGCCACTCGCCGCGCATGATCTCGGCCTCGGCCGCCTTCGCCTGCGCGATCGCAAGGTCTGCCGTCACCGCGATGTAGGCGTGGTAGACCGAATCCGTCGCGGCGATGCGCGCCATGAGCGCGCGCGTGAATTCGACCGGCGACAGCTTGCGGGCCCGGATCAGCCGCCCAGCCTCCGCAATCGTGAGGTAGGCGAGATCGCTCATGCGCCGCCTCCGGACTTGGCCGCATCGAACATGACGGCCGGCTCGGTCACGGAAGAGAAATCATCCGGCAAGGGACCGAGGGAAGCGGCGCCGCGCGCCATCGCGGCGGCGACCGCTTCGGGACAAAGGGCGTAAGCGCGGTCAAGCCCGCGCGCCTGCGCGAGGGTGCGGATCCAGTCCGCGGTGGAGTCGGCATTGGGCGTGTCGGTCATCAGCGTCCCCTCGGCGACGGTTTCATGCAACGCGTGTTCAGTCAGCGCGGCGCCAGCATCACGTTAGGATTTCAATGTTGACGGTTCAATCCCATTCCCCGACGGGGTTGCGTCGCGGGCCGAAATCGGGAGGATGGCGCAGAGGGGCCAGGAAACACCATGAGCGAGCGGGAAGACCTTGTGCTGGCCTACCGGATTCTCGCCGCCCATGGGGTGGTGGATGCCTATGGGCATGTGAGCCTGCGCACCGCCAAAGACCCGAACCGCTATCTGCTGGCGCGCGCCATGGCGCCCGAGCTCGTGACCGCAGACGATATTCTGGAATTCGACCTCGACAGCAGTCCGGTGAAAGACGTCAAGGCCGCGCTTTATCTCGAACGCTACATTCACGGCGAGATCTTTAAGTGCCGTCCGGACATCAACGCCGTGGTGCACAACCACTCGCCTTCGGTCATCCCGTTCGGCGTCACCACGGTGCCGCTGCGGCCGCTGTTCAACACCGGCGCATTCATTGGCGAGGGCGTGCCGACTTTCGAGATCCGCGATTTCCAGGACAGCGGCGACCTCATCATCAAGACGCCCCATCTCGGCCACGCATTGGCGACGACGCTCGGCGCCAGGCCGGAGCCTGATGCTGGCGGTGGTGCGCAGCGTCTATCTCGAACTCTCCGCCAAGCTGCAGATGCAGGCGATGCTGATCGCCGGACCCGGCGGCCATGTGGTGTATCTCGACGAGCGCGAAGTGGCGGCCACCAGTGGCCGTCAGGTTTCCGCCGGCACCTGGAAACGCACGTGGGACCTGTGGTGCATCAAGGCGCGGGCGCAAATCGAAATGGAGCAGAAAGCAAAGCGGCGGAAATCACCCTCCCCTGGAGGGGGAGGGTCGGATCGCCGAAGGCGATCCGGGGTGGGGTGACGCCGGTGCGCCATTCGCCGAGCGGAGTATGTTGCGCTGCCGTCACCCCACCCCGCTCGCTTCGCGAGCGACCCTCCCCCTTCAGGGGAGGGTGAACAACGCGCTACCCGATTGGGCGCTAGTCAATAATGAGGGTTCCATGCCACAGCCATCGCCATCCGATCTCGCCCGCTCCGGCACGCTGGAGGAGCTCTACGGCAAGCTCGACAAAATCGGCATGGGGCCGGGCTGGAACAAGCCGACGCCATCGTTGTGGCCGGCGCCGCGCAAGACCCTGGTGCCGGCGCATTGGCAATATGAACTTGCCCGCGGCGCGCTCGACGCGGCCGGCCGAATGATCAATACGGCGCTGGCCGAGCGGCGCAACCTCATCCTGATCAATCCGGCCGGAGGCAACACCTACGGCACCGTGCGCACGCTGGTTGCCGCGTATCAGATGATCATGCCGGGCGAGTGGGCGCGGGCGCACCGCCATACGCCGAACGCGCTTCGCCTGATCCTCGATGCCGAGCCCGGCACCTACACGGAGGTCGACGGCGTCAACATCGCCATGGCGCCGGGCGATGTGCTTCTGACGCCGAACTGGTCGACCCACGGCCATGGCAATCAAAGCAAGGCATGCGCCTATTGGCTTGATTTTCTCGATGTGCCGCTGGTGCAGCTCTTAGAGCCGATGTTCTTCGAAGCTGCCGAAGACGACAGCAACGGGGCCGATGATTCCGGCCGCGCGCCGGCAGAGGCGGCGACGGACCAGCCCTTGGTGTTCACCCTACGGGATACGTTGCGCCGGCTGGGCGAGGCGAAGCCCGAACCCGGCGGGCCGTTCGGCACCCGGATCGAACTCGGCCACCCCGCGCTCGCCACCACGGCGCTCTACATGATGCGGCTCGCTCCCGGCGTTCGCACCGCGTCCTATCGCACCACGGCAAACAATATCTTCGCGGTGGTGCAGGGCGAAGGAGCATCCACGGTCGACGGCGAGCGGTTCGAATGGCGGCGCGGCGATGTCATCGCGGCGCCCGCCTGGCGCCCGCATTGGCATGAGGCAACGGACGACGCCATGCTGTTGCGCGTCACCGACGAGCCGGTGATGCAGCACTTTGGTTGGTGGCGCGAGGAACTGCCGACGACGTGAGGACGAACGCAGAGGACCGATGACAATGTGGAATGCCGCGCCACGTTTGGCGGCGATTGTCCTGACGGCCGCCGTCCTGCTGCCTTCGCCCCCTGCCTCAGCGCAGGACTGGCCCGCCCGTCTCGTGCGCATCGTGGTGCCGGCCGCTGCCGGCGGCTCCTCGGATGCGGCGGCGCGGCTGGTGACCAACCACTTCCAGGCGGTGTTCCGGCAGCCCTTCATCATCGAGAACAAGCCCGGCAACGGCAATGCCCTGGGAGCGGCTTTCGTGGCGCAGGCGGAGGGAGATGGCCACACGCTGCTGCTCTCCAACTCCGCCTCGAACCTCACCGTGCCGCTGGTGGCCCGCAATGCCGGCTACGATCCGGTCGCGGATTTCAGCCACATCGTCATGCTGACGAGTTCGCCTTATGTGTTCGCGGTTTATCCGGGGCTCCGCGTGAACACGCTCGCCGCGTTCGTCGCCAAGGCGCGGGCCGAAAAGCTCGCCTACACGGCCGCCAATCGCGGTGGGCTCGGCAATATGGGCGGCGAGTATTTCCAGCGGCTGGCGGGCATTTCGATGCAGCATGTGCCCTACCGGGGCGGCGGGCCGGCGGTCGCCGATGTCATTGCCGGTCACGTGCCCGCGATATTCCTGCCGCTGACGACGGTGGGCGAGCATGTGCGCAGCGGCGCGCTGATCGCGCTGGCGGTCACGTCGAAGGCCCGCGTGCCGGTTCTGCCGGACGTGCCGACCTTCGCGGAAAGCGGCTATCCGGAACTGGTCATGGCCTCATGGTTCGGCCTGTCGGGGCCTAAGAAGCTCTCGCCCGACATCGCGGATCGCATCAACCGTGAGGCGCGCGCGTTCCTCAAGGAGCCGCAGATGCGCAAACTCGCGGAGAACGATGCCTCCGAACCGCTCGATGCGGATGCGGCAGGATTCACCCGCTATGTGGCCGCTGAAGTCGCCCGCTGGGGCGAGGTGGTCCGCACGCTCGATATCAAGGGCGAGGAGTGAAGGCTGCTGGTGCAAATTAATGGAGGCGGCCAGAGGCGCTAACTTGACCCCGCGCGGACTCCCTGCCCCCTTGTGGGAGAGGGTTGGGGTGGGGGGTCGTGCCGTGGGGGGGTGGGGGGTCGTGCCGTGGGGCGCCGACGTGCCGCACCTCCCGAC
>WNFL01241816.1_pt2 | contig 11134 bp, 14 predicted proteins | sample 5400361 | NCBI WGS metagenome assembly WNFL01 (sample SAMN13153351, study PRJNA577476) | soil metagenome | isolation source: 40 cm soil on Douglas fir-dominated hillslope | place: USA:California | collected 2013-09-17 | reverse complement strand
TCCGAACAGCTCCAATTCCAAGCGGCTTGTGGAGGTCGCATTACGTGCTGGATGCCCGAAAGCGATGCTCGTTCAGAAAGCGTCCGAAATTCCCTGGGAGAATTTACAGAACATCCGCTCGCTCGGACTTACTGCGGGTGCGTCAGCTCCTGAAATCCTCGTGAACGATATCATAGACCAGTTCAAAGCCCGGTACGATGTAGAGGTTGAAGTCGTCACGACGGCGAAGGAAGACGTTATTTTCAAAATCCCGAGAGCATTGCAGCAAGCAGCGGCGCAGTAACGCCCTGGCGCATGGCGGTTTACACTGAAGTTACGGCGGAGGATCTTTATGCGCTTCTTGAGCGCTATGATATTGGACGCCTCACAGCCTTCAAGGGAATCGCGGAGGGCGTCGAAAACAGTAATTTCTATCTTGGGACGGATCGCGGCCAATTCATTTTAACGCTTTATGAGAAGCGCGTTTCGCCGAACGATCTGCCGTTTTTCCTTGGGCTGATGGAGCATTTGGCGCAAAGCGGCGTAAGTTGCCCGATACCGGTCCATGACAGCGAGGGAGGCGTTTTGCAGACGCTTGCGGAAAAGCCCGCGGCAATCGTCACCTTCCTGTCAGGTTATGCGCTGCGAAAGCCACAACCGGCGCATTGTCACTCGTTAGGCGCCGCGCTCGCCACGCTCCATGAAAGTGGGCTTACCTTTCCTCTTAAGCGCGACAACGCGCTTTCGGTGCCGGGTTGGGAAAAACTCTTTGCGGCGATCGACGGCATGGCCGATAATCTGATGCCCGGTTTGACTGAAAACATCGCCGGTCAGCTAAAACTGATCTCCAGCAAATGGCCTCAAAATTTGCCGCGCGGTATTATTCACGCCGATCTTTTCCCGGATAACGTCTTCTTCTTGAACGACAAAGTTTCCGGCGTCATCGACTTCTATTTTGCCTGCAACGATCTCTTGGCCTATGACTTGGCGATCTGCCTCAATGCTTGGTGTTTTGAACTCGACCATGCTTTCAATGTGACGAAAGCGCGAGCGCTCTTCAAAGGTTACAATTCAGTGCGGCAGCTAGGCCCGGATGAGGTCTCTGCCCTGCCCCTTCTCGCGCGAGGCTCCGCCCTTCGATTTCTTCTGACGAGGCTATACGATTGGTTCAACACGCCCGGCGAGGCATTCGTGAAGCGCAAAGACCCGATGGAATATTGGCGCAAGTTGAAATTTCATCAGGATGTGCGTTCCCCGGGCGCCTATGGCCTCTAGCCCGGAAAAAGCGGCGCCACCGGCCACGGTAATTGTCTATACCGACGGCGGCTGCAAGGGCAATCCTGGGCCTGGGGGTTGGGGCGCCCTCTTGCGCTATAACGGACATGAGCGGGAAATCTGGGGCGGGGAACCGCTGACCACAAATAATCGCATGGAGTTGATGGCCGCCATCGCCGCGCTGGAGACCCTGACGCGGCCCTGCCGCGTCGAAGTCCATACCGATTCACAGTATTTGCGAAACGGCATTACGGAGTGGATCGCAGGGTGGAAGGCCAATGGCTGGCGCACCGCGCAAAAGAAGCCGGTCAAAAACGCTGACCTCTGGCAGCGCCTCGATGAGGCCAGGAAGCGGCATGAGGTGACCTGGCATTGGGTGCGCGGGCATGACGGGCAGGCTGAAAATGAGCGCGCTCATAACCTCGCCCAACGCGGGATTGAGGAGCAGGAAAAGTCAGGGGGTTCCGCCCGCTCATGATTCAAGTTAACCCAGCAGGACTCTTTCGCGGGTTATGAGCCAGGCGGGTCTTCGCTCCCTTGCACGCTCGGCAACGCCTTTTGCCGTTCGCAATCCGGGCCGCCAATCCAATTCTATGGCATACTTGGAGCGAACACACTTTCGAGCTTTTNNNNTGCGCGAAACTGGCGAGGATTCGGTTCTTATCGAATACCACGCAGCGGTGGCGGTGATAACGCTTAACGAGCCGAAGTCGCTGAATGCGCTTTCCGCCGGCATCAAAGCCGGGCTGGAATCGGCGCTGCCCAACGTCCTGTCCAGTCGAGAGGTGCGGGCCATCGTTATCACCGGCGCAGGAGAGGCCTTCTGTGCAGGAGGCGATCTTCGAGCAATTGACGATCGCACACCCGCCGCGGCCCTCGCCCGAATGGGCCGCAACCATCGCTGGCTTATTCCCCTTCTAACGGCGGATAAGCCGATTGTTAGCGCGGTGAACGGGTTCGCGGTTGGTGCTGGCTTTTCGCTGGCACTGACCGGAGACGTTGTCGTTGCATCCGAGAATGCCCTCTTCAAAGCCGGTTTTCCACGAATAGGTCTCGCTCCTGATCTCGGTCTTGCCTATACGCTACCGCGCGCCGTCGGCATGAACCAGGCAGGAGATATCCTGCTTACAAATAAGGACGTCGGAGCCGAGGAGGCATTAAGACTTGGCATCGCGACCAGGCTTTGCGCGCGTGGCTCACTTATAGAGACCGCCCTCTCAATTGCATCGAACCTGTCGGCCGGGCCAGCTTTCGCCTATGGCCTCACCAAGCAACTTCTGCGCCGCACTTTTGATGGGCCGCTTGAAGCGTTTCTTGAAGCCGAGGCGGCCGCTCAGGCCCTCGCCTTCGGCAGCAAGGATTTTGCCGAAGGCGTCGAAGCTTTTGCATCGAAGCGAAAGCCAGTTTTTACTGGAGAGTGATGGGTACCGGCGACGATCCCAAGAGTGAACGCTTGAAGCAATTTACAATCCGCGTCCGCCTGGGCGACGAGGGTGCTCTCGGCCCCGGTAAAGTGCGCCTAATGGAATTGATCGAGGAAAATGGCTCCATTGCTGCGGCTGGCCGCGCCATGGGGATGTCATATAGGCGCGCCTGGATGCTTGTCGACGAGCTCAACGGCCTGTTTCGCGAGCCTGTCATTATGAAGCAAACAGGCGGCATTCGCGGTGGAGGGGCGGCCCTGACTATGCTTGGGCGTGATGTGGTCATGCGCTACCGCAGGATCGAGCGAACGCTAGCCGATGCTGCCGCCTCCGACCTGGAAAGTTTGCGTGCGTCGGGCGGCGTTAACAAGATATGCAAGACCTAGAGTCTGTGCGCTTTATATGGAGACTCCACTTCCATGGTTCGAGACGGCCTTCGGCCTCCTCACCATGAGGTGAAGCCTTATCCTGAGGAGCCGCCTGCGGCGGCGTCTCGAAGGATGCGGTTCCGTCAAAACCAGACAGGCGCTATGCCTCTTGGTATTTTCAAAGCCGAAATCCACGTGGATCGGATTCGACCCAGCGTCGCCTGCTTGAGCGCCCTTGCAAACTATTGCCTATCCGCGCCAGCATCCGCCGCTCCCATGTCCCGCCAAGCAGACCCGAGACTTGGACGGTCGAAGGCGACGGACTTGACGATAGCGAACACGGTCGTTCCAAGTGTGAGAGAAAGCCGCTCGACCGAATAACGCGTTAGCCTTGCAACAAGCGCTTCCCCATTGCAGTCCAGCTTGATCTCGACGCCAGGGCCGGTCATCGGCCCGATTTCCTGGATTGTTGCTGGGATTATGTTCAACGCGCTCATAGCCTCTGGCAGTTCCCGTGCGATCATGACATCCCGCGATCGAATTCTCATGCGGATCGTCTTCCCTGGTGGGATGTCGAGCAGTGGCACTCGCCAACGTCCGGCGCGGGAGACAAGCGAGGTCAGGCCGTAGATATCGTCGTGGCTTTCAACGCGAGCTTCGACGATGGCGCCTGCCTCGTCGCCGCTGGAGGCCGGAAAAAGATCGAGACGCTGCATCAATTCTATTGTTGGGCCGGCCGCGCGAACTTTCCCCGCCGACAAAATCACCATCGTATCGGCTAGGCGGGCAACCTCGGCCACGGAATGGCTCACGTAAATAATGGGGGTGCGGGCCTTGTCGCGGAGCCGTTCCAGGTAAGGCAAGATCTCCTGCTTTCGGGGTTCGTCCAGAGAAGCCAGCGGTTCATCCATCAAAAGGAGCTTGGGCGAGGCAAGTAAAGCACGCCCGATCGCGACCCGCTGCTTTTCGCCGCCCGACAGGCGGTCAGGATAGCGGTTGAGTAGGTCTTCAATGCCGAGAAGACCCGCGACATTCGCCAAGCTTGCATCCTTGCCGGCAGCGCGTGCAAACCAAGCTCCATAGAGCAGGTTTTGCCGGACGCTGAGATGCGGAAAGAGTCGGCCTTCCTGAAAGACATAGCCCAGGCGGCGCCGGTGCGGAGGCTGAACAACGCGGCGAGCGGTATCGACGACGGCCTTATCAGTCCGGCGATAATGTTGACGAGCGAAGTTTTGCCTGAACCGGACTGCCCGAATAGTGCGATCAGGCGCCCCTCGGCGGAGAACTTGGCATCGAGCACGAATGCGCCGAGCCGATGGTGCACTTCAACCTCGATCATCCTTCCAGATCGAGACTGCGGCTCGCCTTTCGCGCCAAAACCTCGGATGTCAGGAGCGCGGCCATCGAAATAATCAAAGAGATTACCGTTAAGCGAAGTGCCCCCGCATCTCCCCCCGGCACTTGCGTCAGCGTGTAGATTGCGGATGGAAGCGTCTGAGTCTCCCCCGGAATATTGGATACAAAAGTAATGGTTGCTCCAAACTCGCCCATGGCTCGAGCGAAGGACAAAATCATCCCTGCGATAATTCCGGGCAAAATCAGCGGAAGAGTAATCGTCGCAAAAACCCACAGCGGACCGGCCCCCAGGGTTCCTGCCGCAGACTCTAGCTTTCTGTCCACGGCCTCGATGGATAGCCGGATGGCGCGCACCATCAAGGGAAAACCCATCACTGCGCAAGCAAGCGCGGCTCCGGTCCACCGGAACGAAAAAACAATGCCGAAATGCTGATCGAGAAAGCTTCCGACGGGGCCTTTCCTGCCAAAGGTGACGAGCAGAAGATAGCCGGTAACCACTGGCGGCAGGACCAGAGGAAGGTGGACCACTCCGTTTACCAGAGATTTTCCCCAGAACTCGTACCGAGCGAGGGCGAGCGAGATAGCCATGCCGAAGGGGAGGCTCGCCGTCATCGCAACCGTCGCGACGAGAAGGCTAAGCCGGATCGCCGTCAATTCGTCGGGGCTGAGCACCCACCAATCGGTCAGGATCGTTTCTCCGTCGCGCTCTTAAGCACCGTGAAGCCTTGGGCTTCAAAGACCGGCACAGCCTTCGCCGATGTTATATAGTCGAGGAAAGCCGCGGCTGCCGTGTTCACCTTCGTTGTCAGCGCAACCGGATAGATAATCGGCGGATGAGACTCTGCTGGAAATGTGCCAACGATTTTGACGCCGGGATCGGCGGCGGCGTCCGTCTGGTAGACCACGCCGAGAGGCGCTTCGCCGCGGGAAACAAGAAGCAGCGCAGCCCGCACGCTTTCAGCTTGTGCGATCTTGTTCGAGACGCTTGCCCAGATGCCAAGCTTCTCAAGCGCCGCCTTGCCGTATTTCCCCGCTGGCACTGCGTCAACATTCCCCATCGCCAATCGGCCGTCGCCAAGGACCTTCGCGAGATCGGTGCCCTCTTTCAAATCAATCGAAGGCGCGTCATCCTTGGGCGCAACAAGAACCAGTCTATTTCCAAGCAGGTTGACGCGGCTTTCCGGTTTTATAAGACCCTTGTCCGCAACGTAATCCATCCAATCGAGATCGGCGGAAATGAAAATTTGGGCAGGCGCATCCTGCTCCATTTGCTTTGCGAGCGTGGAACTGGCCGCGTAGTTAATTTTTACGCTCTGCCCACTCTCCCGTTGCCAAGCCACGGAGATAGCATCGAGAGCGTTCTTCAAACTTGCGGCGGCAAATACGACAACAGGCTCCTTGGTACTATTTTCCTGAGCCGAAGCACTATGCGCGAAGATCAGCGCAGCTGACAAAAGCGCTGTGGCGAAGCTTAGCGGAAGGCGGGATTTCCAGCTCATTCGTCCTCTCGGATTGGCTAGCGGTATATCCACTTGTATATATCGCTTGAGCGGGCTTGTCGACTTGGCTTTCGGCTGCGCCCGTTCCATTTCAAGGAAAGCAATTTATTTGGAGAACGAAAATGAAGCTCAGCGCGCGCAATATTCTGAAGGGAAAGGTCACGAAGGTGATTAAAGGCAGTACGACGTCGCATGTTCTCATCGATGTGAATGGCGCCACGATCACGGCATCAATTACAAACGAGGCGGTGGACGAACTCAAACTGAAGGAAGGCATGGATGCCGCTGCGGTTATCAAATCTTCAGACGTCATGGTCGCTGTTGGCTAAACTGTGGGGCATCGCGTTTTTCGCGGCGTTCGCCTTTTTTGCCTTTGCAAGTTTCTTCTTGGATACCAAACCCGCTGCCGCGCAGCACCCCGCGTGCGAACAATTCAATTGGCCGGTGAAGCGTGAACAAGCTGCCTTCGCCACAACGGTTCTGCCAGTCATTCCGTCGGGGGCTACGCTGGACGCTCTTCCAGAACGCGGGATAATTCTCGCATTAAAGCCCAATACCCAAGTGGCGTTCGCGCTTCCGCCGGCGAGGCAGCCGAAAAATGCGGACAGTAGTAGCGGCGTGATTGCGATCTCGAATGTGCCAAAAGCGGGAAGCTATCAGGTTACAACTTCGGCCGAGGGATGGATCGACGTCGCACAGAATGGAAAGGCTATCGCAGCCACCGCACACACCGGGCGGCGCGACTGCGCAGATGTCCGCAAAAGCGTGCGATTCGATCTCCAACCTGGAGCCGTGACAATTCAGCTGAGCGGCGTCGATTCAAAGTCGGTCAAGGTCGCGGTGCTTCCAGTCCAGTAACTTGAACTTGGGAAGCCTGTTAGCGCTGGCCTCCCAGGGCGACATCAATCTCACGCGCGCGGCCCGCGTCAACAAAGAAATCCTTGATTTGTGGGCGCCGTTCGAGTTGCACCCGATAGACATCGCCTACGGCAGCCGTGAACTCACCCTGCCGTCCGAGTTGCTCTTCGCCGAATGCAAGGATGCGTAGGTTGGGCCAAGCCTTTTCGCGGATATGAACCACCTGAGCCAGGATATCGCCTGCGGGAAGCTCCGGCTGGGCCTGCGCCAGAAGAAGAGCCATCGAGGCCGTGGAGCGCGAAATCCCCATGTGACAATGGACCAGAAGATGCCGCACGTTTTCCGGGTCGCGCAAAATATCACGGCCGAAGTCTAGAATTTTGCCAACATCGTCCGGCTGGGGGGCCTGAAAACCGGGGGTCTCTTCGATGATATCGTGAAATTTCAACTCAAGCCGAGCGTGCTCCCCGTATGCCCCGAACGCTTCGGGCTCCGGCTGATCGGGATCGAGGATCGAAAGCACATGGCTGACTTTGCGGTCTGCATGCCCGGCAAGCTCTTCCAATCCGCAAACCGTGATCATGAAGGGAGTCTCGATTATCGGCATTTAGAATTCCTTGAGCTAAGACCGGCTGTTGCGTTTGGCTTCGCACTTATACCCCAATTCGGACCTTTGGGGATTGCTGGCAACCCGGCGGTCGCGAAAAAACCTTGGCCGGGAGTTAACTCGGAAACCGCGACGGCTGTGCCGGCAGCAGGGTGGTCGATCATTTTTGTGACACGCTCATAACAGGTTCGAAAAGTCGCCTCGGAAGATCGCGCCGAGCAGGACGAGATTGATGATGATATGCGGGATCTGCGTAAAGACGAGTGCGAACTTCACAGCGACCGTGCAGATCGCAACGCAGACGTGCGCAAGCGCGACCAGGATGCGGATAAGCTTCAGGGCGAGCACGCCTCAACAGGAACCTGGGGACTGAATGCCTTTCGTAATACAATGACCGGGATACCCGGCCATTGCTGTTTCAGCTTTGGCCTTCTTTTCTTAGGCTCACCTTATGGTGACGAGGCCGGCAGGCCATCTCGAACCATGATCTTAGTGATGACCCTGTTGGAGCGGGAGGTCAGCGCAATAACCATGTTCCGTTACCGGCAGAGTTAATGCGGGAGTTTGCCCATTATCTTCAAGGCGTAGTACACGCCAACCGTTAGCCAGAAGCACAAAAACCGTCCGTAAAAGCCGCCCAAGTCCGCGCCAGAAGTTGCCGCGAATGCGCACGGCGATGACCTGCTCTGGCAGATTGAGGTCTCCGGCAAGGCCGTTCTCGTCTATATCGCGGGCTGAGATTTGAACGGTGAGGTTATAAGAACCGCTTTCGTTGGGGATGAGCGTCCATGCCCAGCGCCCGAAAGCCTCGTCGCCAAGAAATGATGGGCGATCGAAGACCCATTGGGTTTCCGGCGCTGCCGCATCAATGAAGAAACCTCCCTCGGGCGCAGACATCCTTACCGTGACGGCACGGCACGCCATCGGGGCGTCGTGGTCTTGCTGCGGTTGACCGCGCCGCGCCGGCCGGCCAAAGATCATGGCCGCTTCCTCTCTCGACAGGAGAATTTCCACCGTTTCAGCCACTGCCACACGCGCTTTACGTGGGATGTGACCGAGCAGTTTGGTCACGAGGCTAGGCGTTTCGCTCCGGCCCCTCCCAGGTTTTCGCCTTTTGTCCTGTTGCCGTGCCGGTGCAGGGGGCGTGGTTTCCAAGTCGAATGCAGGCGCAGGGGGTTCCGCGAACCTCGATTGAGAACCGGTTTGTGTCGGTGAACGAGGTGGCTGATGGTACCCTTGACCGAGGCTAGGCTCCATTCGATCCTGGCCCTGATAGGCTGGGTTGGCTCGGGGACCGGGATGGTCCCTGCTGCCATCCGCCCTTAATTGCGGCTCTAGGCGCGGCTGCGCCCCTCGCTGTGGTGATGACGGCGCCAAAGAATGGCTTGCAGGCAAAAGCCCGCGCTCCCTTCGCTCTTCCGCCTCTAAAATGTTACGCACGCTAGTCAGCATATCCTCCATGTTATCGTCGGCGGGAGGCATGCTAGCGTCTTGTGAGGCTACATTTGGGCGAGCAGGGAACGCTGCCGCCTGCGGGGTAGAAATTGGGCTCGGCTGCTGAGGGGCAGGCATGTTCGCGGCGCGAACGGCTTCGCCTACTTGGCCATTTTGTTGAGGTGGCGCAACCTGCGGCCCCCTTTGAGGCGGAGGGCCAAGCCCAGCAAGATAACGAAGCGCCGCTTCCGGCTCAAATCCGTTCGCCGCCAAAATTGCCGAGGCGTTACTTTCTGGGTCTTTGGCGACGGCAATAAGGGTCATGGCGCCATCGACATCCGTGCGCCCAAGCCGCATCGAGTCTTCCGAGGCTCTGAGAATGAGCGTATCGAACTTGTAGCTGAATGTTGGAGCGCGCCCATCGGGCACGACCAACGAGGCCATCCGATTGTTCACGCCATCCGAGATCGCGCTGTGGATAACGGCGATGTCCGCCCCCACACCTTGCAGCACCCTTACCGCATCTGGATCGTCGAGCAGGGCAAACAGCAAATGCTCAAGGGTAACATACCGATGCGAACGCTGCTCGGCCGCGTTCCGAGCGCGCCTCAAAGTATGGTCCAGGTAAGCCGTCCGTGGCAGCTCCGCGTACCCTGCGGAAATGTCGTTCATGGTCCCCACCAGTCTTGCACACCAAGCGATGCGAACTCATGGCCTTCCATAAAGATAGGCGTCCCACAGTTATCTGAAAAGCAGTCAACCTGTATCAGCATTTGAAATATGAATGAGCGATGCTCGCCTGCAATAGAATTTGTGTTTATCTTCTGGATTGAACGCTCTTCCATGGAAGTGGGGCACCTGAAGCGAGATAAACGCCCGCACTCACGCATGCGATTCCGACCCAATCCGCCTCCGAAGGAAACTCGCCGAGGATGAGCATACTTAAGAAGGCGGTCACCGCCGGGATCAGAGCCGCAAACGAAGCGGCGCGCGAAGGTCCGAGGGTCGCCACGGCACGGCCGTAGGCCGCAAGCGAGACCACGTTGGTTAAAACCCCCTGATAGAAGGCTGGAAAAAGCAGGGACGTGGGCGGCACCTCAAGCAAGCGCGGATGCAAGGCGAAGATATAGACCGGGAGGTAGAAAGCGCAGGACCAAAGCGAGACGACAGCGGTCGCCTCCAGGCCAGACAGCCCGGAGCGCCTCAGTGCAATTGTGTATCCGGCGAAGAGGAACGCCCCGGCCAGGAACAGGATGTGTCCGATCCATTCCCGGTGTGCACCATGGAAAAGACCAAGGCCGCCGATCACGACTACACCAGCAAGGATGAAAGCGAGTCCCGTTAACTGGCGCGGGCTTAGCCGCTCCTTCAGTATCAGCACCGCCAAAAGCGCGGTTGCCATCGGCATCACGCCGGGGGTCAACGCCGCCCCCTCGGCGGCAGGTGCAAAGGCCACCCCGCCCGTCGCGCATAGGCTGTAGCTCACGCCGGAACCGGCGAAAATCGCAATCTCGTTGCGCCAGCCAACGAGCCCAACGCCGCCTCGCAAGCGAACAGTCACGGGGATAAGAAGGAGGGCCGCAACGCCGAAGCGGAGAGCAACGAGGTCGTACACGCTAAGGTCGCTCGTTACATTGAGCCGGGTCGAAACGAACCAGCCTGCCCAAATCGAGATTGCAAATATACCCCACGCCGCACCCGCAAGAAAACTGCCTGCGGGCACCGGCGCAGCTTGCTTCAACGAGAGACCTAAACTTTCAACCTCCTCGGCAACGATTGCCGCTGCGTCGCCGGTCTCTGTCCTACATTCCTGCATAGTTCGGACCGCCTCCACCTTCCGGGGTTACCCAATTGATGTTTTGAGCGGGGTCCTTGATATCGCACGTTTTGCAGTGGACGCAGTTTTGCGAATTGACCTGAAATCGCGGCTTGCCCTCTGCGTTCTGGAGCACTTCGTATACCCCGGCCGGGCAATAGCGCTGCGCCGGTTCGGCATAGATGGGCAGATTATCGCGGATTGGGACTTTTGGATCGGTCAAAACCAAGTGAACCGGCTGATCCTCGGTGTGGTTCGTTCCCGACAAGAACAGGGAAGAGGGAATGTCGAAGGTCAGCTTTCCATCGGGCTTCGCATACTGGATGGGCTTGAAATTCTTTGCCGGCTTTAGCGTGGCGTAGTCCGGCTTTCCATGCTTCAGCGTCGGGGAAAGGGACGTGGAGAGGGTGTTGAGCCACATATCCATGCCACTCAATATAGTCCCAGCGAAGGTGCCAAAACGAGACAAGATCGGTTTAGCATTTCTGACGCGCTTGAGATCGCGGCCGATGGGGCCG
>WNFL01196989.1_pt1 | contig 11134 bp, 8 predicted proteins | sample 5400361 | NCBI WGS metagenome assembly WNFL01 (sample SAMN13153351, study PRJNA577476) | soil metagenome | isolation source: 40 cm soil on Douglas fir-dominated hillslope | place: USA:California | collected 2013-09-17 | reverse complement strand
CCTATGAATTAACGCAGTGAACTCGAATCCTCATTCCAAGTAGAGCCCAGATGTGGATACCACAACAATATAATCGATCCTTTTTTTTTTTCTCTCGCACAACCACGTCACCTTCTGGGATCGACAAGGGCAAGTACCCAACTACAAACTGAGGTGCGCGCTCCCCCGTCAATTGGTTTTTCTGGCGAGCCCCTAAGCGGAACTTCGCACGCGTGGGACTGGCAACCAGAATACCGTCTGAGTGGATTAACAGATACGACGGCGCCATGGCTTGCCCTACGTCCTCGGAGGATGACCCATAAAGACGAAACGCGGCGAGGCTAGAAAGTTCTCTTTGCACATTGTAGTCAAAACGAATTAAAGGAACATTGTAGTGAATTCCTAACAACGTTGTCACTTCGGTGAGCGGAGAGAGGTTAGCCCGATACCCCACTTTTGTAAAGGTACACTGATCCTGCCAATACAAACCCATCGCAGGCTGCCTGTTTATAATATCTCCCTAAATCACCGTACTAGCGCAAGAACCGTCAATACCGTTGTTCGATGTACGCCCGCCTTCGCTACCCGAAACCTGGCAAGGACCTGCATTGAGTGCAGTTTCGATTCGGAATACGAGCGTTGACGGTGTGCCAAATGGTTCTGCCGTACATGCAAAGGCTCTATCACTCAGACAACCACAAATTCAAATTCATAACATTCCACCTTCATACGTATACAGACATACTGTTACATGGCTATTTGTTTCGACATTCACTTTAAAATCCGGCTGCTCGTTGCATTGTGTCTGAATACCTATTGGGGAGTAATCATGAACAAAGAGGCGAGCACCTGAAATGGAATACAGTGTGGACTGACCTCTCTCCTACAGTCTTAATTTGTTTAGTAATGGCATCAATCTCAGCAATGTCCTGTTTGGTAAGGACAACATCCAATGCGCCAAGGTTCTCACGAAGGTACTTCTCCGTCTTGGTACCAGGGATGGGGATGAAATCATCTCCTTGAGCCAGGACCCAAGCAAGGCAGAGTTGGCTTGCAGTGCATCCCTTCTTGGTCGCAATATTTCTATCAACCAATGAATTTGAGCGCTACGCAACGGAAACACGAACAAGCTTACTTGATCGCATCGACTAGCTTGAGGTTCTGCCAAACATGGTTAGACCCCCTCGTCGTGGAGACTGGTAGGACGTGCCTCTTTAAACGCCTCGCCCTGGAACCTTGGCAGCGTGCGCCGCCAGTCATCCTTGTCTAAATCGTCAAGACTTTTGTATGCGCCAGTCAAGAAGCCTGGAACTTCGTCAGTGGCAGGACCTTTCCTGTACATGGTGATGACCTCACCGCGTCCAAGAGGGCTATAAGCAACGATTGCGATGCCAAGTTCGCGACAAACGGCAAGGATGCCGTTGGTCCGAATGTCCGGGGTCCATGGAGAGAACTCGATCTGCAGGGCACTAATCTTGGCGACTTCATTGGCCCTACGGATCTCATCTTCTGTCGCCTCGCTAATCCCGAGGTGCTTGACTTTGCCTTCAACTTGCAATTTCTTCAATTCCCCCCACGTTTCTTCTATGGGGATGGTTCGATCGACCTATGAGTCCAATCCATGAGTACCTACGGTACAAGCGGGGGAGGGACCGAAAACTTGCTCGATGCTGATAGTAAAGATCGATGTAGTCGACTTGGAGGTTCCTGAGCGACTCTTCACAGGCTTGCCTCACGTGTTCAGGCTTCCCGCTGACGGAGACCCGATTTTGCTCGAGGAACATCCCGAACTTGGTACATATAAACACGTTGCTCCTGAAACTGGGATCCTTGAGCAGCGGTCCCAAGAGTCTCTCATTGTCTCCCTATTGTATTCAAGGTTTCAGCCGCTTGGGCGAATCCCCGAAGCAGCAACTCACCATCGTCGACCCGTAAACCTAGCATGGTTCATTTATTAAGCAATGGTCGCGAATCGACTGCTACACTCACATTAGATGTGTCAATGAAGTTTGATCCGAGTTTCACAGCCTGCAACGATAGGAATCGGCACGGGCTAAAATAAACCGAACATAATACCAACGAGTTTTACGACCTCTCGACTTTCGTCATCAGTTTTTGAAGCACCGTATAAATATGAGAGTCCCATTGCGCCGAACCCAATGGAAGACACTGGACCAATCCTCAAATGTTCAACTCACGCGCGATCGTCGAGTACTTGCACTTACCGAAGGGTCCACCATTGCCTAGTTGCCTCTTGTGTGTACTTGCTGAAGTCATGGTTATTGTCTCAGGGGCTATGTGCGTGGGGGCTCAGGCTGCAGTTTGAGCTGCCGTTCCTCTCTTCAAATATTTCTTTCAGATGCTTCCTATATGACCAACAAAGAAAGGTCATTCTTAGAACATGTCTCGCCCCAGTCGTCATCACGATCACTCACTCGCTTTACCTTACTGCAAGACAGACGTCATTCATTCGCTACGTGAATGTGGAATAGACCTGAACCCGTGGACAGTGGACAAGCTTGATTGCCATAAATGTTCGAACACGAGCCCAAACTTGACTGCCTCGAACACGAAGGTAGGCGCCACTCCCGAAGCAAATATTAATGACTGAGCAGCCGATAGCTATCAAATCCATTTCGAGAACCACAAACCACCACAGGCTCACGGGTATTGAAAGATTATAAAGCCCTGGGTACGTTCGATCCCCCTTTTATAGGTAGAGTTAGTGGAAATAGAGTATTGACATGTATGATGGTAAGACGAGGACATCAGTGATAACATGGGGATGGGATAGAAAGACAGTTCCACCAGAAACAAAAAGGCCATGTACAAGAATGTAGGGCGAAACGGTAGTACGACTCAGTAGTTGTTATTGAGGACAGATGAGGGAAATACGACTGGTTCCTAAAAAATACCCGAGTCCCATAACCTTCGGTCCTTGGGAAGGAGAAAATTATACAGCACACCTTCGGTCACATGATAATACAATCACTCTTCTCCTTGGCCTTGCCTTTGCCCTTCGACGTGCTGGCCTCCGGCTGCTGGTCCTTCGACTGCTGCGAATCCTCTACAATCTTTCCGACTTTACTGGCCTCGCTGACAGCCTCCGTAGTCGCGTACTTTTGCAGCTCTTCCGCATCATACTCGATGATGACCGCATCCGACCCTGCAGAGGCACCCCTTAGCTTGGCTTCTTCGTGCAACTTGATCCTCTCCACTTCTTCCTTCGCCTTGCCCTCCTCCTCATTGATAATGACAAGCACCTTGTTGAGTGCGAGCGAAGCGACTCGAAGCAGGGCTTCAGGTTGAGGGATGCCCTGTGCCTTCGCGAACTTCTTGACGCCTGTGATGACAAGTGGATTCTTGAGGGCCTTGTCCATGACGATGACAACGTCCTTGGAGTGAGTGAGGAGGGACGCCTTGAGGTGAGGGGATGAACGTTCTATTTGTGACTGTGCCTCGACGAGTGAAGTGGAGACGACCACGATTGCATCAGCACTACGGATCAAGAGAAATTCAGTAATGGCTAGCACGAAGGAGCCTTTTGCGAAGGTGGTTGAACGTACCCAGCTGCCTTCAGGAGCTCCGCCGTCTTGATTGTGTCTCCCTTCTTCTCCTGCAGATGTCTATCCACAATAACAAGGACATCATTACTGTATAGTGGACGCACGGAGCATTAGCAAGGGAATCTGATGCAACGGCCAAAGGAACCGCCGCACGTGGAAGTCGCGATTCCCGCGCGTAACTCCTCCGCCACACTCAAGAGTTCCTTCCCGCTCTTTTTGAATTGCGTACCAACTTTCTGGAAATTCAAGAATCGCCATTAGTCCCACGAGGCGCCGTCTGCCTCGCCGTCGGCGAGAAGCGTGTTGCACTTACTCGACCAGTCACGGCCTCACCCATTAACCAGATGGGATGCATCCCTATCCATGTTTTTGCAGACGCGGAGAAGAACCGCGCCCCGGTTCGCACGTTCTTGTTCTCGAGTATGCTCCCAAAGCGTTTGAATGCCGAAGGGAGTGAGCTAGAAGCGCTCTGTTCAGCTGTGTCGCTCGTCGTGGCTGTATTTGACTGTTCTGCAGCAGACATTATAGATCAAACAAGTTGCAAGGCGGCGGGGGTGGTTGGAGTTCAAGGGACCAACGGCCTTTCAGGGCCAATTTCGTGAGGATGCGATGTCATGTCGGCGCTTGGGTTGATACACAACAATATTGTTGAGGAGAGTAGCATTGTAGTAGAAGGATTGTAGTAGAAGGTGGGCATGGTGAGGGGACCTTTGGAAAATGGTGTCCAGAGAAGTCTTAGGGCTTAGACAGAATATTGCTTACCTGAACTGTCAACAGTTGCGATAATTACCAGCGCCTTCCACGATGCTGGCGCCGACGAGAGGAGGTTAGAAGAGGGTGGAGAGCGCCATGGAGGTAGGGGCTGAGTCGTCCGGTACCCAGAGGTTTCTTGAATCAAGGGATCTAGCAGTGAAGCTCGGAATGCGAACGTGAGCATACTCATAAAAGAATATGATTTACCTTGTCCGCCAGTTACCGCGTTCTGATTCAAGGACTAGACAAACTAAACGACAAAAGTGCTGAAAGTGAGTTTGTGGCATCTATCGCCCCTCAAACACTCTCGAGTATTGAATGATTGATGCAAGAGCAAAAAGGAGCAGGAAGCTTGCCCACACCGACCGCGCGATGTGGCTCCCTCTACGTTGGAAAACACCGTACAACGCTTGCTTCCTTCAACTCGGTTGAGCAGCAGATGAAGAGCAACTCGTACATCGCAATTAAATATTATTGTTACTAGTTGGGCTCTGGCGCCAGCACAGCGGTGTGAAAGCGCATATGAGCGACCTATGAGATGACTGTCAATCAAATAGGCAAATTGGAGGAGAACGAGGGCAAAGGAATGTATATCTGTTCCGAGTCCATTATAGCCTGGCGGCGCAGATGTGATCTTCACCCTTCGGCTTGAGATCTGGTCAAAACGGTTCTCGTCCAGCCCTCTGTGCCCCTGAACTCCCAGGAGACTCTTCCACGGAGAACGAATTATTAACTTCTATGGAGCCTGGCGGCGCACTTCCCACGCGTGTCGTAGGCTCATTCCCCTTTCCATTTCATGTCCAACTCTTCACTCCATAATGGGGACACCGAAGATCAAGTCCAAAGATGACATGAGAAGAATGAAGGAAGAGATGGAGAAATGGATGGAAGTTCGGGAGGTGACCGCGAGGCGGCAAGCCAGCGACGCGGAAGAACAGTTGAAAAGGGTACTAGGAGAGAATGCGAAGGTCATGAAGGCGCTCGGAGCGAAGCCTGCAACGAGCAAACCACTCATTCAGGATGAAGAGCATGAGTGTCGGGAAGGGAAAGAGCTGCGCTTTCCCTGTGGCAAACCTATACTCGATAACGAGGTCATTCAGACCTTCGAGAAGCCCATTGAGCAACAACCTTATGACATCCAAGGCGCAACACAAATCGCAGGTTTTCTAGAAGAGTTGGAACAGCTCCGCTTACAAGTAGCTCTTCTCCACAACGAGAACTCGAGGTTGGAATCTACTCATCAAACAGACCAGGAAACAATCGAGGGCTTGCGGTTGGAAATGCAGGAGGCAATCACTGAACTAGACGTGCTTCGAACTCGACAGACCGCCGAGAATGTCCACTCAGCATCAGATCCTGCCCAACAAATTCAACATGGAGAAGTGTATGTGCCCCCGACACCCTTGATTACGCCTCGAGACGCAGAGACACAACACACCCTTCAGGGGGCGAAGGCACCCGTTCCATCCCCGGGCGACAATTGTCCACCCGTGGGTGCGGAGAAGCCTATGGTTAAAAGAAAGAAAAAGAAAGCAGCGGTGATGCCTGCTCCCATCGAACCAGTGTTATTTGTGGATCCAGCCACCCCGCAAGAATCTTCGATTCAATCATATCAACAAAAAATGTATCTGCTGCAAGTCAAAGTCTACTCTCAGTTGCCTGTCGATGTTAGCGATATTCCATGGCCGGTCCTCCCCCTCCCCGGAATGGCGTACCCCATCATGATCCATCGCCGTAAACAAATTCAATCAGCTGACGTGATGAAGTTTACTAAGGCGTTTTGGATTGGGGGAAATAGACTAGCGAAGGAGCGAGCAGTGGAGATGATCTCCACTTGGTCCTGGATGTGCCACGCTGGAAGGGTCATCTGTACCAAGGATCTTAGGTCGTGGATCGCAAGAACAACTACATTCCTTCGCCTGGCGAACGAAAAGCTCAGCCTGTAGTCGTGAGTCATGGAGGCAGGGTAGGGGCAAGGCTTCCTGCGTAGATTTGAACAATAGTACGGTAGACTATGATGACCTACGCCTTGTATCTATGTTTTTTGGTGTTGCGAGGACGAAGCGCGGTGGTAAACAAAGCATCCTCAGCTTGCACTTCACGGCGTCGGGTTTTTCCTTGAAACTAGCTGACATAACCTCATAAAGTATCTGCGATGTATGGGATGTCCCTAATTTTACTTCAATACTCTTCTAACCCAACCTCGACGACCATAAAGGCCGAAGCGATTAACCGACCGCACACTGCCGCCTGGTCTTGCCTCAATAGCGCCTGACGCGAACTTGTTTAGCGACCTATTAGAAGCCGAGAAGAAACTCGATTGGACGCTGTCTAGGAAACGCCAAGAAGTCAAGGACGCGACATCGAAGGACATAACCGTTGGTAGAGGCGCTTGCCCTATAGATGCAAAAGCTAACTGGCTGTTGTAGTGCAAACGGACATTGCGTATATTTCTCTCTCATAGCGTCCAGAACCAACCATGGCAACGGGCGGCAGCAGGGGACGGCTCTGAACCTGCAGTAAATTTCGAAACTGGCGAGGGCGTGCCGAGTTGGACGTTTCGAATACAAGGGACGCTTTTAGACGTGAGTCTCCGGCTCTGGCCCCCTTTCTTCTTGACCACCCTTTCTGCAGCCACCTTATACACCTACGCTTAAGGGTCCACCACCGGTAAAGAAACTCAGTCACTGTCTTCGTACGTTGTCGATAGAAATGGAGCGCGATCCCACGCTCTATCCCGAATCCAACCACGTCCAATGGGATATGGATGTCCGATTCGCTCAGCCGTACGACGACCTAGGGCGGCCAACAACCTCGGCGACCGATGCTGCACAGGCTCTCGATGGTTTCTCGTTAATGCGACCCGGCGACCAGAATACCCGCCTCCGCATCATGGTCCATCTTAATCATCACCCAGAGCGAGTCAAACTCGATCCAGCATTTGCTAACCTCCTCTCAATCACCGAGGGGACTAAGCAAGACATATACACCGCTTTCTACAACTACGTGAAGCACCATGGGCTGCAGGACAAAACGGATAAACGACTTATCCGATTGGGGGGCGATGAACGGTTGAAGCAGGCCGCAGGAGGATACGATACGCTCAACTACAAAGATATCCCGACGCTTCTTATGCGTTTTATGACTGTGGTTGACCCCGTCATTCTTCCATATGAGGTCACAGTTAGCCAGGAGAGTGTCAACACCGACGGAGAAAGCCCAATCAAGGCGTACGATTTAGAGCTCGAGATGGACGACATGTATCTCCGTGCTAAGATGGGAGAGGTGTACAATCATATGACCCCAGAGAAGAGTCGGAAGGTTACACATTTGGATGAGGAGGTGCGCCTCTGGGGACTGGAAATACAGCGACTCATCCTACCCTCATAGGTTACAAATCTAGTGCAACAGATACGGATTTTTAAGGCTCGGCGCGACTTCTACACCAAGTTATCAGCTCACCCTGCACAGTTTATTCGAACGTGGTTGGAATCGCAGTCGAGGGACTTGGAGGTTAAAAAGGTCATGACGTGTTGATTCACGTGTACTTACCGCTTTACTGTAGGTAATACTCGGAAACGAACGAACGGCAGACGAAGCGGGAGCGACAATCGGAGTTCGGGATGTGGATATCGCGCGACGAGAGTTTTTCATGGGCGACTGGGTGCGACTCTTTCCTTCATTCCACTCCTTGTTAGATCGCTAACAAGCGAATGAAGGTCCACGAGGCAGTGTCTGTGCATGAAGGGACGAGAGTGGCGAACGCTGTCGCTCAATTCAACCAGGCTTCCTTCCAGGCCAACATAAGGCACGCCTAACTCGGTGTCGGGTCAGGTCCCGGTGGGAGAATAGCAAGGACGTTCAAGCTTGGTTGCGAGGCATGTGGGCCCAAGCTGCGACCGGGCGCGTTCAACTATTGGGAGATCTTGCCATGGGCCATCGCATATGACCTTCTGTCTTATATTGACTGTATCCGTATCCTCTCGCGAAACCTTGTCTTTTCCTTAGCGGCGCTGAGCTTCACTTAGAACAGACCGCGAGGACTCGGAACCCGTAAAACCACACCAGATACCGCCGTCATAGGTTCGCGGAGAATATATTCATTGGGATTAGCTGTCGACGAAGCCGATAAACAACAGGACAAACAAATTGCTTGAGCTCGAAGGCGCATTCAATGTGAAGTGCAAGTCAAAGTCCGCGCTGCAACATCAGCAATATCCCGCGGTTGAGCTGCCGAGATCGGGTTCGAAGCCACCACAAATGCCAGGGCAACCTGTTGATCCAAGAACCCTGACAGTAGAGTTAGTGTAAGAGCGAGTGACTTGCATGCTCTAAGGCTTTAGTTTGTGTGAATATTTGTTGATACGGGGGAGTGGAAGTGGTGTAAAGACGCCAGGCGCGGCAGAAGTGAACCTAGCGCCTTGGGATCGACAAGCAAGAAACCCTTACACGTATAAAAAGGTAAATGCATAAGCGAGAACAGATATAGTACACATATAAATATCCCTTTCAGCTATGATATTAAGAGGACGAGATATGTCGACAAAGGCACGTCGTCGCCGTTTAATCCGAACGCAGCTTCGCCCCGTATTAACGAGCCAACATTCACCGCATCATGCTCCTGCAATAGCCAGTAGGAAACCCTTTTGAACCTGAGGTGCTCCTCCGTCATGTGAAACGGCCCGGGGACGTTCAATTTGCTTATGTCCCCTCTTGGTTAGCTTCTTCCTTGGCTTGTACGTAGAGGCTATCTGACTTCCTGTGGCTTGAGTGTCTTCTGGACTTTGGAGGGTACGTCGTGCAAAGTGCGACCCTCTAGACGACTCTGGAAAATGAAGGGAGGGGCGTGACTTGTTGTGTGTACTCGCGTCGGAAACGGAAGGGGAACGGTTTACTACTGCCTCGCTGGAATAAGGTTGGATTACTATTGCCTCGCTGGGATAAGGTTGGATTACTACTGCCTCGCTGGGATAAGGTTGGGTTGGAGTAGCCGGAGCATCTGTGTTCTCTAGTCCATCTCCTTCGTGCGGGCCATCATTAAAAACCGTGGGGGGTATGTTCACCATGGTGCATCCTGCGTTTGCCATGGTACCTCTTGTGCTTGCCATAATGTCTCCTGCGTTTGCTTTCTTCAACCACGACCTGATCTCAACTATCGTTTCCTTCACGACTTGCAACGATGTACGGGCCGACTCGACTCGCATCAAGGCCATCTTTTCCTCGTCAGCGAGCTGTTCCTCGATCTCCATCTCAAGTTTGCGCCGCTCTTCACAGAGCTCAACATAACGTCGAGCCTGCGAGTGCAACTGCTTCTCACAACTTTGTCCATCTTCCTCTGCGATGGGGATGGTGGGGGTGCATTCTTCGCTTCGAGGATCCAGCTTGAAGTGGGTATGAACCGGACTTTGGTCGCTCGTGGGTAATAAAATAGGAGATTCGGCGGATTTAAAGGAGGTACTGTTACGAGCGGAGTCCTTGACAACCGTGGTGTCGAGTGGTGAAGGACCATCTCCTTCAGGATCCGCAGTATTGAATAGTGGAGCGGCATGGGGGTGTCCCCTCGAAGCGTGACTCATTGCTTCATCGCTCTTCGCTGTACCTCCCACCTCTGCGAGACGAGTCTCCTTCATTTGAGCTCGAACTTCCTCTGCATTGGCCTCAACCCTCTTGAGCTCGCTCTCCGCACTTTCAAGTTCGTGTATAGCGAGTGCTTCTCTCTTCTCTATAAGTTTCTCGAGGTGTCCTTTCAATATGCGCTTCTCAAGGCAAATCTCCTTGAAGCGCTCGAGGCGCGTGGGCAGAGAGCTTGGGTTTATTACTGGATCTGAAGAATCCATGGATCATTGACTCAAATCTTCGGCGTCTTTGGAGGCGAATTTCGTCTTGGTGATGTCGGCGTGGGGCTCCAAGGTGAGGGCGGTTAAGCGTCAGCCTCAGAAATCCGTGGGAGAAAGTTCATCGACATCCAAATGGTAGACTGAGACTTGCTGAGTCAAAGTAGGACTCGTGTTGTTATAGTCACTAAGATTGCAAGAAATATCTCGTCGCCGGGTGATTAATATGTGTGTACAACTCGTTCAAATCGTTAGGACCTCGAGGGAACAAAGGAGAGATATGATAGGATAGATAGTTAGATATTATATGTGACGGCCTAAAGAGAATCAATTGTTGGAGTATTTGGTTCCGCATTGGTTCCGCCGTCGCAGCGCGCGCCACACAACCGTTCAGAGGAACCGCCGATCGCCCTGACTACTATACCACTGAGGTCGGTTGATAGGTTGGTTGATGCTACACTGCGTTTCGTTGTTGCTTATCGGATGAATCGAAGAGGCAGGCGAGGGGCGAGGTCGGAATGTATTGGCGTCGCGGTTCCGGGCGAGGTAAGACGACATCTCGAGAAGACCGCCGAACTCCGCTTCAGCTTCAGCGGTTCTACCGAACGACAGACAGGAGACGGGGATCTTGGCCTTGACGTATGCTCCGGCCACCCGCGCTCAACCTATCATGACCCACCCCACGTCCCAATCTCAAAGTGATCGAATAAATATGGGGACTCAAGATACCAAGAAAGAGAGCCTGTGAGCATCCTCGACGGCTAGATAGCGCCGCGTACATTCTCATTGATCAAGAACCCAAGCTTGTATCTAGAACGTGCGGCGCTTCACCTCAATTTACATCCATACCGCTCATGTTGGCTAACATACAGAAATCACACTGAAAGAGGTCCCAAATCGGGCGTATACGCTGAGGTTGTTTGTAGAAAATGTGGAGAGAGAAGTACAGATGAGAGACAACCACACCTGGACACCAGCACAACGCCCGTATGTCCCTTATTT
>WNFL01402266.1_pt1 | contig 11135 bp, 12 predicted proteins | sample 5400361 | NCBI WGS metagenome assembly WNFL01 (sample SAMN13153351, study PRJNA577476) | soil metagenome | isolation source: 40 cm soil on Douglas fir-dominated hillslope | place: USA:California | collected 2013-09-17 | reverse complement strand
CACCTACCTGCGCATTCTCAAGCAATGGGGCCAGGACTCCGGCGCGTATCCGCCACTCCCGTAGTGCAGAGAAATCGTGGTACGTTATCGAGTGGCAAAGTGGAAGAACGGTCGAGGCTGCTCGCCTCGACCGTTCTCGTATCATGTACGCGACGGCGCGGGCCGACATAGAGGTCGAGGTAGCTCATGCTCTCATCCAACCCCATCGTGAACTTCTTCTTGCAGATCGTCACGCTGCGGGGCACCTTCACATGGGATGTCGTCTGGCAGAATTTGTTCTCCATTCGCGTTATCCAGGGCGTGATCCTCACTGTCGCGCTCTCCGTGATCGCCCAGTTAAGCGGCGTGCTGATCGGCCTCCTTCTATACTTCATGCGTCGCGCTCGCCTCGGTATTGTGCGCTGGCTGGCCGAGCGCTATGTCTGGTTCTTCCGCGGCACCCCGCTCTCCGTGCAGATCCTCTTCGCCTTCACGTTGTTTGGCACCATCGGCCTCGGCCGCCAGTTGAAATCGGCAGACATTTTCACGCCCCTCGGCTTCCAGGGCATCTTCTTAGACTCATTCATTGCCGCAGTTGCCGCTTTGGCACTTAACGAGGGTGCCTACATGGCGGAGATCATCCGCGCCGGCATTGATTCGATCGACGTTGGCCAGATGGAGGCGGCGAAGTCGCTCGGCATGACGTATATGCTAGGCATGCGACGCATTGTGCTGCCCCAGGCGATGCGGGTGATCCTGCCACCACTTGGCAACGAATTCAACAGTATGCTCAAGAGCTCGTCCCTGGCGGTCTTCGCGGGGTTGTATGAGCTGTTGGGCACCGCCCAGCACGAAGGCGCCAGAACCTTCAATTTTCTGGAATACCTCGTCATCGCCAGCATCTGGTTCCTCGCTCTGACGACACTATGGGGCTTCGTCCAATCCGCCATCGAGCGTCGGTTTAGTGCCTCGACCCGCGAGCCGACGCAAGATATCACGAACTGGTGGGGACGCGCCTTTGGCTGGAGCCGGCATAAGGTGCCGGTAGGTGTGCCCAGCGAGGTGCCCGGCGAGGTGGCGCCCTCGTTTCAGGGCGAGCGACGCTGACGTTCTTCAGCATTTAGCACGAGGGCAGAGAAATGGCATACAGCAACGGCGGCGGTAACGGCAGTGGCGGCGGGAGCGGGCGGCCGATGGTGGATGCGCGGGCGGTGCGCAAGTCCTTCCATCGCAATGAAGTGCTGCGCGGCGTCACCATGCGGGTGGCCAAGGGCGAGGTCGTTTGCGTGATCGGACCGAGCGGCTCCGGCAAGACGACGTTCTTGCGCTGCCTGAATCACCTCGAGAAGATCAACGACGGGCGCATCTACATCGACGGCGAGCTGGTCGGCTATCGCGAGCTGTCCGATGGGCGCCTCGCCGAGGAATCCGAGAAGAATATCGCGCGCATGCGGTCCGAGGTCGGCATGGTGTTCCAGCGCTTCAACCTGTTTCCGCATCTGACGGCGTTGCAGAACGTCATCGAGGCGCCGGTACAGGTGAAGGGGGTGCCGCGCGCGGAGGCTGAGGCGCGCGGCACGGCGCTGCTGCGCAAGGTCGGCATGGAGCACAAGGCGGACGCCTACCCGCAGCGGCTCTCAGGTGGGCAGCAGCAGCGCGTCGCCATCGCCCGCGCGCTGGCGATGGATCCCAAGCTGATGCTCTTCGACGAGTGGTGGGCGAGGTGCTCAAAGTGATGCGCCAGCTTGCCGATGAAGGCATGACGATGGTGGTGGTCACGCACGAGATGGGCTTCGCACGCGAGGCCGCCGACCGCGTGATCTTCATGGACGGCGGCGTGATCGTGGAGGAGGGCACGCCAGAGCAGATGTTTGGCGCGCCCCAGCAAGAGCGCACCCAGAGCTTTCTGCGCAAGGTGCTGTAGGCCCGGGGAGTGGGGGCCTATCGCCCCCGCTCGCAGAGGGCCACGCACTCGATGTGCGAGGTGAAGGGGAACATGTCTACCGGCTGCACTGAAGCGAGCCGGTACCCGCGCGAGCAGAGTAATTGCAGGTCGCGCGCGAGCGTCGAAGGGTCGCACGACACATACACGATGGCGCGGGGCCCAAACTGCTGGAGCTCGCTGAGCGCGCGTGGATGGCAACCAGCGCGCGGCGGATCGAGCAGCGCGACATCCACCCGCCCGTACTGCCGGCGCATCGTGCCCAGTACGCGTTCGAGCACGCCTTCGGTCACCATCACGTTCGAGATGCCGTTCAGCGAGGCGCTTGCACGCGCGTCCGACACGGCGCTGGGCTGCGACTCGATGGCGTGCACGTGTGTCACGTGGCCGGCCAGATTCAGCGAGAACAAGCCGACGCCGCTGTAGCCGTCCAGCGCCCAGTCACCGCGGCGTGGGCGCAGCGCCGTAAGCGCCTGCTGCACGAGCGCGGGCGTCTGCGTCGCGTTGACCTGGAAGAACGAGCCAGCGGAGATGCGAAAGGTATGCTGCATCACCCGCTCGAGCACGTAGTCCTGCCCGACGACCACGCGCCCGCGCCCGCCAGGTAAGCCGAGAACGACGACGCCGACCAGCCCCGGCACCGCATCGAGCAGCGCCTCACCCAGTGCGTGTGGCCCGCCCGCCGCGTCTAGCGCGCCGCCAGGACGCGCCTCGATGGTGAGCAAGCCAACCGGCGCGCGCGGTCTGCCGAAGGCGCCACCACGGCCATCCAGGCTTGGCCCGCCACTCGCGATCCGCAGCGTGAAGCGCTCGACAAAGTCTCCCGACGTCTCGCCCCATTGCTCCAAAAGCCAGTCGCGCACGCCTTGGTAGAGTGCATCGAGCGCGGGATGCACCAACGGGCACTCCGGCATGTCGAGCACTTCGTGGCTGGAGGCGCGGCGAAAGCCGATGGCGCCGTCGGGCCCAACGGCGAACTGCGCCACGGTGCGGTAGTGCCAGGGATTGACGCTCGGCGGCATGCCGATGGTGGGCCGCACGAGTGGGTTCGCGAAGCGGCCCACGCGCACGAGCAACTGGCGCGTGATGCGCGTTTTCCACATCAGCTGCGCGGCATAGTCGAGATGCTGCCACTGGAAACCGCCGGACTCGCCGAGCTCTGGATAGAGCGGCTCGACCCGGTCCGGCGAAGGGCGCAATACCTCCACCAGCGTCGCGCGGGCATAATTGCTGCGCTCGCGGGTCAGCTCCGCCCGCACTAGCTCACCCGGGAGGCCGCCGCTGACGAACACGGCGCGCCCCTGAAAGCGGCCGACGGCGTCACCGCCGTACGCCAGGTCTGCCAGCTCCAGCTCGATGACGCGTCCGTGGTCATCCGCTGGCGCAGCCACACGTGGAGCACGCGGCGTGGTATCCACGCTGAGCTCGTCACCCGCATCACTCGACTGTGAAGATTCGGTGATCATCCGTGCCGTCTCGCTCTACTTCCCGCGCCTCTGCCTTGATGATGCGCGCCGTCCAGCCACCGCTCCCACCACATTCCGTGCGCGAATTGTAGCATACCCTGGGAAGCAGTCACTGCCTTGGTGGAACGGCGACCAGCACCGCGTGAGAGCAAGTGCCCGCTGGAGGAGGCTAGTACGTTCGCCAGCGGTGATAGCCAGGGCGGCGCGCGTTGAGCAGCGCCAGCAACGCGGCGCCCAGGCCCGCCGCTCCCGCGACCAGCGAAATGGCCCCGCCAAGGCAGGGAATGGATTCGACGAGCGCGATCAGCACCAGGCCAAGCACGGTTGCCGCCACCGGCGAGCGGCCGGACGAATGGTTCCCGTTGAGCAGGCGGTCGCCGACGAGGAGGCCCAGCGCGACAGTGCCGACGAGCCAGGCGATCCACAGTCCGGCGACGATCAGCAGCGCGACGGGGATGCCGAGGCAGGTGAGAACGAGCACGACGGCGAGCGCCCCGCCTATCACGGCCGCCAGCGCGCCCGCCACCACGCTCTTCGGGAAATCACGCCGAGCGATGGAGCGCACACGGCCAAGCTGCTCCGGGAAGAACGAGACGAGCAGAGCCCCGACGCCGGCCCAGAGCAGCATGCTGAGCCAGGGGAACGTGTAGTGGTCGCTGAAGCCGAGCCACTGCTGGGGGCCGAGATCGGCCTCCGACAGGTCACGCTCGACCCGCCCACCGACATAGCTGCCGGCGGCGCGCATGACCTGGCCGCCAAGCGCATGGACGTTGCCCTGCACCCGCCCCTCGCTCTCGATTGAGATCGAGCCGCCGACAGTGGTGACATTCCCCAACACGTCACCCGCGATGGTGGCGCTGCCACCGACCACTGTCACATCGCCGTCTACCTCGCCCAGCACGGTGGCGCTCCCCGCGTAGACCGTCACGTTACCGCAAATGCGCTCGGTGGCGTTCACCGTCACGCTCTGGCCGGCACCGTTGCGCGTCGCATCCGTACACGGCATGGCCGGCTGCCTGGAGATCCAATAGGGGAAGGCCCTGGCGCTGTTCGGGTCGGTGGCGCCAGACGATGCAGACGTTGCGCGCGGCTCGGGAAGGGGCAGCAGTGCGCCGACCGCGCCGGGCGATAGGATCAGCCCGAGGGCCAGCCCAGCACCCAAGATGACGACACCCAGCAGCGCCGCAGCCGCCAGTGTGAACGCGATGATGGGGGCCAGTCGGGTGCGCCGCGCAGCAGCAGGGCGCGGAGTGGGCAGGGTCGATCGCATGGCGGGTTACGCCTCTCGCGGAGCGCGTCCCGCCGAGCGCACGACTTGGGAACGCACCAGCAGCATGAGGCCGAGTAGGGTGGCGAAGGCCACCAGGAGCGCGCCATTCGCACTGAGGCCGCTGACTACGTCGGCCGCCTGGCGCAGCACGCCGAGCAGCCGGATGACCGCAAGCACGAGCGCATGGAGGGCATCGAACGCGAGGGCGGGACGTACCAGCACGACGGCGAAGCCCAGGGCGAGCGCGAGCATCCAGAGAGAGCCGGCGACATGGAGCAGCACGCGCAGGCGGCGGATGTGCGGCGACGCCGGCGCCGGCGCCACCGGTGCGGACGGCAAGGGCCCGGTGGTGATGCGTAACATGACGCGTGAGGTGAAATCGTCCGGCGCTGGGGCACGTGGGGCTTCGTCTCGCACGCGCGCGGCGACAGGCCAGTCTTGCGAAGGCCCGCAGCCGCGCCGCCTCCACCCGCGCGCCCATGTCACGAGCGGCGTGGCCAGGTGCGCCGCGCGGTCCACAAGCCTAGTTTCTGGCCACCTCACCCCGGCTCCCCTCGCGTCGTATGGATTGTGCCGCCTCATCCGTGTCCTCGCTCGCCTGTCGTAGGTCTACGCCCGTTGCCTTCATCGTCCGCGCCACCAGCTCGCGCGCGCGGTGCAGCCGCGCTTTCACCAAGGGCGGCGTGAGATGCAACGCCTGGGCGATCTCCTCATACGAAAGGTCGTGCCAGTAACGCAGCACCAGCACGGCGCGATACTTGGCCGGGAGCACACTCAGCACCTTCTGCATCTCGTCAGACGCCTCGACCGCCAGCGCGGCGTCTTCCGGCCCGATACCCACGTCCGCGATCCATTCGAGGAAAGGCACGTTCTCGAGCGGCAGCGCCAGAAAGCGGCGCCGGCGCAGCTGATCTATCGAGAGGTGCGACGCGATGGAAAGCAGCCAGGTGCTGAAGCGATGCGTGTCCTTATAGGTGTGCAGCTGTGTGTACGCCCGCACGAACGTCTCCTGCGCCACATCTTCGGCCTCGCTGGGGTTGCCCAGCATCCGGTAGGAGACATTGAAGACCGAGTCTTTGTATTTGTCGACGAGGCTTGCGAACGCCTGTTGGTCGCCGGCAAGTGTGCGGCGAACGAGCGTCACATCCTCGTGCATCTCAACCGTTTGGACCGCGCCCGTGCTCTCGGCTGTCCGCGGTGTCGCAGACATGCTGGAGAGAGCCTTGCCGGCGGCAAGTGCGGCGCTACCCGTTCCCACCCCTGTGCCTCCTTCTCGCGGCCCGATGCACTGGTACACGGTGCTCACCGCGGTGAGCTACGCGTGGGCGGCTCGGCGCCAGGAGCGCTCGCTTCCAGGGAATCCGAAGCGCGCTCCCGCACTATCTACGGTGACAACGGTCGCGGGTTGCAGGTCGCCCCGCCTAGGCATCGTCACCGTCATGAGAATCGTAGCAGCAGCGCGGGCGCGCGAACAGTGCAAAAGGTCTCATCTCAGCCACGACCAACGGCACATGACGAGCGAGATAGGCTCTACGCATTTCTCATGCATGGGTGTGGCCATCGGCGTCGTGCTGGTGCTCGTGCGTGTCATGGGCGTCATGGGAGTCATGGGCGTCATGGGCGTCATGGGCGTCATGGGCGTCGTGTTCGTGAGTGGCATCGTGTGGCTCGTGCCGCCAGGCATGCGGGTCATGGGTGTCGTCGTCGCTCGCGGGGTCCACGTGGATATCTACCTGGGCGGCGCCCGGCAAATGTGCCAGGATCTCCTGGCGGGCGCGCTCGGCGATGGCATGCGCCTCGGCCAGCGGCATCGCACTGTCCACCCAGAGATTCAGCGAGGTGTAGAGCCGGCGGCCCGCCCAGCGCGCGCGTATGTCTTCCACGCGTTCCACGCCCGGCACCGCCTCGGCCTGCGCGCGAATCCGCGCGATGATGGCGGGGTCCACCGCATCCATGAGCCGGCTAAGCACCTCGCGGCCCACATCCACCAGGATGTAGAGGATGGCGACCGAGATGAGCAGGCCCGCCACCGGGTCGGCTTTCGGCACCCCTAAAGCCGTGAGGAAAAGGCCGGCGGCAGCCGCCAGCGAGGTCAGCCCATCGGTGCGCGAGTGTTGACCATCGGCGATCAGCGGCTGGCTATTGATGCGCTTGCCGACGCGAATCTTGTATTCGGCAATCGCCTCGTTGCCGGCGAAGCCAACCAGCGCCGCCGTGATGCCCCAGCCGAGCTGTGTGGGGTGCACGTTGTGGATGAGGTGGTCGTACGATTGCCACGCCGCGGCTACCGCGCTCGCCACGATCACCAGCACGATGAACGCCCCGGAGAGATCCTCGGCACGGTGGAAGCCATAGGTATAGTGCCGGGTGGCCGGGCGCCGCGCAATCTGGAATGCCGTCCACAGCGCCACAGTCGTAAGCACGTCGCCCAGGTTGTGCAGCGCGTCCGAGAGCAGACCAGCGCTGTTGCTGAAGGTGAAGAAGAGAAACTCCACCGCGGCCACCACAAACATGGCCCCGGTGGCGATGGCGATAGCGCGCAGACCCTCCTCGGTATCCGCGCTGTGCCCCTGCCCCGGCAGATGTGTATGGCTGTGGCGGCGCGTCGGCTCCGCCCGCGGCTCGGCGCCAGAGCTGGCTCCCGCGCTGGCGCTGGGGCCGGTTGCGTCTTGCGTCATCGACCTGTCCCTCGTGCGCGCATCCACAAGGCAATGGCTTGCTGCGCTGGTCGCAGTATATCAACCGCGATATGTGCGCCGCCAGAGAGCACCGCCGCGCGCGGAACATGAATAAGCCGCAGCCACCGCGCGCGTGCGGTGGCTGCGGCTTAAGGCTACACTCGGTTCGCGTAGGACTAGAGGCGAGCCGTTGTGCGCCGGCCGCTGAACGCCTTGACGATCAGCAGCAGAACGACGGCGCCGATGAACGCGACCACGATGCTGCCCAGATTGAACCCGCTCACTCCATAGGAGCCGGGCAACAGCAGCGAAAGTATGAGGCCGCCCAAGAACCCGCCGATGATACCTACGATGATGTCACCGAGCAGGCCAAGGCCGGTGCCCTGAACTACGAGGCTCGCCAGCCATCCGGCAATCGCGCCGACGACGATCCACACGATGATCGCACCTAACATACAATGTCCTCCTCATTGTGGGGCGCTCTGCCTGCCGCCCCTACACTCCGTTGTGTCTCGTGCACCCCGAGAACAGGAGCGCCGATCGCCTGGCCTGGCGCTGGCTCTCTCACCTTGCGTCAGAGCTATTGACAAGTTATGCAGGTTCCATGCCAACCTACCTCATCCAAGAGACCCGCCTTTGCCGCTTCCAGCTCTCCTTGCTCGGCCGCAGCGTGTCTGCTACACTGCCGGCAACGTGCGCGCCGGCGTTGTCGCGCGGCGAGAGGAGATCGGCGAAGGGGGATCGGCAATGAGCGGCGCACCTGGCGCGCCCCCACCATCCCAGCCTCTGCCGGCCCTAGCGCCGCTGGTGCTGCCGCGCCTGGAACGCGCGATGGTGGCGCGAGCGCTGGCGCGTGCCGGGGAGGCGCCCGGTGTCTGAGCTGGCGCGCAAGCTCGGCCTCAAGCCGGGGCAGACAATCTATCTGGTCGAGGCCCCCGCCACATCGCGTGCGCTACTGACGGCCGAGTGCGCTGCCGGCGTGACGCTGGCGGAGGCGCCCACCGGCGGTGGCTTCGACGCCGTGTTCTTCTGGCCCACGACACTCGACGGCCTCACCGAGCGTTTCGATCAGCTTGCGCATGTTATCAGTACAGAGGGCGCTGTCTGGGCGGTGCTGCCGAACAAACGCCACGCGCCGCAACGGGGTATCAGCTTCTCCTGGGAGCAGATGCAGGCAGCGGGACTGCGCACCGATCTCGTGGACAACAAGATCGTCTCACTCTCGCCGGAGGAGTATGCCACCCGCTTCGTGATCCGCAAGGACCGGCGTACCCACTACGACTGAGCGCAGCATAATTTCTCATATACGACGACTGCTACGTGGAATCCGGCATCGAAGGCGGCTCGTGGCCATGGCCCGCCGGAACCTCACCCCTAGCCTTGCCGCTGCGCTCGCCCTGTGAGCCTGATGGTGCTGCTGGTCATCGTGCGTCGGTATCACCGCGTGCGGACCGATGAATTTTGCACCGCGGCACCGTCAACATGAGCGGGCACACAACAGGGTGTGTCCGCTAACACAGTGAAAGCAGGAACCACGGTGCTACAAGAAACCCCACACATGGTGCTGTTCACGAACCATGGGATGGTGCGCGCATCCACCACCGAAGAGGCGCGCCAGACCCACAACGCCACCGCAGGCGATCCAGCCGGTGTCGCAACTGCCCAGGCCCTCGGCGCCGAAGAGGCGCGCCAGACCCACAACGCCACCGCCGGCGATCCAGCCGGTGTCGCCGCCGCCCAGGCCCTCGGCGATCTCAGCCACCTGGTCTATGCCCCCGCGGACAACTGGACCGGAGAGCTCATGTTCATCGATCAATGGGTGAGCGCGGAGGGCATTCAGCGGTTCTTTGCCGATGCCCACGTGCAGGAGGGCGGCGCCGCGCTCTTCACCTCCTACGATCCTGTCATTTGGCTGCCTGCGGACGGCTTTCATGCGTACCACATCGCCGCCCCACTTGGGCAAAGCGATCGCATTGTGGCCATGCTGCGCGGAACCGTCACCTCGCTCGACGCGGCGCGTGCCGCGATGAACGGGGCCTGGCAGCCACGAATCCTTGCCGCCCACCGTCAGGGATTACAGAGCCACGAGATGTTCGCCCGCCTCGCAGCACCGGGAACGCCCGAGGCACTGGAAATCCTCGGAGTTGATACCTGGTCCGGCCCTGGGGGCATGGGCACCGTCTATGACGACCCAACGTTTATGCAGGCCCTCTACGGCGTGTTCACGGGCCAGCCCAAAACATGGCGGCTGCGCCGCCCAGCCGGCGACTGGGTCGAGTGGTGATCTCCTCGCGCGCCTGAGCGCGGGGCACTCACCGCGGGTCACACCGACCCTTGACTAGCGGTCTGGCCCGCGGCGAGCTCCATTGGAAAGCCAAAGCGCTGGCAGAGCGCTGGATCGAGGAAGCAGGTGAGCTCGGTGATCTGCTGACCCACGATGGTCAGCAGCGAGACCGACTGCGCCTGATAGCTGCCGTCGGCGGCGAGCCGATAACTAAGATAGGCGGGTTGCGCGTTCGCTCCTACCGCCACCAGGTGCCAGGTGCCAGGCGTGCTGTCGGCCAACAATGCGGCGAAGAACGCGGCGATGGTCGCGCGACCGCGAAACCACCATGGATAGGGCGGCATCGCGAGCGTCGCCTCCTCATTGAGCAGCGCAACGATCGCCTGGATGTTCGCCGCCTCCCAAGCGGAAATGTACTTGAACAGAAGCGCGCGTGTTGTGGCGTCCACCGCCCCCGTCGCGACTGATTCGCTGCCGCCCGCGTGATACTGCTGCGCCAGCGTCGCTCGCGCGCGCTGCAACGCGCTCTCCACGGCGGCCGTGGAGAGATTGAGCAGGTCCGCCACTTCCCGCGCGCGAAACTCTAGCACATCACGCAGCAACAAGATCGCCCGTTGGCGCGGCGGCAGTGTCTGCAACATGACCAGAAACGCCAGGGTGACACTTTCGCGCCGCAGATACTGCGTTTCTGGCTCGCCCGCACGATCGACCAGCAACGTATCAGGCAGCGGATCGATCCAGATGGGGTCTGTGCTGGGAGCGGGCGCGGCATCGTCGAGCTGAGCGGCGTGCACCGCATACTGCGGCAATGACCGGCGCTCACGCTGTTCTATGAGATCGCATCCCAGATTGGTCGCGATCCGGTACAGCCAGGTGCGCAATGAGGCACGCTGCTCGAAGGTCACAAGTTTTAGCCAGGCCCGTACCCCCACTTCCTGGACCAGGTCTTCGGCATCCTGCAAGGACCCAATCAGGCGGTATCCGTACAACAGCAGCTCGCGGCGATAGGGCTCGAATAACTGGCCGAATGCCTGAGAGCTGCCGCCAACAGCCGCGCGAAGCAAAGCGGCCTCGGTGTCATCGGGCATACATCACGCTCTCTCTTCGATCCACCCCGCCCATTCGTCACTGCCCTTCGAGCGCATTCACCTCTCCCGTACACGCTCTGGCTCCCCTCTCTCTTTGGGGGAGGGGCTGGGGGTGGGGCCTACGGCTTGCCCAGGATCACCACGGCATTGTGGCCGCCGAAGCCCATCGAGTTCGAGAGTGCGATCGAGATCGGCTGGCGGCGTGCCTCGTTGGGCACGTAATCCAGGTCGCATTCGGGGTCGGGCTGCTCGTAGTTGATGGTCGGCGGCAGGATGCCGTCGCGCAGCGCTAGCGCCGTCACAGCGATCTCGACTCCGCCCGCCGCGCCCATCAGATGCCCCGTCATGGACTTCGTGGAGCTCACCGCCAGCCGCGAGGCATGCTCGCCGAACACCGAGCGGATCGCCGCCGACTCGTCGCGGTCGTT
>WNFL01442366.1_pt2 | contig 11139 bp, 9 predicted proteins | sample 5400361 | NCBI WGS metagenome assembly WNFL01 (sample SAMN13153351, study PRJNA577476) | soil metagenome | isolation source: 40 cm soil on Douglas fir-dominated hillslope | place: USA:California | collected 2013-09-17 | reverse complement strand
CTTCATCGGCTGCTCGTCGCCGATGCGCTTGCCGTGCCGCTGCTACCCACGCTCGGCATTCAGCTCGCCCCACCCGCCGTCGGGCTCGTCGCCTACCTCAGCGTGACCGAAGGCGATCCCGGCCTCGTAGCGCAGATGCTCTTGGGTTACGCGCTGTTGCAGGGGTTGATCCTGCTGCGGCTCCTGCGCTGGATCCGGCGACAGCCATTCGCTCCGTCGTACTGGGCGCTCACCTTCGGAGTGGGCGCCCTGTCGCTGGCGGCCGAACGCATGGTGGATCGCGGCGGGACCGGCGCGGCTGCGACGCTGGCCCCGGTTCTCTTCGTCGTAGCGAACGCGGTGATCGGATCCATCGCGATCGGCTCGATCTTCCAACTCGCACGCGGGAAACTGCTTCCTGGCGCCCGGAGACTGACGTGAACGCGCTTTCCATCGGCCGCCGCGCGTTCCCGGCGCTCGTGCTTGCACTCGCCGCGGGCTGCTCGTTGCAGCCAACCTACGAAAGGCCGGCCGCGCCGGTAGCGGGAACCTTTCCATCGGGCGCGGCGTACAAGGCCGCGCAAGCCGGGCGGGCCGGCACGACTCGCGCTCGCCGACAACCGCGACCTGCGTGTCGCGATGCTGAACGTCGAGCAGGTTCGCGCGCAATACCGGATTCAGCGCGCGGCGCTCTTTCCCCAGGTTTCAGGTTACGCCGACGCGTCGCGGTCGCGCACGCCGGCGGGAGTCTCGACCAGCGGACAGGCCACTACCACGCAAACCTACGAGGTCGGCGTCTCCGCCTCGTGGGAGATCGATTTCTTCGGCCGGCTGAGGAGCCTCAGCGACGCCGCGCTGCAGCAGTACTTCGCCTCGGCATACGCACGGCAGGCCGCGGAGATCCTGCTCGTCTCGCAGGTCGCCGATCAATACCTCACGCTGCTCGCAATCGACGAGCAGATGCAGGTGACGCAGCAGACCGCGAAGACCGCGCAGGCCTCCTATGACATCGTAAAGCTGCAGTTCGACACCGGCACCGGCACCGAGCTCGCCTTGCGCCAGGCCCAGACCGTCGTCGAGCTGGCCCAGGCGAACTACGCGGCGCAGGTACGCGGCCGGGCGCAGGCCGAGAATGCGCTCGTGCTGCTGATCGGCCGGCCGTTGCCCACGGATCTTCCTCCGCCGGTGCGCCTTGGAGCGCAGCCGATTCTCGCCGACATCCCGGAGGGATTGCCGTCCGATCTGCTCACGCGGCGCCCGGACATTCTTCAGGCCGAGGCGATCTTGCGCTCGGAGAACGCGAACATCGGCGCGGCGCGCGCGGCGTTTTTTCCCACCATCAGCCTGACCGGCAGCCTGGGGACCGCCAGCGCGTCTCTCTCCGGATTGTTCGGCGGGGGCAGCACGTTCTGGTCGCTGATCCCGGCTCTCTCGGTCCCCATCTTCAATGCCGGAACCCTCGAGGCCAGCCTCGACGTGGCTAGAATTCAGAAGGACATCGGCATCGCGCAGTACGAGAAGGCGATCCAGACGGCCTTCCGGGAAGTCTCGGATGGCCTTGCTGCGCGCGGCACCTATGACGACCAGGTCGCCGCGACCGAACGCTACACGGCGGCGCAGCAGCGGGCGTTCGACCTTTCCACCTTCCGCTATCGAAACGGCGTCGACAACTATCTCACGGTGCTCACGGCACAGACCGGCTTCTACGACGCGCAGCTCACGCTCGTCAGCACGCGGTTGCAGCGCCTCACCAACCTCGTAGACCTCTACCGGGCGCTCGGTGGCGGCTGGATCCAGCGCACCGGTGATGAACCGCGGCCGGCCGCCACGCTTGCGGCTGGCGCACCGATGCACGCGTCCGACCGATAAGCATGGGCACGAATCGCCTCTCCTCGGTGGAATGCAATCGCATTCAGTCCCCTGCCGAATACTCCAGACCCTCCCCCGGGGTGTTCGGCTTTTCAGGTCCATTGCTACGGCAATGGACCTGCTTTCTCTTCAAGGTGCACGTGGCCGCGCAATGCATTGGCCATGGCACCGGGCAGAAGTCGTAAATGGTTGCATTGAATTCAATGGCCAATCCGGCGACAGACGGCGCTGCGCTCGTCGCCGGTTCACTTGGCCTGGCGTTACTTCCCGGCGTGCTTAGCGTTGTCGCCGGAAGTACGGACATCATCGGTTTCCTTGGTCTTGGCGGCTTGTTCACCGCGCACATCACCGGCAATCTGGCAATCCTTGCAGCGAACATCGCGAGCAGCGGAACAGCGCAGGTCGCGCAAATATTGTCGGTTCCGGTCTTCATTGTGGCGGTCGGTCTGACGAGACTGCTGGCCGTCGGCCTGGAGTCGATCGGGCTCGCTACGCTGCGCCCCCTGCTTGTCCTGCAGTTCCTGCTTCTCGCCGGTTTTTTCGCCCTTTCCGTCGCTGCCGGTCCGCACATAGATACGACTGCAACGAACGCCATTTTCGCGGGCATGATTGGAGTTTCAGCGATGGCGGTGCAAAATGCACTGGTGCAGATCTCGCTGGCGGGGACACCCCCGACCGCGGTGATGACGGGCAACGTCACCCGCTTTACCATGGACGTGACCGAAGTCCTGCTGGGGCGCGATCCCGGCGCCGTGGCCAGGGCGCGTACCCGGGCCAAGCGTGCCGGGCAGGCGATCGCGGGGTTCGCCGTCGGCTGCGGTCTCGGAGCGGTGTGCGAGGTCACGATGGGACTATGGTCGCTCGCCCTGCCCGCAGGTCTTGCGCTGCTCGCGCTGGCGATCGTTCTGCCGCCCATCGCTCCCCTGAGGGGAAGACACTTTTCATTGCACAGGAAAACCGATTAGGCCGATCCGATACCCGATGCCACTCAATTCACATAGGGAGCATCCATGATGCCATGGTCCAGCGCCGCGCCAGCCATCTCGGCGGCCTTTCTCGGTGCGCTTGTCGAAGCGGTCGAAGCACTGACCATCGTGCTCGCTATCGGCACTGTTCGCGGCTGGCGTCCGGCAGGGTTGGGTGCCTTCGCGGGTCTTGGGTTTCTTGCGCTGATCGTGATCGTTCTCGGCCCGTTCCTCAATCTCGTTGCGCTGTCCGGCCTGCAACTCGTCATTGGCATGCTGTTGTTGCTGTTCGGCATGCGTTGGCTGCGAAAGGCGATCCTGCGCGCGGCGGGCATCCTTCCACACCATGATGAAACCAGGATATTCGCCACCGAAACGGCGGCATTGCGCGAGCAGGCCCTCCACCATGAAAAACACCTCGATCGGTTCGCCGCACTGGCGTGTTTCAAGGCGGTGCTTCTTGAAGGACTCGAGGTCGTGTTTATCGTCATCGCCGTCGGCGCCGGCCGTGGCCTCGTTGGTTCTGCGAGCATTGGCGCATTCGCAGCCTGCTCACTTGTCATCGCCGTCGGTTTCATCCTGCGCCGTCCGCTCGCCCGTGTCCCTGAAAACGCACTCAAATTCACCGTTGGCGTAATGCTGTCGGCGTTCGGTGTGTTCTGGACCGGAGAAGGACTTGGCGTGCCCTGGCCTGGCCAGGACCTCGCCATCCTCGGATTTGCCGCGCTGTTTCTGACGGTCGCAATAGTCGCCGTCGCACTCCTGCGCAGGCCGGTGGGCGACGCCATCCCATGACGATGCTCATGACGGTGTTTACCGAATTGGTCGGCTTGTTCGTCGACGATGGCCGGCTCGCGCTGGCAATCATCGGCGTCGTTGCGGTAACGGCGCTCGTTGCGGCGCTCGCTCCGCATGGTCCCGTGGCTGCCGGCATCGTTCTGCTGGTCGGCTGTCTTGGCGTGCTTTTCGGCAACGTGATGAGAACGAGATAGATACAGTGGATCCGTGCAATCGATCCGTTCTTGAGTGGGCCATCCCCGACGAAAAGAAGTCTAAGGTAACCGCGCTCCTACCGCGCAGAGACGAGTCGCGGTAGCGCCGAAAGAAAGACCGCGCCATTCGGCCCGCTGTTAAAGGATGAGGCTTATGAAGAACCTGCTGCTGCTTTTGATGTTTGGCGGTCTGGCGGGCTGCGTCAGTTATCAGCCTCAACGGCTCAATACCCAATCGACGCTGCTCAACGATGTCGCGCACATCAGCGTTGATCGCAGCCAGATGCCGTTGCCTGAACTGGTTGCGCACGAGTTCAACGCGGACGGCGGACTGGGCATGACGGACATCGCCATGCTGGCGGTGGTCAACAATCCTGACTTGAAAGTGGCGCGCGCCGATGCGCGCGTCTCGCACGCGCAGGCGTTTGCCGCCGGACTGCTGCCCGACCCGCAGTTCCATTTCGGTTTCGATTTCCCGCACAATGCGCCCGGCACAACGACCGCTTTCAATCTGGGCTTGAGCGAGGATATCAATGCATTGATCCAGCATGACGCAACTCGCAAAGCGGCGCAGGATGAGGCACGCAAGACCGACCTGAACCTGTTGTGGCAGGAATGGCAGGTCGTAGCCAAGGCCCGCGTATTGTTTGTCAGAGTGACCGACCCAGGATCTGTGGCTCATGGAGGTCCTTGCGAAAAACCGGGCCTTGTTTGCCGACCGGTATGACAGGACGAAAAGTGCACTGGACCGCGGACTGCTGCCGCTGGAAGCGGTCACCCCGCACCTGACCGCGCTTCAAGATGTGGACCGGCAGATTCGGGATCTGGAGCGGCTGAACAACACCGACAAACACGATCTGAACGCATTGCTTGGGCTGGCACCGGAAGTGCCGGTGCCGCTGAAAGGTTCGGAGACGTTACCGCCTCTGGATGCGGAACGTGTGCTTTCCCTGCTGTCCGACCTCTCTCGCCGTCGTCCGGATCTCATCGCCCTGCAATACGGCTACAACGCCGAGGATCAGCGCTACCGTGTCGCGATCCTGGGGCAATTTCCCGCCTTCAATCTCGGCTTCACTCATGGCCGCGATACCACCCCCATCTACACCAACGGCTTCGGGATCACCCTGAGCCTGCCAATCTTCAATCGCAATCGCGGCAACATCGCCATCGAGCAGGCGACCCGGCAGAAGCTCTATGACGATTATCAGAGTCGGCTCAACACGGCCACCAGTGACGTCCAGCGTATTCTCGATGAACAACGCATCAACGAGCGCCAACTCGGGGAGGTCGATAGGGAACTGGCCGACCTATCACGCGCCGCGGCCAAGGCCGACCTCGCTTTCCGCGCACGCAATATCGATGCGCTGGCGTTCGCCAACCTGCAGGGCTCGCTGCTCGCGAAGCAGATCGAGAAGATCAATTTGGAACAATCCATCCTGCTACAGCGAGTGGCATTGCAAGCGCTGATTGGCGGCGAGTTGCCCATGCCGCATCTCGCAGAAGGAGTCGGTCAATGATTAGAAAAAAGGTCGTGCTTTCGCTGCTGGTGCTGACCGTTCTTGCTGGCGTTGGCTGGTTGCTATATCAGCGGCATGCCGCGAGCAATCAGGCTCCGGGCACCAGCAATCGAGGGGCCGCGACGCAGGAGGGTTCCGTTCTGGTTAAAACCGAACCTCTTCAAATCCGACCCGTAACCGACACTTTGACCGTTTATGGGGATGTCATGACCGGCAAGGTCGAAAGCGTCAGTTTCCCGCGCGCAGGGCAGGTATCGCACTTGCTCGTCTTGCAGGGGCAGAGGGTGAATCGGGGCACCCCGCTCGCTACCTTGGTGAGCGATCCCAGCACGCAGGTGACTTACAATCAGGCGGTCAACGCGGTCAATTCCGCGCGCGGCGAACTGAAGCGCAATGAAGAGCTATTTTCCCTGCAACTGGCCACGCAATCGCAGGTCGATAATGCGCGCAAAACACTTCAGGATGCGCAGGCCACCCTGAACGCGCAACGCAAACTGGGGGGAGAACTGGGTTCCGCCACGGTAGCCGCTCCCTTTGACGGCGTCGTTACGGTCCTGGCTGTGGGCCAGGGGGATCGCATTCAGCCTGGCGCCACCATCCTGCAACTGGGCCACACCGACTCGCTGCGTGTTCAATTTGGCATCGAGCCCGATGACAGCCGGCTGGTCAAGGTAGGCATGCCGGTCATATTGGCGTCCGTGCAAAACAGCACGCAAACCGTTTCAGCCGCTATTACACAGATGCAGGACCTCATCGATCCCAAGACGCAACTGATCAACGCGATGGTGGTGTTGCCGGTGCAATCGGCAATTTTTCTTGTGCCGGGGATGCGGGTGAAAGGCGCGATCCAGGTTGGCGAGCACAAAGGTTGGGCGGTGCAACGCCAGGCGGTGCTGACTGACGATCAGGGTGCCTATATCTTCCAGGTCTCACAAGGCAAAGCCCGCCGGGTCAATGTCAGCAAGGGCCAGGAAAACCAGGACCTGGTTGCCATCAGCGGGGCGATGGATATCAGCTTGCCGGTGGTAATACTTGGTAACTATGAACTGCAGGACGGCATGAAGGTAAGAGAAGGCGCGCAATGAGTTTCAACCAATGGGCATTGGCTCACCGTAGCGCGATCCTGTTCCTGTTCGGTGTGCTGGCCTGCGCCGGCATGATTACCGCCCTCCAATTACCGGTGTCGTTGTTCCCGACCGTCGATTTCCCGCGTGTAGTGGTCTCGCTGGATGCCGGCGACCAGCCGGCCCAGCAGATGGAGATGCTGGTCACGCGCCCGGTGGAAGAAGCGGTACGGCGAGTGCCGGGCGTGAACAATGTGCGTTCGACCACCAGCCGCGGCTCCGCTGAAGTCTCCATCAACTTCGACTGGGGATTGGATATGGCGAGCGAAACCTTGCAGGTGAGTTCCGCCCTCTCTCAGATCCTGCCGCAACTGCCCTCCAGCACCCAGCTCAATGTCCGGCGCATGGATGCGACGGTCTTCCCCATCATCGCCTACAGCCTGACCTCCCCCACCCAGTCACTGGTCCAGTTGAATGACTTGGCGCAATACCAATTGCGGCCGTTGCTTTCCAGCGTTACGGGCGTATCGCGGGTGCAGGTGCTCGGTGGCGCGGTGGAGGAATACCGGGTCACCGTGGACCCGAACAAGCTGCCAGCTTACGGCATGACGCTCGATGATGTCGCGAAGGCACTTTCCGCCGCGAATGTGCTGAGCGCCGTGGGCCGACTGGAAGATCTTTACAAGCTGGATCTCGTGGTGTCGGATACGCGCTTTCAGAATCTCGACGAGATCCGCCAAACGGTGCTGAGAAGCGGCCCCAATGGCGTCGTGCTCCTGGAGGACGTGGCGATAGTGGAGTCAGCGACGGTCCCGCAATGGACCCGAGTGACAGCAGATGGCAAGAATGCCGTATTGTTTTCGATCTATCAGCAGCCCGGAAGCAACAGCGTTCAGATTGCAAACGATGTCAAGGCCAGACTGGCCGCCTATCAGGCGCACCTCCCGCCCAGGGTAAAGATTACCAACTGGTACGACCAGAGCCAACTGGTGGTGGCTTCCGCCAGCAGCGTACGCGATGCGATTTTGATCGGCATCGGCCTGGCGGCGCTGGTCCTGCTGTTCTTCCTGCGCAATATCAAGATCACGTTGATCGCCATCATCGTAGTGCCCACGGTGCTGGCCGCGACCGTCGTGCTCCTGCAAGTGCTGAACATGAGCTTCAACATCATGACACTGGGTGGCATGGCAGCAGCGGTGGGCCTCATCATCGATGACGCGATCGTCATGATCGAGCATATCGTGCGCAGGCTGCGCGGTCATGAGGGAAAGACCGAACAGCGGGTGATGAATGCAGCTACGGAGTTCTTGCGCCCGTTGATCGGCTCGAGCGCTTCGACCATTATTATTTTCTTGCCGCTGGCCTTCTTGACCGGCGTTACCGGCGCCTTCTTCAAGGCCTTGTCGATTACCATGGCGTCGGGCCTGCTCATCTCCTTCATCATCACCTGGCTGGCGGTGCCAATGCTGGCCGGCAAATTTCTCAACCAAAAGGACGCCAACCAGAAAGAAGGCGGCAAGCTGACCGAGTGGGTGCACGTCCGCTATCAGCGCCTGCTGGGGCAATTGCTGAATCGGCCTGCGCTGATCTTCGTGGGAATTCTTCCGCTGCTGGCCATCGGCTGGATCGCATTCCAGAATGTCGGCTCAGGCTTCATGCCGGCAATGGACGAAGGCGGCTTCATACTCGATTATCGCAGCGCTCCTGGGACAGCGCTCTCCGAGACCGACCGATTGCTTGGCCAGGTGGAGGCCATTATCCGCGCCACGCCCGAAGTGGAGACGTATTCCCGACGTACCGGCACCGGTCTGGGTGGCGGGTTGAGCGAGGCCAACCAAGGCGATTTCTTCGTCCGTCTGAAGTCCGGCCCGCGCCGGACAGTCAGCGCGGTCATGGAGGACGTCCGCGCCCGTGTCGAGCTCAATGTGCCTGGCCTGAGCGTCGATATGGCTCAACTGATGGAAGATTTGATCGGCGACCTGACAGCGGTTCCGCAGCCGATCGAGGTCAAACTCTTCTCCGACAGCCCGCAGCAGTTGCCGGTTCTGGCAAATAAAATCGCCGCGGCAATCGCCAAGATCGGCGGCGTGGTTGCGGTAAAGAATGGCATCAACCCGGCGGGGGATGCGTTGCAGATTCATGTCGACCGTATCAAGGCGGCGTTGGAAGGCATGGACCCGGATGCGATTACCAAGGCGCTCAGCGGCTATCTCGCGGGCACTGTCACCACACAGGTCGCCAACGGCATCAAGATGATCGGCGTGCGCGTGTGGGTGCCGCAAGACGTGCGCAATACGAAGTTGGACCTGGACCGTTTGCAGTTGCGCGCCCCCGACGGACATCTGTTTCCGCTGAAGCGGGTGGCCACGTTCGAAGCAGTCACCGGTCAGCCGCAAATCAGCCGGGAAAACCTGAAGCAGATGGTGGCAGTCACCGGACGCATTGCAGGGCGCGACATGGGATCTACCATCAATGATGTGAAGACGATCATGAACCAGCCCGGCATGTTGCCAAAAGGCGCGTACTATGAATTGGGGGGGCTGTATCAACAGCAACAGATCGCCTTCCACGGACTGGTGATCGTATTTGCATCAGCAGCGGTGCTGGTCTTCTTGCTGCTGCTCTTCATGTATGGGAGCTTCCGCCTGGCTGCCACGATTCTGGTAACCGCGCTGCTTGCTGTATCCGCGGTGTTCATTGGACTGTTGCTCACCCACATAGAGTTGAACATCACCGCGATGATGGGGATGACGATGATCATCGGCATCGTGACCGAAGTCGCCATCTTTTATTTTTCCGAGCAACAGGAACTCACGGCCTCGCACAATTGGCGCGAATCGTTGATCCTCGCAGGCACCAACCGCATGCGCCCTATTGCCATGACCACCATCGCCGCTATCCTGACGCTGCTTCCCTTGGCGTTCGCCATCGGTCAGGGCTCGGAAATGCAGCAGCCATTGGCTATCGCGATCATCTCCGGCCTGATTGTGCAGTTGCCCCTGGTACTACTTGCGATGCCCGTGCTGTTCCACCTGATGCACCGTAAGGGCCTTGCGCAGGACACCTTATCTTCGGAACTGAAGCCGGAAGGCTTCATGTGAGACTTCCACGTCCCGCTCGAGCATCATTACTGCGATCTCGCGAAAGCTCAGGCAGAAGCGAAACGTAGCGTCCGGGTACAACGGACGATAGTCTCGGGCGGGAATCGATAACCGCGACAGTTGAGGGCCGTTGATACGTCCATGGGGCCATTGCATCAACTCCAGCTCAAACTTGACAATACTCTTTCCGGCGACACGATCAGAACGAAGCCCCGTGGCTCTGTGCAATCGATCCGTTCTTGAGTGGGCTGGCGGAATTTTCCAGTCGGTAACTGAGTTACCTCTCCCGCCAACCGCCATCTCTCGAACCAATACGCACGCTTGGCTAGCAAATATGAACAATAGTTAATCAGTCGCCAACCTCGAGTGCAGCCGTCGAAGAGCATGATGACAAAGCAAGGTTACTTTACTACTTCATCTTAGGAAGGCTTCAATGGCAAAGGAAACCGTAGCAGACATTGTGGTAGATACCTTGGCAGCAATGGGGGTCCGGAATGTCTATGGCGTTGCCGGCACTCGATTGACGGGAATCACCGCTTCATTGCACCGCAAGGAGTCGATTCAATGGGTCCATACTCTGCACGAAGATACGGCTGCACTCGCCGCCGGCGCGAGGCCCAACTTACGGGGTCACTTGCACTCTGCGTTGGCAGCTGCTGCCTGGGCCATTCCCATCTCATCAGCGGCCTCGTCGACTGTCAGCGCAGTGGCGTACCGGTCCTCGCAATTGCGGCTTACCCTTCAGGCGTCGAGACTGATGACAGCCGCCACAGCGAAGGCCAACCGCAGATCCTCTTCGAGCAATGCAGCAATTATTGCGAATTCGTTTCGATTCCGGCTCAAGTGCCGCGAGTGCCCGATATGGCGATCCGGACCGCGATATCCAGGCAAGGTGTTTCGATCATCGTCCTGCCGGAAGATGTCGCGCTCCAGGCAGCTCCCGACTTGCCGCTACCGGGCCCGGCGAGGCCAATCGAATCTATCGCCCGCCCAGATACGGCAGACTTGCGTTACACGCCGGCAACCTTTCGATTACCGATCCAATGCCAGTGCGCTTCCTCAGGCAATTAGCGCGCAATCTACCTTTCGATTCCGCCACGTAATTGCAATGCGCGACATCGGCGGGTTCTCGATATTTATGGGGGATTTCCTTACACTGGCCCAAACGGGCTTACCTGTGAACGTTGTCGTAGATAACATTGGCTCCCCGGAGTGCGGATGAAAGCGTCATGAAAATCCTGTGCGTGGAGGACAACGAGCGTGTGGCCCGCTTCGTGAAGAAAGGATTGATCGAAGCGGGACATACCGTGGATCACGCAGATAATGGGCGCGATGGCATGTTCCTCGCTGCGAGCGAGCCTTACGACGTGATAATCATGGATCGCATGCTGCCCGGGAATATCGATGGCCTGGGCATCATCGAGGCGGTGCGCAAGGCCGGGAACAAGACCCCGATCCTGATCCTGAGCGCCCTTTCCGATGTGGACGATCGCATCCGCGGTCTCAAGAGCGGCGGGGACGACTATCTCGTCAAGCCTTTTGCCTTCGGCGAGTTGCTGGCACGGATCGACGCCCTTGTCAGGCGCTCGCAGGAGAGCCACGTTGAAACCACGCTGGTGCTGGACGACTTGCACGTGAATCTCGTTTCGCGC
>WNFL01229958.1_pt1 | contig 11140 bp, 20 predicted proteins | sample 5400361 | NCBI WGS metagenome assembly WNFL01 (sample SAMN13153351, study PRJNA577476) | soil metagenome | isolation source: 40 cm soil on Douglas fir-dominated hillslope | place: USA:California | collected 2013-09-17 | reverse complement strand
TGAGAGCCATTTGCAAGGATTCAATTAAATATGAAGATTTAAATTGGAATGGAGTACAGAACGAAGACCTTCTAAAAAACATCCTAATCAAACTAAGAATGAGACCGGCACAAACGGAATTCAGGTGGGTAAGGGCCATGACGAAGAAAACTACGGGAACAACAGAGCTGACGCCCTAGCAGATACTGGAAGAGAACAAGGTAATATGACGATGGCCAATGATGAAGAATGGACTGACAGACACCCTGCCCTGCAGGACGGAGCAAGGCTCCAAGCCCTGGATGCGAAACACACCTACAGTGAACTGATTAAATGGCACACAAGAAAGAAGCCCCCAATACTACACCAAGAAGTTCTAGATGAAGCAAAAGAAAGCGTGCAGGCAGTAACTGGGCTGTGCCCCACCAACGAGAAACTACTGAAGGGAATATGAGCACTAAAAATTCCACCTAGAATCAAGCATGCTCACTGGAAGAATTAAATGTGGGACCTTCTGGAGCAAGGTCCCCGGACATACCAGAAGGGCACACTGCTCCTTCTGCAAAAAGGTACAGAATATTGAAGTAATAGAAACTGAACAGCACATGTGGCTCGAGTGCGTTAACAGTGGCCAGGCACATGCGTGGGAAACAGCTGTGAAGACCTGGAATAAAACATCAAACAAGAACTGGCCGCCCATCACACTAGGCACAATCAGAGGATCAGCAGTGCTAACCTTCGAAGAAGACTTCAATAAAGACTCGGAAAGATTACGGATCCTAATCTCCATGACTATATGGGCAATATGGAAGTCAAAAATCAAAAACTCAATTAATGATCAGGTCGTAACTTTACATGAAACTGCACAAGGACTGAAAGAGCTAATATCAGACCTAATAAGAAAAAGCTGGAACGCAACGCGCTTCATGGAAGAAGGAATGAAGGCAAGTCGGAGAAATGACCTCAAGAAACTATGGGCGGACGGCAGCCTAACCGACCTTGGGTGCCCCACGGGACCTGAAGTAGATTTCACATAGCGGGATGTAGCTGGGACATCGGCAAAGGAGGGGTTTTAGTGGGTAGGACACAGGGCGCTCTGTCCAATGGGCAAATAGACCCAATGGCATGCCCTGATGGAGTCCCACACACGGCGCCCAAGGGCGTTACGGTGCATGACACATTTCCCCTCCTCTCCCACCCAAAAAAAAAAAGAAAAAAGATGGGATATATGGAAGGGTGAGCAGGGATGTCACTGAAGTCTACAATGGTGAAAAATTAGTTCCTTAAACAACAGCACACACCAGAGAGTGTACCAGTGGTGATGATGCAAGCACTTTGTGGAATGAGATCTACACAAAGTAAACACATATATCAGCCACTTTGAAGGCTGATTCCATACAGAGCCTTGTCAGCACTTGGAATGAGATGAAAGCAATAGTCACATGCTCTGGGTTGAGTGCCAGTATCCAGCCATCATCTAGTGGTTCCTTCACCTCTGGCACTGTTGTTGGAGCTTGCAACCCTGGGGACATCATGGGCATGCCCAAATACACCACTGGTGGATCCAATGGTTCAGCACTGGGTGTGGGCCTCTGTAGTAGGGCTAAATGAAGCAGGCAGGTCCCACCAGCCTGCTCACTGCCCACCATGCAAGTGATGTGGCACAAGACACACTTCAGTGTATAAGGAAAATGGGCTGCATGCACCCCAGGGAGATGCATGTGCCCCAGGCACAAGCCAACTTGCCCTCCACCCAACACACTTCACCTAAGGAGATGTTACTTACAGTTGCAATGTGAGGTGGGTGTACCAGGGTGAATGTCAGCTACTCTATGGTCAAAGGGCTTTACTCTGAGGTAGCAGCACTGCCCTCAGGCAGCACAGTGGAGAAAATGGTGTACCACTCAGCATCCCTGTCATTCAGAGCATCATGCTTTGTGTAGTTCAAAAAGTTTGTCCACAATTGCTTGATGGCAAGAAACCCAAGCTTCCACAGACTTATGTCAATCTGGAGTTGTTGCCAGACTTTACTGGATGGAGAACACCTGGTATGCAGGCTGGTGGTAATTTGATGGATCCTGGGCCTGAAACTGATGAGGATGGTGGTATTATGGGTGAGTTTGATAATATGGTTCATTGGACTGTGGCTGATGCAGCTATGGAGGATGATATTGGAGACCAACTACTTGGTTTGGATAACCTTCATCCTTCTATGCTACCATTATATCACTGTCTCTGAACCATCCAGACCATTGTTGGTGCTCCCTCCATCTCTCCCCAATCCTGCTTGCCCATTTCTCTCTCACTCCCCCTTCCATGCATCCAATCTCTCTGCTACATGCACTTGCATCAATGTATCCTTATACCTTACAGTCTCTTCCCATTTCATATCAGTGTTCCTGTTTGATGCTTTAGCTGAAATGTAAGTACTTCTTATATAGGGTATGTACCATGTGGTTGTATCCTGTAGGATACTATATAAGCAATTTCAACTTTGACATTCATCCAGCCTTAGGTTGGATTGCCACTATTGCCTGATGAGGAATTCACATCTCTGGCACTAGCTGGTCCCTGTCAAATCCAGGGCCTCTCAGGAATATTCAGTATTGGCAGGATTATCTGTAGACATTAATAGAATTTATGGCAAATTTATCTGAATTTATCTACAGGTGTGGCAGCCCAGATTGCATGTGCAGTCCCTGGCAGTCTGGCACTGGCTAACAATCTCCAAAGCACCAAGGTACAAATCTGCAAGGCATATATTCCATGGTTTAAGCTTACAATACTGCCATGCTTTGGTCCAGCCATGCACACCCTCACATTCTGACAACCTTGATTGCTCACATTCTCAAAATGCAGAGATTTGTGGCCCTTTCCAGGTACTGGAAAAGCAATTCTTCTCCCATTGTTGTTGATTTGAAGCAAGCTACTGAAAGCAGCCAACCTTAACACTGGCTTCATAATCTCATGGGAATCACTGTATCCATCATTCAATCCAGTTTGCATGTCTCTAAGATACATCTCCAGATTGATGAGAACCTTCTGGTTGATGGATTTGTGGTAAAACCTTCACAATTATTGCAGGTGGCAACTCTATCAGTACTCTGACCACACATATTTTTGATCATATTATAGCCAAACTTCACCTGCCTTTGGGCTTTAAAAGCATTCTGATGCCAACATGCCAGACTACTCACCTCCTTCAACAATTTGGCCATGCACCTGGTACACAGAGTGATTCATACTCTTGCTCTGAGGGCCAGGACAACATCTAAGGCTATTGAAAGAGGTTAGGTTGCTTGGCTGTGACATATTCCAAGAACTGTCAGGTAAAATGTGAGGAGTGTCCATCAACAATAAGGAGCTGAGGGCTAGTTGTTTTGCAGCATGCAAAAGGTATGGGTGATTTTGGTCAATTGTGGTTGAGGGTCTAACATCACTGGCATTAGTTTGGGCATCTCACTCAATACTTTGACCATCTCTCCTTTGCTGTCTCCATGTTTCATGCATATGGTCACCAATGGTTTTGTCAACTTATATATCACCCTTGTAAATGTGTTGGATTTAGTTTGAGTGACAGCAAAGGTTGCAAGCAAGTTTGGAGTGCACTCCATGGGCTTGTCCTGTCCATGCACTCATCTGGGGTGAGTTTTTGGGCATAACTTATGCTTTAATCTTACAAATAATTATGGTATCACTGCTGATTGTTCACACTTGATACACATATTCATCATTTTGCACAAAACACCTTACTGGACCTCCTCCCTGGCTGCTCACCACATCTACTCCAACTCAACTCCTGCTCCCTCTCAAAAGACCAACACCAACACCAAGTGACATGGATGTAGGCAGGCCCATTGGAGGTGATGGCTATGAGGTGGCTAATTGTATGCACCAGTTGGTACATTTGCCATTTGCCAGATTAAAAACCTCCAACTGATGATACCTTGGTCCACACAGTGCCCTGCGCAACCAAACAATTGGAGCACCACCACCTCAGGGAATCAGTTTCACTTACCAGTTGATGTCATTGACCAGGACACCCAAAATGCTGTAGACATCACCACTTCTCTCTGCCCAACCCCACATCCTCCATGCCCCCCACATCCTCCAGTTCTTGGCAGACCACTCTCTCCTGGATCCTCAACCTTGGCTCTGAGTATAATGGACCAGATGGCTCACCTGGGGTGATACTGAAAGGAACAAAGGAGGCAGGGAATATGGGTATGAACCTTATCTTCAAATGTATACTCAATGCATCCACTGTTCCCAGGCCTTAGCCAATTTCTCTGGCCCAGGCTTCTGATATTGTTGGTTGTGGTATGCCTCAGTTAAGAATTTTCCAGCCTCCTGACACTTCTATGTCAGTCATCAGCCTGTGGCCAAGCCTGTTCATTGAAAACAGGGGGGTTTTTCACACTCTGTACCAGTGATCCAGCATCTGAAGGCCACTATTGATCATATGCCTTTGGACCTAGAGCCTATCAAGGAGCTCTTTAATCAAGATACTGCCAATGACATGCTCACCAACATATCCACACATCATCATCACTTCTTGGCCTCTGAAGACTTCAATTATCTGGGTATCAATCCCCTGCCTCTGACTCCTGTGTTGCCTCAATGGAGGAATCATAACAGGCCTGCACATGTGCTTAGGAAACAAGGTGGCCCATCACATCCCAAACAACACAAGTGACCACTACCTTCTGACATAGACATCATCTCAAGTGGTGAGAGCCCCAAGCTTGCCCTGCCAACACTGCTGGAGTCTCTACCCCTGGCTACTCAGCCCACAGTGAGTGTTCTGCTGTGATCCACTCTGATCCTCCCCAATGATGCAACTTCCACAGGTGACTTCCATCAGTCCAACTCTTGGCCAACCTCCCATTGACCATCATGGTACTCTTATCCCACACAAAGGTGTTGCTACAACCATGTCACCTCAATCCAGCATGATTCCTCATTCAAAGCCACCCACAGTCCTCCACCCATCACATCTAATCCAGCAGGCAGCTCAGGAGATCCACCATCCATGGCCCAGACTTCCATACCCCCTCACCAGCCTGGCATGCTGCCCCCAACAGGGCTTTCTGTTCCAGGGCCTCATCCATTTCCACCATTTCCACCATATACATACAAATATGCCATTCCCTCCTGTCCCACCAGTCATCCATGGAATGTCCATGACAAATGGGTATCTGCCTGGTCATGCCCAAATGCCATCTCCAGCTTACCATCCCATGATGGGTTACTATTTTCCAGGCTATGGACAGCAGCCTCCCCCCCCTACACAAAACATGTAAAGGTTATGGCATAGCAGGTTGTATTTCACAGTGTCTTCCTCCTATCTAAATACCCTCCAGTACCTTCTTCACCATCACCTGCACCAACTCCTGTGTGGTGTTGAATTCCTCCCTCAATGCCTCATACTTCCCTCCAGCTCCCTGTACTGCTTCTTCCACTCATTGTCCTCCTTCAACTCATCCTCCTTCTTCAACTTGCACCCTAGGCTTGTCAGGACTTGATACAGTGCCAGTACAAAGAACTGCCCACCTGGAAGGGGGTTCCATTGCTGTGATGTGATGAGCACAGGTCAATGAATAAGTTCTACAGGGTTGTCAGCACCCCCTCAAGACCAAAAACAAAGTAGGTACTCACTGGATGCATAACATCTTGTCATTTTTGTTGTGGGGGAGTCCAATTTATCAGCCATGGCAATTCCCTGACTAGCTGCCCATTTAAGCAGGTATAGTCACCTCAAGACCCTATTCACCATCTGTTGCCCCAAGATCCAACAGCCAGGCTTGACCATCAGTTCACCACAAGTTGCCATGCATTCAGACACTATGGCCCATTCTCAAATATACCTGGCCCAGTGGAAACATGTTTGCATAGTGGAAATTGGGTGTTAGAGCAATGCAGCCTTGCAGGTATCTGTTATGGTTAGGCAACCTTTGCCAATCCACACCACCCCACTGCCTCTTCCTGATGCTTCAGCTGACCCTGTGTTTGAGTGGGAAAGCTCCTGACTGCAGCTCCATGTAACCTTGCTACCACTACTTCTTTGCACTGCAACATGTCTACCTTGTGTTGTTGTACCAACCTTTGTTTGTACCAAGGTCTTTGCAACCAAGTGGTGCATCTCAATGCCCATGCAGCTCACACTTGTGTACCAGATATTTGGAAAAGTTATGGAGGTCACAACCTCATTCACATGTCCTCTTCATGATTTGTTTACCATTAGTTTAGCCCCTTCAATTGCAGCTTGCTTGCAATGATATTGTGGGATCAGGCTAGTTGGGTGGTACCAGCAGCAAGTCAATGCCTGTACTGAGTGTACCATAGTCAGGCAGTCAGGAAGTGTCAGAGATTGTTGGAGCACCTGTGAGGATGTGAGGGAGTATCAGAGACACTTAGGAATGTGGTGGAAAAATAGAGGAAAAGTGCAATAATCATTGCATTGCTACCCCTCCTCCCATTTGCCCACCCTTCTTGTAGATCACAGTAGTTAGTCCATATGACCTCTGCTTGTCTTCTACTTCTTGTACTCCTTCTGACCACCCCTGTATGTTCTGATCTTACCTTCTTCATGTGCTCAATTCATGATCTGTTTCAGGCTCTGGGTTTCACTCATAGTATATAAGCTCCTATGTATCACTACTAGACAACCCCCAGTCTGAATATCAAATTGGACTCACTTGGGAAAGTCAGTGTTACAAATATATATGCTAGATGCATGCTGCTCATACTTGTGACAGAATTAATCTAGATCTGGAACCCTATTTATTGCTTGACTACCCTCCTGACAACCCTCCTGACAACCCTCCTGACCCACAGAAATGCCTGTCCTGGACAGCCTCCTTTGTTTACCACCCAAGACCATGACTGTAGTTGTGGCCTCATCATTCCAGAACATTCTAGTATACAGGCTATGTGGCTGTGGCTATGAGACTGTGCACTTGACTGAGTTATGTAGATGAAAGGGAAGGAGAAAGGAAGGAAACTGCAGCAGAAGAATTGGCTTTTTGGGTATATTCTTAATAAACCATATATTTAGATTCAGATTCAGAGGTTTTTTGAGTTGAGAGGCATTATTGACTGCTCCAGACCTGACTTTTCTAATGAAGGGGGGTTGGTCCTTATGTGTGAGCTTGTTCTGGCACCCACCATGCTGCCTGAGGGCAGTGCTGCTGACCTCAGAGTAAAGCCTTCCAACCATAGAGTAGCTGACATTCATCTAAGAGACCATCTGATAGCAATATTTACCTATTAGAAGCAAAGTAAGCATTTTTCACTGTGTTCCACTGGGCATATTGGTTGGGGGTATAATTGCACTCAGGGGGTCCCATATATAGTAGAAGGCCAGTTGACACAATATTTAAGGTTTAGTCATGTTGTGTGCAAGTGTGGGGCCAATTTTGTGGTGTGCATAAAAACTGTCCAATTGAATGGGTCCCATCTTAAAGTCAATATAAAATCAATAAAGGAGGCTAAATGTTTGTTATTTGGCACATCACAGGACAGGATGTCTACCTTTGTTATTTGAACATTAATTTGCCTGACAAGTGAAATTTGACCTTTTGTGGGATGGTTTTTTTGCTCACTGTATGTCCACTTGCAGAAGGATCAGTGCCTGGCCCTGGGTTCACATGCCATCCAGTGCATCTTTGTGGGTTATCTGGCATGTTACAAGGGTTGGAAATTTTGGGATCTGGATACTCACAAGGAGATTGTTTCTGATGGCATTGTCTTTCATGAGTTGGTGTTCCCATTTCACAAACCTTCACTCTCTGGGCTTGGCACCTCCTCAGACAGTGATCCACCTCCTCTCCCCACCCTTGTGTTGCCATCCTCCCTCTTGGACCCTCTGCCTCCTCCAACTGATCTACCAGAATGACTGCATACATCTCCTGCTGTCAGGTCCCTCACATCCAACTTCCAACATCATCCCACACTGGAAGGCCCACTCCCACAGAAGTGACCCATGAAGGTGCACACATGCCTGGTGCCTTGGCCAAGGCTAACACTGTCACCATGATGTTGAGTACACTTTCAAATACCACAGCAGTTGGTAGGATGTACTTGGTTTCACCAATTGCAGGTGAACACTATTTTTTGAGGATGCCCTTAACCCATGTTAGAGGCCCCACATCCTTTGAGGCTCTTTGCACATGAATGGTGTGACCCCATCCCAAATTTCAAGCTGCATGCCTTGCTCTTTGGCTCCTTGGTAATGATGAGGAATGGAGGCACTGCCTGGATCAGGCTGCAAACTTCCAAACAGGTACCCAATTGTGATCCTTATTTGTCCTGCCCCTCCTTCACTGTGAGCCTGCCAACTCTCTGGGTTTATGGGAGACATACAAGCTCAAAATCTGTGATGACTTGCCATGTGTATTGCAAACCAGACACCAGGTTCATGCACCAACTGCAAGGGGTTGCCCTCAGCTTGTTATTGTTGATGGATGCTCCTCACATTTTGCCTGACAGTTCTTGGAATATGTCACAGCCAAACAACCTAACCTCTTTCAATAGCCTTAGATGTTGTAGGGTTCTCCCAATTCAAGAAGTTTTACCAAGAGGCCATGGAGGAGTGAGCCCAGCACAACCCTGGCAAAATCAGCAAGGCCAGGTTCCTCAGTGCAATTCAAGACCCATCTGAGAAAGAATTTACTCCAGAGAACATTAAGAAAGGGTTTAAGAAGACAGGGACATGGCTAATTGATCACAATCAAATTACAGCAGAGATGATGGCCCCATCAGAGGGCATATCAGGCAAGAGTACACCCATTGTGAGCCTCAATAGCCCAGTCAAGAACACAATGCAACTATTGGATGCTGCATTGGCTGCCCACTCCCAATCCTGGGTCACAGGAAGCCCATCTCCTTGCCCATCACCTGCCTCTGAAAATTCAAGTCAAACAGACAATTCAGCACCTCTGCCTTCACCTTTGAGTGGGCTTGAGGGAACCCGAGTAGCATTCCTCTTTGATGGATCACCCCCATCATCTGCAAATGCATTTCCAGTTATCAATTTCCACCTTCTGAACCCCCTACACTATCTGATCCATCATCTCAACCTCTGAACAAGGCCCAGCTAATGGCCTTGACAAAATCCTCTGAGATAGTTACTGGTCGGTTTGCAGCCCTTTGGGCCTGGTTTGTGCGCTCATGTATGATGTATTTTGAGATTCATTTGTACAGTACATGTGTATGTTATACTATGTATAAAGTATGAGGATTGGCTGTTGGTCTCCCTTCAGCTGATCTTGGTTCCCTGCCTCGACACCCATTGTCTTGCCTGATCCCTTAGCTTGACATATAGTGTGTCCTGGCTTAGCCCAACCCAGTACTATCTCGTACGTGACAGAAGATTGGCTACCCATAGCCACTGCACACTGCCCAAACCCCCTGCTTGCTGAACCACGCTTGAATCCCTGTTGCTTGCCAGAGCTTGTAATTCATTGTACCCCATCACTTTCAGTCCTCCTGACCTCCTAGCAAGTGTGCGTACCATTGCATTCAGCCAGCCCTTCCAAAACCCTCTGGGACTTGGTCGAACTTGCAGATCTTAGCTTGTTGTACCTTGTGGCAGTACCCCTTTTGGGGATCTCAACCACAGATTGGGCACTGGCTATTGAGCATTTAGACACCCCCAGGGAATTAGGAGGGACAGTTGCATAAACTGTTGTCATTGGACACCATGCACATGAACTCCCCCTTGATTGATTGACCAGTCTGGAGGCTCTATTGCTAGTTCTTGTACCCCTTGCCCTTGTCATTTTCTGTTGCTTGTACCCCCAGACCCCTGAACCTGCTTGACCAGAACCACTGCTCCTCGCCCCTTGCACATGCCCACGAAGCCTGTCACCCCCTGACCTCGGACCTAACCCACCTGTACCAGACCTCAGACCCATTTGAACTTCACAATCCTGGATCGCCTCACAGCTTTCACCAGTACTGCTGCCCTCATCGTAGTGTTATACACCTTGTATAAGGTCACGCACCCACCACTGTCACCACCCCTTGTGTGCATTTCCTGCACCCTTTACTGCTCGGCCACACACCAACTGAACATCATCCACACTTGTATACCTGAGGAGCGCAACTTCTTTCCTGAGGAAGAATCACCTCCTATTACACCAGCTGAACCCACTGCTTGGCCATCCCCCCCAGTCATACATTCCCCTACCTTGTGGTAGAAACAACCCTGGATTCCCTACTGGATCACCTTGCCGAAACCCTACACAGCATTTTTCCACTTTGACACTTTGCTATACAGCTTGATGATCCCCCTTTTACCCCTGTCATTCGCTGTTATGTCATCCCTCTACATTGGAACGCTGAGGAATTATGCATTGAAACCATTGCTCACCCCATCGGAATCATCTGCAAGATCTACACATTGCCCAACCCCCATATCACCATCCGCATAATCTTTTAGCATGGCCCAAATCCCCATCCCACAGTTCTTCGGACTCCCAATCACCAACATCACTGATGAGGCTGACCCTACAGCCTTGGAGGTCAATGCCTTTCGAACAGACATGACAACATTCACCAATGCTACCACTGCAACCCTGAATTTGGGTTTTCCTGCACATGGTTATGTTGCCACAGTCCCTGGTAACATGGCAGCCAATGCTTCACAGGCCAACCAAGTTGCCCAATTGGTGGAGCTACATACCTATGTACAGGGGTACTTCAACATCTATGCCCAGGCCCATGCCAACTTCAGTGCCCTGATTGCCAGTGCTGTGGTTGCACCGCCCCCACCTGCTGCCCCACATCACCAAGCCCCTAAGTCTAACTTGCTGGGTGAATTCATGGGAAAGTCTCCCACAGAGGCCTGGCATTTTATTCAACAATGCGTGAACTACATTGTGATCCAGCAATTCCCTGACACCAAAACCAAGATTTGGTTTGTATTGGCACTGTGTATGGGTGATTCGGCAAAATGGGCCCACAAGCAATTAATTGCCCTGACTGTCCTCACCCCAGCACCTCCCCAATACTTGGTGGATTTCGATGACTTTGTGATGGAGTTTGCATGATGATGGCAGGACCCACATGAGGAGGAGAAACAGCTTGACTGCATCATGAAAGGTGGAATTGTGCAGCATACATCCATAAAAAAATACAATGATGAGTTCAATGAAGT
>WNFL01123700.1_pt1 | contig 11141 bp, 9 predicted proteins | sample 5400361 | NCBI WGS metagenome assembly WNFL01 (sample SAMN13153351, study PRJNA577476) | soil metagenome | isolation source: 40 cm soil on Douglas fir-dominated hillslope | place: USA:California | collected 2013-09-17 | reverse complement strand
TTATCCGAGGAGGAATGGCGCGCCGGCATTCATAAAGCGGTGCAAAACCAAACGTTCACGCCGCTGTTTTGCACCTCGGCAGAAAATAATATCGGCGTGGCCCGGCTGATGGACATTATCGCCAAGTACGGTTCCTCGCCAGTCGATCGACAGTCGGTCGATGCAAAAGATCCAGACGGAAAGGACCTCTCCCTGGGTTTGAATGATCCCGATCCGGTTCTGTACGTTTTCAAAACGATGAGCGAAGCCCAGTTTGGCGAGCTATCGTTTTTCCGCATCTACTCCGGCTCGGTCAAATTCGGCAGTGAACTTTACAATACGACCCGCCGCAGCACCGAAAAAATCGGGCAGATCTATGTGCTCAACGGCAAGACCCGCACCAGCGTGCCGTCGCTCAACGCCGGGGACATCGGCGCCGTGGTGAAACTCAAAGATACCCACACCGGCAATACGCTGTGCAGCGCGAGAAAACCGGTTTTACTGCCAAAGGTGGATTATCCCAAACCAAACATTCATGCCGCCCTCAAAAGCAACGTCAAGGGGGAGGAAGATAAAGTCGCTTCAGGTCTCGCCGCATTGCATCACGAAGATCCGACATTCCTTTACGCCGTTGAGGCGGAACTGCATCAAACCATTCTCTCCGCTCAAGGCGAACTGCACCTCGAAGTCATCGCTGAACGCTTGCGGAAGCGTTACAATGTCCACGTCGAGTTGACTGAACCGCGTGTGCGCTACCGCGAGACGATAAAAGCCAAAGGCGATTCCAAGTATCGGCACAAAAAACAAACCGGTGGCGCCGGTCAATTCGCCGAAGTATGGATGCGAATCGAGCCGAAGCCGCGCGATAGCGGCCTGGAATTCAGCCAGACCCTCACTGGCCAGAACGTCGATCGAGTGTTCGTGCCATCGGTGGAAAAAGGGGTCATGAAAGCGGCCGAAGAAGGCATTCTCGCCGGTTACCGGGTGGTCGATGTGAAGGTCGATTTTTACGACGGCAAAATGCATCCGGTCGATTCCAAAGACATTGCGTTCCAAATCGCCGGTTACTTCGCGTTCAAGGAATCGTTTATGGCTGCCCGGCCTACCCTGCTTGAACCGATCCATGCCATCGAAATCCGCATCCCCGAAGATTGCATGGGCAAAGTGATGGGCGACCTCTCCAGCCGCCGTGGAAAAATCCAGGGCATGGACATGGAAGGGAGCTTCCAATTAATTAAGGCTCATGTGCCGGCAAAGGACCTTTATCGCTACTCGAGCACCCTGCGTTCGCTTACCGGCGGCCGCGGCGGTCATAGCGAGGAGTTCAGTCATTACGAAGAAATGCCTCGCGACCAGGAACACAAAGTCATCGAAGAAAGCAAAAAACACCGGCAACAACAGCAGGAAGAATAGCCGGGCGGCATCCGGAAAAATTCCAACGCTGAGCAAACTATTCCGACCAGTCCGTTCGATCCGAATCGAGATGCCGATGCGATTGCGGAACGTCTTCGAACATTGCGGCGATTTCAAGCCGGGATGTCATCTTGCCGCCGACCCTGACGCGTGACGCGATTCAACATCTCCCGCAACTCGCGGGAGCGAGGTGGCTTGCTCAACACGCCATCCACCTGCGGGGGCAAATCGCCATCTTCGTTCATGAATGCGCCCCAACCAGTCAACATAATGACAGGCGTTTGAGGCGACTCGCGTTTCAATGTGCGAGCGACCTGCCGGCCATCGAGATAGGGCATGCCCAGGTCCGTAATCACAACATCAAAGGGCGTACCGCGCTGATTAGCCTCGCGAAACGCCTGCACGCCTGAATGGCCGCCATCAGTCACTTCGACGCGGTGACCATCCCGTTCCAGGATTTCTTTTACCAATTCGCGAAGCAATGGCTCATCATCAATGCAAAGGATCTGCAACGGCTCCGGCGGCTGGCTCGGCCCGTCCTCCGCTGGCGTGGAACTGGTCAGGTTGCGGACTGGAAAGAGCAACCGCACGGTGGTGCCTTTGCCACGGTGACTTTCAATCTGAATTTTTCCTTCATGCCGTTCCATGACTCCGTACACCATCGCCAACCCGAGACCGGTGCCCCGCTTGCCTTTGGTCGAGAAAAATGGTTCGAGGCAATGTTCACGCGTTCGCTCATCCATACCGGTGCCGGTATCGCTGACTTCAAGAACAACCTGGGACGGTTCACGGCGTGTGTTTGTGAAATCACAGCGCGGCGCGAAGGTACGGATGGTGATTCGCCCGCCCTCCGGCAGTGCATCAACGGCATTTAAGATCAGGTTGGTGAGGGCTTCGCGCACTTCGCTTTCGATGCCGACGAACAAAGGCAGTGACGGATCGTAATCGGCGCGCATTTCGACGGTGAGTCCACGGCTTTGCGGCATATCGCGCCAGCGCGGCCGCGTCATGTCAATGACCTCCTCCGCCAGGCGGTTCAAATGCAGCGGCAGCAGCGACTCGCGTTCGTCGCGCCGGCGATAAAACTCACGCAAGCGAGCCACGATGTGCGCGATGTCTTCGCCGGCGGTTTTAATATAATGCAGAAATTTTTTGCCCTGTTCGCTAAGATTTGGCTCGCTGCGGGCCAGGAGATCGCCGAAGCCGACGACTGGCGAAAGCGCGTTGTTGATATCGTGAGCGATGCCACTGGCCATTTGGCCCAGGGCTTTAAGCCGCTCCTGTTGCATGACTGCTTGTTGTGTCTGGCGTAACTCGTGATAGGCGTTCTCCAACTCCGAATGCAGCCGCGCCTGGTGCGCTGCCAGCGCTACGTGCTCGCTTAGCATCCGGAGGAATTCCGTTTCCGGCTCGCTGAATCCATCCACTTTCAGGCGGGAAGCCAAAAGCACGCCGAAAAGCCTCCCATCCACCATCAAGGGCACTGCCGCGGCCGAGCGGAAACCCGCCCGCGCCAATTGTTCCCCGAGGTTGGACGTCGCTTTGACGGTATCGGGGATGTACACCAATTTGCCTGCCACGCAGTCCTCCAGGCCAGTCGAGGTCAGCGGCAGAACCGCTCCTTCCAGCAACTCCAGTTTAGCGGCTAACAGGGGGTTCTTGGTGCGTAATGCAGCGGCGTTGAGGCTCGCCGCCTGGTCATCGGCCAAAGCGATCAGTCCAAGGTCGAGGTCGAGATGATCCTCCAACTGGCGCAACACCACCCGCAGGATACTTTCGATGTCCTGCCGTTCGGAAATCGTTTGTGTGATTTGGTTGAGCAAAATGATGCGCGAGATCTGCTGCTGCAATGCCTGCTCCGCGCGTTTCCGCTCGCCGATTTCCGCCTCCATGTCATGGGTCCGTTCCAGCACCCGTTTCTCGAGTTTGTCGTTGGCTTGCTGCAAGGCCGCATCCCGCTCCTGGATTTGGGTGAGCATCTCATTAAAGCCATCGACCAGTTGGCCCAGCTCGTCACTTGCCCGTTTTCGGGCGCGAACCGAATAATTCTTCCCGAGCGATACAACCTTCGCCGTATCCACCAAATGGAAGATCGGGGCGGTAATGATTTGCTGCAGGAGTGTCGAAAACACCATGATCATGCTCGCGTAAAGCTGCAGGCGTTGATGGAGTTCCCGCAGGTCCGACTTGACGTATAGCGTTCCCAACTTTTCACCACGGAATCGAATTTCCCGATAGAGCACCAGATGATCTCCTTCGAAGAATGCGCCGTCGTTGCGGGGCTTCGGAAACACTCCCGAATTTTTCAATGGATATTGGGCGAAAACTGCGTTGCCCTTGTAAAGACAAGCCGCAACAACTCCATTTATGGCGCGCAGACAGCTGAGGCCTTCCTCGGCATCCTCCTTGTTCTCAAACGTCAGCGCGGCCGTGCTGCGATTGGCGACAATGTCAGCCACGCTCGAGAGGTTTCGGATTGTGGTCTGACGAAAAGCAAACATCTCATAGGCGACAAATCCGCTGGAGACCAGCAGAATGGCGACCGTGCAGATGCCCATGATAATGAACATCAGCTTTCGTTTAATTGAAATATTTCGCAACCAGCGCATCATTTTGTGTTTGGCCGATCGCGGCGAGCGAGGTTCAGCAGCTTTGAACTGATTCTCAAACCCGCCTTCTTTGCGGCATCGTCGTTGATTTCGAATCGGACCTTATTGCCTTCCATCACGAAATGAATCATTCCTCCCGACTGCATAAATCGATCCAATTCGCTAATTGTCAGGACGCTTCCGCGCTCGGCTGCTTTTAGTATTTCTTGCAGTCGCTTTCGCTCGGATTGGCTGATAAAGAGCATGTGGCAGGTCTTTACGTCGGCTACAGCTTTGATTTGCTTCACAATGAACGCGCGGCCGCCCAATTTCTTATCACGAACCACCTTTTCCAGCTCATCCTCAAACGGATTTTCCCCAATTACACCAATTTTGTAAGGTGTGTCGGGACCGGCGAACGCGCTATCCGGCCATTCAATAAATTTCGTAAAATTGAAAATAACCGCGGCTTTAAGCTGGTATTCCGAGGGCGGCTCGGTGGTGTCGGCGGCTGAAGTGCCACTCGCCAAACCGAGCACAAATCCGGCGAATAGGATCGCCAAGTATTTTCCGCGCACAATGTCCAAACATCGTCCGCAAAACTCTGTTAATCGCCCGGATCCAATTCCCTTGCGCATTTAGAAATGCAAAGTGACTTTGCCGTAGCACCCACGTTGCACCTCGGTCTTCTGTGTGGCGATAAAGGTGGGATGGAACTCCGCGTGCCTGTCCTCAATCAAGTTTTGTCCCACAATCGACAACTCCAGCCAAGGCGTGGGTCTCCAGGCAACTCTAACATCCAGACCCCAGTAGGAACCCACATTTAAGGCCGGCAGGCTGTCCACGTATCGTAACATGCAGTCCAGGGAAATGTTATGCGGTAGATCCATGCTGGAGCGAAAGCTCCACTGCTGTTCCGGCGTCTTGCCTCTGTCTCGTTCGGAAGTCGTATCCTGGCTGGACGCCCGCTTGTGAAGCTGCATCTCGATGAAGCTGAACCCGGGCTGAAGCCGCCACCATGGCGTGGGCTGAAAGGTCAGCGCTGCTTCCGCGCCGTAGGTCTGGCCAAACAAATCATTGGCCACATGAAAAGGAATGGTTCCGGGGCCGGCTGGTTGCGTGGGCGACGGTCCGGGCTCGATGCTTCGCAGTTGATCGTAATCATTATAAAAAAGCGCAAGGTCCACATTCAGATTTTTCCGCGCCTGCATCCGGTAGCCGATCTCGTAAGCGAGGAGTTCTTCCGAGACAAAATTGCGGTTTCCATAGGTGGTCGTGACAGCGGCAGGCGAGCCGGGAAACAATCCGCCAGGTGGTATCACCTGGTTTAAGATGACATCATCCTCAACCCGGGCCGGGCTGCGGACCGCCCTCGAGACAGAAGCCCAGAACGAGTGGTTTTCGAGCGGCGCCCAATGCGCGCGCCCGCTTGGTTGAAACTCAACCCCGGTGTAATCGTTGTGCTCGAGCTTCGAGCCGATCAACAAGCTGAATTTGTCCGGAACCAGCTTAATCTCGTCCTGGAGGAAAGCACTAAACAGGTTGTCCGTGCGGCTGTCCGGATTTAAAGAAATCGTCGGGCTATTCCCCACCTTATCGCTCGTGACCCGATAGCCCGCGCCCCAAACGATGTCATTTCGCGCCCCAATTCCGAAGCGATGTTGAAAATCAATGTCGAACGTGTCCCGCTTCTCATCGAAGATAACGGTGCTGCGCTCGGTGCGATCGTAGTAGGCCTGCACTCGCAAATCTGAATCGGCGGAAAAGGTATGCGTCCAGCGACCCAACACGTTTCCGTTATGCACGCGGTCGTCACCAGTGACCATTCGAGTGAAATTGGTGGCGGCCGGGTCGAAAACCCCGATCACCTGATTGAACGCGCCGACGGCTGCATCTCCTTGCAGGGTAAGTTGATTCTGGTCGGAGACGTCCCAATCGACTCTGAATCCCCATTTTCCCTGCTGCCAGGCATCGTGCGCATCCTTGCCAGTGGGCAGGGCCGAGTCATCGTGATTCCCATACATCCCATACACACGGAAGTACGCGTCGTCTGAAATCTTATCTCCGTATCGGACGCTGGCGAAGGCGCGCTCCTCGGTGCCGCCACCAAGCGTCAATAGTGTCCCCTGCGTCTCTTTGGCGCTTCGGGTGATGATATTAATAACTCCGTTGACGGCATTGGCGCCCCATAATGTCGCCCCGGGCCCTCGAATGACCTCGATGCGATCAATGTCTTCCATCATCGTGCCCTGAATATCCCAGAACACACCTGAGAACAATGGAGTGTAAATGCTCCGGCCGTCTTGCAACACGAGCAGTTTGTTGGCAAAAACATCGTTAAAGCCTCGAGAAGTTAACGCCCATTGCCCTGCATCGACCTGCGCCACATCCAATCCCGGCACCCACCGGAGCGCTTCCGGTATGCTCATTGCCCCGGAACGGGCAATATCATCGCGCGTAACCACGGTCACGGCAGCCGGAGTTTCCGCAAGACTTTCGGATTTCCTTGAAACCGAAGTCACTTCCATCTGGAGCAACGTTTCAATCGGCAAATCGGAGAGGTCCGCCCCATTTGCGGCCGGTAAACCAAGAGCCAAGGCGAGCAGCAACAAGGCGCGAAAAGTGCCTGATCGTCTGACGCCCGCTTCGACGGACACCACTTGATAATGGTTAGAGTGCACGAATCGAGCGTTTTTCAGCAATAATTGTGCCTCGCCAGCCTGGCAGGCTATAGATGGGCAATTATTGACTACCGATACCGGCTAGTTTGAGAGTTGTCCATTAAATTGACATTAAATTGACGGTCGGACTAACGTCCATTCCATATACAGAGGAATTACAGAGGAATAATTCGGCCTTGCGACATGACCGCCACTCACGACAATTGGCGGCAAATGTTTTCACATGTTGTCATTTTTTGGACTGATCCGGCGAACCCGACCGCTACCGAAGAGCTAATCGCCGGCGCAAACAAATATCTAAAGCCCATTCCCAATACGACGCATTTTCACGTCGGTAAAATGGCTTCGAGCCATCGACCCGTCGTCGATCAAACGTATCAGGTCGCCCTGAATCTGATATTCCCGGATAAAAAAACGCAGGATGATTACCAGGTTCATCCCATGCACATTGAATTTGTGGAAAAAGTGTTTAAGCGAGTTTGCACGAAAGTAATTGTTTACGATTTTCAGTGAGACGCTTCCACCAACGCGAGGGAACTCTGAGGAAAGCGAACGTCACCCAATAGTCACGAAGAAATTCAAAACTCGCAGTTGAGAAAGCTCGTTTGGGGTTTAGATTGGCTACTGCCAATTAAGGCATGTTTATTCCAAACTGAACAAACAACGAAAGAATTCGATATGCAAACACAAATGACGCGTATTCACGATCCGGCCAGAGCCAAAGCTTATTTCGAAGAGAAACTGGCTTTTACGACAGGCCCGGTCGAGTTGGATCATTGGATTAAAGCACGGGAGAACAATCTGGTTGTGGTGGATGTTCGCGCCGCCGAGGATTTTGAGAAGGGCCACATTCCTGGAGCGATCAATCTCCCCAAAGGCCACTGGGAAAATCCGCAAGGCTTGAGCAAAGACAAAACAAACGTAGTGTATTGCTATACTCAGCAATGCCACCTCGCCGCCAATGCCTGCGTTCAGTTCGCAACCAAAGGCTATCCAGTCATGGAGTTGGACGGCGGATTCGAGGCCTGGAAAGAAAATGAACTCGACGTCGAAGAAGCATCGACCAACCGGCTCAAAAAGGGCAACCCGCAAATGAGCGAGCAACGTCGCTATTAAAAACGTCACGCGGACTATTGGCCGCGAAGGCCATTAGTCCGCAAAGTCCTGTCACGGCGCCATACCGGGCAATTCAAACCAAAATCGGCTCCCTTTGCCGGGTGTAGATTCCGCACCCACTTCGCCACGCATCCGTTCCATCGCTTTGGCGGCTATGGCCAAACCCATGCCGATGCCGGGATATTCTTTGTACGGGTGCACCCGCTCAAAAATCCGGAAGACCCGGTTCAACCGTTCTGGCGCGATGCCTATGCCGTTGTCTTGCACCCAAACACGCACTCGATTCCGCCGCGACAAATTTTAGACCGTTCTTAATGTAGTTCGAGAGGACTGTCTCCAGCAGTGCTTCGTTCGCGATTACATCCGGCCATTCATTCGCGATATGGATCTCCGCGTGTTTTTCAACTATCTCCCCGTTCAAATGTTCGATCACACGTTCGATCAGCGGTTTGGGCGCTACCGGCGAAACCGGGAATTCAGCATGGCCGAGCCGGCCGTACGCCAGCAGACCTTGAATCAACAAATCCATCCGGCCAGCCGAGCTGATTATTTGTTGCAGAATGTATTGGCCCTCCTCATCCAGGCGAGGCGCATATTCGCGCATCAAAATCGTCGAAAAGCCGTCCATCGCCCGCAATGGCGCGCGCAGATCGTGCGCGATGTGATAACAAACTCCTTCCAACGAGCGGATGGTCTCTTGCAAATTGGCCGTCCTCTCTTCGACCCGGCGTTCCAGTTCCCCGGCATAGCTGCGCAGTTGCGCCTGCGTTTCGTGCAACGCTTGCTCAGCCCGGCGGCGCTCTTCAATTTCGTGCTCCAATTCCATTTGTTTTTGTCGCGCTCGCAGCACCGCGTCCCGCATGAACTTGCTCGTCAACGAAATCGCCAAACAGGAAAACACGAACGCCGAAAGAGCGATGAAATCGTCAAGATTTACATGCGGCCATTTGACATGGTGCCGCGGGGAGATGAAAAACCAATCGCCCGCAAAATAAGAAAGCAAAGTCGCCACCAATGACGGAGTAAACCCTCCAAACCACGCGGTGATCGCCACTGCGGCAAAATACAACGTAAATGCATGATGCTCGCCCAGCAGCGGGTCCAGCGCAAACCGCAGCAGCGTCGCCAGCGCCACGCTGGCGAAACATACGAGATACGCCGTCAGGCCACCCGATCGAATGCGGGCCGGCCACTGCGGCCAGAATCGCGTTCGATTTGCCGCATTTACCCGCGCTGCCTGCCGCGACGACGTTGCTGCGTTCATAGATTGAATGGCGCGGCGCCGCCCCATCGCCCGATGTATAGTAAAACACGAGTGACGCTTTGGCTAATCGGGCAGGCAACAATTCGAAATCAAAGATCGCCGCCCGACGTTCTCGAGCTCAACGCTTTTGTTGTCGCGGATGAAATCTCCGATACACCTCTCGCAATCGGCTTCCGGCCACGTGCGTATAAACCTCGGTAGTCGCAATCGTGGCGTGACCGAGCAATTCCTGAATGACGCGCAAGTCCGCTCCATGTTCCAGCAAATGTGTGGCAAAGCTGTGCCGAAGCATATGTGGGGTGACATTTTTTTCGATGCCGGCGCGCCGGGCGCGCTGTTTGATGGCGTCCCGCGCCGCGTGAGAAAAATCGCCGCCGGCGAGCGCGCTGTCACCAGTGATGGCCGCCCGGTTTCCAGATAACGCTTCAGCGCTTCAGCGGCTTTCCGGCCAAGCGGCACCACTCTCTCCTTGTTGCCTTTGCCGATGACGCTAATAAAGCCCGCCTCAAGGTGCAACTGTTCGAGCCGCGCGTTCCGCAACTCTGCCAGCCGCAACCCCGAGGAATAAGCCAGCTCCAATACTGCCTGATCACACAGAGCACCGGGAATCTCCGGCAGCTCAGGCTCCAGAAGTTTATTGATTTCCTGGTCGCTCAACGATTTTGGCAGCCGCTTCCAACGCCGCGGCAGCGAAAGATTTTCCGCCAGGTTCGTCGGCAGCAATTTTTCGTTTTCAGCGTACCGGTAAACCGCGCGTAACGCCGCGATTTCGAGATAGACGCTTTCGCTGCTTAAACGCCTGGTTGAATCCTTCGGTTCACCGGCGAGTACCCGGCTCCGCTCATGGGTCAGGAATGACATCAGGTTGCTCAGCGTCACGGACTTCCAGTCGCTGATTCCCTGGTCGTTCGCCCATGCCACGAATTTGCCCAGCATCGTGGCGTAGGTTTTTTGGGTTAGCTCGGAGTGGCCTTTTTCATGCCGCAGGTGCTGCAAAAAATCTTCGATCAGGCTCTGCACAAGAGGGGCCGGCCATTCGACATCGGCGGCGGCTAGAGAGGTTTGCCGGTCAGTTTTTCGTATGCTTCAAGATATTTGGCGGTGGTCTTCATCACCACGTCAGCCGGCAGCATAGGCGCGGGAGGCGACTTGTCCCAGTCCAAAGTCTCGAGATAATCGCGGACGAACTGCTTATCGAAACTCGGCTGGCCTTTGCCGGGCGCGTAACGATCCGCCGGCCAAAAGCGCGAGGAATCTGGCGTCAAGACCTCATCAATCAAAATCAATTCTCCATCGAAAATGCCAAATTCAAATTTTGTGTCGGCTATAATGATGCCGCGATTGCGAGCGTAATCCCGGGCAAATTTGTAAATATTCAGGCTCGCGACTCGCGCTTCCTCCGCGATGGTCGATCCGACGATCCGCGTGGCTTCCCCGAATGAAATATTTTCATCATGGCCAGTCTCGGGCTTCGTCGCTGGAGTGAAAATTGGTTCCGGCAACTCGGACGACTCCTTTAATCCGGCCGGCAGCTTGATGCCACAGACAGTTTGCCGCTCCCGGTACTCCTTCCAGCCCGAGCCCGCGAGGTATCCGCGAACAACGCATTCAATCGCCAGGGGTTTCGCCTTTTTCACAATCATCGACCGGCGCGCCACTTTGCCCGCAAACGGCTGCAGATTGGCGGGAAGCGGATCGTTCGCAAGTGAAACAAGGTGGTTCGGTTGAAAACTTTCGGTCTGGGCAAACCAGAAGTAAGAAATCTGCGTCAGCACCTCCCCTTTCCGGGGAATCCCGTTTGGCATGATGCAATCAAACGCGGAAATCCTGTCGCTGGCGACGAACAACAAGTGTTCGCCCAAATCAAAAATCTCGCGCACCTTGCCGCTCTTGATCTTGTGAATGCCTGGCATATCAAGTTGAAGCACCGTTTCGTTTGACATGCGGCGCAGTATGGATTTCCGCGAAAAAAGGCCAAGGGAAATTTGCTTAAACCGCGTAGCGGCCGACCTGGGGAGGCTCACTTTCCCCGAGTGATCCCCGCTCCTGCCACGAATGAACGACCCTTCCCTTTTCGAATTCTCCCATGCATCGCCTCAG